>Ga0068856_100000193_pt1 | contig 64342 bp, 102 predicted proteins | sample KBSCornC62_FD_66595 | JGI IMG/M metagenome (GOLD analysis project Ga0068856, IMG submission 66595) | Corn rhizosphere microbial communities from Kellogg Biological Station, Michigan, USA - KBS Corn C6-2 | ecosystem: Host-associated > Plants > Roots > Rhizosphere > Soil ...
CACCGATTCACGAAAACTCACGGATGAGGGCGCACGAGTACTAACTGGCAGTTAAATCACAGTTACTCGTAGCAAATTCACATGCGAGCGCCCGGGGATTCACACCCCCGGGCGCGTGATCCTACTGTGCTACCTACGTGCATCTAGTCTTCTTCAGACAGGTCGTACCCGGCCTTCTCCAGGATCTGGGCGGTAAAGGCCGCCGGAATCTCGGTGTAGCGGGCCCGGCCGGAGTCGTCGTGAGTCTTAGGCCCGTACTTCTTGACGTGGGACGGCCCGCAGCCGATCGCTTTCAGCTCGGTCTCGATTGCAGGCTCGGATCCCAGCTGGCGCTCTCGCGCGGACAGATTGTGCCTGTCGTGCCAGCGGTCGGCCAGCGTACCCACGTGCACCCACACCGTGGCCGTGCGCTCGTTGTAGTAAGCAGGCTGCTTTCCCTTGGGAGAGGTGGGCATGCCACCACCCGCCGTCCGCAGCGCCCACGGGATGATCTCATTCACAGCAAGGTTGGCTGCCCCGGTGTCTGCCTGGCTCTCGGCCCAGGCGTCTACTCGCGCGACATGCTCCTCGTCACCGGTTACCGCCGACAAGATACGGGCACCCATCCGCAGAATGGCCATCTTGTCCGCGTGGCGTCCGGCACCGGGGGGGCGCAGAGAAGCCAGGAGAGACAGACGGGGAGCCTCAGACAGCACCAGGGCCACTACGGACCCGGCTACCGCTGTGAGGCCAGCTACGTGGCCCCCGTACCGTGCGGACAGCTCCACCACGTCGTCCCACTGCGGGCGCTCCGGATCTCGCAACGACCGGCGTCCCTTGGGGGACCCGAACGACAGCTTCACCGCCCGGTCATGCATCGCTTTCTCGGACATCATAGTGCCCGACCCCTCGCCCGACACCAGAATCGGCGACAGCAACGTAACCCGCTCGGTCGACTTGTTGTCCCCAGATTTCTTGCCCCGGTTTCCCTCCGAGGTAGCCTGGCGGATGATGTCTACCACCTGGCCGCCGGACAGGTCAGTGAGGTCGTCCAGCCATGCTATGCCGTTACGGTGGGCAGCCACCGCGTCACGGAAACTGGCTGCTGTATGCTGTCCAGGCCCGTCCTTGGACCCGGCCAGCGCCACCATCATCGCGAAGAATCCGGTAGTCTTACCGGACTCCGACCCCGCTTCCAGCATCATGAACGGGAACAGCGAAGCCGGATACCGGCCCTTCAGAATGGACATCGCCCACCAGGCGCCGAACACCGACGCCACCGTCTCTTCTTGGAAGGTCAACACCTCACGCAGCACCTGTACCGCTTCATCCTTCGGGCAGACACCGTATCGATAGTTGACCCAGCCGGACAGGTGCGCGGCCGGAACCACAGTCCGATGCGGCACTACACCGCCTCCCTCCACCAACCCATCCGGAGTGAGAAACGACCCATCCTCCTGGTGACCGTAATGCGTAGCTACCTGTGCCGCTTCAGGGTTCTGCGCCAGCAAGTACCGGATCAGCCGGGTGCCGTAAGCGACTTTACACAGATCCTGGGGATGTCCGACGATTCCGATGTGATGAGCGGCCAACCAGACATTCAGTCGGTTGATGTTTCCCAGAACTTCGGCTCGCAGGGGCTCGTTGAGGTAAGTGGTATGGGCGGTCTCTACGTCGACATAGAACACCCGCTCGTCTTTTTCTTGGACGACACGCCGGGCGTGGATGTCGAAATCTGCCCACTCTACCGCGTATATGTTGCCGTCTTCGGCCTTGCGCCGGGTGTATAGCTTGCCGTCCCGACCGGCCAGCCAGCCGGATGCGGCTTCATGTGGTAGTTCCCCCGAGCGGTTTTTCTCCCGGTCCCACACAGACTCCGCAGTCTTCTGAATCTCACCATCGTCCATCGGATCCGGCAGGTTCTGTCCGATGTACTGCATCAGTTCCAGGTAGGCGTCCTGCATCGGGCCGGGCCACAGTCGAGCCAAGTGCCCGCCGACCTTGGTCAGCCAGTTGTTTCGCCCACCTTCGCTCGGAGGATCTGCCAGTAGACCGGTGAGAGTGCTGCCCGGGGTTCGCTTCTCCCGCGCCCGGTCCAACGATTTAACATTGGAGTCCTTGTGGGGGGAGTGGCGTAGCGCCTCCGGCACGTCGAGCAATTCTCCGCCTGCCCACTCATACACACGGCCGGAGGCATGTACGGACGGCGGCACCACTACACCACCCCCGTCCGCCCGCAGATCGTATCCGAGATCATTGTCGGAGTGGCATTCCCACGGCCGATCGTCGTCGTCCGGGATTCGGAAGTGCAGGTGGTATCCCTTGCCGGTGCTAACTCGCAGCGCCCGGTCAAATACGTCGGGGCCGATCTTGTCGCGCCAGTAATCTCCCGCCTCAGGTTTGTCGATGTCTAGAACCACCCGCTTGGAGATCTGGCCGCACGCCAGCCACAGCCCTTCGGCATCGAACTGAGCAGCCGCCAGCTGGGGCCACGGGTTGCGTTGCTTTTCTACCCAGGTCTTTTGCCACTTGACCCCCAGATCTCCAGGGTTCTTACCGCCCGCAGGCAAGGGGAAAACGTACGCCCCTTGTTCGAACAGCTCCCGCCACTGTTCCTCCACCTGCGTGTTGCGCATGCGGCACCCGCCCTTTTGTATTAGAAGAGACCAACACCGAGTGTATAGGAGATGCGGCAGCCCCCGCCGTCCAACATGGGAACGGCGGGGGCTGCAGGTTGTGCGTGTGCCCGCGTGCTAGAACAGCGGGACGTCGTCCTCGACGGGCTTCTTCGACTTGCCGCTCTTCGACCCGGCCTTGTCGGCGCCGGGGGTGCTCACGGTGGCCTGGCTGTACGGCAGAACCTGGCGGATCTCGTTGCCGATGTCCCCCTTGCGGCTACCGCCCCCGATGATCTTCTGGACGATCATCAGCTTCACCGGCTTGCCGATCAGGTCATCGGTGTCGGTGTCGGCCGCCACGCCGAAGGCCTCGAAGACCTCCTTCAGCTTCCACATGGCCTTGTCCGACAGCGAGGTGTTCAGCCAGGCGTTCCGGCCCTCGAACTCCCCGTCCGTTGTGATCTTGAAGGTCCACTTCCAGTAGATGCCGTTGGTGCCGTCGCCGGTCTCCACCTCGCCGTCCAGCACGGCGTCGTAGATGCCCTCCGGCATTGCCTCGAAGTTACCACCTTCGGCCTCCTCGACCTTGGCGGCCGTGGCGCTGTTCAGCTTGGGCATTTCGTTGTTCCTTTCACGATAGCCAGTGGGGTTCGTCCGTCTGCTGGCCCCATGGTAGACGATAGCTTGTCCGGGAGTCAATCCCTACGCCGCAGCCGAATCCTCGTCGGCGGGCTTGTCTTCCGGCGCCTTCTCGTCGCCGTCCTCCTTGAACGGCTGCGGATCCGGACGCGCCGCGCGCACGCGACTGACGTACTGGCCCTGTGCCCAGTCCGAATCCAGGTCCAGCTCTTCGAAGATGACCTGGGCGACCCGGTGGAATGACGGATTGGCCAGCACGGCGGGCAGCCCTCCCAGGCGGTCCTTGCCCTTGTACTTGCCGGTGTCACGGAACACGCCGAGGTACCCCGAGGAATCTTCCACGCCGGGGGCTCTTGAGCAGAATCCGACCACATCCACGAATCCGCGCAGCTGGGTGCCGAATTTCGGCGGCAGCTGGGGCAGCATCTCCAGGCCGTCACCGCTGGAAGACACCTCGCGTTTGGTCAGCGCGGTGAACGCGGTATGGCACGGCAGATCTCGGAACCGGCGCGTGATCCGGCGCAACTGCTCGGTCACGATGCCGCGCTCGGGAAGCTCCACCAGGAACTCGTTGTCGTCGACGTCCTGGATCAGAGACCCGTCCCGGGCGGTGACCTTCCTGCGCGCCTTCTCATGCCGGATGCCGACCTGCTCGCCGATGAACGTGTCGTGGATCTCGGTGATCGAATCGAAGATCACCCCGGCGACATCTTGGCCGTCCTCCAGTTCCTGCCTCAGGTACCAGTAGAACTCCTCGATGTCCTTGTAGCAGGACACCTGCACCGGCCGTATGTTCTTGACCGGGATACCCAGCTTCTTCAACGGCCGGGCTTTTGCACCGGACTCGACGTCCAGCAGGTAGACCACGCCGAGGTGGGCCATGGCGGCGGCGGCGGAGGTCTTGCCCGACCCTGGCTCGCCGTAGTACAGGATGTTCAAGTACTCGGCCATCTCGTCCAAAGACTGGCTGTACTTCTTATCCTTCTTCTTGTTCTCGCTCAACTCTGCTCTCTCTGGTGGGTTGATGATCGATGTAGTTTGATCTTGTTCTATTCTGTCTGCTTCTTGTGTGGCCGGGGTGGCAGCCGGAATCCAACCGGCTTAGCGACGGGAAAGAACCCTGTGTCGGGAGATGAACAAACCGACGCAGGATGTACCGCCTGTACTCCGGTGCTTGCCGAGCACTACTTGGCCAATCTCGGATCGCACCTCTGCCACCACCCCGGCCGCCCCTTCACCGGGGAACCGCCGCAGACCAGCTATTCCCTGTGGGCGCAGCACATTCTGGGCTACGCCGCTATCGTCTCATACCGCCGGGCGAGCTGTCTATCTGGGCCAATGGAACACCGCGCGCGTGGTGTTGAACGCCCGGACGCTGCCTACTACGTAAGCCTCATAGAACCACACCAGGGTCCACACCAAGAGCCAGGCGCACGCTACCAGTAGCCACCCGATACCGATGAACGGGACAGCCCACCAGCATACGTGGCGAGAGTGGTGCCGGTATACGTGCAGCACGGATCCTCCTAGTGCCGGGTGTCGTCCTGGATGTAGCCGGTGTCCAGCAGGAACTGGCGCTCTCGCGCGGCGTCGGTCTTACGTCCTAGCAGGCACGCCTCCAGGAACTGGGTGCACTTCCACTGGCACCGGTCAGCGTCCGGGTGGCGCTCAGCGATCGCCTTGGCGGCGTATGCCTTGCGGGCGGTGGCGTAGGCCTCCTGAGCGATGGTAGACAGCTCCCGATCGGTGCGTGCCAGCATCGGACGGTCGAATCGCTCGGTCAGCGTCATCTCCCGCTTCAGCCGGGTGGATCGTGCCGCGTTCCAGATCGCGCCGAACGCCTCGTATCCCAGCTCGCGCATGCCCCACAGGTAGAAGCTGAACTGGTCGGCCATGTCCAGATTTTTCTGCTTGGGAAGATCGGCGCCGGTCTTGTGGTCGACGATGAACAGACGGCCGCGCATCGACCGGATCCTGACAATCAGGTCGATCTGCATCTTCAAGGTGAACCTGGACCGCCTGCCCTGCTTGGTCAGCAGCGGCACCTCCAGCTTCTGCTCGACACCTCGGATCTCCCAGTCGTCGTCAGCCCCGTACCGGTTGACGTACCCATCGTACATCCACCAGATCAGCTCGGCATACTCGTTGTCGTTGCCGCCCCACTCGGTCGACCACTCGGTCAGCCACTTCTCAGCAGCCAGCCGAGCGGAGATCAGGTCACCCGGACGTTCCATCAGAGACCGATAGTGGCCCTCCATCACCTTGTGGTACAGGCTGCCCTTCTGCAGGGACGGGCTGGTGGTCTTGCCCACCCACCTCTGCTTGTAGGCCAGGTCGTGCTTGTGGGGGCAGTCTCGGTACGTGTCGATCTCTGACCATGAGATCGTGACCGGATCGATCCGACGCGTCACTTGTTCTCCCTGTCGATCATCTTGGCCGACCACGGGGTCGGATGGAACTGGGACACTTCGATTGCTTCGATGATTCGCTGACCGTCGCGTCTCTTTGCGCCCGGTTGGCTGTTCAGCGCCTCCATCAACCCGAGACCGACCTTCATCGTCCGCTCCTTCTGACGGTCGATCGCCTCCACCACCCCCTGCTGTATCGCGGTCACAGTTATCTCAACCCAATCCGGGTGAGCGGCCAGCGTCGAATAGACGACGCTGGCCCACTCCTGTGCCGTTAGTTCGTGGTTGCTCATTTCCGCTTGGCCTTGGTGAACTTGGTATCCGCCACCACGATCTCTTGGCCCCGGGCCGACCCCTCCAGCAGCCGAATCTGCAGGTTCTCGTTGTCCTGCCTGCGCAGCACCTGGGCCCCGAACTGCCCAGAACGCAGCTTCACCGTTCCGACGTCTCCGGAAGTCGGCCGCCGAGTGGCCTGGAATTCCATTATCCGATCGACTCGATCGAGGCTGGCTCGGGTCTTGGCTTCCGCGTCAGACAGCATCGTGGTGTGTGGCGCGCGGCGTTCCGGCTGAGGCTTGTGCCCCGCCAGCACCTTGTTTCGCCAGAATTCGCTGCCGCCACCCCGGCGCTCGTCGAGCCACTCCGCGATCGAGATCGCCTGGTCCAGTTCTCCGGTCAGCGGGTGTCGGACCGTGTCGCCCTGGGCGTGAGCGGTCGTCAGGATGGACTTGAACCGGGCGTCATGGCCGGAGCGGAACAGGCCGCCCGCCTTCGCCGCCAGTTGCTCGCCGCATCCGCATCCGCACACTTTGGCGCGAGCGGGGGTGGTGGAGGTACCGGGCTGCTCGGCTTTCGGCGAGACCTTGTTGGCGTGCTTCTGAGCCTTGCCGTAGGCAGCACTGGGCGAAGACCCGGTGAACTTCTCGCCGCAGACGCACGGGGTGTTCCACTTGCCGTTCAGCTCGAAGGACTCGGCAGGCCGGTGCTCAATCGTGGTGTTCATCTCGACAGAACCTTTCAGGCCGGTAGGGGAGAATTCTACAGCGACAGTATGACAGTGGCGGGGCGGAACATGTCAGGCAGACGCGTGGGACCGTACCTACCCGGTGTCCAGGGACTCAGTCCTCGGTCCAGTCGGGGTTCTTCAGCGACTGCCACAGCGACCGGAACCAGCCGGATGTCTTCTCCTCGGCGTCCTCGGCGGGGACGCCGGTACCGGGTCGGGGCGTCCGAACGGTGCGTCCCGCGTCCGCGCGGACGCCGGGGGCTTTTGGGGCCTGTGCACCACCTCCCGCCACGGCCTGTTCGACCTTCGGCAGGTTCTGGGTGTCGCTGACGGTGGACAGCGCCGACGCCACCAGGTCGTCGTTGGACTGTTTCCGAGCCAGAACGTCGGAGGTGCACGGCGCCATGCTCAGCTTGTTCATGGCACGGTCGGCGTGGGCAGCGGCCCGTGCTCGGTACGTCTCCGCCGTCACCTGGTCCTGGGCGCGCTGCCGCTCCGTCCACTCCTGGCGTTCTTGCGAGGTGAACCCGTCGTCCGACTGGTCGGCCAGGGTCGGTCCTCCCCCGTACGTCACACCCATCGTCATGTCCTTGGCCTTCGCCCGGTTGACGGTGAATTCGTAGTGTTTCGGGGTGACCTGGTACTCGGGGCCGACATGCTCGAAGGTCAGCCAGACGCCGGGGGCGTAGCCCTTCAGCGGGACATTGCGGCCGGGCAGTGTCACCAGCAGGGTGCCGTTCGGCAGCACCTTGGCCACCGCATAGTCGAACTTGTCCGGCTCGGGGAACCCATGGGTCCAGACCACCGTGTGATGCGGTCGGACCTGAATCTGTTCGCCGGTAGAGTCCTCGACCGTAGGCCGCCCGTCCTCGACTGCCGCGACCCAGCCGTACGGGTCGACGTCGGGCGCCTCGGGGGTCTGCGGCTCACCGTCCGGGCCGTTCGTGCCCTCGGGGTCGGCGTGAGACCACTCCTGCGGGACCGGGTGAGGAGCCGCCCACAGCTCGGTGTCCGGGTCGTCCTTGGCTGACCGAATCAGCCGTTCGGCCTGTTCCTGCAACTCCTGTGCCGTGGTCATATCGATGCCTCTCGTTGTTGTATGGTGCTTTTTTGCATATTGGGTGGACCGGGCAGGACTCGAACCTGCGAGCGGGATATCTCCCTTTTTGCTACCAAGAATGAAGGGGAATCGAACCCCACACCCCGTTCCGAGGGGACGCCCGACTCGAACGGGCTTGACTCATCCGATTTCCGGTCCATGTGCCGACCCTGCCGGGCGCCGTGACGGCAGGGTCGGCGGTCTGTGCGGTCAGCCCCAGGGGAGGCCGCGCTTGGCAGCGCACTTGGGGCCGTAACCGGCGTCGATGCTGCGCTCGTCGGTCAGGTCGATCGAGCAGAAGATGCAGTTGCCGTAGAGCTTGCCCCATTCCCGAGCCTGCTCGGCGGTCAGCTCCATGGCCGGGGTGAGCTTGTGGACCAGACCCGACTCGTACTGCCAGTGCGCACCGTCCCAGCGCTTGGCGTACAGGTGGCCGCTGCCGTGCTTGGCCTGCTGCACCTTCACGTAGTCGTCACCCAGCTTGTAGAAGCCGTCCGTGACCTTGGGCGAAGCCTGCGGCCGAGCCGCCGGGCGGGCCCGGTACGGCAGCTCCTTCAAGGCGTCGATCAGCTGGCTGCACTCCTTCGCGGCAACCGGACCGCCGGTGGTCAGGCGGGCCACGGCCTGCAACAAGTGGTCGGGAAGCAGTTCGTACTGGCGGCTCTGCACCAGCTTTCCCGCCCACTCCCGGGCCTTCTCGCTGGCCCCGGGCTGGTGCTGACGCCGGGCCGGGGTCTCGCACCTGCGGACGACCTCGGTCGCGATCTTGCGTGCGTCGGTGGTGTTCAGGGCGAACATCGGGTGCATGTCGCGGATTTCGAGCTTCGGCATTTCCTCAACCCCCAGCTTCGGTTTTCCCCAGCTACTGAGACCATACTAGCATAGGATTGTCCCAGTGTCAAGCAGGGTAGAACCGGCTACACCACCCCCGCCCGTCAGACCCCTGCGAGCCTGCGGAACGTGCGGAACTGCTCGTTGCCGCTGGGTCCAGTTACCCGGATGTCGGTAACCACTGGTGACGCGTACTCCTCGCGGGTCTCGTGGACGGTTAGGCGAGTCTCGCCGTAGGCGTATCCGGTTTCGATCACGGTCTTGGTCTGCGGGTGCTCCCACCGGTCGATCCGGACCTGTCGGTACTGGCTGGCGGTCAACTGAGCCAGAGCAAGCTTGAGGCAGTCGCGCGCCTGCGTGGCCCAGCCTGCGGGAGTGTTGGGGTACAAGGACTTGGTTGTCACGCGGCCATCTTTCTCTCAGAGCCGTCTTCGTTCAGGTCGACCTCGGGTTCAGGTCCGAAGACGTGCATGCGGATGTAGTGGCCGAAAGTCTCGCGGCCTCCGGCCATCGCCTGGGTCATCTCATCCAGGTCGAGGTCGTATTCCTCCACGATCTTGCGTGCCACGTCGATGGACGGCACCCGCTCCCCATTGCGATAGCGGGAAGCCGTCGTGAAATGCACCCCCACAGCGCGGCCGAAGGAGGCGTTGCTGACCGGTGTTTTCGTAGGGCTGTCCATACCCGTATGGTAGCACAGGGATTGACCACCTGGCTATATTACGTCAGGGGTTGCTGGCTTCCGGACAATCCAGTCTTGAATACTGTCTGTGCAGCGCGCTAGACGCCTTGGCCGCGTTAGCCAGTTGTCCAGCAGACGCCCCCGGCAAAGGGTTGTCGGCAAATCCGATCAGCATCTGATATAGCGGGCACAGCAGGTCGGTGCGTACTTGCTTCTGCTGTTGGGAGGTGGTGTAGTTCTGGGCCAGCGCTTGCTGAAGGCGGTGGTTGATGTTGATCTGACCGTGTACCACGCTCCACAGTACGGCGGTGATGATCAGGTCCAGCAAGAAACTGGCAGCCAGCCCGATCGTCACGTGTTTCAGCAATCGAAACCTACGGGACAGCCCCTGGACCTCTTGGACCAGCTGGCTGCCCACAACAGCCAGGTCGTCTGGCTCAGGATCGGTCATGCCTTCGAGTCTCCCTCACGCCTCCTGTCGGCTTCACGGGACAACTCCTGGGCGAAGGAGCTGAGTTTGCCTACCGTGCGGTTGGCGTCTGCCGCCCACTTGCGCTGAAAAGCAGTCTGTATGCGCCCCGCCAGTTGGTCGGCGTCCCGGGTAGCAGCCAACTGTGTCACCAACTCCTTGACCTGAGGGCTTCGTGCCTTGACACGAGCCTTCTGTGCGCGGGCTTCTTGGCGGGCGGCCTCGGCCTCCCGTCTCTCCTGCTTCAGCTGCTTTGACTTCCTAGACTGCCACAGTCGCATCAGAATCGCCCTTGGGGTCGGGGGTTCGGCTTGCGACAGTTGGCGGGGTGGAGCCGGGGGCGGGAAGGGCACTGATGACTTGGTTTGCAGTCTTAGCGTACCCGACCAGTAACGCGTCACGCTGTTCCTCCGCCTTTACCCGGCCTTCTCGTTCGTGCTCGTAAGTCTCTTTCCAAATGTCCGCAATTCGGCGGGTCTCCTTAAGCAGAGATCTGGGCACCAGGTACCCGAACACCACCGCACCTACCACAAGAGCCACGATACCCCAGGGTCCGGCTTGCTGGAATATCACGGAGGTCGTCATCGGATCTAGACCCCCAATGTCGTGGCGAACAGGGACAATACGGGGCTCCTTTGTCGACTCCGTTGCCTAAATGTTAGCATCAGAAGCCGTATATCGGCCATACACCACCCCCTCCCCGGTCGGGTTGACAGCTGTGCGGAATTCATACGGGGCCGGATAGCGTTCGCGTAACACGCGGGCCACCTGTCCAGCTCGCACCCGGGATGTATGACGAGACACTATGGCCCATCGACCGGGGTGACGTGGCAAGGCGGCCACGATCTCTTCGCGGTCGGCATTCTTTTTAACGTCGTACTCCGGGCGATAGATTCGGGCCCCGGGATCTGGCGGGTCTTCAAATACTAGGTCGACCATGATAGTATCGTACCATTGTCAGGTTGTGGTCTAATCGGTGCGGCAGATCCGGCCGACAGCCCCAAAGGAGCTACACAGTGAAGATTGCGGTGACCGGCGGAGCCGGATTCATCGGAGGGCACGTGGTGGACGAGCTGCATCGGCGTGGTCACACTCCGGTTATCTTCGACCATCGTCGCGATCGTCGGCACACGGTGGCGGACACTCCAGAGGCCTACTGGCCGGTGATGCTGGGAGACTGCCGGGACGAGGTCGCCGTAACCGAGCTGGCTGCTCACGTCGACGGAATCATCCATCTGGCCTCGGTACTGGGTACGCAGGAGACCGTGTTCAACCCGCGTCCAGCTGTGATGACCAACGTCATCTCCGGCATGAACGTGATGGAGGCGGCCACTCAGTACAACATCCCGATGGTCAACATCTGTGTCGGGAATGCTGGGATGTCCAACCCGTACTCGGCCAGCAAGACCTGCGTCGAGACCCTCGGGCATATGTACGCCCGGGACCGGGGCACCAAGATCAACCAGGTGAGGGTGGTGAACGCCTACGGACCGCGTCAGCTGATGGCTCGGCCGTACGGCCCCGGGAAGGTCCGCAAGATCATCCCGGCATTCGTCGCCCGCGCCCTCACCGGGGCGCCGATCGAGATCTACGGGGACGGTGAGCAGGTCTCGGACTGCGTGTACGTGGGCGATGTGGCCAAGGCGCTGGTGTCGACGCTGGAGCACACCGCCGAGAACCATCTGGAGCTGCCGCATGTGGTCGAGGTCGGCCCGTCCGAGCATCGCACTGTGAACGAGGTCGCACACTTGGTGCGCGGGATGGCACTGGCAATGGGAGTTCCGCAGCCGGAGCTGGTGCATCTTCCGATGCGACCGGGCGAGACGCCGGGTGCCCGGATCGTCGCCAAGAACGAGACCCTGCACTCGATCGGGATGGACCCGGCCAACCTGGAAGCGCTGGACTCCGGGCTGTCCCGGACGGTTGCCTGGTACGCGGACAACTGGCTGCCCGGCCACCGGGAGTGGCTGTCTCAGAATCAGTCCGACTGCCGTGGGTAAGGCGTGGTTGTGGGCGGCCGACGACGGTGGCTGTGGCTGGTACCGCACAGTCATCGTCGCCGAGGCGTTGCGCAAGATGGGCCACGACGTCGGGCGGGGAATCACCTACGACACCGAGAACTACGGTGACGCAGAGGCGATCCTGGGCCAGCGGATGGCGCTTCCCGGTCCCACCACCTCGTGGGCGCGGTGGAACTTCGAGCACTCCAAGACCACAGTGTTTGACGCCGATGACAACTACTTCCACATGTACCAGCATCCCGAGTTCGGCCCGTCTGCTGTTGAGTACAGCCGTTCGCGGGTTCAGGCCCGGTTGCTGGCTAACGCCGCATCGGCAGCCTTCACCACCTGCGCCAGCTGGCGACTGGCGGAAATCTTCGACGTCTACTGCAATAATGTCGTGATGGTGCCGAACGGCCTGCCGGAGCGGTATCTGGATCGCCCGGCACCGTACGAGCAAGACCCGGCGTTGTGTCCGATCGTCGGCTGGGCCGGATCGTCGTTCACCCAGTTCGAGCTGACCGACTCGGTCAAGGAGATGTTCTCCAAAGTCGCCGAATGGAGCGGCCAGATGCACACGGTCGGTGTGCCGTACGAGTACGCTCGCAAGATCGGGATCGCTCTTCCTGGAGTAAGAACCACCGGGTGGGTCAAGGGCACAGACCACTACCTGGACACCATCGACTTCGACATCTGGGTGGCGCCGTACCGGCGAACCGAGTACAACGAGGCGAAGGTGGCCACGAAGGCGCTGGAGGCGGCTTTCCTGGGCATCCCGATCGTGGCATCCGACACCACCCCCTACCGCCAGTTCGTGATTGACGGCGGGACCGGGTTTTTGGTTCCCCCCGGCGGGGACTGGGAGACTCCGGTACGGACACTGATCAACGACCCGGCACTGCGCGAGCAGATGGGTCGAGCCGCGCGCAAGGTCGCTCAGAGGTTCACCATCGAGAAACTGGCTGCTCAGTTTTGGGAGCCACTGCTGTTCGGAGGTCGTCCGTGATCGCGGGCAAGAAGGTGGTGGCGTGGACGCCGTACGGTCGTGAATCTACCGTGTCGATCCTGTTCGAATATCTGCGCCGAGAGCATGAGCGTGGGCTGATCGACGAGTACTGGCTGTATCTGAACACCGACGACAGCCAAGGATCGGACCTGGCCTACGCCTACAAGCTGGCACGTCGGCACAAGAACTGGGTGCGGTTGATCGAACGGCCGACCGGGCTGCCCCGCCTGCAACCCAAGCAGCGCAACACCGGATACGCCTATCGGTACATGGCCGACCCGAACGCTCTGTTCTTCCGATTCGACGACGACATCGTGTACGTGCACGAGGACGCCGTGTCGAACCTGTGTACGGCCAAAGTCAACCTGCCCGGCACGCTCGCCTGTTTCGCGCTGATGTGGAACAACGCCATCACCTCGTGGTTCGCGCAGAAGCTCGATATCATCCCGACCGAATACGGGGTGGTGGCTTCACCTTACTGCATGGACCCGGTCGGATGGGGAGACGGCCAGTTCGCGGTTAAGATCCACAACCTGCTGCTGGGCTGGCTGGCGGATGGCACGCCCGAGAAGGCGTTCTTCTATCAGAACTTCCCGCTCGCTCCCAAACAGCAATTCAGTGTGTCGTGCCACGTGATCGACGGTCAGGAGTTCTGCGACCTGCCGACACCTGGGGTGCTGGACTATCCGGAGGAAGAGCACTGGATCACGGTGCATCGGCCGCCATTGGTCGGCAAAGACAACGTGATCGTGGGCGACGCCCTGGTCTCGCACTACACCTTCTACCCGCAGGGCAAGGTCGTGCGAGCAACCAACATCCTGGACCGTTACCGAGACATCGCAAGGAAGCTGACATGAGCGTGAGCCCCAAGAACCTGACTCAGGGCGAGACGAGAGAGTACAAGGCGAAGTCGTCCGGAAGCGCCGCTCGCAAGCCCACTGCCGAGGAGATCGCGGCCGAAGCGATCGAGGCGGCAACTCCAGCGCCGGACGGAACGACCGCGTCCGCCCAGATCGGGACGGACCGCGAAGAAGTCTACATCGACCCGCAGGAGCTGGCGCAGGCGACTCAGAACAAGAACGCCCGCCTGATCGCAATGATGGTCCACGAGAACGCGATGCTTGAAGTCGCCCTGGAACAGGAGCGCAGGGCCCGGCAAGACGCTGAGAACAAGTACGGGGCCCTGCTGGAGTCCCTGCGAGACGACTAATATTGTCTTCCTGACACGTGAGTGCTAGGCTGGTCTTTGTACGGCCTACCGTGACAGGAGGACAAGATGCTCTAGGACATTTCTGAACTCCCTACACCACCCCCCGCCGGTCGGCCTTGGGCACCGAGTGATCCCCGGCGGGGATCTGCGTATACAAGTACTGAGGAGTCAACGATGAAACTGACTGAGAACTTCAAGAAGAGAAACGTCGCCTACGCCAGGTACCAGCGAGCATTGATCATACTGGTGCTGTTTCCTACAGTCTTGTGGCGAGAGGTGTCTGACCCCACCGAGTCTCACGCGCTGCTCACGGCAGCGGTGACAGGAATAGGGCTGCTGGCGGGCTGGATGTATCGAGAATCGATCCGGTGGTGGGACGGCCGATAGCAACTACACCGCCGTTCCGTGTTTCTCGTCCAGCAGCTCGTTGATTCTCTGGTTGGCGGCGTCCAGGTCGGACTTTATCCGCTGAATCTGGTCGTCCCGAGTACGGATGCGGGCGTTCGCTAGTGCCAGTTCTGAAGTCCTGGTGTGCAGCTGAGATTCCAACTCAGCGATCAGGTGCTGATGAGGAATCTGTTCGGTGTTGGCGTCGACGGTCACAACAGACCCGCTCGCTGTGCTAGAGCCTTGACCAGGGGATCCGGATGGTCAGCTGCCGCCCGCGCCAGCTCCGCGTCAGCGTCCACTCGTGCCCGGTGCTCTCGGTCAGCCCGGACTTGGGCCTGTCGCATGTCTTCGATCTCTTGATCGGCCAGCACGGTGTGGGTGACCGCGCCGGTAGAACAGTCGATCTCTATATGTGTGGGCCGGTCGTTCTGTTCATCCGCCATGGGTGTTATTCTAGCAGCTCATTCCCCGTACAGGCAGAACACGCTTCCTGACGTGAAGCTTCCAACGTTGAGAAGCAGGGTGAGCGACGTGATAGCCGCCGTCACAGTCGAATTACTACCCGACCAGCTTTGCATGACCCCGGCAGCCCCGCCGTCACTGGCGGACCCGTACGAGCTGAACCCCTTTCGAGCTGTGGCGTTGGAGTAGTTTGGGAAGAACGCGGTATTCACCCCTCGGCCTGCGGACGCAAAATGCGCGTTCCATACTGCGCTGAATTGGGATGATGTGGCTGACGTGCCGGACGCAGTGGAGGGTGCTCCGCCCTGCGTGGCGTAGATGGTGTTCCAGTTGTAGGTGGTAGAAGACACCCCGTTGAACTGGACCAGTCCTGAATCCCATCCCTGAGCCGTACCACCGCTGCTGATGGCAGACATCACAAGACGCAGGTTGGTAAAGTTCTGGGGTATGTTGCTGAACGTGACAGACGCGGATGTACCGCTTAGCACCGTCTTGGCCAGCAGCTGCCCACTGGGGTAGAGGAAAGAACTTCCGTTGTAGATAGCCGACAAAGCGGTGTCGGTCTCGTATATCTGCAGCCCGGTGGACAATCCGCTGGTGGGATGGGCCGAGCTGGTGGACGACATGGCCGAATGAGACATGTAGGTCCATACCGGACTGGCCTTGGTTCCCGTATTCTGAACGTATCGGCCTGAATCATGCTCGTACGCGATCTGGCCCTTGTACGTGTTGCTGGGGCGGGTGGTGGAGGTGCAGTCTGGCGCGCCCATCATCGAGTCTACGGTGCTGAAGTTGTTCTCTACATGCAGGGCGAAATTGAATGTGTCGCCCAGGTCTGGCAGTAGCAGCCCGATGTTGGCGGTGTTGGTGTCAGCCACGGCTGACCTCCTTGTGGGGATTCGTGCCGTGGCGGCGTACGTGATCGACGTACGCTTGCCGCTGGGAGTGCTCTTCTGGTACGTGAACGTGGGCCGTCACGATCTTCGCCAGATGGCCGTCCGGGTCCACCACTCGCACTCGGTTTTTGACCTTGTTCAAGCGACCGTCCAACCCCACCCGTGCTGTGTCTCGGTCGCAGTTGTATATGAAATCCGGGTGCTGGTGGGTGTGACCGACTATATGACGTTCATGAAGAACAACGTCCAGCAAACTGGCCGCGTCTGTCGGGTCGTACCCGTACTCGGCCGCTCGCCAGTGCAGCGTTTCCGGCGGAAATACGTGCCGCACCCGTGTTCCGTCCGGCTGCGTCATGTCTACAGCCCACCAATCATCGCGGTTGGACACCGAACACCGATTCACAGCGTCAACTCTATGTTCTTCGATCGTCACTGTCTCCACGCCCAAATCATGACCCGCACCGCTTTTGCATTGGGGTAGTTTACCGTACATCCGGTAACACTGTCTGCGGACACGGCAGCGTAAGTGTTGGTACTGAACGAATCGAATATGGTCGCTATCGGGTTGACCTGGCTGGCCATGGTGGGCCCATAGGTAAGGACCAGTGCTCCAAAACCGGCGGCAATGTCGGTGGCAGACCCGCACAAGGCGTCCAGAGCAGTATTTGCATTGGACGGCCAAGTTCCAGTGATCAGCCAATTCCCGGTGTTGGACGCAGTTTGGAAGTCAGCCAGTACACCCGAAGCGTTTCCGCTACCAAAATGGACCGTGCCGTGGTTGTGGTCATAAAACCCACCGTCGAAGTTCCCGTTACCGTCTACCTGACGAAAAGTACTGCCAAACCCACCGATCTGAATGTAAGCTCTACGAGTTCCGGAGTTGACCAGGCCTCCGGATATCTGGATACCGGCGCCACTGGACAAGTCATAGGCTTGAATTGTGGCGGGGTTGGACCCAGCCGGGGCCGAGTAGAAGTACATCGTAGGCTGGGTGGTGCTGGTGTCGACGGTAATTTGAGCCGGAGTGGCTCCCACCTTACCCAACGTAAGAATCGTGCTGGTGTCGTTCACATCGAACACCAAGTTGCCGCTGGCGTCGTACGAGTGGAACCCGTTCAAATCCATGACGCAGCGCTGACCGGAAGCGGCGGTGGCAATTGTGCCACCTAGGATGATGCTGGCGGTGATGGTACCGGCAGTAAGCTTTGACACTGACAAGTCGGTTATGTAGGCGTTTGACCACAGGGTGGCAGTAGACCCGGCAGCCGCGCTGGGATTCGATTTGTTTCCTGCTTCATCCACCGCTATCAGCTTGATGTACATGGCATTCGCGGGTGGCTGATTCGGCGGCAGAGTGAACGACCCCACCACCGGTATCTGACCGGTGATATTTCCGATGTTGGCCGGTAGATTGCCCAACTTGGTGGCGCTAACGGGCGTGAACAGTGGCTCGTATGAACCATGAATTTCGACGTGATGCAGGTCAACCGCTTGGTTAAATGTTCCACCCGACGCACTTCCACAGTCCCAGGTAACCTGCACCGAGGCCATGTTGCTGGCTACGGACGGCGTATTCGGGGTGGGTGGCGCAATTGTGTCCATCTGCGCCTGATAGTCAGTAGTGGCCGACCAAGCCCCATAATTGGGGGGGTTGGCAGTGTCTACCGCGCGAATCTGGAAGTCGTAAGCGACCGCCGGAGTCAGTTCCTGCACCAGCAGTTGGTTGACTCCACCCGCTACAAACGTCACCTTCCAGTTGGATACGGTGGTAGGGATCAGGTTGTTGTAGGTCCCGCCCAGAGATGCCAGGCTGCTGTAGGTGTATCCGGCTAGATTCAGCGCGGAATAAGTGGGGTTGGTGGTGAAGAATCCCAGGTTGGGGCGATACCGGACTTCGTAATGATCCAGGTCCGTCATAGTGGTGCCGTCTGTGTTGGTCGGAGTCGACCATTGTACCTGGATCTGAGCTTTGGTCCGACCGTCCGACACACCTTGGTAGGAGGTACTGGAAAACGCCCCGAATACCGGCACACCTGGAATCGTGGTGTCCGGCTGCGGTCGTGGCCCCACCGGTTCAGACGAGTTAACCAGATTGCGGTTGTATCCACCTACAGTCAGCTGAGTGGCGTTGCCGTCCTCGAACATCACGTAGTCGGTTAGGTCGTGCCAGGTACCCGTTTGGTCGCGGTAGGCGACGGTCATATCCGAGGTAACCGGCCAGTCGGCTTGAATCAGTCGTTGTCTGGTCGGGTTTATCCTCTGGCCTCGGAATACAATCTCATTCGAGGAGTCTACAAACCCCGCGTCCGGGTCGTACAGCCACACATAGTCGCCGACTTGCAAATTACCCCGGATGTCGTAGTCGTCACTAGACAGCCGAACTTGGCCAGCGGGGGTGGTGTACGGAATCAGGGCAGCCTGCGCCGACTGGTTGGCGTTCAACGATGACACCGAAGAGGCGCTGATCAGCCGAGTCATCTTTACCGGGTTGCCGAAGAAATCGGTATACGGGTTTGAAGCACCCACGTCTGAGCTGTTGGCCACTCCAGCCGCGATTGTTTGACCTTCACCACCAGTCAGTACGATCGCTCGGGTGGTGTAGTCTTTAACGTCTTCGATTAACTCCGCAACCCCGGACAGACCGCGTACCGCCATGTCCACGCCAGCATTTTTCGATACGACCGCGACAGTGGGGACAGTGCGGTATAGGCTAGCGATCGGTCCGAAATCCAGGGTACAGTTGCTGTTTACGCGCCATTCAGCTATTTGAGTGTCGGCCGGGCCCTGAGTGACCTGAGTCGCAAACGACGTCAGAGCTTCGCTGGGCAGTTTCCATACGAACCCACCGGTGTATGTCGCGGAGGTGGGCATTGAGTAAATGGTACCCGCACCGATCGCCACCGGTCGCAGCGTATTTACCACCGTGGCGTACGCTGCGCTAGTGAACTGGTAACCGTTGGCGGACGACCCCGGGGTGTTGTTGCCCTCGATGATCGGTCCGACCTTGGAGGCGTTCCCCAGCCACCCAGCCAACCCGTCACCAGAGATCACTGGGCCGCGTCCCTGAGACAGAGACTGAAAATCCAGGCCCGTTATGTACCCGGTGTAGCGGCTCGAACTGAACAGCCCGTTTCCTTCCAGCACCGGGTTGTGCCGTCCAGTCGAGATCACAATGTGCTGGTAATAAGCTAGCGCGTCGATGATCGAACGAGGAGTGTTCGGAGACAGAGTAACCGACCACGACCCGGGAGCCATGATCGTTTCAGTGACGGACACCTACACCACCCCCCTCACCGGCGGACGCCCTGTATCAGTTCAGACGGTGTAGCCAAGTACTGGTTGTACAAATCAGCAACCAGATCTCCGGACGCTGAAGTGGAAACCTGGGCCCCGATCAGCGCGTCCATGTACACAACCGAAGCCGAGGATGTTATGCCTCCGTTGACCAGATCCGCCGTGGTAGACAACGCTGACCCTACGATGTACTTGTCGCCTGCTGCATCCGCCGAGGTAGCATAAACATACCCGGTTGCGGAAGACCCGACCTCCGCTGTGGCTCGAACCACCTTGAACTGGCCTGACACCTGCGATTGCAAAAACACCTCCACGTGCCGAGCACCGCGCCGCAACGTCAAGTCGCAGGTGATTCGAGTTACGGACTGGTAGGTGAACAGCATGCGAAGAACAACGATTTCGGGTTCATTACGCAACAGAGAAACGCCCTGCGGCTGGCCTAGGCTCGTGCTGTTGAACTTTAGATCCCACACCTTGGCGGCGGCAAATCCTGTCGGGTTGTTGTAGGTCTGCAGTTGTATTACACCACTGCCCACCGATACCGGCGTGATCTTCAACAGCCCGTTGGCCAGTGTCCAGCTCGTGGGGTTGGAAGGCGTAAATTGGACGCCAGACCGTTCTATGCCGTTTTGATCTTGGAAGTACACACGTCCGTTCATGTAGTTGCCGACTGCACAACCCCAGCGGGGAATGGTGGTCAAACTAGCGGGCAACCCGAGATACACCACGTGTGTGCCGTCAGAACCCACCCGGTTCACTACGCTCGGAGTATTCCCCTGCGCACTGAAGTATGAGTAGTGCCCGACGCTGGGTGAGTGCCAGCGCACACCAGACAGCCCAAACGAATTGTTTCGAGTAGTTCCCGTCAGTCGAGATTCAATGTCGATTTCGAAGTCGGTACCGACTCGCATCAAGTCCAGCGCCCAGGTGAGGGTCTGCTGTTCGCCCTCCCAGTTCTGTAGATCGGCTGAATGGTCGATTACGATGTAGTACCCGTTGAGTCCTACTTTGTCGGTAAACGTAACCGGAACAAAGGCGTTCACCAACCCGGCCATGTCCGCCCGCCAGGCTTCCAGCATCGCGGAAGTAGTAGCGATATTGGAAGCCGAGGGCACCGATTCTTGTCCTGAAATCTTCAGTGTGCGACCGGTGGGGGTGGTGGACGAAGGCGCTGAACTAGCGTCGGTAGCAACCTGGGTGGGGAACTCCACCAGCGGAAATCGCCCCAGGTTGATTACACCGAACTGCGTCATGGGTTGTCCCTGCTCACCGTAATCAGCGCATCTCGAATCTGCTTAGCATACAGTTTCGAATTGGCGTCCAACGAGTTCGGTCGGCTAAAGTCAGCCATCATGCGGTTAGTGATGTTGACTACCAAATTTTGTACCACTACACCACCCCCGCCCGACTGCGCCGCAGGCCCCGGCTGAGTGTGGCCGTACCCCAGTGGCTCGACCTTTGCCCCCTTGGGCAGGAACAACCGTTCGGGTCCGGCGTCACCCACCACGGCCACACCGCCTTCGGCGATATTTCCTCCCTGCGCCAGCTGAGGTATCTGGGCCCACGACGGTATGCCCACGGTCCATCCGCCCAGTTTGCCCAGCGGTCCCAGGTCGATGCTGGGCAGAGTGAACGACAGGCCGTCCCACGCCCGAGCTATCCAGTTGTACACCTTCTTGAACTCGTTCCACAAGCCGTCCCACAGGCCAGATACTGCGCTGGACACCCGACCGGGCAACTTGCTGATGAATCCTACGGTCTCATTCCAGAATTCGGGAATCTTGCCCAGCCAGGAAGATACCGACCCCGCTATGACCTGCATCCAGTGCTCGATGTCTCCCGCCAGGATGGACCATCCTTGCACTACCGGCCCCAGGATCTTGTCTACCAACGTCAAGAACCAGGTGATCATGTTGGTAATCGGGGGGATTACCTTCTGCAAAACTGCAACAGCGAACTGGGTGAACATCTCCATCAGCGGCATGAACGCGTCAGCCAGCTTCAGAACGTCTTCGATCAGCGGTATCAATACCGGCATGATCTTGATCAACATCTCGGTGACGGTCTGGACCAAGGGCACCAAGTCTTGTATGTGCTTGGCCAGGTACACACCAAACATGTCAGCTATCTCGCGAATCAACGGGATCAGCGGCGTCAGAACTTGAGCCAGCAGATCCAGCAGCGCAACTATCAAATCGCTTAGGGGCTTCAAGATTGGAGATATGGCTTCCATTACGTCACCCAGCACCTGGGCCACCAGGTCGAACAGCGGGGACAGCGCACGGATCACCGGCAACAGAGCTTCGGTCAGGGCGCCTATGAACCTGGACAACGGTGGCAGCAAGGTGTTGATTGCCGGTCCAAGGGCAGCCGAAATCGCGGCAACCAGCTTTCCTATCGGTCCGAGTAGATCTGAGATCAGAGTGAGGACGCCGTGGATGGTGTCGCCCGCGCCCTGGCCCCCGGTAACCAGGCCCGCGAACAGATCACCCACACTGGATAGAATCTCCGACAGTCCCGATCCGACAGCCTCTACAATCGGACCGGCTTGCGAAGCGGCGGTCATCACCTTGTTGAACATGTCCAGGAATCCGCCGCCCACTTGCGACATGAATCCGACACCCTGGTGCAGTACCTCGAAGAAGTCGCTAACGAATTGCTTGTTCTGGAATAGCGCGCCCAACTGCTCAAAGAAGTGACCGAACGCACCGCCCGCTTCTTCGATTGCCTTTCGAACCTGAGGCATCAACGGCTGCAGGTCCTGCAGGAATTTTAAGAAGCCGGGCAGGAACGATTCCTGGGCAGCTCCACTGAGCGCCGACTTCATCTGCAGGATGATGTTGGCCACTTGCTGACCGACCGGAGTCAGCTTCGCCATGGCCTGTTGGAACGCGTTTACACCACCCGCCCCCGCTGCGCCAGCCGCTGCCGCCGCGAGCTGTTGTTGCTTCAACGTGTCAGACAGGCGTTGGACCGCCTTGTTCACAGCCTCAGTTGAGCTGATCTGTTGGTTGGCAGCATTTCGCTGAGCGACCTCCAACGCGTGCTGAGCGTTCGCCGCCGATTGGCTGGCCGCCGCCACTCCATGTTGTGCAACGGCCACTGCTTCAATTGCCGACTGCAACTGGCGCTGGGCCTGGAGCACGTTCGGTGCGTTGTCGACCCCGTTCTTGTCCGCCTGGTTGGCCTTTTGAGTGGCCTCCAAATCACGCTGCTTCGCGTCTATCAGCGCTTGCTGCGCCTGGGCCAGCTGCAACGCTGCGTGTTGCTTCTGCAGATCAGTGGACAGACTGTTATCGTTTACCTGCTGCAAGTTGCGCTGGGCGTCGGCCACTCCCAGCTGAGCCGCCTGCACCGACAGGTGGGCGTCGGCCGCCGCGTTATTCGTATCGACCAGTGCGTTGGTGGCGTCCTCGCGCGCCTGGGTCAGCTGTTGCTGAGACAGCAATTCCGACTGTTCGGCATTCTGCAGCGACTGCTCGGCTCGCTGTACCGAATACATCGAATTCGCCACCTGCTGCTGCGCGGAGGCGATTTGGTCGGCCGAATTCTGGGTGGCTATCGCGGCCTGGCGGCGGGCGTCGGCGATCGCTGTTTCAGCGTCACGAATCTGTATCGCGTTCGAGAACGCAGTTTGAGCGGCTTGTCCGGTGGAAGCTCCCCCGCCAGACATCTGTTGGTCGGCGGCCGACACCGCCTCCATCACGCCCTTCATCGCCCCCATGGCCGCGCCGATACCCAGTCCGAACCCGGAAACGGCAGCCGGAATTGCAGCCAGCGCCGGAGCCAAAGCTAGAGCGGCCCCGATCATCGACATCATCATGCCGCTCATGCCGCTGCCGCTGTTGGTCGCGCTGGCAGCAGATCTTCCGAAATGTTCGGCCTTGTTGGCTGCCCCCTCGACGCCATCTCCGGCGTCCTCGGCGGCACGCCCAGAATCTTCAAGCGCCGTCCGAACCTCGTCAGCTGCTTGTTTCACGTCGCCCAGAGATCCGTGAACAGTATCCACGGACTGATTCAGACCGATGATGTCCCCGGCCAGACCGTCGATCGAGGCCCGCAACCGGTCAATGCCGGAGGAGTCGCCCATGTCGTCGGCCTTGAGCTTTACCTCTTCTTCCTCGGCCGCAACCGCTGCCAGCTTGGCTTCAGCGTCGCCTGTCTCCAGATGCAGGTCTACGTGGGACTCTGCCTTCAGCTCGTCGATCTCGGCTTTGGCGTGCCCGACCGCAGCCTCATCCTCGATGTGCATCGGAATATCGAGCTGCTCGCCGGATTCGGCTTTCTTGATCTTGGCCGAAACCTGCTCTCTCAGGCCCTCGTCCTGAGCCTCCAGCTGGATCCGCATCGCCTGACCGGAGACTGCTCGCTCCAGCATGGTGTTGACCTGGTCGCGCAGGCCGTCTTCCTTGGCGGAGATCTGTATATAGGCGCGAGCGATCTCAAAGCCCATACCGTCGTCCGCCACCGACGTCTCCTATCTAGCTATCCGAAGCTGAACATGTCGCCAATTTCCGAGAACTTCAACGCCGCTGGCGTCGCTTCTATCACCTTTCCGTCCCACGGAGACGGCGGACCCGGCAGCAGCGGCGTGCCATCCGCCGCCACCAGAGCCACGCCGCCCTCCCCCGTGCCCGCCGCAGGCGCCTGTTGAACCGAAGTCTGCTGCACCGGCTCCTGCTGCGCCGCAGAGTCCCACGAGGAAAGCCTGTACTGGACCACCCCGGCGTAGGCGGACAGCCGGGGCACCAGCAGCGCCCACTTGCGGGACCCCATTTCGTACATGTCGTCAACACGGTGGAACACCGACAGGTCAGAGGCTACGTCTCCCTCCATCTCTGTCGCCCACGCCAGCGACCGCATTCGGGGCAGGATCAGGCTTTTGGGCCCGACTGGTCGTCTCCGAATATCGCCTTGTTGCAAGCCAGCAGCACTTGAGCGAGATGCCTCGGCTTGACGCCTCGGTGGTTGGCCAGCGCGTCGTATGACTCCTCGCCGAGCAGCTCGATCAGCATGGCCCCCACGGCGGCGTTCTCGCCTTCGGCCCGCAGTGTCTTCAGCAACCGCAACGACACCCCGACCCCGATGTTTCGGTCGATGTAGTGCGATTTGCCGTCCAGACGGAAGATCTCTACCAGATCCGGCTCGTCGTCCTCGTCGGTGCCTTCCGCGTCCAGGTCCAGGACCTCGACCTCGGGCATCTGGATGTCCTCGACCGGAGCCGCCTTCTTGCGGGGGCGGTCGGTCGGCGGGCGGGTTGCGCGAGCACGGCTTGACGGCGAGGTGGCGGTCTTCTTCGCGGTGGTGGCCACAGGCGGTGTGTCCTTAGGTGGTAGCGGCTGGTTGAGCGAGCCGGGGCTGCGGCCCCGGCCTGTCAGCTGATCTGGTCAACGACGCGGATGGGGGCGATGCTGGAGCTGACGTAGTGGCCGTTGAACGACACCGTGAACACGGTCTGCTTGGCCTTGTCCATGGCCGTGTCGACCTTTGCCGTGGAGAGCATCCGGCGGAAGATCGCGCGGCGTCGCAGCGAGTTCGGAGCGTACCCGTCGATACACAGCGCGATGTAAGTCGGCTGGGTGGCCGAGGTCGCGTACAGCGGCTCCAGCGTCTTATAGGTACCGGCGGCCGAGGTGGCGCCGGAACTGGTGGTGGCGCCGTTCAGCGACACCGCCAGGTTGTCCAGCGTGGGCTCGGCCAGCTGGGTCGTGATCAGGAATTCACGCTTGGTGAGGCGGCGTCCGATCGAGTCCACCAGCTGGTCGACCATCAGCTCGGTGTACTGCTGATCGATCGACAGTGTGATGCCGTTCAGCGTACCGCCCATGTCCGTCCAGGACGAGGTGGGCGGGGTCAGGTTGACGTTGTAGTCCGGCGGCTCAGCTGCGCCGAACAGACCCTGGTAGATCGTGCCGGGGCCGAGGATCAGGTTGGTGACGGTGACGGACACCGGGCGCTCCTGTATCTGTGTCTGGGCCCGACAGGCGGATCAGGCAGGGGGTGGTGTGTTACTTCTTCTTCGCGCCCGAGACCTTCATCCCGGGGTACTTCTTCGCGACGTTCTTCTTGATCGTCTTCTGCTCAGACGGGCTCGCGAAGCGCTTGGCTTTGCCAAGTGCGTTCTGGGCCCGGCCGGGCGTGTCGATCGGGTAGGTCCCTTTCGCGCCGGGAACGTCCTTGTCCTTACCCGGCAGAGCGAAATCGCTCTTGCTGAGCTTCCGGCGCTTGTTCGCCGTCAGCTTCGGGCTCTTCTTCGTCGAGGCCATCGTCCGTTTCCTCCTGCCATGTCGGCGGGTCGTCCAGGCGAGAGGCGACCACGTTCATGCGTTCCAGATCCTGCAGCTCGGTATCGGTGACCGTGATCACCTGGTCCGGCTGCATCGTGGTGGTAATACGATGTTCGATCATGCGAAGTCCTCTCGTTGCAGCGGCCAGCGGACCGAGACCAGGTCCGGATGTTGGGTTATCGACATGCAGTCCTGTTCGGGGATCTGGTCGCCCAACTCCACCACCTTCGCCCCCGCGAACAGGTATTCCATCTCGGCACGGTCGGTGTGATACAGGATCAGTCCGCAGTAGGACAGCGGTTCGTGAGAGACGTCCCCCACCATCGCATAGCGCCTGGTCATAGCAGCTCCACCCAATACATCTGCAGGTCGAACTGGTAGACCGCCCAGTAGGCGCGGTCTCCGTACAGCGGACGTGGTTCCTGTAGCGCGTGCGCCTGTTGCACCCGAGCAGGCGCGTAACCGCTGGGCAACGTGAGCTTGGTGTTGAAGTTGCTGGTATCCTGGCAGGCGGCGACGATGCTCTCGGCCAGGTTGTTGGCCAGAGCCCACTGCGGGCGACGAGAAGAACTGGCCTTGGGAAACCCGTAGCACTTGATCGACAACACCGGCTCGCGCTCTGGCACGTACATGTTCGGACTGCCGCCGACCGTCACCCAGGTGACAAACCCGCTGGTGATCAGGGATTCGTTTTCCTCGACTTTCTCCGGCACCTGGCGTCCGTTCATGCCGGAGTTCAACCCAGGCAGGCTGGACAGCCATAACCCGGTGACCAGGTCGGTATTGGCGTGATAAGTGTAGGACACGTCACGCCATGATTTCGGACAGATTGCGTTTGCGATACAGTGCCGGACGCAGGTACGGCTGTTCCGGACTGTTCCCTCGCCGGATGTGCCCGTGCACCGGGTATCCCTGGCGCATGTGTGGCCGGACGTACTCCTGGCCGTGGAACCCAAATTCAACCGCTGCCGCGTACGGCAGGTGGGACACGACCCGCGCAACACCCACCGAAGTGTTCAGCGCGGTCAGCGACGCCTTGAGTGCGCCAGTGTCGACTGGGCAGATCGCCTGTGCGTCCTTGCGCACAGCGACAGCGGTACGAATCACGACCTCATTCACCTGTCGCTGAACGTGATCCTCGTACCAGCCATCGTTGATCTGCAGCTCAGTGGCCACCGATCGCACCCTTCTCTACGTCGGGTTTGCTACACCGCCCCCTTCCGATCTACTCGGGCGCTGGGGGCGGCCAGCTCGTCTTGTTTGATTTTCGGGCCCCGGGTAGGATTCGAACCTACAATGGCCGGGTTTTATCCCGCCGTGTTACCTGAAACACTTCTTCGGGGCTGGCTTGTTACTTCGAGGCGATCCGGTACCGGCTGCCATCGGGGTTGACGTACGGTCCGTGCGGGTGCGCGACCTTGGTCGGCTGGTGATGCGCCTCCTGGGCACCGCCGATCGCGCCCTGGCCCCGCAGCAGCCGCGCCGTCTGGCCGGGGCTGACCCCGTTGGAGGCGTTGCTGGCGGGCCGGGCCGCATTCTGCGGTTCGCGACTGCCCAGGTCCGGGATGCTGGCCATGTCGGTTCCGTCTCCTAGGGTTGGTTTGTGTTGGGACCAGTATACAGTCCGGGACGGGTCTGTGTCAGTTGACGTACCTGAGGTCCAGCCGCAGATCCGGCGTGTGAACCGGGCTGTTCAATACCGACACTGACGAGATCGCGTATCTCTTTCCGGACAGCTCGTCCAAGATCAGATCATCGTCTTTGACGTCGGTACCGGCCGGAAGACGGCAGACGGTGTATCGGAATACTCGGGGGTCTTGAGTTTGGGAGTCAATCCCGTTGCGGGTGCGTTCCATCACTGACGCTGGGATACCCGTGTAAACCGGGGTCAGGCTGTCAACGATGTCACCGGCGGGGGTGGTGTCGGTGCCCCGCAGAATGCTGACCGTGGTGGTGGGTATCGCTTGCATCAGCCGGACGGCCCTCCAAACTGGGACAGGTGGGTCTCCATCCACGGGCCGGTATTATTCGGAACATGGCCGACCCAAGTCAGCATGCGATGCTTGTGCATGTGTTCTCGGGCTATGAATCGATGGTGGCCGTCAACAATTACCAGCTGCGGACTGGTCCCGATCTGGACAGCGACCGCCGGTTCAGCTTCGCCCGACTGCCACTTGCTGACCTCTTGTGCCACTAGCTTCGGCTCGGATGCTGCTGCCCAATCCGATCGATCGGAAGTATCGAACCGATCCAGATCGATCTTGGTGGCCGGATCCCAGCGAACGGTTTTGACCCAGGCGATAGCATCCGGCGGGAATCGTCGGGCCAGCTGCTTGTACACCTGCTCGCGGGCGGCGATCTGGTCGGCGGACTTTCCCATTACGGCACCGACGAGCCACGATAACCGAAGTTGTACATGTCCACCCACCGCTCGTACAAATCGTTCGCCTCAGCATCTGGATCGGACGAGATCGGAGTCTGGTCGTCGATGAACGGGGTGCGCACTCGCAGGCTGCGGGACTTCTGCCACGACAACTGCTTCAGCGACCGTAGAGCCAACGGGGACAGCATCACACTGCGGTCGTCGTCCCAGCTGGTGGACAGTCCGTCTTGCGACAGCGACTTGACCCCGGATCGATATAGCAACCCCGGCTGCTGGGACATCCAGGCCGCTTGATAAGCCAGCCCGTAGCGCAACCACATCAGGTCGAACGGCTGCATGTTGAACCCGGACGACTCAGGCGTGTAATTGCTGTACATGTTCAGGATCTGCTGGCTGTTCATGATCTGCTGGGGCGTTAGAGTCAGGCCGGTAACGTTTTGCACCCACGTCACCGCATTGACTGCGTTGACGTTGCCTCGACCGCCGATCAGGTCCTCATCCAGCGTGATATCACACCAGGTCAAGAACGTGCTGACCCCGTACGCCAGAACAGTCACTACTTCGGAAGCCTGAGTCGCAGATCCTGCGTAGGTGGCGTTCCAGATTGCCACGTAATCGCCGACTGCTTGGCTGGTCGACACCGCCCACTGGAAGGTGTACAGCCCGGTCGACTGATGCACCACCCCCGCCGAGGTGGGCCCGAGGACGTTGGATCCGTTGGACACCTGGTTGACGGTGATGGTCAGACCAGTGACGTCTGCCGGGGGGCCACCGGGGTAGGCGTCCCAGTTGACCACCAGATCAACTGTCTGCCCTTGATTGACTGAGATCACTTACACCACCCCCGCCCTCATGCAGTCTGTGTGAATGTGAATCGCTCAATCATACCCAGGTACTGGCTGGCCGATGCGTTCTTGGTGGCCATCAAAACAGTCAGCACGTGCTGACCACTGGTCAGCGTCACTCCTGTCAGCCTGCTGCGGGTCGGGACCAGGCTGTTCGAGTAGCCGTCGATCGTGCCGATCGTGGCGCCGTCCACCTTCAGGGTGTAGATGCCTCGGGACAGAAACGGCAGATGCACCAGCTCGACGGAGTAAACACCGGCTTCACAGGCGAAATCAAACGAAATCTGATCGTTCTGGGCTCCGTCCGAAATGTTCACCCATCCGACGAAGTTACCGGTGTCGGTGTTGGTCAGGTAGGTAGGGGTCCAAGACCCGACCGTGGCGACCTGGACCGACGCTGGACCGTCTGCCCGGACCTCGAACTGGCGTGAATAGGGGGTGGTGTCTCCACCGCCAGCAGCGGGCTGCCACGACCCGTTTCCTTGCGCATCCGAAGTCCAGACCCGGCCCGCTTGTGCCCCGGCGGCCACCGTGGAGGGCGGCGTGCCAGTGAGCACCAGTGGGCCGGTCATGGTGTCGCCGGTCTTGGCGACCCTGGACAGGTCCGCCGTCTGGCCGTACCCGGTGGCGGACATGGCCCGGTCAGTCCTCCGTGGCCTTTTCCGGCGCCTGTCGGACTACCGCCGGAGTCACCAGGCCAGTGCTGGCTGTGGCGGTCTCCGTGCCCCCTTCGACGGACGTCTCGGGATACGCCGGAGTCTGACCGGTCTCTCCGGTCAGCCAGCGCGGGTTCGGGTCGGTCTGCTCCGGCTGTGGTTGCAGTGCGTCCGGGTCCTGCTGGACCTGCGCCAGAGTCGACGGGGTCACCGTGGTGCCGGGGTCGTCGTCCGCCACCGCCGGAACCACCTGTACCCGGTAGACCAGGTTGGTGTGGTTCGGGTCGAAGGGGTGTGGCTCCTCGGATTCCAGCTCGGGCTGCGACTTCGGGTGCAGACCCTGCTGGAGCGCCGCTTGCAGAGTCCCGATGAAGTTGCTCTGGTGGATCTCGTGGTCTTCCGGCAGTCCCATGGTGTGCGCCCGGTTGTGCACCGTGAACACCTTGCGGAACCAGTCGCCCTCAGTCTCGGGCTCGGTTCGCTGTGCGACCTCGGCCGCTGGATTGCCGTCCAGGGACGGGAACTGGCCCCCGGTGTAGTCGGGCATCTGGGTACTCCGTTCGAGGTGGGCGGACGGCGTTCCGCCTGAGACGCCGTCCGCCGTTCGAGAGTGAGGTGGCCGTCAGGCCCCGCATCACAGGTTGATGTTGCCGGAGTTGTCCTCGTGAACCGCGAATGCGGCCTCGTGGCCGACTGCGAACGCGCGCCGGGCGCGCATCTTCAGGATCGACTCGTCGGTCAGGGCAGACAGGCCGTTGCGACCGTCGATGAACACCGACTCCGGTCCAGAGCGACGACCGACGATCATGTAGTTGCGGTTCGCCCAGATCAGCAACGGGTTGCCGGTGGGCGTTGGGGTTGCCGTTGCCGAGGTCATCGCGCCGAGAGACCAGTGGATCGGGATGCCGAAGATGGTGTCCGGGCTGGCTGCCATGCCGCCGCCGGGGAAGCCCGCCGTCGACTCCTGGAAGATCGGGCGGCCGTTGTTGTCCTTGATGTTCCGCAGGAGGTTGCGGTACGCCGGGTGGGCGAGGCAGACCATCTCCGAGATGTCGAAGTAGTTGCCACGCTCGACGTTGCCCAGCGACTGGGAGAGGGTGGCGTAGGTGGTGCCCGCGCTGCCGGTCTGGGTCAGGTTGGCGTTGGCGGTGTAGCCGGTGTTGCTGTTGCTCTGGGTGAGGCTGTAGTAGACCGAGGCGAACGGCACGCCCGCACCGACTGCCGCCGAGGTGGCCAGGCAGGCGTTGTCGAACATCTTGCCGTAGGAGGTGGCCCAGTCCTTCTGCTTGGTCGCGATGACGTCGGCGATCGCGTCGTCGATGTCCTCTTCTGCGATCCGGACGGCCTGGCCGAACTTCTGTGCAGACAGGATCACCGAGTCGTTGACCGACTGGTCTTCGGAGTAGGTACCGCCCTTGGCGACCAGACTCACGCCGACACCGGCGGAACGCGGCACCGACCGGGTCTCGGAGTTCATGGGAACCGGAGATCCGAGCGCCTCGACGCCAGAGATCTGGTTGACCCGCATGATCACCTGGGAGTCGAACTCCTCGGGGATCCACGCTTCCATCGTGTCCCGGGCTCCGCCTGCGATCGCGTAGATCGGACGGTCCTTGGACGTGTAGCCAAGCAGCGTCTTGGGCGCGATACCCGGGCCGCCCGGCAGACGGGTAGCAGAAAACATCTGCTTGTCTCCTGGGTTTGGGTGAGTGGTGTCTGGACTGTTTCGACCCATCCAGGTCACTTACCCACCCGCACCCGCGAGCTGATACTATGTTACCACGTCAAGACGTCGAGAGCTACACACGGTTGCCGAGGACCTGCTGCGCCATTCGCTCGGCAGTCGACAGCGGACGCTGCTCGTCCTCGGTCCGTCCAGCCGGAGTGACCTTCGGCGCGGGCTGGCGCTTGCGGGCCGGACGAACTGGCTCGGCCGGGGCAAACAGCTGCGGCAGTTCCAGTTTCAGCTGTTCGATCTGGTTATTCAGCTCTTCTGAGACCTCACCGTCGTCATCCACCTGCACCTCGTCCAGTTCTAGCATTTGAACCAGCCGGGCAGTGTTGCCCTGTGCCCCGGCTTCCTTCAGCGCCGCACGGGCTGCTGTCTTCACCACCTTGTCCAGGTATTTGGCAGCGGTGCGCTCTTCGGCTTCCTTAGCCGCCTGCGCAGTCAGTTGGCGAACCTGTGCCTTGGTCAGCACGCTGTCCGGCAGTACAGGGGCCGGGGCCGGTACACCACCCCTGCCCTTCTTGCCCTTGCCGACTGTTGACGTATCCGGCGGAGACATCAGCGCCTTGCGCTCGGCCTCGGCCTCACGCTCGGCTTTCTCCTTCTCCAGCTCTGCGATGCGCCGTTCCTTCTCAGCGAGCGCCTCGCGCCGAGTCTTGGCCGACGCGTTAGCCCTTACCAACGAGTTCTGGACCCGCAGCCACTCGGCCTTGCTGGGAGCCTGCCACTTGTCGTCGCCGCTCTTAGACCCGTCCTGTTCCGGATCGTCCTCATCTTCGACGTCGTCCGGCTCGTCCTCATCGACCTCGACCTCGACCTCGAATTCATCAGAGGCTCCGCCGATCATGGGGTAGATGGGCCGTCCGTCCTTGCGGTGGCCGATCGGGACGCCGGGCGGGGGCAGCAGGCGGGGATTCATTTGTTCTCCCAACAGGGGTGACGACTGTCTGCATCTGCAAACTGACGCCAGTTTAACATCGGCTACGGCCGGTGCGCAGTGCGCCTCTTCGACGGGTGTATCCGGTTGTCGAATTTGCCCTTTTTGACCGCTGCCCGCGCCCTGGCCTCAACCGACTTCGGCAGACCCGCACCCTTGGCCAGCAGCCGAGAGGCGGCGTCGATACGCACAGTGCTGGATTCGCTGGGTACTGACCACCCGTACAGGATCGAGCGCTTGGCTTCCCGTCGCAGGGCGGCGGGCAAATCCACATTGGCGCCAACGTCCGGCTGGTTGTACAGCGATGTTTCCTCGGGGCCACCTGGGGCGACCGCCGGACCATACCACAATTCAGGGATGCAACGGCAGTGAGGATGCCGGGGCGGACCCTTGAGCGGCTGGTTCGGCGGCCACACAGACATGGCGCTTCCCGGCTTGCCGAAGGTGGCTTCCTCGTCGAACCATTGTCCGTTAGAAGGGTCTGCCAGATGCCCAGACAGCGCTAGACAGACCACACAAGCGTCCGGCTCGGCCACCCACAGCAGTTGGGCGCCACGCAATGCCGCCGTCTTCTGGATCGAGTCGTTGTGTGCTTGAGCCACCGCTACGGCCGTCTGTCGTTCAACAGCGGTAGCCGTTTGAGCAACCTTGCCCACCTGCTGAACCACGTCGGAAAACTTCTCGATTGTGGTCTGCCGGGAGAACTGCTGGGCCTGGTCTACTGCGTCCGCGATGGCGGCAGTTGTATCGTCGAGCACCTGTTCGGACGCGGCGTCTCGGGTCGCTTGAACAACGTCCTCGAACACTTGTTCGGCTGTAGCGTCCGGAAGAGAGCGGGTGGCGTACGCCACCCCCTGCCGTTGTGCGTCGACGACCGCCTGTCGCATAGCCGGGATCGGGTCGTACTCGCGCAGCTGATCCGACTCCTGCATCAGGATGTCGGTCAACACTTGAGTCCGCTCGGGGTCGGCGGGGGCTTCCAGACTTCCGAACATCAGCACATACCGAACCGACAGCAGCCGCAGCAGATTGTTCAGAGCTGCGCGCAGCGGACCTGAGGCCGCTTCTACCGCTTTTTTCTCCAACAGCAGCATGGCTGCGACGGCGGCAGCGTTCTCGACCGTTACCGCCGTGACGGCCTGCTGTTCGGCCGGAGTGTTACCGGCGATGCTGGTCGTCGGGTCCGTCACCGCGTCGGATCCGGTCGGCCAGTCGCTGGGCCGCCGACTTCTTCGCGGGCTTCGTCGTCTTCTTGACGAACTCGACGTCGTTCGGATCCCAGGTCATCTTGTCGGTAGTCTGCTCGGGTACGGGTGTAGTCACTGTGCACTCCCTCTCGTGTTTCTTCCATTGTACCACACCCTTTGACTTGCTGTCACGCTATCAATTATTTGCGAACCAGGTCGATCTGCCGCTGGGTTTGTCCGTTCTGCAACGTGACCAACCGGTCAGCCGCGATGTGGAACTTGGAGCCACGCGGTGTCAATATCTCACGTTCTGAATCGTTGAATTCACCGACTTCAGATGGCTTCAGCACCTTCGATCCGGACGGGTGCAAGATTCGGACCAGGGTGCCGTTTGCAGCGCCACCGAATCCAGTTACGATCGCTGCGTGGGACGCAGTGCTGGAGTAGCCGTGGTCTACGAACTCACTGCCCACCTTTTCCCCAACCTTCCCGAACAAGGTCTCGGCGTTCCTCACACCTCGATAGGTAACCAGATCATGCTCTAGAGCGGGTTGCTTGTTGAACGCGGCGTCCAGATTGGCGGTGTGCTTTTTGGCGTATTCGATATCGCTTAGAGCCAAATGTCCGCTGCCGTTCACCACGTGCCGATGGTACGCGTTGATGGTGAGGTACCCACTACCGGTGTAGTTCCTGATCGACGATTTCTGGCTGGCGGTGAGCTTAGACTCGGACGCCTTCGGCACCGCCTCGTACATCTGCTGGGAGTGGCGCCGGGAGGCGGTATCGGTGAACGCAGAGAAGTGCTGGTGCGCCGCAGGCTGTGGAATTCGGTCGGCTAGTTCATCCTTGTGTTCCTGCTGAACCTTCGCCGGAATCACCTTACCCGGGTGATCGGCCGCGAACCGGTGATACCCCTGCATCATCGTGTGGTAGTCACGCGCCTTATACTCGCGCGTCCCAGCGTGGCCCTGGCCCGACAGGCTGGACAGCACCGCCGTGTGTGCCTGATACGCCTTTTGATGGTTGACGTACGAAGGACTCTCGTGCGCCAGTCGGGTTGCCTCGTCCGCCTTGTTCGCCAGGTCTTCGGCACCGCCTGGCGCGTGGTTGTGTTCCACCAGGGCGGGCACACTGTGGGTCGGGGGTAGATCCTTGGGGGTGACCGGAGCTGCTTTCTTCGTCAGCCCGTGTTGTTCGGCGTGAACACTCTTGATCTGGGCCGCGATTTTACCCGCTGACGACTGGGCGTCTGTCTTCTTGACGAAGGTGGCATGGGGATTCAACGACACTTCGGTCTGCGGGGTGTGCTTGTTCACCGGGTCGGACGCCGCCGCCTGCTTCTTCTTCTCGTTGTAGGCGACCATCCGGATCTTGGTACGGAAGGCGTCAGCCGGGTCCTTCTCGCCTTTCACCGGAGCCGGGCGCTTCATATCCTTCTTCAGGACATGCGAGGCCGTCGACCGGGACTCCTCTGCCCGGGAGATCGTCGATCCGGACTTGCCAGCCTTGGACGTCGTCTTCAGCGCGTCCATCTTGCCCGGCCCCAACGCTCCTCGAATGCTGGTGGCGATCTGCTCGGCCGACGATACACCACCCCCTCCCGAGCCGTGCTCGGCATTCCAAGAATGAAACGGAGCCGCAGCCTTCTTAGCAGCTGTCGGGGGGCTGGCCACCTTTTTGGCAGCGGTCTTCTTCGGAGACACCAGACCCATGCCGGGAACGTGCGGAACCTGGGGGGCGGCTGCCTTCTTGGCGGACACCGCAGGCAGCCCATGCGCCGTTCGGATATAGTTCACGGCGCCGTGGTGGGTATAAGCAGCATGAGATTGCAGATGGCCGTTCACCTTCACCACGGCAACGTGCATACCGGCCTTCTGTTCGATGTTGCCCAGATGCTTGCCGCCGGAGGTCACCTTGTGCCGGTCGGCAGCCGTCTGGGTGACCCGTACGCCCGCACTGCGATGCTCCGCATCCCACTTCGCCCAGCTCACTGCAAACCCCCTACTTGGGCTTGTTCTTTACCACCGGCTCAGCCGGAGGCGGGTTCACCTTGCGCACCGCTCCCAGCGGGTGATAGGCGATCTTACCATCGTCGTGCTTGACCTTCACCACCCCCGCTGCCGTATCGATCACGCTGCCGTTCGACCCTGACTGGTCGACCACTCGGTCGTCCTTCTGCGGAGCCAGAGCGGCCAGCTGCTTCGCTGCACGGCGGAACTCGGCGGGGGTTTTCTTCTTCTTCTTGGACATCAGGCGGTCTGTCCTCTCGGGTTATCGAGCCGGGCGGCGAGCCGGGGGCGCTCCGTACCCCAGCGACTTGGTGGTACGCTGTCCGGGCGCCACGTTGACATCCTCGGGGGTGGGACCCTTCATGTCCGACCCGGCTCTGGGGCGACCGAGGGTCGCCGACATTCCCGGGTCCATGCCCTTCTTGGTGGAGCTGGTAGCCTCGGCACCCCGGGCGCTGGGGTGTAGGACCTGGCCGGTCTGTCCACAGCCGTGAATCAGGTGGGCGTCCGAGACCGCCCCCTTGGTGTAGTTGTCGGGCATCACGCAGTCCCTTCGTCGAATTCGGTGGACTTCTCTTCGGGCAGGTTCAGAACGCTCATGATGATGTTCTGTACCTGGGCCGGGTCCAGCGCTCCCAGATTGGCGGCGGTGGCCATGGCTTGAGCAGCGGTGGCCACCTTGGTCAGCATATCGATACGCTGATTGAGGTCGTCACCGCCGTACGGCAACCACTGGTCGACCTGTTCTTCCTCGTACCCGGCTTCCAACAGCAATTGTCGGTTGGGCACTCCAATGTCCCGTTTAGCCTTCATCATCTGCCACCCGGCCGTGTCGTCGATCGACGCGCTTGGGATCCAGCGAATGATGACCTCTGGATCCTCGATCGGATCTTCAGCATCCCAGGTGGCCACTTTAAGAGCAAATCGTGCGGCCTCAACCCAGCCCCGGCCGTAGGTCACCTGACGGCGCCGGACCTTCTTCAGCAACGGAACCTCAGCCGCCCGGATGGATTCTCCAGACGGAGGCAGACGGCTGTAGGTCTGAGGGTCGAAGTAGTGCAACGGCGTGCTGGTGACCTGGGCCATCATCCGGATGTAGACGTCCAGCGGTGCCAGGAACACCTGAGGATCTGGCGGCTCGAACTGCCCGGCCTGACGCACGCCGTTGAGCCACCAGACCTCGCCCGGCCCAGCCCGCAGAGTGCTGTCGTGGCCCGTATCCTCGAATCGGTTGATGTCGTCGCTGGTGTCGAAGTCTGCCAGTTCGTCCGAGCCCTTGTCCGGGTTGGCCAGCAGGTACCGTTGGGGGAAACCGTAGTAGTCGATCGTCGCTGCGTGGGTGATGATCAGCTTGTTGATTGCGTCCTGCGGGCCGTAAGCGGCACGATGCTCAGGGTCGCCATACGGCGTTCCGGTACGGAAGTGGAACACCGGAATCTCGCCGAACGGGTTCGGGCAGGGCCACTCCTCGTCCTCCTCATCCCGAAACTGGATCCAGTCGCGACGGTTGTTGCCCTTGGAGTTGGCGACCGTAATGTACTTCTCGATCCGGTCCGGGTAGTACAGATTGACCCGGGTGGGGGGCTTGGCCTTCATGCCCAGCTGCACGGGAAGCGTCCACTTCTTGATCGCGTACTTCTTGCGCATCGGGTTTTCGATGTCGTATACAACCCGCGTGGTCTTCGGACTGTTGTAGAACATGTCCACATTCTGGACGTCGGATTCCGACTCATCCTCATCAGAGTCCTCGTACCCGTCTTCGACCTCCGGCCACACGATCAGATAGGCGTCGCCGAACTCCCCCGCGCGGCGGTGGATGTTGGTCGATTCCAGCTCCATCATGTTTCGTTCCCAGATCTCCTGCAGGATCTGGTCGGCCCGGTTGTCTCCTGCCACCTGGACGGCGTGGATCTCCAGCCGGTCGGCCATCACGTCGACTGGAGTCTTGGCCATGTTGAATCGGAAAGTAATACCCGTCCGTTCGAGCGCCCGCCGCAACCGGATGCTGGCGAAGAACTCCGGATTGGTGGCCTCGTAGTACATCTCGGCCCGGTGATAGTCCGGCAGCGAGTTGGCTAGGACCTGCAGCCCCTCCATCAGGTCCTGGCTGGCAGCCAGCGTCACCTCAGTGGGGTCCGCCACCCGTTGCCTCCTGACACGCGTTCACGATTTCAGACCATTGAATCATCGGACGCGGGTAGTCGGCCACGTTCAGCCAGACAGGCGGGGGTGGTGTGCTTGTCAGCTAGGCAATTATGTGCTAGGGTGGTGTCAGTTACACCACCCCCGTCCGACTGCCGCCAGGCTGATGTGAAAGAGAGTACAACGTGACTTACGACAAGCAGAAGCTGGACCCGCTCGTAGTGCAGCTGCGCCAGGCACGACTGGACGTGGGGCTCAAGTCTCAGGAATTCGCCGAGGCTATCAACATGAACGCGGCGACCTTCTCCGGCCTGGAGAACGGTGCGACGGTGAAGCTGTCGGTCCTGCGAACCTGGGCCTACGAACTGGGCTTCGAACCGATTCTGAAGCCGACCCGAAAGCATCGGGTTGCGGTCCCGAGCGACGATCTCCCGGCTGACCTGACGACTGTGCACCTGAGCCGGTACCAGACGGCACTGGCGTCGGGCATGCTGATCTCGCAAGCCATGGCAGCGCGCGCCAGCGGGTCAGAGTCGGTAGCGGACGACCTGCAGGTGATCGCCGACATCCTGGTACGATCGATCCGGTAGTCTTGACAACTGGACAAGGATCTGGTTGGCTGGAGGTTGAGGGGGCGGACCAGCCGCCCCCCGATCGAGAGGATACTGAGATGGCCGAGAGCACGTACACGACCGTGTCCGGACGGAATCTGGCCACCGGCTGGCTGGCCGACATCCACTGGGTCAAGGACGGGCGGGCCGAGCCGGTGACGATGTGGCTGGCCGCCGTGACCGTCGTCCGCCAGGCGCTCGGATTCGCGATGTACAGCACGCTGGAGCCCGAATGGCGCAACCTGGTCAAGCCGAATCACGCCATCGACCAGGTTCCGGGACAATGGCTGATCCCGCTGGACATCAAGGCGATGGAGGAGCTGGCGCTGGACGGCTCCCAGTGGATTCGCGAGGTTCGGGTCTACGACGACCTGTACTCCATCCGCGTCGAGATTCCGCGCTGAGGAGACAACAACGATGGCCAAGAAGATGCGGTACCAGGTGTGGGCGCTGCTGCGGACCGAACGCGGAACTGAGACGTGGCAGCCGGTCACGGACAAGTACGCCACCCGTCGCGCGGCGGAGAGGATCGCCGTCAATCTGTGGCTGACCACCCGGGTCGACGAGTCCGAGCCGGACGAGGATGACGAGCCGGACGAGACCGCGCTGATCGAGAACTTCGAGAACGCGCAGTACGAGGGCGCCTGATGAGCGACTACTCGGCGCACCTCGGTTTACTGATGTCGGCGATCATCTGGTGCGTGGTGATCTGGTACTGTCTCCGCCGTAGATGACACGCCGCCGTCCCCTTGTCAGCAATATTGACAGGGGGACAACCCTATGGTTGACTGGGGTTTAGAGGGGGCGGACAGACCGCCCTCCAGACCGAAAGAGATGCCGAGATGATCGACTACCTCATCACCGCCGAGTTCGCCACCGAGCTGCAGAGCGCGATCGGCACCGCGATCGGCGACGCCTCCGAGTCGGGCCTGATCGAGTATTCCGACAAGCTGCGGGTGCTGCTGGCCCAGCTGACCGCCCGCCCGGTGGCCGAGCCCGTCCACGCCACCCTCCCCTCGCAGCCGCTGTCCGACGGCTGGCAGGTGACTGTGGAGTACGAGATGCCCGACGGTTCCTTCCCGTACGTCACTGACCGCAACCTGGTCGTGGGGGCGGTCGCCGAGCTGCTCGACGCGGACCTGGCCGACAGCTCGGTGACGATCGAAGACATCGACGGTCGGGTCGAGGAAGTCGACTCCGTGCTCGGGGAGTATCTGATCCCGCTGACCCAGTCGCATGTCGAGCAGCTCGCGATCGGCACCAGCGAGTTCCTGGTCAACCACCCGATGGACGGCCTGATCTACATCCGGGTTTCCCTGATCTGACCCACCCCCGCCCTGAGGCCCGGCCGACAGACCGGGCCTCACGCGTATGACCCGATATTCTGGGCCTGGATGCCGGTGGCCTTCTTGCGACGCAGCAGGCGGGTCACCGCCGACCCTATCGCGTCCACCATGTCGTCGTTGGGACCGCGCGGGAACGATACCATCTGCTCCTCGGCCGCACCAAGCCGCTCTGCGTGCACCACCCTCCCCCGCTGGTAGTGGGCCAGGGATTCGGCCGCGCGTACTCGTTTGTCGACCGTCTGGTCGATCAGCTGTATCTTGCAGGGGAGGTGGTGCAGAATGTCGTACCAGTGCTCCTGGCCCTGATTGATCTCGACCAGCACCAGGCCGATCTCGGGGAACATCTCCAAGATGCGTAGAACTTCGGCCCGCAGCTTCTCACCTACCAGTTTTACCGCACGGGCGTACATCACCTCGCACATGCCAAGGTTGCCCAGAACAGCGGCCTGAATGTCGTCGGCATCGATCGCCTGTCGGCGCGGGTCCTTCGGCTGCAACGGGGGCGCCCAGCCGACCACGGCCATGCCGGTCCAGTCGGAGGTCTTCTTCAGTTTGCCCGCCGGGTCGATGCTGAGCACCACCCGGGTCTTGCCGGACAGCCTGCCATACCGGAAGTCGTCCTTGGTCCAGTAATCGCCGTCCATGCCCAGCGGGCTGTTGGCGAAGTTCTTCAAGAACGACCGGGTGTGCCGGATGGCTTGCAAGTAGGTGATCGGCCACTTGGCGGGCCAGATACTGCGCTCGGTACCGTCGTCATTGGTCAGAATCGGCGGGTAATAGTGCACCCGCATGTTTTGCTCGGAGATCCAGTCCGGGTGGCCCTCCTGCGGCTCCGTGACGCTCTTTACCAGCTGGTGGATGATCGAACCGGGCAGGGTCACCGTACCTGCGATCACCACGCGGGCGTATTCGGACAGCGGGAAGATGACGTCGGTGATAGTGGTCAGACGGCCACCCACCTGGAACTCGGAATACTGGTCTTCGCCCGGCTCGATGTCGTCCAGGATCAGCATGTCGGGCCGCTGGTGCCCGACCTTCATGCCCAGAGTCTTGGAGTCCGCACCTCGGGCACCGAATACGAATCCGCTCTTGCGGATGGTCAGGCCCTTGGTATCGGACTGGGTGGCGCCCCGGTAGCGGGTGGCGGGCTCGCACAGCATCGGGAAGTCCCGCTGCAACAGCTGGTTGTTCTCCAGCTCGTTCTTGAAGGTCTGCAGGTGCATCTCGGCCTGGGTGCCCGCGTCGGCGAAGGCGGCGATGAACTTGCGGTGCCCGTGTGCCGCCGCCCACAGCGGCAGGATCAGAAAGAACCAGGTAGACTTGCCCAGCTCACGAGGGGCGACGTACACATCTCGATCAGATCGGGGACCGCTGGTGGGCTGGACCCAGTCCAACGCTTCACGGCACCAGTCCAGATGTGCGTCGCAGAATGTGATCTGGCCCCGAGTGGCTTCGGCCCGCAAGTGATCGCGCAGGTACAGCAGAGCAAACAGCATCGGGTCGAGCTTGGTCTGGATGCGCCGATAAGTAGATCCGGCCTCGGTGGGGTCGGCCAGCATCGAGGGGCGTCCCTTCCACCCCATGTCCTTTGAGCGGATGTACGTCACCGGCTCGAACGTCTCAGAGGTCTCACCCTCCAGGTACCCCAGACGCTCAGACGGCCGGATGATGCGGGTAGGGAAGTCCTCGACAGCCTCGACCGGTGTGTCGGTGACAGTCACTCGACCAGGGTCGGCTCAGCATCGGCCGCAGCCAGCTGTGCCAGCCGTCCAGGGGTGACAAACCCCGGCCAGTCGTGCTCAGGCAGCAGCGGCCAACCTGCCTTGTCGGCGCAGGCGACTACCAGCTGAGAGCACACCACGTGATGGCTGTGTTCAACCACGTACTCCAGCAGCTTGGACACCGGCAAGTGCAAGTGGTGGGCGGCGACGGTGACGTAGTCGGTGAATGAGTACGGTACGCCGACGTAGGTGACCGCAGCGGCCAGCATTGAAGCGGCATACTGCTCCGGGCACGACAGCCACAGCACCTGTCGGCCCTTGTACTCATCCAGCCCGGCCAGACGGGCGCCCCTGGGCTCGGCTTCGACCACGGTACACAGCTCGGCCGAACTACCACGCTGGTACAGTACGAACGCATGCTCGAAGTCTCGGAAGCCGTCACCGTCCAAAAACTGGCCGACCCGGATGGCCTGGCCCACTAGACCTTTGATTCGGACCAACCCGATGGACCCGGCAGGCGGAATCTTACTCACTGACTCATCTCCTCAATACCGCGTCGTAAAGATCGCGCCAGTCCCACTCGTTCTGCGCCAGGGTAGAATGTTCTGGATCATGGTCGACGATCACCGATATGCCCAAGATCGCAGGCCACATCGGGATGGTGTCCGGATTTCCGATACACATCGTCTTCAGCTCTTCCAACTGCTCCGGAGTCACTCGGATCTCAGTCAGTTCCACGACAGTCGACCTTCCGAACGGCGGTCAGGAACTGCTCGTGCCAACGCTGGAACGGGGTAGAATCCTCGACGTCGTCTACCATCTTGACCGGTATCCCGAACATCAACGCCCCCGGACACAGATCAAAATCCAGTGTCGGAATCTCCTGCCGCACCCGACCCAGCTGTCCCCGAGTCAGCCGAATCTCGGGCGGAGGATCGAGGTGACTCCTGCCCCATAATGCCACGAATCGGTCGACGGACTGCACCACCCCCTCCCATGTCATCGGTAGGGCTTCGTCCTGTGACACCCGACGCACTCCCTCAGATAGAATACGGACCCATCCCACCCTCGATGGGGATACGACTGGCGCTGGTAGCGGTGCCGGTGCGGGTACCCGAACCACCCGGCCAGGACCTCTTTGACGTATTCCCAGCGGCTGACGTACGTTCCGTCCGGTGCTTTCACTTGCCCCGCCTGGCGCTGGCCGTCTTCTTGGCCGGAAGGCTGCGGTACCCGATCTTCGGTCCGCGCTCGGCCACCACCTGCTCGGCCCACTTATGGGCGAACGGCTTATGGGTGGCGTACAGAAATCGCCACTGCGCCTTACTGTGCATCGGACCGGGGGACTTCTTCTCGGCCACGAACAACTCCTGTCCATCCGTTGTCTCGGGCCCACCGATCGGCGAACTCCAAGTGTTCAGTAGGGAACCACGCGGGCAGCAGCAGCGGAGGCGGCTCCGCGTGCGTAGGTAGCGCGTTGGCTAGTTCGTACAACCGAGCGGCAGTCAGCAATTCGCTCATCTCAGTGCCCCAGCAGATTCGGGCCGGAGTTGGCCGGGCCTGGCCGCCAAATTCCGCTGTTCTCGATCTGGGCGACGTCCCGGTGTGCATCCATCACGTGGTGCTCGGCGTCGGACACGTTGACGATACCACGCTGGACCCGGCGGACGTGCGGGGCGCGTGCTGCCACGTGGTCCGCCAGCACCGCCGACCATAGCGGTCCATGTCCGGGGTCGTTGTACTTCTGTACGTACCCGATCGGTACGCCCTGGTGTACCACCGTCCGCTGCTGACCGGGCACAGTCTCGTATGTTCGATATTCCAACGCACTGGCCTGCCGGACGGTGGTCGGGTTAGCGCCGGGAAATTGGTTGACCCCCTGAGCAGCGGCCGGGTCGGCGCCCGCCGAACCTTGATCTTGCGGCCAACCCTTGGACATGCGGTCACGGAACACCGAGTTGGTGTTCTGGCCTCCGGCCACATCCGCGCTGTTCACACCTCAAGTGTAGCAGCGGTGGTTCACCCGTCGTATCGGTCCTCATCGAACGTACCGAGGCCCGGAATGTATGGGCGCGGGCCATTCATGTGCCGATCCCGCTGGTGGCAGCGACACGGGCAATACCCGAGCATCGACTTCCGCTTCCAACGCCTGCCCGCACCCGGCACCGGGCTGTCGCCCGGCAGCTCGGTCAGGATGAATCCTTCCAGACACCTTGGCCATAGATTCGGGTGCTGGCCGTCGTTCGAGTGTGAGCAACGCTGCAGGTCATGCGGGTCACCGGGTCGCACGATGAACACACGGCTGCGGAAATAGCCCATCGCCTGCGAGTCCATGACCAGACCGCCCAACGACTTGCGCAAGAAATACTGGACGTACGACTCCAGTGCGTTCTGATCAGGCGCCAGCTGCATCTCCCACAGAAACGGATCGACCATCTCCCGGCACAGGTACCGCCGCCCGTCGATCGTCAGCCGCAGCTCAACGGTGGTATTGAGGTTGTCCGATCGATACCGAGGACGCCCACCCTCCGACGGGTAAAGAAGATCGTTCGGCATCGGCGGTCGAGGAGTGGTGTAGTCGGGATGGGGCAGCGCATCGATTACTGCGTCCATGTGGGCGGGCCCGCCGGATTCAGCCTGGCGAATGATTTCGCCCATCGCAGCATCGCGCTCCGACTCCGGAACCGACTCGAAATCCCGCATCCGCTGCCTCAACTGTTCCGGTGTTGGGATGTCATCCTCTGTGCTCACGACTTCACCGTTCCCGTAGTCGCGTCTCCCACGTTGTCCCCGGTGCCCGGTGGACACTCATGGTGCACAGCCGCCTGGATCATGTCGATCGCCAAGACGTACGACTGTCCCGGCATGTTGGGCACGAATACCTCCGGGCCATCGCACCGCAGGTGCCCGACCAGTACACCACCCCCTCCCTCGGCGCTCCGCAGGGTTACTAGGTGGGCGGCCGGTGCGGACTCAGGCTGCTCGGGCACGGTACTTTCCCTCCTGCGGGCACTTGTGGGCATTGATCATCGGAATCAGCTGAGTGACCAGCAACGTGTCAAACGCGTCTGCGTCACCGTCGAACACGAAGGTACTGCAAGGCAGGTGGCGTATCGCCAGCCACGGTTCCGGATCTGTGTCCGGGTTGGGGTCGACCATCGGTTCGATGCGGAACTGGCTGAAATCAGCGTTGAACACGGGGGTTGTCCTTCCTTGGCCTTCTTATGATCGACGGCCGACGTCATGACGGGCCCGCCGGATACTCAATCTCGGCCCAGTGAGTGACGTGGCAGTCATCGGTGCCCCACCACATCCGGAAGCAGTGACCGTCAAAGTAACCGAAACTGGCTCCGGGCTCACCCTGGTATCCGGCCTCCCAGACCCACACCAACTCATCGGCCTCGGGGGCGGTGTCGGCCTTGCGTTCGTGGTCGTACTCGCGCCAGTCGGTCATACCACAGTTCCCGTCGACACCGCGTCGTCAGTCAAGGGAGTCAGCAGGTCGAACTCGTCGCACCAGACCAGCGCCCGGATCATCACCCAACCGGGCGGGACCGCACCGTCGTCCTCCAGCACTTGCAGATATGGGCCGTCAGTGATCGGAACGTTCTTGCGTACGGTCAATGCAGCCAGGTACTGGCACAGCGCCCTGGCCACACCGTCTACGAACCTGCCTTCTTCGTCCAGTGGCGACAGACTGTCCTGGTAGTAGGCCACCGACCCGTCCGGGGCAGGACTGGTCATCGGATGTGACACCACCTCCCACTCTGCGTTGGGAGCGTATCGACGCAGCGGCATCATCACGATCACCCTACTCTTCCGGGTCAACGAAAGACGCATTGACCATCTTCTCGAACCTCATCTCAGCGGCCCGGCACATCCCCATCAGGGTAGGCACCGAAGAGTCAGTCGGAATGATCGTTGAAGTTAGAGACTTGCCGCCGTCCTCGTCGAATCCACGCCGATGGATCACCACCAGCACGTCCACCACCGGCATCTGGGCGTCGGCCCATCCCACCGCGTGCAGGTATCGGTCGACCGCATCGGTAAGCTCTTCATCTGCTATCAGTCCAGCCACCGCGCTATCCTACCGCACTATTTGGCCAGACGCCCGTTGAGCGTCCGGCCTGAATCTAACTTTGCTATTCCGCGTTCTCACTCAGCCAGCGGATCGTGTCCTCGACCTCTTGTGCCTTCCTGGACAGCAGATCCGACAGCTCGCGGTCCTGATCGGTCTGCATCGTGGTCGTCTGATCGATCACCAGCTTCGTTGGCGCTTCGATCGGTATCATCTTCTTGCGCCGATCGTGGACGGCGTGCACCCGGTCCTGCAGCTTGCAGAAGTTGTCTACGTCGCCTGCCTCGTACGCCTTCTGCATCAAGATGAGGTTCATCTGCGTAATGATGTCCAGCCGAGACAGTTCAATATCGCGGACCGTCTCCACCAACTCAGGCGGGATATCCTTCTTGACCGCCTTCTTGCAACGCAGCATCGCCGATCTGGCCGACGTGCCCTGGATCTCAGCGATCTGCCGGTACGTATGCCCCGACTGACGCAGCTCCAGAGCCTGCCGCTGGCGCTCTCGGTTCTCCGCCTTCTCCCGTTCGTACCGGGCAATCGCAGCCGGGGACTTGGGAACCCCTCCGCCTTCGGACGCCGCCACCTACACCACCCCCCGCCGTAGCCACGGCTTTGGGCTGTCGCCCGCAGTCGGGGGACCGAACTCCGGATCGGACGGGCGTCGATAGGGGTTTGACTCGACAATATGCAGCCAGTCAGCAGTCTGCTGGTTTATCGACCGGATCAGCTTGCCCTTCCAGTCCGGGCCGTACTTGTCGCGCAAGCGGGCGTGGCGTGCTCCGACATCGGCCGCTATCAGGGTACGAATCCGCAGATCGATCGCCACTCGTTGCTTGCGGGTGGCGTAACGCTCAGCCGCTGTTTTCTTCGCCATCAGCGTCCTCCTGTTCTGCCGCCAGTTGCAACTGGATCACTCGGCAATACTCACGGACCTGAGTTGAAACCCTATCCGGCGTGGTGCGCATCACGGCCGCGATTTCGTGGTAATTCAACCCACAGGCACGCAGACGGCTGGCCTCACGATGCTCAGGGGTGATCTTGACCACTGGACACCGCCTGAACGGCCATCAATCCTCCGTCGATTTTGATCTCGACGGTCAGTCGCCGAGCTCGGGCCGACGCCTCGATGCTGCGGACGAGGACGGCTGGGTCTCCCCAGAAATCTCGGCCCCGCACCAGCACCCACTTTCGACCGTTGAGCCACTCGGCGAACGGATACTGGGGCTTCGTACCCGGCTCCGGCGGTGAGGCGAATACTGCTGTCATGCCGCCAGTGTACATCAGACGCGGAGAGAGCGGGAGTCGAACCCGCAAGACCCGAAAGCCTACACCTTAGCAGGGTGCTGCCGTCGCCACATCGGCGGCCTCTCCGTGCGTGGCGGCCTGCCCCGGCTTCTCTCCACCGTACCCAACTGGGAGCGGCTTCACTGCGTGCTGTGAGGATACGGTTCACAGCCCTGCTCCACCTAGGCCGGGGTCGACCGCCACGCTGTCAAGAAGGTCGGCTGCTTTCGCTCACCGTCCCAGCCGCTGACGTTAATCGGCCGTAGAACCCACTAAACGACGCGGCAGCACTCAACTCCAGCTGGTTGCCGGTCTTGTCTCGTGCTTAGAAACACCCTAGCATACAGCTTCACCCCCGTGCTTTCGGCCACCGGGGGTGAAGTGTAACGTCGCGCCGACCCTTGATCGATCAGCTAAGGCCCATGATCGCAGGCGCCGACGTCTCACAGCCCCCGGGTCCGTCGACCCGACCCCTGCAACACGTGCGGCGCCTGTCTGGAACCCGCCAACACGGGCTGGCCCGCCGCCTGCTAGTCCAGGTTCGTCGGCTGTGCTTTCCGAGATTCTACCACACCGGCGCGGGCACGCTCGTTGACCTCGCGCTGAACCTGCAGCATCTGGTCCTTCTCAGCCTCGATGCGGGCCAGGTCGATGCCGAGGTGTCCGGCCAGCAGGCTCTCGATGTTGACCGGGAACGGCTCCAGCCTGCCCTCGCCGTCGTCCCGGCACAGCGTGACACCGCGCTCGTCGATCAGCCACTCCAAGAACTCGCCGATCGCGTGGGCGGCGGATTGAACCGCGTGCATCCTGTCGTGCTCGGGGTAGTCGCTCATGCGGGCAGGCTAGCACAGGACTTGCTCAGCGGACAAAGCGCCTGCGGTACTCATCCAGTGGTAGCAGGTGAACGGCCAGGCAGGCTAGGCCGAACAACATCAGCGTAGCGGGCTGGAACCATGTGGACGAGACGTGCGTGGCCGTACCGGACAAGATCGCGGCGATCGTGAACAGGACCACCGCTGCGATGCCGAACATGACTTTCTCCTTACGGGTTGGTCAAACTATCGAGGCTGTAGCCCTGGTCGGAGGTGAAACCCGTGGCTGGCTGGCCGTCCCAGCGCACAGTGGGCATGCGCTCACCCGAATGCCCGTGAACATGCTCGCCGGTCACGGTGCCGGACTCCCCTGACTTCGCGTGCCGAACACGAGTCCCGGCAGGGGGTGGTGTATCGCGCGAGTCATCACCCGGCTTGACGTTCGGCTGCCCGCTGTAGCGCGGACCCGGATTTATGCCGCCCAGGTACGAATCGTAGGCGAGGCTGTCGGCGGTGTCCATGTGACCAGGCTACGCCCGGCTGCGCGGTTGCACAATCGGGACACAACAGGGCCCGTGTGCGCTGCTTAGCTGGCACACGGGCCCTGTTGTGAACGGTGAGACCGCCGTACGATCTCCGAACCGCACTGCCCCAGTCAGAGCAGGATGTCCCAAGTTCCAGGGTCGCGCGCACCCGTGTTTTCTTGGACGCAGAGCCTGGTTGACACAGCAGTCACGTCGTCGAGATCGTAGCGGGTGTCCGATTCGCACGGCGCCTTCGGCTTATGAGGCCGACGTGGTACTACTCCACCACACCCGCAGCGTCTATTTAATTGACTACCGCCCCCGCGACCTGACTGGCACAGCAGCAGCGGCAGATACCACTCTAGCACGCAGGCGTTTTGCGTCGCCAGGTCCCGAGCATGATAAAACCCATACTTGACAGTCGGACACAGGGGCTGCTAAGCTGGCATTTGTCAGTTAGTCAAGTAGAAGGAGATCTCAAGATGGCGAACGAGCTGAAGCTGACGGCCGAGACGGACGGTATCCTGTGGTCGGTGCGTGTGAACGGGGAGGTGTTCCTGGTCGTGCGGAACCGCCTGATCGACTGGTCCGGATTCGACGTCCACGCCGTCTCGGACGGCGGGATCGAGTACCTGGGCGACGCTCCCACCCACAACGAGGCGCTGACGCTGATCCGGGCCGAGATCGGCGACTGACGGACGGTCGTCGGCTACACCACCCCCGCCCGCACACGGCCGTGCGGGCGGGCTGACAATTGAAAGGACAGACATGCGTGTCGTGGATATGCGCAGACCACCGCCGACCAAGCGCCGGTGGTTCGGGCTGCTGCCGCCGAAGAACACCCGGCCGTTCGTGCTGTCGTACGAGGCTGTGAACCAGGACGGCGAGCGAGTCAGGTACCTGCGCAATCTGTCGTGGCAGGGCATCGAGATGCTGGGCGTCAAACTGGCGCAATTCTCGCCGCGCGACCAACGGGTGGGAAGCGTGAAGGTCACCCGGCCGGACCTGGCTCAGGCAGGAGACCCGCCTTCGGGTCCGGATGTCACCCATTGGTTCGAGTGCTTCACCCAACCGGTGGTGCAGGCGTCTCCGATCCAGCTCCGGGCCAACCTGCGGATGCTAACCTACGAGCCGGGAAACCTGCGGCCTGACACTCGAACGGCGACACAGGTCTATCTAGACGGAGGAGGCGACCCGTCGAACGGGCGGACCATGGCCATATTGGCTGAGGCCGACCGCTCTCGTTCAGACGCAGTCATCGACCCGTGGCGCTGGTACCACGAACGGGGCCGATGAGATGGCCAGCTGGCTGGACACCCACGCCCAACTGATGTCCGGCGCCGCTGCTGCCCGCGAAGCGTGGTCCATCCCCAGCCACCATCTGTATGACTGCTGGGTGGGAACATACGAGAACGGGCCGGGGGTGGTGTACCTGTTCTACCAGTTCACCTGCTTGCGCCCGTACGAGCCGACCGAGCAGGACCGAGAAGCTACAGACTGGACGGCGTTCTGATGGTCGAGATCAGCTTGAAGGTGTTCCCCGACTCCTGTCCGATTCAGATCGAGGGGACCATCAACGGGGTCGGGGTGTACTACCGGGCCCGGTCCGGCCGCTGGGAGCTGTACAGCGGCGGGGTGCAGTACAACGAGAAGGGCCAGCCGACCGCGCTGGGTACCGCCTACGTGGACGGCGGCCCCTGCGTGGACGAGGACGAAGACAACGTCTCGATCGCGCTGGACCGGATCTTCGAGAACTGGCCCGCCTGGGGCCTGGAGGAGGGGTACTGATGAGACGGTTTCTCAAGCCGTTGAGGCGCGCGTGGTGGGCCTCCATCGCCGAATCATTCCGCATCGGCGCCGAGCAGACCAAGCGATGAGGCGCCGGAACCGTTACGCGCTGATCCGGAGGACCGAGACTGACGGCTGACAACCAGACCTACCGCAAGAGCTGCAGCTGCGGATTCGTCACCAACGAATATGGCAACGAGGAGGCCGCCAGGGCCGCGCTGGACATTCACAAACAGTCCTGCTCCAAGAGCAAGAAGTAGCCGACTCGGATGTCCCGCTGTCGATATTGACAGCGGGACAATTCTATGGTTGAATTGATCTTAGAGGGAGCGACCAGCCCCCGACACTGAAGGAGAGACCGAGATGAGCAACCTCCAGCAGATCGCGACCGAACTGGGCCTGTCGGGCATGGCGCTGACGATGGCCCGCTGCACGGTGGTGTCGGCCCAGCAGTGGAGTCAGGGCGACCTGGGCGCCGGGGCAGTCGAGCTGTGGGCGGGAGAGCTGGAGCAGCGGCGCCGGGGCGCGATCGAGGGAGCCAGCGACATGGTCCGCGAATCCGCTGCCGAGATCCTGGCCGCCTGCCGCAAGGGCAAGGACTACCCGCGCACCCTGACCGCCGAGAAGCTGGCCCAGGCGCTGCTGTCGGTGACCGAGTGACGCTCCTACAAGCGAAGTTGGCGGCGGTCTTCGCCCAGGCCGCCGCTTCGGCATGGTACAGAGTCGACGACATCTTCGAAACTCTGATGTGGACCTCTCCCGAGGAGGTCACCCCAGCCGACGCATTTGGGCGCCTATGGTCTGAGCCCACCTACCGGCGCCTGGTGTTCGTGTCAGTGGCCAAGAACAACCGCGCCTGGTCAGTGATGGTTCGGCGTTCGACCTACCCGTGGTCACCGACCAGCCAGCGCCAGGTATCGCTGACTCACGCCATCAACATTCTGAACAACCCGGAGTCGCTGTGGACCTGAATCGAGAAGCCAAACAGTCGATCGACTTCAATCTGTTCGAGGTGATGAACGACAAAGCGCCGGGCAACGTCCCGCCGGAAGAGATAGCCCGAGAGGTGCGGCGGATCGTCCTGTGCCAGCAGCAGCGGGCTCGCCAGTCATACGGTGCCAAGACTGAGATGCTACACCACCCCCTGCCGTCAGTCGTGTCCACACGTCGGATGCTGGATCTGGTCGACGCGTACTTCCACGTCGGACGCGGGGTACTATGGCGGTTCAACCTGGAACCGCTGGCCACTACCGTCCGATCGCAGACCCGAAACTCGGCCCGGTGGTTGGGAGCGGTCGCGGTCTGGCGCCAGATGACTGAAGAGAACCAGGACTACGTCCGGCGCTCGGTGTCCGACGTGCAGCTGGCCCTGAACTGGGAGCGACACCGGGTCGCCTATTCGGTCGACCCTGGCTTGCATCAGGCGTTGCGCGACACCGACCCGGGTGGCACACTCATCCCGCCGCAGGTTCTGCGCCAGCTGCCCCACGATGACCCGATATTCCTGCTGCCGCACGGCGTCCCAGTCGTCGTGGGGAATGGGGAACCGGGGGTGATGCGAGCGTTCTTCCTGCGTGGTCTGGGGACCGGGCAATTCTCAATTTCGACCGCCGACGAACGCGCAACCCACTACCAACTGTGCGCGTTGACCTCACTGGGCCCTCCAGACGCGGCACCGCACGACTGGGACCTGTCGGGAGTGTCGGTCCCGCTGGACCAGCCGTTCACAGTCGACTCGGTGGCTCATCTCAGCGCGTCCCGGTGGGACTCCAGAGGCAGCGATCGCGGAAGCCTGGACCAGATCCAGGCGTGGACGCGCACCATCTTGGAGGTCTGTCTGCCGGTGGTGATGTACTGCTGCTCGGTGAACGCCGACACGCAACTGGACACCGGCCGCACAATCACGGTACGGCCCCGCAAGAACGGCAAGCGGCAGGCCGAGAAGGATGTCGCGCCGACTCGGACGTATAACCTGGGATATCGGGTCGGCCCGATCCTCACGAAGGCCGCCGAGAGGCGCACGGAGATTGTTCATGCCGGGTCACTCGATGTCGGCACCGCCAAGCGTCGCCGTCCTCACATCCGGCGGGCGCACTGGCACACCTACTGGTACGGTCCGCGCGACGGGGTTCGTACTCCCAAGCTGAAATGGGTGGAGATGCGAATCGTCAACGAAGACCTGGCCAAGTCGGAGATCACGGTGATCCCGGTGCGATGACCCGGACGGGACCCGGACTGCTTGTCTCCCTGTCAGCAATATTGACAGGGAGACAATCCTATGATTGAATGGCTTTAAAGGGGTCGATCGACCTCGCCGACCGAAAGAGGCACCGAGATGAGCGGGTACCACATTTCCGACAGCCCGTCTGTGGGCGACGTCGTAGTGGACGGACTGGTGATTCCGGGCACCCTGGTGCAGCGCCTGGACGACGCCCGGTATCGGGTCGTCCGGGTCGACTACAACACCGGCCGGGGCACGGTCCGGCACGTCCACACCAACAAGGCGCTGCAGATCGTCCGGGGGCGATTTCACTGGTGCCTGGCGGACGGCACTCGTCGACCGATCCGGTTCGTGGCCTGCGTCGAGGTCACCGAACAGGACGGATCTACCACTCTGGGAATTCCGCACTCGAACGTCGCCCGCCTGGGTGACGTCGCACAGCCGGTCAACCCAACCGACCAAGACGGCTATGTGTGGGAAGTCAGTGAGGTGGCCGACTCGGGGTCGTGGATACTGGTGCGGCGCACCGACGATCGATCGTACTGCCAGGCGATCATGCGGGACGCAGCGGCGTGTTGGCGCACTCCGAATGGCGTCCGGACGTGGTTCGTGACACCGCTGGAGCGTCAGCCGCTGAACGCCCAAGGTCGGGTCACCTGCGACGACGTCAAGCACAAGAGCAAGATCACCTCGCTCATCCTGCGCGAGGACGGGTCGATGCGAGGTACCATGTTCTACAACCCGCAGACAGACATGTGGAATTCGGCCTACCCCGAGGATGGCGAATACGAAACCCGGCTGGAGCTGGCCGAGGCGATGCTGTCCGTCAACGGCCGACAGCTGCGGGCCGAGACCCGGGCCCGTCGCGCCACGCAGCCCGTCGGCTGACATCCCCCACCCCGTCAGCAAAGAGCTGGCGGGGCTGACTATTGAAAGGAATCAAGATGAGTGCACGATCCGCGCAGGTCAACCCGCTCGCTCCGGACGAGCGGGACCCGGAACTGGTGGCGATCCCCCGCCACCAACTGCGCAAGATGCAGGCCGCCGTGGCCTATCTGCTGAACATCGAGGAATCCTGCGACGCGTCCGAGGAAGGGGAAGAGCCGGAGACGCTGATAGCGCTCCGGGGCCTGTCGGCCGACCTGACGGACCTGCTGGCGGTCGAGACCTCCTCAGTCGCGGTGTCCACCCTGCAGCCGACACCCGCAGCCGGTACGGTCACCGTCAACCCGACGCTGGGCGCGCTGGTCCGAGGCCGAGACAACCTGCTGCGCGAGATCTGGTCAGTCATTGAATTCGGCAACGACGTCAACCAAATTGTTGCCCGATCGCTGTCCGGGAGCCTGCGGACGATCTGGTGGGACGCTCCTAGCCACTGCTGGTGGCTGGACGGAGACAACAGCCACGCCCCGGTTCCGGTCGTGTTCACCAAGCATCCCGACTGGTCCTGACCCCCTTACACCACCGCCCCCCGTTCAGCCGTTGAACGGGGGGCGGTGGTGTGCTGGGTTACGCCCAGCTGGTGTCGAAGATGATCGACATCAGGAAACGGAAACTCAACTCATCACTCGCCCTCCTCTACTTTCTCCAGGACCATCCGGTACCGGCCGCCCTCGACGATATCGGCGGCAGCCGGACCGTTCATCAGCAGCTCGATACTACCGGCGGGGGTGTATCTGGCCCACTCGACGTTGTCCTGCCCGGTAGTGCAGGCGTCGAGCCTGACCTGCACCGACTGCTGGTCGACGACCTGCTTCCGGGTGCAACCGAAGCGTCCTTCGACCGCCATAGCAGTACCTCCCTACTTGGCGTGCGCGCCGGGCACGGTCGACCCAGGCGCGCAGTTCGGATCGTTGGCGAGAACGAATATCGACGCGTACGTCTTGTCGCCATGGTAGGCGGCGTAGACACCATCCGCACCAACACACTTCCAGCCGATGTTGCTGAATCCGTCCGCCCCCTGGATGACGTTCATCGGGGCTCCGTTGTCCTGGCCGGACCGAGGCGCGTCTGCGAACGGTTCGGTGAACTTGTCGTGGGGGCAGCCCGTGCACAGCAGGACGACGGCCAGCATGACACCGCCGACCGCCATCCGTTTTCTGGTGTTGATCATGAGACCACTAGACCACGGGGTTTGCCAAATGGTCAACCTCGTCCGGGTAGAACACTTGCGACCCTGACGCCCCGCACCGGTGCATGCACGACCACACCCGGCCGGGCCCGCACATCTCGTCCCCGTGCCACCGATCTTCGCACCCGTTGTGCGTACACCGGTCGACCGGTTCGTCGATCGCCGGGTCGTATACCGGAAGCTGGCTGGGGTGCGGGCCCTCGAAGCCAGGCGTGTACGACATCAGGACGCGGTGAGGGTGACCGCTGCCGGGGTGTTGTCGACGAACTCGGCGGTGTCGGAAGCGGTGATCGGGCCGTCAGCCCCTTCGACCGACACGGTGACCGTTACGATCTCGATGTTGGAGTCGGTGACTGTGCCGACCTGCGGGGTGGCCGGGTCGACCACGACCGGGGTCGAGACGTCATTGGTGAAGGTGACGATCGCGTCCGGCAGCTCCACGCCCTCGGCGTTGGTCACCCGGGCGGTGAAGGTGGCGGTAGAGCCGATCGGCTTCTTGACGGGCATATCGGTGTGCTCCTAGCTGGCTTTGAGAGTGATGTGCGCGGGAACGGTTGCCGGGTCCGGCAGACGCCGGAGTATCTCCCGCAGCTGACGCTCCATCTTATCAAGACGATGCTCCAGGCGCAGGCAGCAGCAGCCATTCGCATGGCACGGGTGGCCGTCGCCCAATCTGAACTCGACGTCCACCTTGAACCGGGTGGTGACCTCGACCGGTATCTTCGCCGTCTCGGCCATCAGACCCGCTCCAGCCAGTGCCAGGTGCCCGGCGGATGCCGCTGGACCAGACTGCCCTCGGCCACGTCCTCGGCGTGCTCGATACCGCCCTTCAGGAACAGCCCGTCCGGGTTCATCACGCATAGACCCACCGTGCCGTCCGCGTCCGGATGCTCGGTGACTTCGGTGACGATCGCCGCCCGGCACTGCGAGGTGTACGCCTGAGATCCGTCCGGCCGAATCGGTGTGCCGTAGCTGACATAGTGAACAATACAGCCGACCGAGGGCGGTTGCCGCCAGCTTTCGCTGCTCAAAGTACTTCCCATCGACAGGACGGTGCGCTGTGCAGCAGCGCACCGTCAGAACTTGATCAGGCTGGTGTTGGCATACCCCTGGCCGAAGCCGTCACCATCTCCGGTCCAGTTGACGATACCGTGGGTGACGTCCTTCACGAACGGATCGGCGTGCAGGTCCACCACCTCGCCCACAGCTCCGCTGAGGGCGTGGCGCACCTTGTCGCCGACCGCCAGCCGCTGGGTCTCGCCCGTGCCGGACAGGTCGCGCGGCAGCGCATCCGTAGAGCTGCGAGGCACGTCGGGCTGGCCCGACGTGTAGGCGGGGTTGCTCATGCCGCACCCGTGTTCCGGTTTAGAGGTCGGTTGGACGTCGCGTCCTGGTTGTACTGGTACAGATCCTCCGGCGTCGAGCCGACCACCCGCAGCGCGTTGGCCGACACCCCCTGCGCCCAGCTGTGCTCCTCACCATCCCACTTGACCTCGGGAACCGCCCGGCCGTAGCCGTGCGAGCGGTGGCCCTCCACGGTTCCGGTTTGGCCGGAGACCCGGTGCTGGACCCGAGATCCCACCGCAGGCGTCGGATCCGTCCGGTGGCTGTCGGAAGCCGTCTCCGGGTTATTGCGGCGCACCTCCAGGGTGGCTTCCGGCTCCCGGGGTGCGGGACGACCAGGCGGGGTGTAATTCGGCCCGGTCTTCAGACCGGAATCCGCCGGTGTCTGGTACAGCTTGGCGGCTGTCGGCCGCGTACCGCCTTCGCTCATGGGTCCAGCGTACCGCTGGGACCCCGGGCACCGCCAGCGTGGATCTGCGAAGCAGCCCAGACACACCACCGCCCCCGCCGGAGTCGGCGAGGGCGGCCTGGTGCTCGCGGTCAGCGACCCTCAGGCCGCCGCCTCCACCAGCTTGTACTTGCCTTCGGGGGCCACCTTCTGCTCGCCGTTGGCGCTGGTGAAGTGGGCGGCGTTGGTCCTGGTGTCGATCTGGGCCTCGTAGGTCCAGCGCCCGAGCTTGATCTTCACCTTGGGCAGGGCATTGATCTTCATCTTCTCGGACGCCTGCTCGGCCTGGCTGCGGGGCGCCTTGGGCGCCTGCTTCGCAGCCGCCTTGGCCTTCTTGGACCGGTTGTCCGACTTCAGCGCGGCAGCACCCTCGGGGGTGACCTTGCCCGCCTTCAGGTCGGCCCGCGCCTTCTCCACAGCGGCCTTCTTGGCGGCTCGCGCCTGGACCTTGTCCTGCGCCCGCCGGATTCCGGCCAGGACCTGGTGCTCGAATCCGTACTTCTTGGCGACGTTCTCGGCCGAGGAGTTCACGGCCATGCCGTCCTCGTCGCGACGCACCTCACGGCCAGCGGCCCCGGCCCGGATCAGCAGGCTCTTGAGCTTGGCGTCGTGGCCCGGCGCGAAGATGCGCTCGGTGGTCTGGGTGCAGCCGGTACCCTCGTACTCCACATACTCGCCCGGGTCGGCGTCCTCGGGCACTTCGCCCTTCCAGATCTCGATCTCGTAGGCCTGGCACGCGCAGGGAGTCGGGATCTCGGCGACGGTCTTGGCGTTCATCTCTGGGCTCCTCTTGGAATTCTATCGGTGGATTGTCCCTCTGGAAACCATTAAACCAGACGGTTGTCTAACTGTCAAGCTTTGACCGACCAGACTCCACCGTCGCAACGCCAACAAACCGACACCACCCCCGCCGACGTGCACAGGACTCGCTTGTGAACCTTGTTCTTGGAGGTTGAGCAACCCCGGCACTGGGGGCCTTTTTGGGCCTGCTCGATCCGGTCCCACATCGGTGCGGGCAGCTGAGAACTCGGGTCGTGGACCGACCCGCCATCGGGTGCGCGCATGGTACCTATCCTCTCACACAGAGCGGGCCGGGTTCAACACCCGGCCCGCTCAAAGGTCGAATCAGCCAGTCAGCTGCCAGTCGACCCGAATCCGTTGGTCCCGCGCGCCTTCGCGCGCACCTGTCCCCATTCCGGGTCGTATCCGATCACCGGAGCGGGCAGCAGGATCAGCTGGGCCAGTCGGTCGCCCGCCTCCACCTCGACCGTCTTGTCGGTCATGTTCTGCACGCCCGCGAACAGCTCCCCGGTCCACCCCGCGTCGATCACCCCGGGGTTGACCAGCAGCCCCCGGTTGCGCAGGGTCGACGATCTCCCCGTGATCATGCCCCACAGCCCATCGGGCACGTCGATCTTGACACCGCTGGGGACGTCGACGAACTGGAACGGCAGGATCTTGACGTCAACTGAGACGTACAGGTCCAGTCCGGCGTCATCCGCGTACCCCCGAGTCGGCAGCAGGTGCACCGGACCGGCGGCGGTGACCACCATGTCGGCTCCCACCGGCTCGAACACCAGCGGCTTGGGCTTGGTCGCCTCGCGAATGGCTTCTCCCATCCTGCGAAGCGTCTCCGTGAGGCTCTGCAGGCTGCCCTTGTCGTCGCTCAAAGCAGTTCACTCTCTTCCATGTTGAGATATCGGGCGCGCTCACGTGCTGACACCTGGTTGACCAGCGTCCAGTACCGGTTGAGCTTGTCAGGCTCCCGATCCGCAGAGCAGATCAGGAACTGAATCGCCGCCGCAATCAGGATGCCGGGCTCGGTGCCCACGCTGCGGCGGTGTCGCATCGCCGCCGCGATCAGATCCCGGCCGAGTCGCCCTTTGCTGGCGACGTCTATCCAGTTCAGCGCCGCAGACAGCTGTTCTGCGGCTGTCTGCGGTATCCGCAGGTGTCTTGCCTCGGGTGCGGGGCTACGCCCCGACGCCCGCTGCTTTTTCTTACCGTTTGCCCGGGTGGCCGGGCCAACAGACTCGGTCACCAACTGCCGTGCTGGCGGATGTACTGGGCCATCAGAGCGTAAACCGCCAGGTCGACCCAGGTGTCGTTGCTCGGCAGGCGACCACACAGGATGGCGTCCTCGACCCGGTCTGCCTTCTCAGTGATGTACTGGGCCACGCCCAGCTCCAACGCCTGTCCGTGCTCGACCTGTCGGCCACCCGCCGCCGCGAACCGGTGTCCCTTCTTGGCCAGCGAGTTGGACCCGTAGACCTGGGCCTTCTCCATCGCCGCCGGAATGTGGTCGGCCATCCAGCGGGAGACCCACTCGTCGAACTTGGGGGCGGCGTCTGCCCCCGGACTCCTCGTGCTGTGGGTGCTAGTGCGGGGGCCGAGCTGGGCCAGCGACTCCGCCAGGCTGTTCTCACCCACCGCCCCGAACACCTGCGTCAGGGACCCGGCCGCCACGTCCGCCAGCTCCGCCTCATTCTGTGCGCGAACCACGTCCCGCTCTTGCGGGCTCATCGGCTGTGCCATCAGTCGTACATCCTCTCGTTGACTATCGCGGTGTCGGGACCGGTACCGACGTACCCCAGGTGCTGCACTCCGATCCCCAAGTCGGCCAGGTACTTGGAACCCGTGTCGAACGTCAGTTCGCCGTCCGTGCCGTCCTGCACCGAGGTCCAATTGCGCAAGTTCTGATTGACGGTCCAATTGCGCAAGTTCTGATTGGCCCCAGCCAGCTTCGGCTCCACGCTGTCCATCATGGTCAAGGCCACCCACACCACCCCCTGCCGGGGTCCACCGTTGGCCTGCCACGCTTCCCGCGCCAGCTCCGGGTCCCACTGCCCGACCCGGCGCACCTTCTGAGTCACGGTGGTATGCTCGACCGGAAGACCGAGCGCGTCCCAGGTAGTCTCACCCTTCAGTCTTCCCGAAGGACCTGCGACCCGGATCGGGTAGGGCCGGTAGCACACGACCACCTTCAGATCGACACTCCATCCGGCGGCGTCCGTCTGCCAGGGGCTGACTCCCGCCTGCGCCAGGAAGTCCACCGCCCGGCAGTTTCCCGAGGTTACGTGCGGATAGTTCGAGGTGTGCAGTCCCAGCCCATACCCCTGGGTACCCTCGATGACTACTGCATGATCGTCTACCCGCAGTACGCGCCGCAGCATTTCCGCCGTGTCTGTGACCTGCAGGTTATGCAGCATCCGGGCGTCTGAGACCAGCATATCGGAAGGAAATTCTCCCGCAGCCGACCAGTCGCCCCAGATCTCAGCGGTACGCCAGATGCGGTCAACCCGTGCGGCCCCGATACCCTTGGCTGTCGATCCGATCCGATCGGACAAACGGCGGGCCTTCTCGATCATCCGATGCGTAGGCGTCAGAACTGTCGCCGACCTGTCTACGAACAGCCGCTGGGCGGCCTCGTATCCGGCCGCCTCCAGCTCTCGGATCTCGGCCGCCAGCACCTCCGGATCGATCTCCGACCCGGCAGCGATCACCAAGGCGGACTTTGGGTCGGTTACCGCCCCCACCGGCACCTGCCGCAGCCGCCAGGGGTGGGCCCAAGTCCCTGCCGGACCTGCGGCCCGATGGGACAAGTCACACCCTTTCGGGCATCGGCCCAGCACCGTGTGTCCCGCGTTCGGCCCGCCGACCCGCACGTTGGTAACTGCACGCCCGGCCTCGTGCATGTCGGCGCAGATGCGCCCGGTCACCGCCCCCTTGCCCTCGGAGCCGAACTGCCCACCGACCACAACAAACAGCTTGCTGGCCACCGCTACTCCCTTACCCACTCGGTGAACTCTTCCAGGACGTCCTGACGCATGGCGGGCAACGCACCCGCCACCTTACGGACCACGCAGTCGGCCGCGACCCCGTACAGGCTGACGCGAACCGTTCTAGATCCGTCTTCGACAGCCAGCACCAGGTCCACAGACCGGTTGCGCGTGTCCACCAGCACACCGCCCCCGGCCAGTGGTATCTCGATGTACTTCATGACTGCCGCCTGTGTGCTGATGGGTGCCCGGACGATTGATCATCAGTCTAGTGGGGGACTTGCCAGCTGGTCAAGTCCGCAACGACTGGCGCCAAGCCTCGCGGTCGGCCGAGGTCGCCCACGAGGTCGAGATACGGAAATACCCGTGCCGCTCGGCCATCTTGGCGTCCGATCCTTGCCCGTAGCTGGCCCATCGGCGCTGCGGCCAGCTACGAAACGGCTCGGTCCCGGGGTTGTTGGTCAAGCTCCACGCCTGGCGGGGAGTCTGCATCATCACCGGCGTGCCGGTAACGCGGCACATCCACCGGATCACACCGATCATCTGGGAAGTGCCCATCTCGCTACCTGTCTGCTGCGGGGCCAGGTCCCCGCGCAACTCAAACCGCTCCAGCACGACCCCATGGGGCCGTACCGGGCTGTCCGGATCGTACCCGAGGTGCTCCCACAGCTTGTCAACACATTCCATCGGCGTGGACCGCAGAGCCTGCAGACACCTGCCCCGCTCGAAGATCGCCACGCCACATTTGGACTCACCTAACCAGGGTCGATGGCCCAGAACAAACCCGAGCCCCAGTCAACGACCATGAGGGCACCCTCCTTTCCGGGCTTTCGCCATGTTGCAGTTTGCACACAACAACTGGAATCCAGAGGGCCAGCAGTTTTTCCTCAACCACCCGTACAACGCTTTTCCCGACCAGGATTTAGGACTGTTCGGTCTTTGTTTCCTGCGGTGTTCGGCCCCATCATCGTTCACGTGGTCTATAACCAAGAACGCTTCTTCACTCTCGCCACAACACGTGCATTGTCCGCCGTAAGCTTCTACCGTCTGCAGCCACAGGTTCTTCCTGGATTTAGTCTTGGCCGAGTTAAGAGCTTTTCGTTTTTCTTCGGTACTAGTTCGGTGTCGATGTTCGCACTTGAAGCACCTTCTTCTCCGAACTTCCCCATTTTTACCGTCGTACAGCTTTCTAAACTCAGTGTCCGGTTTTGTCTCGTGGCAATCCCAACACTCTCTAGTTGGCACGACACCTAGGGTATCACACAACTACTAAGTTACTGTCACCGAGACAGTACACCACCCCCGCCCGGGTGGTGTACAGTCGGGTTGAAGATTGAAACCTGACGAATCAGGCCGACGCGAACACCGCCAGCCAGTAGTACGGCCAGACCGCCGAGGCCAGGATCGACCACGTCAGCTCGATCACCGCCGGTTCGCATTCCACGACCGGATCATGATGATCTCGCCAGATCGTCGACGTCAGATAGGCCAGGGTGACGACCGCCACCACTGCATACCCGAATATTGACCAGCCCATCTCATCCCTCCGTGATCCACTTCGCCAGCTCGTGTTGCAGCACCTCGACCCGGTCCGGTACGGCGTCTACGATACTGGCCGCCAGGCCGCACCCGGTTCGGATCGAACACACCAGCTCGACCTGATGTTCGTCGTCCGCCCCGATCAGCACGTGCAGGACCCCGTCCGGGTCCACTCCGACCTGGGTGTCAGTCAGATCTTCGATCTGCACCAGAGTCTTGCTGTTCTTGCTCACGTCGCCTCATCTCCCGATCACAAGTCGTTCCTGGTCTGAATATTCCATAGGCTGTGATCGACGTCCAAGGCGTTGGTCATCCGGCACGCCTGTACGCTGTACACGTGCCCCAGGGTTCCCAGGATGAACCACCCGTCGTGGCTGTCCCGAGTTTCCATCAGCAAGGCCATCACCCCGTCGACCAGGTATTCGACCTGATCGGGATCGCCCATTACGTCAGCGTCTCGCAGACCCCGCCGGATGGCGTCCCGCATCTCCTCGCGTGCGTCACTCATCGTCGTCCTCCCCTTCCGGGTTGGACAGGACCAACACCGTCCACCCCCGGTACCCTTCGTTCTCGCCGACTTGGTCGCATTCGACCACCCGGTGCACCTCTTCCTGAACGATCAGCCAACCACCGTCCGGCTCGGCCGGGTCGGCCGTGAACATCGCGGCCACCACTGTCTCGGCAATCAATCCGTGCTCGTGCGGCTCATACCCGAACTCCAGCGCACTGTCGATAGCCTTGACCACCAGCTGGGCCAGGGACTTGCGGGCGTCGTTCACGCGGTCAGCTCCTTCGGTCTGTCGATCGCCGTCGATTCGCCAAGCTGGGCGCGGACCTGGTCGGCCAGGGCGGGCAGCACCGGCTCCTTCTCGTCCCAACGCTCCGGGACGATGTCGAAGTACATCTTGCGGCCACGGATGCCGTAGTCGCGCTCGTAGACCTCCTTGCCAATGGCGGCAACCCGCGTCGCCATCGCCACACCGCGCTCGTTGTCCTCCACCTCAACCACGATGCTGTCATGGATGGCCAGCACCTGGACGCCGGGTACCTGCCGCTCGACCTCGATCATCCAGGTCTTGCCAGTCTGGGCCAGACCGCCCTGAATCACCGCGTTGAACGCCTTGTGGCTGAACTCGTCCGGACCGAACCAGCGGCGCCGACCGTCGATCAGGGTCACGTACCCCGGCCCGCCGAGCGTGCGGTCGGCCTTGCGCTGGATCCGGCGCGCGACACGAGGGAACTCCGGGAACGTCCTTTCGAACGCCTCCTTGGCCGCCCGGGTCTCATTCTCCGAATAGTCGATGCCGGTGTACTCCAGGATCTGGGCCCGCAGCGTCCGCACCCCGGCCCCGTACAGCGTGCCGAACACGATCCGCTTGGCCACGCCGCGCAGGTCCTTGTAGTCCGGATGGTCCTCGGTGATACCGAAGATCCGCTTGGCGTTGGCGCCGTGCAGGTCCTCGCCCGAGTCGATCACGTCCCACATCGCCTGGCAGTTGACCACCACTGTGGCGATCCGGACCTCGCCCTGTGGCAGGTCCATCTCGTACAGGGCGTGACCTTCTTTGGCTCCGATCAGGCTGCGAACCGGAATGTGCCGGACGGGAGTGGGAAGCTGGCTGTTGTGGGGGATGGCCTGCAACTGTACCCGGCCGACCGCCAGGCGTCCGGAGATCGTGCCGCCATTTCGAGCACCGGCGCGCTCCTCCGCCATCACACACTGCTTGAAGCTGGTCCGCAGGCGTCCGTCCGGACCGGTGCGCTCGGCCCATCCTCGATACCACTTGCCGAGCGCAGACTTGCAGTGCGACCACTCATCATACTCGGCCGCCCATGGCTTGCCGCTCTGGACCAACAGCCGCATCTGGGCTTCGTCCACGCTGGCTACACCGGTCTGATCGGTCAGCTTCAGCGGAACCAGACCCAGTCCACCTTCGGCCTCCGGCGCGAAATAGAACTTCCGGATCTCGTCCAGCTTGGTCGGGTCGTACGGCAGCTGTGCATGCACCCGCTCCATCTCCGCCGTCAGCAACTGCGCGCCCCGGCGCGACGTCTGGACGTCATACGCCACCCCCCGCCGCTCCATCTTGAGCAGAACCCGGCTGAGTTCGAACTCTTTGTCGATCTGCTCGTCGTGCTTCGGCGGATGATCGCCCTCGGCGATCCGGCGCTGCTGGTTCTCCGCCAGCAACAAAGTCAGCTCCGGGTCGGTGGCGGCGTACGGCCCCATGATCGACCAGGGGGTGAGGTCGTAACGCTTGGTCAGGCCGGTGCCCTGCTTGGACATCGCCGCCAACAGTGCTTTCTGGTCGGCGTCGGCGTCCACTCCGAACAGTCGCTTGGCAGACTTCTTCAGCGCCACCGGGTGGTCCGGGTCGAAGAAAGCCTGAACCAGCATCGTGTCCCAGATCCCGCGTATCGGACGCTCGATCAGTCCTCCGTTCTCATCGGGGACCAGGTCCAGGTTGCAGCCGAACAGCGGACCCATGTCGCGGTTCGGATCGGACATCAGCACGTCGATGGTGGTCGCTTCCTGCGGGGTGAATTCGGCCCGCAGCGCCGGGTTGTTCTTCCACTCGTACCGGATGCGCCAGTCGCGCGGTCCGGCCAACGTCACCCACTCGTCGAACTTGCGGTGGTGCATCACCAGCTGGTCGCGCGCCCGCAGCCAGCGCAACAGACGCAGCCACGAATCCAGCCCGGTCGCCTCGTACGACTGCTCGACCGTCCACGGAATCGCCAGCCGGGTCTTGAGCACCTTGCCCGATTTGCCTATCTGGTCCCGCCAGCCGTTGTTGTATCCAGCCTTCGCCAGATTCGCCAGCAGCTTATCGACATCCAGCGGCTCTACGCCACCCCCCTCCCGGGGGCGCCGCACTCGCCCGTCCTTGCTGGGGTGGGGTCCCTGGTCGAATCCCCAGGCGTGCTTGACGACCTGTCCGGTATTCGGGTCCCGATAGGCCATGCTGGCGGTCGCCACGCGCGCGGGAGGCGACCCCGGGTCGCCGCTGTCGGTGCCGGGGTCGCCATCCGTAAACAATCCGTTTGTTTCAGTGTCATACGCGACCCAAGCCCCCGGGGGGAGGTCGGGCAGCTCGACGTCACCGACTCGGGTGGTGTTATCCTTGGGCACAGCTGCCCCCCTCGGGTGTCGGAGGCTCGTGGACGTATCCGCAGTCGCTGCACTCAACATCGTCGGCGGGGACGTGCCCCCCGCACTCCGAGCACGGGTAGCACAGCGGTAGGCCCATCTGCGCGAACTCGGGGTCCCGGCAGATGTAGCAGCTCGCCCGGTACACCGTAGGGGTGGTGGTGAATCCGTCATGCAGCATCCACCGCGCCGGGTCGTCCAGGGGCAGGGGTACGCTCACCGCTCCGTCTCCTTTGCGCTGTTGGATACCAGGGGCCGCCAGTCGCTGCTGAGCAGCCGCTCCGGTGGTACATGCCGGGGCACCCGGGGCAGCTCCTGCGTCGCGTCGGTCACCGGGCGCAGGTCCACCAGGGTGATCTCAGCCGGGGTCGCCGACCCCTTGGGCTTGGTCGGGGGGT
>Ga0068856_100000195_pt1 | contig 64167 bp, 100 predicted proteins | sample KBSCornC62_FD_66595 | JGI IMG/M metagenome (GOLD analysis project Ga0068856, IMG submission 66595) | Corn rhizosphere microbial communities from Kellogg Biological Station, Michigan, USA - KBS Corn C6-2 | ecosystem: Host-associated > Plants > Roots > Rhizosphere > Soil ...
CCGTATGCCAGAATACGGCAAGCCAATGTCTGATCCACCCGAAGGTATGCGTTGGGAAACTGATCAAGAGTTATGGGGTCGGGTTGCGAAAGTTGCAGACGATACAGTGCAGCGATAGGAGGGCCTGATGCTTTGTGTCTATAACCGTCACACCAACACAGTGGAATGTGTTCGTTATGATCGCGCACGAAGAACCATTGTTCGGTCGCTGCCATCGCCACTTTGGTTCTGGGCGGAATAGGAGCGTCCAATGCGGACTACAGTTCCAGTCTCGCCGGAAGCAATGCGACACCTAGACGTTTGGGTGCCTCGCAAGCTACGTGAGATTGCCTGGAAGCGTGCCTATGAGACCTACCTGTTACGGGCACCGACAACGGACGGTGGTGAACGCGAGTACGCAAGTGATCGAGCCAACCGATACTGGCCAAACTACATCCCGTGGCAACCGAGTGTAGAATAGGAGCCGATGATGCGCGAGTGGATACCTATTATTGTGGCGTTGTCTTTCTTCCTGGCTGGTTATTGTTTTGGCAGGGGTCACGCCATTCGAATCCAAAGAAACAGAGGGGCATTGACATCTTCTTTAAAAAAGAACACATAGACCAATGTGACTAAAATCCCGAGCGAACCGGGTTCGTTCGCATAACCAAAGGAAAACTGAAATGTCCTCGATCTACGACCCGTTTATGAGTAACTTTCCTTCTGTTGATCCATCGACAGACCCTGCGGGATATGCACAACAAGCATTTGGTCCTGATCTGATCAAGAACGGAAACTTTGCACAAAATCAAACCAACCCACCGGGGACGTGGTCAACTGGAAACATGCCCGGTTGGAATTGGACCGGTCCAGCACCCGAAGTAATCCACGGTCCTTACGGTGGTGATCCTGCGCATCACATTTCCCCGTTGGGAAGCGGATTCTTCTTCGACAGCGAGGCGTCCCCAGGCAACACCAAGATTTTTCAAACAATTCAACCATTGCCATTAGCGGCTGGTGTTCATGAAACTATCCAGGTAGCATTTGAGAACATCGGCGGACAGACAACCAGCATCCACGATGTTCTACACGTGACGTTGGGCAACGCAAGCCTTGATATTTCGGTCAATGATTTCAAGGATGCACAAGGTCACATCGACTATAATCACACGCACCAGTTCACACTTGATACATACGCGTTCAATCCACTCGACCCGTCTAGCATTCTACATCCGGCTCCAATCGTGACAACAATTCAGGAAATTGGTCCAGATGCAGCACACGGGAATGTTGGTTTTGCGGTTACTGGAGTTAGCGCACATAGTGATCTAATTCCTTTCCTCACAGTCTAAAGCATATTGAAAGAGGGTGGCGCAAATGCCACCCTTTAAATCTGACGCAATGCGTTGACTATACCACTATCCAACCCGATTGTATCCGTCACAACAAAACCTTCTCTTTTTACATTTTGTATTCGTTCCGGAAGAATATTTAACAACAATAGAAATGGTTTTATTTGCGGAAGATACTTGTCCATTTTTAGAAACAACATTCTCACCAAGGCGCCCGTTTCAAATACGTTATTTAAAATTATAAAATGATTTAAAATCAAACGTTCTTTTAAATCACCTGATTCCAAATATCTTGTTAAAAGTTTTTTGATATATTTAATCCGACGAACATCCTCAATAAATTCTTCGGTTGAATGACACTGTGGATTGTCATAATTCTGAGCAGCATAAAGAAGAAAATTCGAATCATCAAGCACAGGGATCATCTTAAATTAAAACGAGACTAACGTAATTACCCCGGTCGAAAGATTCGCTTGTGGCTTTTTCAATGTATTATTTGCCGTGGCGATATACAAATATGTTCCATCAGTATACAACGACCCACCCGTGATATTCAGGGCTGTCGAATTTGCCGGTGCGCTAATAATTTCACACGGTAAACCAAATGTATTTCCAAAATAATCCTGTCCCGTGATCGTTACAGTTTCGGCGGTTCCAGCCGTATTATTCACCATGACAAATCGGGCATTGGCATCAACGCCATGCCTGACTGTCAGTTGACTTGTTGTTTTTGCTTGTCCTGCCATATATCAAATCCTCATACTTACTTATTTGTAAATTATGATGGCAAGAACGTTGATGAATTCGAACCAAGTTCTCCGGTGGCAGCCATAGCAACGATACATTCATAATCATATCGACCAGCACGTCCACCCATAACCGCACTTGAGGCATTGATAGACCCACCAGTAGAAGTTGTCAGGTTGACCGAGAACGTAGCACCAGTACCCGCCGAAGCCGAACCGTTTGCCGCCAAAGCCGTTACAACCGCCTGTGCGTTTGCAGCGTTATTCGCAAACAAACCAACGTTGGTGATCGTAAACGACGTGTTGGTGATACCACCAGTTGTGTTTGTTGAAACAGTTGCCGTTGCGTTGATAATTCCGTTTGAAACTCGGATGGTATCGGTGTTGGTAAACCCAGAAGTGGCGCCACTCACCGTAACGTTCGCGACGTGTTTCTGACGCTGGAATGTAAAGACAAGAACCGATGAATTAACAAATTGTCCCGGAGCAGTCAAAATAACACCGGCCACTAGATTTGTTGTGGAAGAATTTGTAAACAAATTTGCCGTGGCGTTTACAGTTCCATTGGAAATCAGAACCGTTTCGTTATTAGCAAAACCCGATCCAGATCCAGCATTTGCCGAGATCGATAGAATCGGACCTTCACCAGCACGACGTAGGTTCCAACCCGCATGTGTTAGTCCTTTACGTTCTCCACTTGTGTTTGCCATATCAGCTTGTGATGCCGGAAACTGGCCAACCGCAACACCCGTCTTGAAACTATCAGGCGTTGAATTTATGAAAAGTGAAGTATTGTTGGAAGCAATATTTGCTTTACCAGCACCGGCAAAAACCAAACGTGCACCGTAGTTTACCGAATTTGAAGCTGTATTTGAAGCGCCCCATTGAGCCATTGATAAATTCCTTACCTGTTATTCTTATTCTATGTAAGGTATTTATAGGAAATAGAGAGTTATTCGTCCTTCAAAGATTTTTCAACTTCTTCTTGTTGACGGTCGTATTCTTTACGCCAATCACTTACACGTTTCAACGGTGCAACTTTCACAGGATTCGTTTTCAACATTTTATTGGCCTGTGAAATCAAATAATCTCGATCTGGACGGTCTACGTTGTTAGATCGCGAGGACGCCTGGGTTGCTTGAGGATTTCTTCGTCCATTGCTTCCGCCAACGGTTCTAAATCCTGGAATTCTGATGCTTGCCATTCTTTTATCCCTCCAATCCGGGTGCTACCCGGCAATGTTATACGATTTTCTCTGATAGGTTCTTTTGCCAAATATTTAGCGAAATTATCCTTTTCGATTGAAGATTTTGTGGAATAATATATAGCGAGCGCATCACTTGCTTCTTCGCGTTCTACTATGCGGCGAGTCCCATCCGCGAATCTAACCATATAGGAACCGATTGTCTTGGCCTTTTGATACTGGATGATAATCGGTTCTTCGGCATCCTCATATTTCACTGGACGACCGATTTTTGCCATTTTTTTCTTACCCCTGGTTTTTATAGATATCTTTGTTGATATGCGAGAACAAGGCGAGTTTTTTCTTCAAACGATCCGAAACAGGCGCATCTTTATATGCTGCCTCTCCCGCGCGTTTGCGTTTTTCATAAGCTAGATCAATTACTTCTCCTTCGGTAACCGTGCCTCGCCCATGACACTTATGACATTCACGATCATGCTTCTTTCCTGTGCCGTGACACTGAGCACATTTGATAGTTTTGGGTTCATCCTTTCCGAAAACTTGTTTATAGACTTTGGCTTCGGCAGAAACTTCGGTTAGTTCTTCTTCTCGAATTTTGTCGAAAGCCTTTGCACAACTATCATGCTTCTCCTGACTAATCAAGCCTCTTTCTTTGCTGGATTTTAGAGCTTCTTTCGCATTTTGTTTGAAATTTTTCTTCCAATCCTTGACCGCTTGGACGGCTGGCTGAGAATTCGGACGATCACCTGAATCTTCCTGCATCCGCGCGTTTGCAACCGGGTTCAGCCCCAATTTTCCGTTATTATCGGGTGCAGCCGGGTTCATATATCCACGCTGCTTAAAGGTACGACGGTAGCGTGCGCGCCAGCGTAGTCCCAAACGTTTCGAATGATATTTTTTGCTTTGAATCGGATCATCAATCGGTCCCGCTTCATTTATTTCATAAGATTCGGAATAGTAACCGACACCTGCACCGCTGTGACCAACCAAACTTGGATGATGTTCACCCGCATAATCGTCCCATGTTTTCTTTGCAGACAAACCTTTCTGAAAATTCTTCTTGGCCTTTACGCGGTCTTTGGCACTTTCTGCTTGATTCATACGTTGACGCGCCAACCACGTGACCGCTTGAACCTGATGTGGATGAATTTCAATCCCATGTTCTTTGGAAAGATGTTCAGCGGCCTTACGATAAGCATGTGAAACTTCTTCATATTTCTTCTTACCTTTTAGACCAGCCTGACCGAATGCTTGGTCCGTGATTCGAGCACCGGCAGCAACCGAATAGGCATGACGATCCACAACCACGTGCTTGTGCTGCGAAGGTCCGTTTCCACCGTGTTCAATCAAATGAGCAAATGCTTTGGTTTTTTGTCCCTTCAATGCATTGTTGTAATGTTCTCCGTTGAGAATTCGGTGTCCTACCTCCTTCTGTTTATTCGTAGCAAAAACACCTGATCCTGGCCCACCCAGAGCACGTTTATGACGGGCTACATGCGCCGCCGTATGAAGATTCGTATACCAATGTGTTTGTGGACTGTAGTTGGAAATCAATCCAGCCATGGTGTGCATAGGTGTGTGCGTGTCGTGTGCCACATGTTTTGCCAAAGTATGGGCTTCGTGGTACCAGTGCATCCCGACATGACGTTCGTCCGCTGTTGCTTTATTGAAATGGTCTATAATATTTTGATGATTAACAGGATGCGCAACGTGCCACGCCTTACCTTCCTCATACTTCTGCATCTTCAGCTTATGTTGTTCGGGTGAATTAGCAACGCCCTTTTTATTGGTTCCGTAGTCAAATGCTTCATCAAGTAGTTCCGCTAGTTCTTCGTCCGAATAATCGGCAAATTCGTTGATTTCTTCTTCTTCGTTCTTCGGCTTGACAACCGGAGTCTTGGTCTTTTTCTGTGGCTGTGAATACTGCGAATCAGAAACACCGGTCGCCAGAGTTGGATTCAAGTCAACCTTGGTCACACCACCCAACTTTACGTCGTCTTGACCGTCATTTGGGTCTTTTTTTCCACCGGTTTCATTCCCGGGCTGATTGGGAATTGACTTGGGGTTGGGTTGCTGTTGCCCGACATTTTGTTGTTCCTTGTGTTTTGCCTTTAAATCATCCGTAAATTTATTTGCAACGTCCTGATCATCCTTATCAAATTGATATTGTTTAGTTGGAATTGGTTCGTTACCGTCATCTTTTTTGGCCGACGATTTCTTGTCGTCCTTTTTCTTGGGCGCTTCCTTTTCGTCAATTATTTTCTTTTGAATTTGCTGCAATTTTTCATATTCAGCAGCATCTACCTCGATCCGCTTTTCGGTATTGGTTTTTTGTTTGCCGGAAAGTATATCGCGGGCAATTGACTCAATTAGACGCATCTTTCTTTTCTTTCTTTTCTTTCATCAGTTTTTGAATCAACTCAAAGACAGGTGATTTTTCCTGTCCTGGTGTTCCTCTAAAATATTTATCAGATGCTTCCGGTGTACCTTCGTCCCCTGCACCACCCTCTTCGTTTACGCGTATTTTCTCCATAAATGACCCAACTTTCTAATAGCTTCCTCTGCTTCCCATTCCTGACAATTAAATGCTTTCATTAAATCTTCGATTGATACCTGTTCAAAATGCGAAATTACTCTAACACCAGACGGTTGCTTTGGTTTTTCTTCCGCGACCGGTTTTTCCGGCATCAAATCCCCGTATTGTATTGGTTTCGGTTTCTGTTTACTCAGGTAACCCCTCCCTTTTCATGCCACAGTCCCAGACGTTTTCTCTTCTCAATCTCAGTCCGAGCTTTATTTCCCAGAGCGTCGTTTTTGGCGCGTTTTGCATAGCGTGCTAGTGTAATCCCAGGTGTCTTTGCATCAATCAATGGCTGACCCAGCATTTCCTTGCGAAGGTCACGAAACATCTTGGCTGCGTCTCGTACATTCATCGATTTGGAAACACCCTTGGTGAACGATTCGAAATCACCCGCCGTGGCGGCGGCACGCATCTTCTTTCCCGACATTCCTTCGACGCCTTCCTTATCGGGATTGCGATCACCCGCAGAATGCACCTCTATTTTATCAAAATGAAATTGTTCCCCGTTATGTTTTCGTAATAATTTCTTATACTCATCCACACGATCCTGACCGGCAACCACGATTACATGCTTATGTCCGGCCTTTTCTAATTTTCTCAATTGATGAAAAATCGTGGGTTCATCGTCGCGCGCAACCTCAATATTGGTTCCCGGGAACATTTTCTTGGCATAAGACAGCTTTTTTTCCGGTGCAAGCGGGTTCTTATCGGGATCATGACTGTGCGACATGACCACCAAGTGACCGGCACCTTTACGACGTGCAGCATTTTGAACGGCAGAAACCAGTGCTGCGTGTCCACTTGTTGGTGGATTCATGCGCCCGAATGCAAAAACAATGGGATTATCACTTGGGTTCGCCTTGGTATTCAGATCGAAGTTGTGCTTGGAAAATTCGGCTCTGTCAACCAATTTTATCGGTGATCCATGACGATTTAACACAAAACCTTCTGGTCCGGTTTTTTTATCATTAATTTTATGCTCAAACGGAGAATTCGAAGCCAGTGCCTTAATCACTGTCGTCTTGGCATTCTGTACCTCTTTATGTAGTTTAAACAATGATCCAAGCGCATCAGCATCGCCAACTACTCGTTGCATCAAGGTGTCAAAGTGGTCTTTTTTCTGTTGTTTGTACCAGTCGGTCTTAAGATTTTCCGTTCCCTTGATTTCCTGCTGCTTAAGAAAAACCAAATATCCTTCAACTGAAGGATCGCGATTTTCGCGAACTGAATGATTGACATATCGTTTTAAAGAATCTTCTTGTCCTGCAATCTTGGTATAGGCGTTTTCACCTTTACCCTTTTCCGACATTGACATTTCATGATTAAGTTCCGCAATCTTTTTAAGATGACCGGCTAGTTTCTTCTGAAGTTGCGGCGTATAATCAATTTTTCCATGTATCTTGGGATCGATGATATGTACATCCGGGTCGTGTTTAAAATTTTCAAAATTTTCAATGGGAGAGGCCGACATATCATGAATATCGGTTCCGTCGTATTTGGTATGAAAAACAACACCCAATTTAGAACGGCGCACCAACTGTCCCATCGGAGAAGATTTTTCTACCTTGTAGGTAATTGTGTTTGGTGTAAATTCGAAATGTTTACCTTTTTCCTGTACGTCATTAGCAGAGTACATCAGATCACCTTGAAACACGCCGCGATGTGGAATGACTTTTGGTAGCAATTCCAGAGCCTGTTGAAGACGATGCGACAAATGCGGCGAGTGACCGTGATTTTTCTTAATATCTTCGGCAGAATAGTTGATCTTGGGTGTTTTATTGAAAACCGACTTGGTCCCCACGAAAAACTTACCGTTGACCGGATGACGACCGGCTATAATCGAAGGCGAACCATCATATTTGGTGGAAATCTTCAGTCCGGTTTGCTTTCCGGAAAGATGTGAATGTAGGTCGTGTAGAATATCCAAAATAGAATGAGTACCAGAAGGACTTGAAGTTAGGGCCAAATCTTCCAGATGTTCAATATGATGTAGTTTGGACCCCGATTCAATCAGGAGTCCCCAGTATTCGTCTTCTTCAATTAGAAATGCGGTCATTCAAATATTTATTTGAAACCATGAAACAGCGACTTGTCGAATTTTTGCTTGCTCAAAACCGGTTTATCGTCGTCCTGAGTAGGACCATTCACGATGTTTTCCTGGGCCGCTTGCTCCACGTTATAGAGGCGCATATGCTGGCGATCAAATCCAACAACAAACCGAACATCCATATGTGAATCGTTGTATCGATTCTTACCGGTTTGCTTCATAAGTAATTGATTCAGTTGTTCCAATTCTTCTGTGGACACCACCGCCAAAGTAAAATCGGCCGCCCATGCCGAGTTAAAAGAAGACGCCACACTGGTCAAATCAGGATCATTGGATGCATGACCACTTCGGTTTAGTTGTTGAGCAGTCCACAAAGAAGCATCGAATTCTTGAGCCAGAGAACGCAATTCTTCGGTTGCAAATTGCATGACCAAATGAAATTGATTCATGCTTACTGCACCTTTATAACGCACCGACCCGCAATTATTTAATTGATCCACCACAATAATTCTGGGTGAAAAATTCTTCTTCAGACGTGCTTCCTGCAAGATGAAACGATAGTGATTGACATTAGATCCGGCAGTCGGAATTTCCCGAACAATCAAACGACCCTGCGTCTTTGCTCGCAACTTATTCATTTTCGCTTCGTAATTGTCCCAAGGGATATCTTGTAAGACGTTCATCGGGATATCCAGAAGGTTAGCATCAATACGTTTGGAAACGTTTTCTTCGGATAGTTCTGCCGTCAGATACATCACATCATATCCAGCAAGCAACCAACTGGCCGTGAAATGACACAGGATCATCGACTTTCCGACACCTGTACCACCTTGGACGATATTCAGGGTCTTTTTTTCGGCACCACCGTGGGTTACCTTATTTAACAGATCGATATCAAACTTAATCTTTTCCTCTACTTTATGATAGTACTCGAAACGATCCTTGTAATCCTCGAAATATTCATGACCTACACGAGTATCAAAAGATACGGCGAGAGCATCTTGCATGATTTTAACGGCTGAATCCTTGGATGCATCTTTCTTTTCAATTAATGCGATACACTGGTATAGACCATTGTGGAACGCCCGATCTTTACAGAAACTTTCAGTGGTATCGAGCAGCCACTGCTTGTTGGTGTCTTCTCGTTTGATTCCTCCGATAAAAGAAGATACGTTTTCCCGGATGCTGTCGTTAATTCCACTTTTGTTGGAAAGATCGATGAATAAAGATTCAAGTGTTGGAGCAGTGTTATATTTGTTGTAGAAGTCAGAAATGAGGTTCCAAGCAACTCTGTCCTTTGCATCTTCAAAGTATTCCTCTTTCAAAAACGGAAGAACTTTACGTGCGTACTCTTCATCAACAACCAAATTGTTGAGGATCATATTTTCGGTAAATTTTTCTGACATCAATAATCCGAAGGTCCATATCCCGCTGCTTCAAATGATTCGGAAACGGCAATTCGCATCAGGCGATGTAACTCGCCTTTAATTTCCATCAAAATAGCCTTGGGTTGGTGCGTATTAATTCCCCAATCCTCATTCATATCATGAACGTACTTAAGCATTTGAGTCAAGTAGGCTTCTGGACTATGCACTTTCACCCCCCAGTGAAAATTCTTTTTTCACCGCTTCTTCCAGTCGTTCCATGATTTCCTTCGTGAAATAACGTTCCGCATTGGCATAGATATGTTTTTCATAATGTTTGGAACCATCCGGAAACTCATATTGTGTCGAAAGTTTTTTGAGAATTCCATGCTTCTCAGCAATAGGTAGCAAACCATAATAACGATGGAGGCCCCGACCAAAATCAAGTAGGGTTTCAACCGATTGTATTTCCTTTGAAAGACGGCTTTTAAACGTCTTGGCTGTGATAACCGATCCAACAACATCTTCTTTATCTTTATGCTGAGCCTTCGTCAAAGTGATAATCGTTGAGCAGTTAAACTTAGCACCTCCACCGCCTGAAACTACCTTGGCTTTTGCTTCCATCGGATCGTATACGTGATTCGTAATAATCATGGGTACCTGATTATATCCCAACAGAAACATAACAGTACGAAACAACGAGCGAATGACTTGCTGTTTGGTCATATCGCGAACGTTTTTTCCTGCCGCAGCATCCTCCAATTCCTTGATGCTTGGCATATTACCAAGAGAATCCAACACAATCATTAAAGGACGACGACCCTTCAGGTCTTTATAACCCTTCAGAACATTCAAAAGCTTTGTTTGACAATCCTGGATCGTCTCGGGATATTGAATGAAGAAACGTGCCGGATCGATATCTCGCTTGGCAACCATATGCTTATCCAGCGCGAATTCTGTGTCGAGCCAGTACAGTTCACCGTCGCCGGTTTTTTCCATCCAGGAACGCGCTATTCCCATTGTGAGATAGGTTTTTCCAGTGGAAAATTCCCCGGCAAACATGGTAGCCCGGTTATCAGAAATTCCTCCATACATCGTCGCGGAAATCAGCGCATTCAATGCATAAGAACCGGTATCAACAAATCCACCGGCTGGAATATCCGATTCGTCAAAATCCTTATCAATACCCTTAACTACGTTTAAAATGGATTCGGTTTTCAATTAGTAAACTCCTTAAGTTTTCTTTCAAATTCTTCGATTTTGGCCACACGATTCGGCCAGTAAATGTAATCTTTTTCAGGGTTTTTCTTGAGATTATCAAAAAGAGGTTGGATGTAGGCCAAAATTTCTTTAAGACGAACTCGAATTACATCGTTTGCATCTTGCACCGGTTCCGGTTTTAAATCGGTTTTGTCATGAAACGAAAAGCCAAAATCATTATTTCCAAGGTCAACGTCGCTAGCCATCAATCACCATTATCTTTCCGCAATTCGCGCAGTATCCATATGTTTTAGTGTAAATGCAAAGCTTATGTTTGCAATTCCGCGAATATCCCCCTAATCGAATCCTGTGAATGATCCACAAAAGTCCATCGAATTGCTTCAAGAATAGATTCAATTGGTTTTTGAAATACCTTTTCAAACTGGCGTTCCTTATCAATATACTCCATCAATCCAAATTCTTCGGGAAGTTCATCCGAAGCAGCAATCACAGTCTGATGGATGATATTCGGCATTTTCAAATATGAGTAACGAATTTTATCCCCGTCATTAATATGCGGATACTTATTTTCCAATCCATATTTTTGCAGCAAATAATTGTAAATCAAACAACCCTTAACATGCATCGGAGTAGCCGAAATATAAATTGTACTCGGATGATGATATTTTGTCAATCCTTTCACTGACGAAGGAGAGGCGATTTCATTAAATGGTAATGATAGAAATTCCTGTTTATAGGCTGCACATGCATCCTGCACAGTTTTCTCATCCGTATTCATGATCTGAAATAGGGTCTGTTTAATCTTCGCACGCACCGCAAGCGGCGTTGATGATCGAACCGCCTCGATGCCCTTCATTTTAATTTTAGGCGGGTCCTGATACATTCCTTCGTCATCAATGACATTCATGATGTACATCTTGGCCGCGCGCCAAATGGCCTTATCCGCGATTACCTCGCGATTGAATTTAAATTTTTGCGCAACCGCATTAATACCAGTGCTAAATTCAGTGCACCACGTCCCCGTAAGAGGAAGTATCTTCTCTTTAAAGATTTTGTCGATGGTTGAAACAATCTTTGTTCTGTCGCTGCCATCAAGGCCGAGTTTAGTGACAAGTGCATCAAGTGTAAGATGGATCGAGTCAGTATCGATTGCCACCACGTAATCGACGTTATCGGTACTAAGCGCATTGTTCATCCACCTGTTGATTTTGTGTTCAATAAAACGAATCAGATACTGTCCCGTGGACGTAACGGATTCTGCCATATCCTCATCATAAAAACGGAAGTATTCGTTCGCCATTGCGCCGTATCCCCCGTTAAGTAGGATTTTCTGCGCATTTTGGTAATTGTCAAGTTTGGCAATGAGATATTCGTCGTTATTTTTCTTGGCTTCCTTTAGCTTGACTTTGGCTTCTGCTCTTTGTGTAAAAAGTTTTTCCATCAAGGCAGGAAAGAAACCTTGATTCTTTCGATCATAATAAACAGTGGGCGTTAAAACCACATTCTTTTCTTGTGCAAGTTTTGCAATATCTTCTGGTATTCCTTTCAACAAATCATGAACTTCCGTCTTATGATAAGAAATGATTTTCTCGGGTGAAATGTTGCAACCCATGATGATGTGCGGGTACATCGACACCAAATCAATAGTGACAACCCATTTATGAAATCCAGCCTGTGGCTCTTTCACAAAACCACCTGCAATACGACGAGTAGGTTCGTTTTTACTGGGCTGCGGAACCACCATCTTACGATCCAACAAGTAGTTGGTGATCATAATATCCCATGGTTTCACGGTCCCAAATACGTCGTTGTAGTTCACTTTGGCGTTGTATGCCATCTGAACTGCCTGACCGATGTAATTTAGTTTCTTGTTGATTTTATCGACCAGAACGCAATCGTAAATGTTGTAATCAATGTAGAGATCATGATCGCTCTCATAAAGATCATTGAGCGTACCATGTTCTGAGTAATCAATTTTTTCTTCTCCTATTTCAACCTTTGCGATGTGATTGAGAGAATAAGATTCTTCGTTTCCTAGTTTGAATTTCTTATAAAGCGGAAGGTAATCAATGATTGATACACCTCGAATATGATATTGATAATACTTGTCTTTGTTTGTTTCGACTTCCTGTTCCCAGACACTGCGGAATGGAGATAAACGTTTGATAGCACTAACACCCAGCAGGTTTCCAATCCGATTTATGAGATAAGGAATGTCAAATTTTTCGATGTTCCAACCAGTGACAATGTCGGGGTCGAGTTTCTTCCATGTGTCTATAAAAGCCTCCAACATGGAAGTCTCATTTCGACACTGAATGTAGTTCGCCTTGGATTCCTTGTTTCTGTAAGGTTTTAAACCCAGAACAAACACCTTCCCGCCGCGAGTCATGGTGATTGCTGAGATAGGCCATTCAGCCTTCTTCGTGTCCGGGAATCCCTTTGTGGCTATTACTTCGATATCAACTGTAACCACTGAAATGAGAGAGGGATCGAATTCGACTACTCCTGGAAATTCATCGTTGATATACTGATAGACAAAATCTTGATTTCCAAAAACCTCATGATTCAATGCATATTTCTTGGCTGTATCAACATTTTTAAAATGAAGTTTTTCAAGACATTCACCATCCAGTGTATGCCAGTCTTCCGGACTCTTTCCTTTGATGAATAGATAAGGTTTGTAATCTAGCTCATCCTGAAATCGTTCGCCTTTTGCATATCCTCTACAAAATATTTTATCTTTTGATAGATAAACATTTGTGTAAAAATAATCGTTCATTTATTTTCCAAATTTTTTATGTCTATTAATTCATCATAAGATGAAACCTTCACTGGATTCCAGTTAATGCATCCTGATCCTAACCAAGGACCGATTTTTAGACAAGTACATTTTTCCTTCATGGAACATGTCCCATAAAAGTTTTTAATATATTCAGCCAATTGGCCGTTTTGCTGGCGCATAATTCTGTTCCAACCATTCACCCATCTTCTTCTCAGGTTTGGAATTTATCTCAGCGAGTTTAGTAGAGAGACGTTTCTGTGCTTCCTTACCTTTCTTCTTATCCCACTTAATCACCGTAAATTCAATAGCTTCATTGACGCCATTACTTATTGCGTACTCGATGAATAAAGAGATTTTTTGGGAATGTGGATACCACTCGCCTCGATGCTTATACCGCTTCAGAAATTTATGGACATTCTTTTCCATTTGAGGGGAACCTTTGGTGGTTCCAATCAAAGATAGTTTCCTTGGATTTCCAGTTTGTAGTTCCTTCAGTCTTGCTTCAGGATTTACTGAATACCCAATCTTAACCATCAAATCATCTGTTATAAAGTATATCATATCATTATCCCATAGATAACCCAACCCCGCTGCCCTACCTACCATCCATCTGACTGTGTCCTGTTAGACAAGGATGATAAAAGTATATCAGAGTTTTTAAGGCAGATACATGATTGTTTATTTGATATCTAAGAATTGAAGAAAAGGGAACCATCAATCCTTAAAGATCAAGAAATCCAGACTGTGAGTGAAAGAATCAGTTTTTTGATAAAACCTATCTTTCTATCGGTTCACCAAGCCGCCTACCTCCTGAAGGAAACTACTCCAGGCATCTTTTTAAAAGATTTAAGAATTAGGATGACTTTTCCTATATTCTTAAAGGATATGCTTTGGTCTGGTTATTCTCCCCTAGTATCATCGGGGTAGAGGCAGGGGGTTGCTCCTTACGCCTACTTGCTTGCTTTAGGAGGTTATAACTGCCCAATCTTTACCTGTGATAACTTATGTGACAAATGGAAAGTCAAACTCAATAGAGATTATTCCCTGGAATGATTCTTTCCCGATAAAATATGACAACAATATTCAGCCATACATCCGTCACTTTGCCTCAAAATCTACAAGCAGAAATCCCGCCTCAAGATTAAGTTCATCAAAGCAACTTTCTTACTTCCTCGATTACTCTATTTACAACCGTGGTTGCCCACGGGAATAACAGGTGTGTATAACCTGTTTTAATTTCAATGTCAAATCCTGAATTTAGTCCAGCCGAAGAAAGTGCATCGGCATTGCTATAAAATAGGATGGAACGTTTTGTGTGTTTATGTTCAATTCGATGATTATTTTGACCAGCAAGCTGGGATTCAGCTATTGCAATCAACGTGTCCACATCGTATGTCTCTTGGAGAAGAGTGGTCGTCGTATTTCCCAGTGAATATCCAACCAAAACAATTTTATATCCGAGCTTGCGAAAGTTCTGGATATCTTTGGCTGCTGGATCAAAATCTACATAGCGATAGACCTTGGTGATAACACGAGGTGACAAGGATGCGACTTTGCGCGCCATCACTGGGATACCCATCGAAAAGAGGTATCCGCCTTGCCCCATAAAAAATAAAACTAAAACTTTCTTTTCACTCATTTAATTCTCAAAAAATTTATAGGACCAGCCCTTTTGATTACAGTAGTTAACTGCTTTATTTACCGTCCAACCGGACATGTATTTAATGATCGGTGCACATATTACCAAAATATTTCGTTCGACGGTGGCACCCGCAGTAAAATGCGGTGCTTCAATCCGAATCAAATGTATCATTGGAACTTCCGAGAATTACGATAATAAGGGGAACCAAAACAAAACCTGCAACAAGCAACATCACTATTGCGGTTTCGAACATATCTTTTTAAATACTTCCTCTGGATTTTCTTTGACATGAAATTGAGCGGAAGCACCATCTAGCAGTATATATGAACCCGTTTGAAAGGGCGTAATACGCTGGATGCTGTCCGCACGAATATGAGTAGTGATAGATGTTTCGGACTGACTTAGGGTTAAGGTGATAAAATGTATCAATGTAATCTCTTTCCAAAAGTTTCTAGACAACCCAGACGGAAATGTGTTTCCTCAATATCGTGCATGAAAATTGGATTCATGTCGGCTTCGCGATAGATTTGGGCTTTCTCCAACAAATCATCCAGTTCCGATACGTCTCCCCCGGCATCCATGGCTTTTTCACGATATTTTTGAAATTCTTCTTCTGCGATTTCAATGTAACGCAAACCCAAATCATCAACGAGAACGATCTCTTCGGTTGAAATGTTGTTTGTCGGCGTATCCATCAAACCTCCTGTTTCACTTATTTATTATAAATAAGAAAATGCTGATTAAGTGTACGGTTGGCGTCGATATTCTCTACTACCCGAAACGGTCGCTGCTCTTGCAGTCGTTTTACTGGCAGACAGAGGATGTCGTTCCGGAAATCCCCAGGATTAAAAAATTCCTGGATTTTTGGAGACGAGAATTAGACGCAACTATTAGTCAAATCAACATAATTCCATTCAGAGAAGGTGTCAAGTTTCAAAACGGTAAATTTTATGGCGAGTTTTCTTCAAAACAATCCCACTAATCGGGATTTTCTATCACAAATTAATTTCCGCATGTTGTTGAAACGGGCGCCGAATGTGAGCTATTTTGTGCAGAAATTTAATGTGCCGGGTAAGCAGATCGACGGTATTCAGCAACCCAATCCGCTTGGTCAGATTTGGAAACCCGGAAACCGCGTTTATTACAACGAGTTGGTGGTTCAGTTTAAAGTCAACGAAACTCTTGATAACTATTTGGAAATTGCTGATTGGATCGATGGTTTGGGTCATCCATTTGATCTTGATCAGTATGCCGCACTCGCTAAGAACCCGGAATGGACCGGCGAAGGACTTGAATCCACAATTACTCTGATGATCCTCAACGCCTCTCGACAGGCAAACATCGAGGTCGTTTTTGACTGGTGCTGGCCATTTTTCTTATCAGATTTGGAATTTGATTCCACCGGAACCGAGGTGGATTTTCTTCCGGCGACCGTTAAGTTCTATTTTTCCGGTCCATACAAGATTTCCGTGGTTAATGCACCGGTTGAGATCACCACACCCACCAAAGTAGAAGTCTAGTTGACATAAATTCTTCAACTTATTAGTATGAATTGATGAATTTGGAAGAAATACAGAATGAATGGTCCATTGATTCCCGGATAGACCCCACAGAATTGGGTTTGGAATCAGCAAAAACCGCTTCTGTACATTCCAAATACCTTAAAGAGTTGATTGCCGCCCGTTTAAGCCTCGTACAGCTTCTTAAACAAAAGAAGCGACTACGCTTCGAGAAATGGGAATGGCTCACCACAGGGCCGTTTAAAGACGATACACGGGGTTGGAAATTTCCACCTTCGGGACAGATTTTAAAAGGCGATATTCCAACCTATCTGGACGGTGATCCGGATATTTTGGAAATAGAACAAAAAATTGGTTATACGGAAACCAAGGTGGAAACCCTGGTTTCAATTTTGAAACAGATAAATGACCGCCAATGGCAGATTCGTAATTCAATTGAATGGGTTAAATTTAAGGCAGGTAACGGATGAAAATGGTTGACGGCACCGGTCCATGGGGCAAACATCTTCTGGTGGACTGTAAAAATTATTCGCGAAGGTGGACTAAGGAGCATATTGCTAGATTCATTGACGGTTTGATATTTTTATTGAAAATGAAAAAATTGGGTCCTCTTGTGATCGATGAAATGGACGAGGAAAATAACAAAGGCATTTCAGCTATTCAAATGATTACTACTTCTTCGATCACGTTTCACGAAGATGCGATTCGGAAATCGTTTTATTTGGATGTATTTTCTTGTTCTGATTTTGATGCTGAAAATGTTATTGATATGATCAAAGCATGGTTTGATCCTCAAGATATAAAATGGCAAGTGATTGAAAGAAATTGATGATTGATATAGTCGTTGCTCCTTGCAACGCGACGTTTGATAAAATTTTATCCGAACCAAGCATTGCCGTAGAGCTAGAAGAATACTTCAAGTTTCGTCCGAAGGGATACCAATTCAGCCCGAAATTCAAGATGAAGTTCTGGGATGGATATATTCGTCCCTATTCGGCATTCAGGAAAACTTTATACTGTGGTTTGCGCCCGTTGGTTCAGAAATTTGCCGAGAAGTATAACTACACAGTGGATTGGAAGATAGATAGTTCTCATACTGAATTTTCTGAATTCGAAGGTCGCGAATTTATCAAGACGTTGAATATTCCGGAAAAATACGATCCTCTAAAACCGGATCGAGATTATCAGGTTCATGCTTTTGTTGAGGCAGTGAGAAAAGGTCGTCTTATCGAAGAGAGCGCGACGGGATCGGGTAAATCACTTATCCTTTATCTGATTGCGAGATATCACAACTGTAGAACGCTGCTGACGACGACTAACACGGGACTCGTTGATCAACTCTACAAGGATTTCCTGTCCTATGGTTGTCCGGAAGAGTTTCTTCACCGAATTTATTCGGGTCAGGATAAGAATAAGAACGCGCAGATTACAATCAGTACATGGCAGTCGATCTATAAATTACCCGTGGAATGGTTTAAACCGTTTGGTTTATTTCTGGGTGATGAGGTTCATCATTACGAAGCCAAGTCATTGGTGACGATCCTGGAAAAACTGGTTGGCTGCGAAAAACGTGTGGGTGTGACCGGTTCTTTGGATGATGGTTCCAAGACCCATAAAATGGTTCTTCAGGGTTTGTTTGGTCCATTAACCAAAATAGTTTCGTTGGAAACTTTGATGGAACGTAAAGTTCTGGCACAGATGGATGCTATCTGTATCTTGCTGGAACACCCCGAAGACATTCGTGAAACGCTGAAGAAATCCAAAATTGAGGATGAAGTTAAATATTTGATTCATAGTGTAGCGCGTAACCGCTTCATAACAAACTTGACTTTATCTCTGAATGGTAATACACTTGTTTTATATCGTTTTGTTGAAAGTCACGGCGAAGTTCTTCATAAACTTATATCTGCCAAGACTGATAGACCCATCTATTTCATTCATGGGGAAGTCAAAGGTGAAGAACGTAACCGTATTTCACAGATTGTGAACGAAGAGAATAATGCGATAGTGATTGCGAGTACCGGGACGTTTTCGGAAGGCGTCAATATTCCGAATTTGCGTTATATCATATCCACGCATTCCTATCGCACTAAAATTAAAACCAAGCAGTCACTTGGCCGAGGTAGTCGTAAATCCGACACCAAAACTGAATGCACTTGGTATGATATCGGGGATGATTTGTCCTGGAAGAAGTGGCGTAATCACACCCTGAAACATTTTGACGAACGCATTGAATTGTATGCCAGGGAAGGAATTCCCTATAAAATGTATAAGGTAAAACTTGGAGGGAATATTAGTGGCTAAATTACAATTAATTAAATTGCTTACCGGAGTTGAGATTGTTGGTGAAATGAGAACTCTCAATGAAACTGTAATTATTGATAAACCGATGCGACTAGTTGACTTACCACAACTGGATTTGTATTTTGCCAGGGTTTCGCCCTATACATTAGAGGATGTGGTGAATATTCCTCGTCATCATATTCTATTTGGTCCGCAGGACATCCTTCCTGAATTTGAAAAACTCTATCAAAATTGGGATAGATATTATACAGAATTTGCAAAGTCGATGAGTTTTGTCTTGCAGAAGACAAATGACCGTATGGAAAAATCTCTTCTGACTGAAAAGGAAATTAAGGAAGGTGGAGGTGGCGTGTCAGATTTGGAAATTCATAATCTTTCGGGAGAAGATTTGACAGAAGAAACACTTAATGATATATTAGCTTCGTTTAAACCAACAAATAAAAAGAATGCCAACTGAAGAACAACCAAAAAATTATTACATAAATCCCAAGAGATTATACACCGAGCTTCTTAAGTTTCATGAAGCGCGAGCACGGGGCGAAGACCCGGTAATCTCTGAATATATCGGACATTGTATAATTTTAATTAATGAGAAAATTGCATCTCGACCTAACTTTTCCTCGTATACATTTCTTCAGGATATGGTTGCGGACGGGATTCTTCATTGTACGGCAGCGGTGAGTAAGTTTAATCCGAACTATCCCAACGCATTTGGATATTTTTCGACGGTGGCTTGGCGTGCTTTTTTGCAGAGAATCGCAGACGAAAAGAAACAAAATTACACTAAACATAAAAACTTTCAGAGGTTGCATCTATTCGAACAGATATCCGATACAGAATTCGGCGGTGATGTTGTAGATAACGAGTATCAGAATCTTGTGATTCAGGAATTCGAAGAGAAGCTTAAAAAACAGAAAGATGCAAAGAAATGAGTAAAGATTCGCACCCTGAATGGGTTTACGATGAATTACACCATCCCTTGGATTTCTATGTGGCTGGTTATCGTTTCAAACCAAAGAATTTGGCGGATAGAGAAAATATGATCCGTGCTTTACAGAGTCTTTATGGAATTGGACGCAAGGATGTCAAGCGTGAATTTCGGCAATTGATAGGAGCAGTATATAATGAAACTGACTAATGAAGAGTATCGTGAGTTTCGCAAGCTTAGACCAGAAGAAGGTTTGGCGGTGAATTTTTGGCGTCGTGTGGGAATTCGCTTGAACTTCGATTTCTATCCGGATACCGGTCCTTTGCCATCTGTACGAGTAAGACGAGACGGAGAGATTTCTTATTATTGGGTTGATCGTGAAGTGCAGAACCCGAATGTGACTTATGAAGAGGAAGAATATGAAGGATGAACATTTAGTGCCACTTCCTATAATTGATTTGGGAGAGAAGGCAACCATGGAAAATCTCGCGGAACATCATCGCGAAACTTATATCCAGCGACTGGAAGCAACTGAGGCTTATATTCAGCGTGTTCTATATCGTGTCAAGAATTTACCAAAGAAAGATAGAAAATGAATATTATAGGCGGCATCCTTGCTTATTTGTTGATTGGGTGGTTTGCGTCTATTGTCGTTAATGGTTTTCTTTGCTATCATATTAGCACAACAGATTATCGTGCATATGTTGATTTGGTTTCAATAGGAACTATTTTGTTTATTTGGCCTATTGCAGTTCCATTATTGATTGGATTTTTTCTTTGTTTTTATGCAGGTAAAATATCGATTTTCTTGACATTGGCTCTCAGAGATAAACTTATTGAACTCTTTCCATTGAAAGATAAAAGAAACCCATGAAACAATCCGAAAAAATTCAAAATTTTCTTCTTGTCTTAGATCAATTTATTTCTGCTAAAATTGAATTGAATCATATTTATAATTTATGGTTACATCAAAATTATGATTTTGCTGTAGAGAATGCAAAAGTACATCATACTCATTGCTATGACAAGTTGATGTTATCTTTAATAGGTTTGCTAGATGATAAAACAATCTGAAAAATGGGATCGTTTTTATCTTAATTTAGCTGAATATGTTTCGCGACTATCCAAAGATCCATCCACAAAGGTTGGCGCAGTGGTAGTGAACTGGGAACATCAACAAGAATTCATTGGTTATAATGCCTTTCCCAAAGGTGTTCGAGATTTGATTGAACGCTATGAAGATCGGAACCTGAAATATGAAATCATTCGTGCTGGTCATGCAGAGAGAAACGCAATTCGTAAGGCTAATATCGTGGGTATGGCCAGAGGCGCGTCCCTTTATGTATACCCTGTTTTTTCTTTTCCTCCTGTCTGCTCTGATTGCGCAGGTGAAGCAATAGCTTCTGGAATTGCAGAAGTTGTTGGTTACAAACCTAAGATGGATACAGTCGAAGAAATAGAACGAGTGAAGCGGTGGGAAGACTCTATTAAGATTTCTCGAATGATGTGCGAGGAAGCTGGTATAACTTGGCGAGAAATTGAACAAGAAAAAATGGACGATTATGCAGCAAGATTATCTGTTCATGCATGAGGAAGTTCTATGAATAAACGTTCTCCCATAGAAGAAGTCGCACGAAAGATTCGTGATGGTGAACCTCTTAGCGAAGTTGAGAGGGAGAAAATTTCCAAGACCATTATGGCCGTTGCTCAGCATTTTTATGAAAAATCTGGTGCTATGTTCATTTGTGGATATTCGGGAGACATTGGTTCGGATCGTCTTCCTCAGAATATTTTTGTTTCTCCATCGCTTGGGGCAGATGATAGCTGTGTTGTGCAGTATGTTAAGAAGGTATAGCAGTGAAGATTGCTTTAATTACTGATACTCATTGGGGTGTTAGACAAGATAGTATTCCGTTTTTGTTTAATGCCAAGAAATTCTTGGACGACGTATTTTTTCCAACACTTGAGGAAGAAAATATTGATACCATTATCCATCTTGGTGATCTATTTGATCGTCGTAAATATATTAACTTTCTCACTTTGCAGCGTATCCGTACTGACTTCATTCAGAAACTCAGCGGCTATGATTTTCATCTTCTTCTGGGTAATCATGATATTTTCTATCGTAACAATCTTGATGTCGTTTCTATATACGAATTGGGATTGAATGAAGATTTTAAAATATACAAGAATGCCACTGAAGTTGTATTTGATGGTTTAAAAATTTTATTCGTACCGTGGGTATGCGATGAAAACTCAGAAAATACCTATAAATTAATTCAGGAAACAGATGCTACAATTGTTATGGGACATCTTGAACTCGCTGGTTTTCAGATGTACAAGGGTTTACCGAATCATGGAGGGGTTGACAGTAAATTATATCAAAAATTTGATGCTGTTTATTCGGGACATTATCATCATAAATCTTCTGCGGGTAATATTCATTACCTTGGAGCTTTTGCAGAATTTGATTGGTCTGACTATAATGATCCTCGTGGGTTTCATATTTTTGATACAGATACCAAAGAAATTCATTTCATTGCTAATCCGTACCGAATGTTCCGCAAAATCTTTTACGATGACGTGGAAACAACTCTCGACCCTCTCATGGAGACAATTGATTCGTCATTGAAAAATACGGTGGTCAAAGTCATCGTAAAGAATCGAAAAAATAGTTTATGGTTTGATTGTTTCATTAGTCGATTGGAATCGATGGGGGTATTGAATTTTCAGGTAATTGAAGATCATTATAATATCGAAGTTGGAGCCGAACCGTTGGTGGATGGCGCAGAAGATACTCTTACATTCATGAAGAAGGTGATTGAAACAACTAAAGTTCCAGAAGAGCAGAAACAAAAACTTGACGTATTCATGACTAGTTTATATCATGATGCATTGAAATTGGGAGTTGATTAGATTTGTTACTTCTTAAAAAATTGCGCTACAAGAACTTTCTTTCATCTGGTAACGCTTGGATAGAATTCGATCTGACGGCACATAAAAATGTGCTGATTGTTGGTAAGAACGGTACCGGTAAGAGTACCTTTATCGACGCGTTGACGTTTGGGTTGTTTGGTCGTCCGTTCAGAAACATCAACATTCCACAGTTGGTCAATTCGATCTTGAAACGTGACATGATGGTGGAAGTGGAATTCTCCCATAACAATGTGGAGTATTTGATCCGTCGTGGGTTGAATCCGAAGTCAGCGACGCCTAAGACCCTGGAAATTCTTAAGAACGGGGAGTTGTTGTCTCAGGATGCCTCCAAAATTGATCAGCAAAAATTCATTGAAGATCATATTCTGCATACTAATCTGAAGACCTTTAAGTCCGTGGTGATTCTGGGTGCTGCTTCTTATACACCTTTCATGCAATTGGCAGCGGCCGACCGTCGTCAAATTGTTGAGGATTTGCTGGACCAGCAAGTCTTCACGGTGATGAATTCTTTGCTGGATGACATGAAGAAGGAAACAGAAAAGGAAATTTTCCATATCGAGAGTGAAAAAAATTCAATCGAAGGAAAGATTGAATTAACCAAATCTCATATGGAAAATTTGCGTCAGATTAATGAGACGTTGATTGCTGAAAAGCAGAAAGACATTCAAGATCATCGGAAAGAAATTGAAGCGACCCAGGCACAAATAGATAATTTTAATAACACGATATCCACGTTACAGGAACAAATTGCAGATAAACTTTCGGTTGAAGAGAAAGACGAAAAGTTGAAGCAGTTCCGGGTAAAATTGAATTCCAAGATCAAAGACCTGAATAAAGATATCAAATTTTTTGAAAAGAATCAAACTTGTCCTACCTGTGAGCAGGATATCGATCCACATTTCAAGGCTGAAATGATCAAGGATCGAAATGAAACCATCGGTAAGAACATGGATGGTTTGCAGACGCTAGAAGCCGAATTACAAAAAATTAATGGGCGTCTTGCCGAGATAAAAGAAATCAGTGAAGCGATTCAAGAAAACAAGATGCAAATTTCGGTGCACAAGGCCAAGATCAGACACTTGACCGAAAGCATTGAAGATACTCAGGAAGAAATTAAAAGCACAGAAAAAACTATTAACAACGAAGAGGATATGCAGGCTAAGATCGCCAAACTTTTGTCTCTGAAGGGGGAAATTGAACAAAAATTTGGAGAAACCATGGATCAGAAGGAAGTCATGAAACTGGCTGCTATCCTTCTGAAAGACAATGGGATCAAGGCTAAGATTGTGAAACAGTACATTCCTGTTATCAACCAGTTGATAAACAAATATCTGGCAGCCTTGGATTTCTTCTGCGAGTTTTATTTGGACGAAACATTTAATGAAACCATTAAATCACGGGGCCGGGATATCTTCTCCTACAACTCGTTTTCTGAAGGTCAGAAACTACGCATCGACCTTGCCGTGCTGATGGCATGGCGTGCTCTGGCTAAGATGCGTAATTCGATGCATTGTAATTTGTTGGTCTACGATGAAATCTTGGATCGTTCTTTGGATGGTGAAGGTGTAGATGAATTCATCAAAATACTTCAGACATTGACAAAAAATCAGAATGTTTTTATTATCTCTCACAAGGAACAGTTCCTGGACAAGTTTGATAAGGTAATTCGATTTGATATGGTAAAGAATTTTTCTCAAATGATAGAGGTGAATTAAAAGTTTCTATGACAAATTTAACCAAATTTAACAAGAATGTTGTCGTGCATTCTTCCGATTTTGATAAACGAAGTGAAGGAGTTTGGAATATGGATAATCAATTTAAGTGAATATGGATAATCAATTTAAGTATTGTACGCGTCCTATGGACCCTGAAAACCGTATATGGAGCTATTTGAATAGTATGGCTCGACTAGCCCACGAACGTAACAAAAAGTGGTGGTATACCAAAGACGGCGTTAAGCTGGACCGCAATAAGGGTGAGTTGCTTGCTTTGATTCATTCTGAAATTTCAGAAGTCCTTGAGGGTGTGCGTAAGGATATGCCCGATGAAAAACTTCCTCACCGTAAGGCGGAAGAGGTAGAGCTTGTTGATGCTCTCATTCGTATCTTTGATTATGCAGGTGCTTTTGGGCTTGATATTTCAGGTGCGATGATCGAGAAAAATGAATATAACGCAAAGCGCGCGGATCATACCTATGAACATCGCGAAGGTAAACATGGAAAGAAATTTTGATGGGTAAAGTTTTAGCTTTTATCTATGATGACTATAGTGAAACCGGTATTCAAGATTCTTTCGCTGGATATTATAAAGATGAAAATGATGCCAAAGAAGTTTTACGTGGTCAACGTCACGGCTTGAATTCTAATTTAGAAATATTAGATTTAAATACTTTGGGTTTTACGTATTATAAATGGGTACCCAGATATGAAGACAAATATGAATATGATGCTTTTGAATTAGTTGAAAGATATGGAAGCGAAAGAAGAGAAAAAGTAATAAAATATTTTTTGAAAGATCCTTATAAACCAGATACTGAATGGTTTCCTGTAATTCAAAGTGAGTGGGATGGAAGTATAAGAGATCCACGATGGGACGAAGGTAAATGGTCCATTGAACCTAGAGAATGAAATGGGAAAACGATCTAATTTTGAGCGACGAGAAAAGGATAACTACCCCACACCTTTCGAGGCAGTTAAACCTCTTTTACCATTTCTACGTAGAACTAAGTTCATTGAACCTTGTTGTGGTGACGGTGATTTAATCAAGCATTTGGAATCTGCTGGTCATGAATGTGTGGCGGCGACTGATATTCGTTTTAACTCAGAATTTGATGCAACGACGTTTGATTTTAAGGGAATGATTTGGACCTTGCAGCCTTTATGTTTCATCACCAATCCACCTTGGGATCGAAAAATACTTCATCCGATGATTACTAATTTGCGTCGTCAGATGCCTGTTTGGCTTCTGCTAGATGCGGATTGGATGCACACAAAGCAAGCCTATGAACATTTGTTGTTTTGTCATGCCATTGTGTCGGTTGGTCGAGTAAAATGGATACCGGATTCGAAGATGACCGGCAAAGAAAATTGTTGTTGGTATTTGTTTGATAAAATTCAATATGAGCCATACAAATGTACGTTTTGGCCAAGAGGAATGTGGAATGGGCAACCTAATTACCAAGAATCTGGAAGCGCTGACGAGACCGTGTGAGGTTTTCGATTTTCAGAATCCTCCGATGAATCCATTCGAGTTGTTGGATGAACTGAAAACTAAATCCTGGGAACATAATGGATTGGGTCTAGCAGCCAATCAGATTGGTTACCCGTGGCGTGCTTTTATCATGCCTGCATCGCCGCAGGATATTATTGTATTCAACCCACGGATCGTTATGCCGTCTACAGAGCATGTTGAGTTAGAGGAAGGTTGTTTATCGTGGCCAGGAATTGTTTTGAAGATTTCACGACCGCAACATGTTCGCGTGCGCTATGCGGATGTGACCGGCGACATTAAGACGCAGATGTTTACTGGTATGACCGCCAGAATTTTTCAGCATGAAACAGAACATTTGGACGGTGGTTTATTTTTTTCAAATGTTTCTCGTTTGGTTTTGGCTCGTGCGTTGAAGAAAGCCGAAAAACTCGGTCATAATTATGCGTCTCTACATTTGTTAAAATATGCGAAGGCTTGACATAAATGAGTAGTATAGATAAAATTAAACAATCAAATCCAAAAGATTCAATCGGAGTCATGAAGGCTCCGTTTTCCACAATCCCAATGACCGTAATGGCGGAATTGGGTGTGGCAATGTTGGAAGGTGCTGTTAAATATTCGCGCCATAACTACCGCGAAATTGGGGTTAGAGCTTCGGTTTATTTTGATGCTCTTTTACGTCATGCGACGGCTTGGTGGGAAGGCGAAGATTTAGACCCGGATAGCGGGATATCACACGTCACAAAGGCGATTGCTACCCTTACCGTGCTGCGTGATGCGATGATCCAGGCCAAGTGGGTTGATGATCGTCCACCCAAGGCAGTGCAGGGTGAATTCGGGCCGTTTCTTGTGGACCTTTCGGATAAGGTTAAGGAAATTGCCAAGAAATATCCCGAGGCAAAAATGCCTTATACAGAATTGGATTTGTATAAATTGAAGGAAAAGTAATTATGAGTCATGCTGGTTTAAATGATCTGGAATATGCTTCTTTAGTAGTTGATACGAAGAAAGAAAAGAAGAAGAATTTATTTAAAGTTCGATTGCCTCTTCGCGCTTATCTTTGTGGTGGTATCCAGGGTTTGAGTGATGCCGAATGCAACGATTGGCGTGATTATATGATTGATAATCTCACATTTTCAAATGGAACTCATCGGTTTGAATTCATGAACCCCATGAAGAGGGATTATAGAAAATACGACAAGTCCCTCACTGGTCGCGGCGATGAATTCACACGAGATATCGAGAAGCAGATTGTGGAATACGATAAGATCGATATTTCGTCGTCCCAGGTTTTATTTTATCGCTATGTGAAACCTTCCTCTGGTTCGTCCATGGAGTTGTTGCTGGCTCATCAGTGGGGAAAGTTGAATATCGTCATGGCTGACCCGGATGTTCTGGTGTCGCCGTGGATTCATTATCATGCCCAAAAGGTATTTTCTTATACGGGCGTGGAAACATTTCAGCAAGCAACTGAATTTGCCTGGAATTATTTCTATGGAAATGCTACGTGATTACACTTCGACAATGGAAACAGTTTTGTTTTAATCTGCGTTTGGTTATGCGATTTACAGATTTGTACATCGACGGGCAGAAGATCGTAAACATCAGCCCAACAAACGTAATTCATACGCGTCCCAAGGGACAGTCGTTGATGGTTACAGGAAAACGTTATTCCTTTGAAGAATCAGTAAATGCAAACCATACTTTGCATAATTTGTATGGTCGTGTTGTTACCTCCCCGCTTAGCCTTAGTAAATTACAAAAAATTCAAAAGGTTTTTCTGAAAGGTGAAAGAGCATGACGAACCTACCAATTAGCTTTCAATATAAAAAAGAAATATATAATGAACAAACGTTTTGGCGCACGGAATTTTTCGGCGTGCGCACTGGAAATGTTGATTATTTTCTTTTAACATTTCGTACTGAAGAAAAATTGAAGGAAATTGCTAATTTTATTAAGTTGTTGTTGCCATCAGCTATTTCTCGACAGGAAGCTAATTTTTGTATGGAAATCCGGAATGGAAATGATAGTTATTTTTATCTGGATCGAACCTTCAGAGGAAAAGTTAAGGAATTCTCTTTGCATGGATGGGGTTCCGAAGAAACACTTAAATATATAAAAACAAATTTCAAAAATAAATATCCAAACGATTATCCTAAAATCACGTGGTATTATAAGCAAGACGGTGAAATCCGGAAGGATCGTTTTATTCTGGATAATCAAAAGCCCTATCATCCGGAGTTTTTTCCATGGATTCAAGAAAATCTAGTGGATGATTATATTAAATCGGATGTTCCGATTTTGTTGTTGTCGGGTGACCCTGGTACAGGCAAGACTTCTTTCATTCGCAATATTCTCTTCAAACATAAGATGCGTGCCATCGTGACTTACGAGGATGATCTTATTAAGTCGGATGCTCTGTTTGTGGAATTTATGACGGGTGAATATGATCTGCTTGTATTTGAAGATGCAGATTTGATGCTACGATCTCGCGAGAAACATGGTAACGAAGGACTTGCTAAAATTTTGAACGTATCGGAAGGTTTGATCAAAATACCCAAAAAGAAGATCATTTTTTCCACCAATATCAGCGATTTTACCCAAATCGATGATGCGGTGATCCGTCCCGGTCGTTGTTTCAAGTTCCTGGAATTCCGTAATTTGACACAGGATGAAGCTATTCGTGCTTGCGCGGCTGCAAATATTCCCCTTGTACAAACACAGAAAGAATATACATTGGCGGAAATTTTCAATCCGCATATGAAAGTTGAGCAACGGAGAGTTGGATTCAGATGAACGCCAATTCGGAAAATTGGGATGACTTTGTAGATATACTGGAAGCTTATCGAAAAGAAAGTTATCCACATGCTAGCTTTCAGAATTATTTGAAATACATTAAAGCCCGAGACGAAATGATCAAGAATGAAACAAAAAAATTCGGATTATGGTGGTGGGCGGTTTGAAAGAGGCATAAATAAATGTATTCGATTGTTGGTTCCTTCTCGGAAGAAAAGCTAATCGAATTGTGCAAAGCAAGTCAGTTTTCTTCGCCTTGTTCGCACTCTCTTTCCTACTATGATGTAAAAGGTCAGTATTTCTTTTCTTTGCGTCGTAGTTTGGGTTCAATCAATTACGACGATATTAAAATTGAAAAAGGTTTTTATTGTGTGGTTCACCATCAGACCGGTGAATGGAAAAATATAAATTCTGTGCAACCTGCCGACAAAGGTAGTCACATTTTATGGAATAACGGTAGTTTAACTTGGGATGAAGTCGAACGTCTCCAGAAAAAACTTGAGATTGGATCATATAATCATTATTTCAAGTGGGACACATATCTACTTCTTTTGGATATGATCAAAGAAGGATATCCAAAAAACATTCAGGGATCTTTGGCTGGGTTATATTGTAACGAATATAAGAAAGATTTAATTTTATTTCGAAATCAACATTCGACTATGTATTTTGATAAGGATTTGAACATTTCAAGTAGACATTTTGATGGAGCCGAAGCCATCGAACCGGATATCCTCTTGAAAATAGATTTTAAGAAGAAAAAACTAATTGAAGGTCACCCCTTTAAAACAATGGAGAATGTAAATGTTTAAACAATTGAATAAGGAGAAATATGAGTTCAGAAGTTACTAAAAATCCAAATCCCAACGGCGTTAATATCGAAATTTCGGCTTCTGAGCTAAAGAAATACAAGATATTCCTTGCGGTTCCTATGTACGGTGGTATGTGTGCGGGTGTGTTCACCAAGTCTATAATGGACTTGGGAGCTATGTGTATGCACTACGGTCTACCATGTCAGGCTTACTTCTTGTTCAACGAATCATTGATTACACGAGCAAGAAATTATTGCGTTGATGAATTCATGCGTTCAGATGCAACGCATCTGATGTTCATCGATGCTGACATTGGTTTCAATCCTAATGATGTGCTGGCATTGCTGGGTCTGACGATCCAGCGTCCTGATGTTTATCATCTGATGGGCGGGCCATATCCCAAGAAATGTATTTCATGGGAAAAGATTAAGCTTGCGGTTGATAAGGGATTTGCTGATGTAAACCCCAACGAACTGGAAAAGTTTGTGGGTGATTATGTTTTCAATCCCAAGGGTGGACAGACGGAAATTCCGATTGGTGCACCGGCAGAAGTGTTGGAACTAGGTACTGGGTTCATGATGGTGCCGAAGGCAACGTTCCAGAAATTTGCCGACGCGTTTCCGGATTATCTTTATCGTCCGGATCATGTACGTACTGCTCATTTTGATGGCTCACGTAAAATCACGCAATTCTTCCAGGCGGAAATTGATCGGTACGATCCAACTGTGAAGTATAAGGACCTGATTACGGAAATTCTGCAAGATGGTGATCTCGATAATGTTAAGAAGCGTATTCGAGAAGTAGATGTTGAAATCAACAAATTAATTGAGCAGAAGTCACTGCGATACTTGTCCGAAGATTATTGGTTCTCGCAAAAAATTCAGGAACTCGGATTGCGCGCTTGGTTGTGTCCGTGGATGCAGTTGAGCCACATGGGTAGCATGATTTTCGGCGGCTCATTGGCGGATCTTGCTCGAATTGGTGCACCGGCTACTGCCGCTGCCGATGAATTACATAAACATCGACAGGCGCAAGAGGCAAGAGATAAAGGAAAGAAGTAATCCCTTATCCTGATTTTACTTGACCTAAACTACTCTCCTTCATATATTTAAGTCTGTATGAAGGAGAGATTTTGTTATGTATACTATGAAATTAAGTAAGGAGACGATTAAGATTCTGGAGAATTTTTCCAGCATCAATAAGAATCTCCTGATTCGTCCTGGATCAACTCTCAGCACAATTAAACCGACCACAGAAGCGGTGTATGCTCGCGTTGACATTCCGGAAGTTTTTGAAAGTAAGATCGGCATTTATGATATCAGCAATTTGCTGGGTGCTTTGCGTCTCTTCGATGATCCAGAATTGGAAGTAGACACCAATTCGTTGGTAATTCGTGAAGGTAACAAGCATCTGAAATATCATTTCGCCAGTGAAACCGTTCTTATTGCTCCCCCTGAAAACCTTGTTCCTGATCTGGTTGCCGATGTATCATTCACGGTATCGGCCCAGGAAATATCTTTCTTGGAAAAGATGGGAAATGTCCTGAAACTACCGGAACGTTCGATTTCCGGTGATGGAAGACTCTTGACGTTGAATGCCTTGGATTCTAAGAACAAGGATACCAACATTCAAACAGTTGAAGTTGGTAATACCACTGAATTTTTCAACTTGATCTTCAAGGAAGAAAATATCAACTTGATGCCGGGTGATTACGAAGTTGGCATCATTAAAAAGTTTCGGGTGGCTCGGTTCAAAGGACCGGTTGAGTATTTCGTAAAATACGAACAAAACTCAACTATTTGAAATAATTCGCGGCGTAGGACCTAAACACATAAGTGTGGGACTGGTCGCCCCACTGCCGCGATCAATTATTATGGAGTTGTGAATGATTGACCACTTTGTATGGGCCGAAAAATATCGTCCCCATTGCGTTTCCGACTGCATCCTTCCTCCTTCCCTGAAATCCATTTTTCAGGGCTACGTTGATCAGAAGAATATCCCCAATCTAATCCTTTCAGGCGGCCCAGGAACCGGTAAAACAACCGTGGCCAAGGCTATGTGCGAGGAATTGGATTGCAGCTATATGGTCATTGACGGGACGCGGGACGGTGATATCGCCACCATCCGCACCAAAGTTGAGCCGTATGCATCTTCTATTTCATGGAAGGAAGGTCGCAAGTACGTTATTTTTGATGAGGCAGACTATCTGACTCATAAGACGCAGCCAGCCCTGCGTAACCTCATGGAAGAATTTGCGAGCAATTGTGGTTTCATCCTGACCTGTAACTATGTCTCGAAAATCATCGAACCGTTGCAGTCGCGTTGCCCACCGATTCATTTTGTCTTTAAGAAAGAAGACAAGGTGAAAATGGCCATGCAATTCTATAAGTCAGTTGAAAAGATGTTGCAGACTGAAGGTGTCGAATATGACAGCAAAGTCTTGGCTGCATTGATTTCCAAGTATTTCCCGGATTTTCGCCGGGTCATCAACGAGCTTCAAAAATACGCATCCAGGGGAAAGATTGATGTTGGTATTTTGTCGGATTTTACGGCTTCCTTCAAGGAACTTTGCGGTTTCATGAAAGAAAAGAATTTTACATCAGTGCGTAAATGGGTCGCGGATCACATCGATTCCGAACCGGCACACATGTTTCGTCAGTTTTATGACGGTGCGTCGTATTATTTCACACCGAAATTCTTACCGGAATTGGTTTTGATCATCGCGGAATATAGCCACAAGGCGGTTATGTGTCTGGATCAGGAAATCAATATGACGGCATTTTTCGTGGAAGTTATGTTAAGAGCAGAGTGGATATAATGTGGGTGCCGGAAGAAAAGATTTACATTGTGATGATGAAACATGGTGCAAATCAATTTGTTCACGGTGTTTATCGCTCACGCGCTGCCGCAAAACAAGCTTTGGAACTACGTCAAGTCCAGGGATCAAATCCACCATATTGGTATTGGGTAGAGGAACATATAATCAATGACCGTTGACGGTTTCCTTTTCCTGGAAGACATTTCCAAAAAGAAAGAAAACGTCCTCGAATTGAACCCGGAATTGGAAGAAGAATATTCAGCCATTTTCGTCAATCGGGGACTGTCTCAATTCATGGATACGATTTTTCCTGCTAACGAGATGAATATTCGTCCATATTTAGATAACAAATTACAATTCGACTATTTGTTTCACACGGTGCGTAAGTTGTCACGCTATGGTAAATGGGTCAAAAAAACACCTGAAAATGATTTTGATAGCCCGATTATCGCTCGATATTTCAATTGTTCGCTGGTCAAGGCCCGCGAATACGCGAAAATTCTAAATAATAAGCAAATAGATGAAATAAAAGAGAGGATGAAAACCGGGGGAACTGGTTAAAAATAAGAAAATGAGTGAAACATTTAATGATTTCGGAATCGAGGTGGAATTACCGTCAAAGGAAGATTTTCTCAAGGTTAAAGAAACTTTGACTCGTATCGGAATTGCATCAAAAAGAGAAAAAGCTTTATACCAATCAGCCCATATTCTCCATAAACGAGGTAAATATGCTATAGTACATTTTAAGGAATTGTTTGAATTGGACGGCAAGAAATCTGATCTCAATGAAGAAGACATCAAACGTCGCAATGCGATTACTAAGTTGTTGGAAGAATGGGGACTGATTAAGGTTGTTGAACGTGAAAAAATGATGGCGTTACAAACGTCCTTAAAACATACGAAAATCCTTCAATTTAGTGAAAAGAAGGATTGGAAACTTTTGGAAAAATATAAAGTAGGTAAAAAGAAGGAGACTAACTATGGCAATCATTAATAGAGCAGAGATAGCAAAACGTAAGGAAGAACTTAAGAAACTTCGCGACGCGGCAGTAGCTAAGGTCGAAGAAGGTGTCAATTTTGGCGTCGGCACATTCAAGAAGGCAGGTGACGTTGTTGTTGACGTTGCCGAAAATCTTGAAGAAAAGGCCAAGGAAGTCTTCGGAAAGAAGTAATTTTTTGGTATGAATCACGGTTACTACGCCAAAGTTCAAATCCAAGATCAAACTGGTGTGTGGCGTGATAGATATATTACACGCAACGATCCTCAATACGTGTTCCAGGCGATGAAAAGTACTCAATCGTCGTACCCTTCATCCAGGGTACGCGCTATTGGGTTCAATGGGCAGGTAATTGACGTTTTTACCGGTCCTGTAAGATGATGTACTCAGAAAAACAATCTATTTTAATGGAAACTTTGAATAAAGCTTATCGTGAGCTAACCTGCAAACATTTCATAAGATTCTTGGATGAAGCTTGGGATGTTCGCAAAAATTGTATGAATGAAAAACTTAGTAGTGAATTAAAAGATACACTCAAACATATAAATGATGCATTTGATCTAACTATAAAACATATTGAGGGGTTGACATAAACTCCTGAATCCTTAGTATGTAGTTTATTGGATCAATTGATCCTTATTTCAACCAAAATGGAGAATGTGAAGTGAAGAATACTAGTAAGACAAGTAAGATTGATCGTTTGGCGAGCGCACTGGGTCAAGGCGAGGAACTGTCTGTTGCCCAGATTCGTGCCCGTTTCGGATTGGCCAACCCGACTTCGACTATTGCGAAGCTTCGTGTAGAGGTCTCCCCGAACCGTATTGATCTGGTGGAAACCCGTACCGGCGTTCGCAAGTATAGCTACGTCGCTGTATAATCAATCAAAAATCAAGATAAAGAAAAACCCCGGTTTGTGCCGGGGTTAATCTTTTTTAAAGAACGGTGGGAAGTGGTTCTAACTTAGGAAAGAACCTTACCCGAATGTTCCCACCGTCTTTCCACTACGTTTGCGTCCGACACGAAGAATTTCCACCTTCCTCGTATGGCGACTTAGCCCGCAGCGGAAAGAGAATGTGATGTTGCGAAGTGACGCGTCCAGGCGTCTACTTCTTCGTTGGACAGCGGAGGTAGTACCTGAGATGTTCGACGTGTGAGCTTGTCACGTTCATGGCGTGCCCAGTAGTAGGCATCATCCAGGCTTCGAAATGGTTTAATGTGAAAATTTCCATAAAGTTTCACAAACCATTTTGATTGTCGTTTGACAATCTCAAAGGGTCCACAGTTAATGGTCTTCACTTTTAGAGATCCTTTTGTCTGTTCATGAGAAGTTTACTCGGTCCTCCCCAAGTCATCATTTTCCGCCAAGGAACTTTCTAAGTCTTTTTAGTTGCGAAGAAATCGCATTGCGTTGATCCATATCATCCGGTTCACCTTCAGACATATTATCGATATGAATTTCGATGCACCGAATGAGTGAATCCTTGGCCCACTTAGTTAAGTCACGTCCTTTGCCCCGTGGGGCATCGTTTGTATCGACGCACATAACTTACCTCGTTAACACGTTACTCTTTTTACTCGCGGTTCACCTCATCATTGGTTTATTCTTCGTAGTGCACCGTTACATTTACATTATTTCGAGGGAACTTCAATATGTTTTCTACATTAAATGCATCTTTTTTTTCGATGTTTCCCTCGAATATGTATCGGGTCAGTTGTCGGTAGTATTCACCCATGATGGAATAATTCAAAACCGTGATAGTGGGATCACATGCCCACATAACCAGGGGGTCCTCCACGGGAATCACGGCATGTCGCAGGATTGCTGTTCGGGGAATTATATCATGATAAGTGATATTTCCGAGGCATTCGAGGCTCGTTTCCCATGTGTGCTGAAATTCACGAATGAGTCGTTCCCTGAACCATTTGGTTCGGTGCACCATATCCAATCCATGAATTTCAGGAAATGCTGGGCTTTTGCGGGTGGCTTGCTCAAGGAAATCTTCGTCTGGTCCGAATAAATTGGGATCAAGAGCGTCGCCATCTATTTCCAGGATCAGGACACGTTCGTTATTTTTTTTGATAGAACATTTCCCGTAATGTAAGGCATAGGCGTTTGTTAGATATACCACCTTTGGATGGCTGTTGACTGTATGCTGCCAGTTGCCTTTTCTGCGACCACGCGGGGTAATCCCACTCTCAAGGATTTGTTCCAAACGAGACGCGGTTGTTCCGTGATATAGCAACATGGTTCATCCCCCATGTAAAAATAACCCGGTGTCCCTTTCCGGGTTATTTTTTATCGCCCTTTAGACCACTTGTCTCTACATCTTTTGATATAGATTAGGGTCTTTTAGGTGTTTTTAGCCCAGAGTGTACCGCTTTGGACGCCTTTATTTCTGTTAATGCAGCCGCTTTACGGACTTTTTGCTTTCTTGGCTTCCTGGCGGCTTCTTCTTCGTCCTCTTCTTCGTCGTGTTCAATCACCAAGTTATTTCGACCTTCCAGGAGGGCAGGACCATCCTCGATGTAGGACATATCAAGAGCACCGGCTTTCTTTAAGATATGCTTCACGTTCTCATTGGACGTGAGATACTCAATAGCCTGTGGCTTGGTCATGCGATGCGGTAGGCCAACAAACAAGAAGGTGCACATACCGGGTACCGGAATCCAGTCCGCCTTACGACCGTTATTAACAGTCGTCACGTGCATTTTGACGGTCGGGGGCATGTCGCTGTTGGTGTGTAGGATAGACAACCCAACTGCATTTATTAGTCGCTCGCTCATATTGTGTTCCCCATTTCTTTCCTTTGTCCCGTGTCTGAGACATTCAAACACACATAACCGTCAATATATGTCAAGTTACAAACTTGCAAGAGGTTTTTGACATATTTTTACGATCCCTGGTCTAAAATTAGATCAAGGTTGTGTGCGACAACTTAGCTGGAACAATAATGGGGCTGGGGAGTTTGCTAATAAATCGGGGTTTGTTCTCCTAGTGTGTGATTCGCTTTACGGCCTACATCCAGGATTACCACCTTCATCAAGAATATCCATCGTCATAATTGCATATTAGATATGCATTTATGCGGTGCATTATCGTACGCTAACGTACGGTAGCGGTGTTGACGTAAAGTCTGCCGGTAAGATATGTATACGGATGGATGTACCTTCCGACGAATAGAGGGCCTCTATCGATTTAGTTGGCCCTTTTTTTCGGGGTTAAGGGTACTGAAAACGCTGTACACGGGAGATGGCCGGATGCGGGACACAGCTTATGATCAGGAGTTGCAGATTCAACTGCATCAACTTTTGGAGGAAATAGCTGACAGATGGTCTGTCGAAGAAATACGGCAAATTTTGACCAAAATTGAAGAAAAAAAGACAGATTGTTATAGACCAACACTGCACTGAAAAATGTTCCGGAAAAAAGAAGGCTTCGTTCCCCCCGAGCCTTCTTTTTTATTTTAAATTCCCTCTTGTTTTCTTTTTTAGGTTTTGATATGCTTCTTTCATCCTAAAACACAAACCACCTTGGAGTTTTAGATATCATGGCAAAGGGACCTAAAGGGCTTATTTTTATTACAAATGGGCAGATAAGCCGGGGCATTGATCCTTCAACACCTATTCCGGAAGGATTTTGGCGCGGCAAGCTGCGTGGTAAAAATAAACCAAAGCTTCAGGTTAGCTTTCCGGAAGACATTCGTCAGGAACCGCTGACGGTCCCCGATAAAAATAAAGACGAAGAAACTATTACCCGGATCAGGGAACGTTTCGAAGTTATCACGACGATGACTGAAATGGCAGCGAGTGGCAACAATCGCGCCATGATCATTTCCGGTGGTCCCGGCCTTTCCAAATCTTATACCGTTGAAACTACGTTAAGGAATTGGGACCCGTCAGGGGATCGATATGAAATTGTTAAGGGTAAGGTTCTGGAAACTGGTTTGTATCAATTGCTGTGGGAACGTAGACATCCTCGTCAGGTCCTGGTTTTTGATGATGCAGACCAAATCTTTTTTGATGAGGTGTCGTTGAATATCTTGAAGGCGGTTTGTGATTCGACCAAGAAACGCAGCGTTCACCGTCTTAGTTTGGGTATCCTAGTTGATAAAAATGGTGGTCGCATTCCCCGAACATTTGATTTTGAGGGATCGATTATTTTTATCACAAACTATGATTTCAATTCGATAATTCAGCGTCAAGATGACGCCAAGGAAGGAAAGAAGCACGGTCGTTTGGTCGAACATCTGGACGCCCTTATGTCGCGATCTCATTACATCGATACGACGTTACACAATCGTCATGCCGCCGCTCTGTGGTGCAATGAGGTTGAACGACAAGGTGTTTTGCTTGCTCATTTGAATGAGCACCAACGTGCCGACGTGATGGAATTCTTCAATAAGCATATTGCCGATTTGAAGAAGGTTGATCTGCGAATGATCCTGAAACTGGCTGATATTCGTCAAAGTAATTCGCCGGTTTGGGAAAAGGTAGCTTCGGTTACATCTCTGAAAGAACCCAAGTGAAAGGCAAGTATTCTTAAATATCAACGGAGGAAACGTCATGAACGTTACCAAATACCACCGCGTGTTCAAACTTTTGAAAGATAATGGACACTCGGCGTTGAGTGCTCTGGAAATTATCTTCGATGCTAAACGTGGCGACCGTCGAGCCACCTACTGGATTCGTATTTTACATGGTTGATAAATATTTGAGAAAGGATTATATTGGACAACCATGGACGAAATTAGTAAAACCTATCTTAGGATGCAGTTAGACGAGGCGGCACGTCGTAGCTTATCGCGTGTGTCCGAACATGTGAAGGGTCGTAATATTGGAATTATCACGGCTCATCGCGGTGAGTTTACTGCTGCGGAAAATAATGAGCGCAACAAAAGTCTAGGCCATGATATTCGTAAACATGGCCTTGGGTTCATTCATGTTCGTGGTCGATATGTTGAAAATCACGGTACGGCCCACGCCAAACCAGTTGATGAGCATTCTTTTCTTGTAATTGGAAAGAAAGGTGATGATGGCGGTCATCTGAAGGGATTTCTCACCAAACATGGTGAAAAGTATGCCCAGGATTCAGTGCTGCATAAGTCACACGATTCGGAACATGCACATTTAATTGGAACCAAGGAAGGCGTTTTTCCGGGAAAAGGTGAACATCATAATGTTGGTGTGTTTCATCCTAACCGGGCACCCGAATTTCATTCGGTGATGACACGTGGTGGCGGTAAAGTTGGCCAGACACCTGCTGCACATCGAACGTTTGCTTTTGAGGAAGTACAAAACTGGGGAAGCTGGGAAAGTTTTGGTTTCTATACACCGGTTGACTTCGCGTCACGTCGAGAACACTTGTTTTAAAGGGATTACGTCTGACACACTTTCGCTAACAGGAGAAGCTAATGAATTGCGCCCAATGTGAAGGCGAGATACCAGATGGAGAACAGACCGTTGTCTGGGGTCCACCCGGTCAGCCGGTTAGCGTCGTTTTCATATGTCCCAAGTGCTCGGATAAGATGGTTAGCGCTGGCCTATTGAAACAGTTCGATCCATTGGCGGCGGATTGATATCGCTAATAGGCGTCTGAGATTATGGGCTGCACCGAGGGAACTAGATCACTGCGCTATACCGTGTGTGGACGGTGTGCAAATCACCCTCGCCGGACCCGGCTAGCTCCTCCACATACGGGCTAGTCCGGGCGTATGGCCGGGCGGTGTCCCTGGCGCACCAGCACATGCCGTTTGAAACGGCAGCCAGGACTAATACGACGAACGAATAGGACAAATAGGCGATGGCTGTTTTCATGTGCCAAGACTGCGGGACCGAGATGATTGATGAGTACTATACCGTTGAGGATAGACAGCTATGTTTCCCCTGCGCCCAGCTACCAGGAGCGCCGAAGTGGAGTACACACTATCGAGGCGTACATACTTTGCTGGGCTCGAAATATAAAGCGTACCACGCTACGTTCGATGAGCGTAAGGCCGCAAGAACCAAACGCATACTGGCGCAGCCAGCAACTGGCAAGTCGCCTCTAATCAAGGACGAATAGGATAGCTAAGCGATGCCGGTCTTGCACTGCAAAGAATGTCATCACGAATGGGAAGGTCGCCGTAGCGACCGGTGTGACTGGTGCGGCGCCGGGGCACTGGTACTTGAAGCGCAATCTGCCTTCGAGAAAATGCTTTGTGATCCGACATGGGATGCCAACATCAAGCAGTGGGTGGCAGAGATTTCGCTACGCGATGCTGGATATGACGCCAAAGAATAGCGGCCGAATAGGAGATGTATGTGATGTGGCTATGCAAAATATTCGGACACCACCCAAGTAGCTTTTGGGAGGAAGTATTTGGTTTCCGGGCCGAGCGATGTCGCAGGTGTCATAAGTTATACGTAGCGCGCATATAGGACATATACGATGGGCGTGCGCTGGCCAAAACTATACCGCTACAACGGGCGCTGGTGGCATGGCGGCTGGAATGTATGGGGCGACGCAGAGAACGGAGGGCATTTAGCCAAAGAGTTTCTTTGGCTGCTCCGACACGGAGCGTTCCATGCTTGCTGGCAATGGCCCAAACGTGAATATCTGATTTTTGGAATAGGTCGAGATTGGTACGACGGACCAATCTGGTTTATCCATGCCGGATTCTTTTCGGTAGACCTATCCCCAGAATGACGGCCGCATAGAGGATATAGACGATGATCTTTGATAATGAACCCACTAGCCACGAGGTCGAAGTTCTAAGGATGCTCAACGGAGAAGTTGATTTTCCGTGGGGCGCATGGGTTGGGGCATGCTTAGAATTTCTGTCTGGCAGCGGCTACTGCACCCGAGGCCCCAACTACCAGATCACGGACAAGGGCAAAGACTATCTTAAAACCCTGGCCGCATAGAGGATATAGAATGTTTAAATTATATGGGAAGGAACCTTCATGGATCGAAGGCGCCGCTGGCCCCACGTTTTGTAGGGGGGTAGGGATTGGTGTTCAGGTTGAGCGCAGAGAGACGGGGTTGGGCAAAGTTGAGTGGGTCACTCTCAGCATAAATCAGCGGGATGGCTACATAGAGCAGTATTGGATATTGAAAGATGAACTGCTCGCGGCGCTTGGCGTTAAGGTAGACGCATAGAGGATGAAAATGGCTTACGTTTTGATTGATTTAGAAGACGATGTTGGGGGACCGGTTTCCGGGTCACCAATATCAGGTCTGCAACGAAGAAGATTCAGAAATCATTGCCACTTTCGCTACCAAAAAACTGGCAGAGTTCTTTATCGGTGAAATGGAATTGGAAGAAGAACGCGACAGACTTTACCGGCAGATCGATCTTGTTGAGCGCCAGATGAGTAATCTTGGCAAGCAACTGGCAGATGCCGGGCGCGAGATAGAGCGTTTGCGTAGGTCATGTGGGGAAGCACAGGACAAGTAAGCGACATGGAGATAAAGGGCGAATAGAAAATCCTTGTTTTAAACAATTTAAGCCAATTTAATAAATACTCTTAGGAGTATTTTTTATGGCAGATGTATCAGCAATTATTACTTTAAAAGACATTTTCGAGGCATTAGTTCCTATCGTTCAGGTTTTTGCAACGTCGATCATCACGGCGGCCGTTGGTTTTGCGGCCAACTGGCTTAGAAAGAAATATAATATTTCAGTTGATGCTGAAATGCGCAATGCACTTGATAAAGCGCTAACGAACGCTGCCGGTAATCTGATCGCAAAGGGAGCCGTATCTCTTGAAGGAACGAAAATCGTTATCACGAATACTGCGGCTCATGATGCTGTTGAATATGTCATGAAAAACGCGGCCGATGCGGTAAAACATTTCAACTTTACCCAGGAAGATGCTGACAAGATTGTTGAACGTATTGCATCTAAGATTGCTCAGATGCCCGGAACACCGTCTGTGCAAGTTGCTCAGCAGGCTAATTAATGGATTTTTCTGGTCTAAACAAAGTATTACATTTTTCGGAATGGCTTTTTAATTGGCTTCCAACAAAGAACGCGCAGGACATTCGAACCACTGCGCTAACCATTGAACAGTTGGAACCAATTATCAATAAATTGATTCCGCCTTTGACCAAAGCGGTTCAATTGTTGCAACCGGCCATTAAGGAAGGTCAAAAAGTCTCTCCGGAAGTTATAAAGATTTGGAAAGAAATGCAACCAAGTGTGCTGGAAGCGATCACGGCGATTCCGGTGTTGGTCAAGGCGTGGCCCGATATTATGCAGGCTTATAAGACCGCGCAACCCGCGATTAACGCGGTGGAACGCATCATGAATTATCATAAGGCCAAGGGACTGAATCATCAGGCCGCAATGCAAGAAACAAAAGATTCATTAGAGAAATGGTTGGAATCACAGGGAGAAAAATAATTGTTTTCATTTAAAACCGGCAAGTTGCCGCCAACAAAAAAGATTTCATTTAATTTTCATAATTTTTTCAATTTTAAGGAAGCATCCCTAAACATACCCCGCCGTTTTGGTCATTATAATCTGATTGATGTAAGTGACTGGGGAATGTTGGCAAACGATAAACACGGTTGCTGTGTGTTTTCTGATTTCGGTCACGTTACTCGTCTTGCTGCTGCTGAAGGTGGTTTGATTATAAAACCAACCGACGAAGAAGTACTTCAGATGTATTCTGAAGTTACTGGATTTAATCCCAATGACCCGACGACTGATAATGGCACCAGCATGGCGCAGGCTGCTTCTTATCGTCGTAAAGAAGGTGTTCTTGTTCAGGGACAGCGATATAAAACCGAAGCATATACATCTCTAGCGACTGGTTCCGAATCATTTTTGACAGAATTAGAGGCAGCGGTTTACTATTTTGGATCGGTTGATATCGGAATCGAATTTCCAATTTCGGCCGGTGAACAATTTGATAAAGCAGAACCCTGGAGTGTCGTCCATGGCTCAAAGGTAGACGGTGGACACTGTATTCCTATCATAGGTCGTAATGATGCAGGGAATTGGGTAACGGTTACCTGGGGCCGTCTACAGGCGATTACGCCACAGTTCTTATTAGAGTATTGCGACGAATCATTCGTTCATCTGAGTAAATTGCCGTTACGTCCCTTGAGTCCCGAACATTATGATTACAACAAATTACAGGAAGAGTTGAGTAAATTATGATAAATTTTCAAGTCGGCCAACAGGTTGTTTGCGTGGATGATTCTAATTTGAAAATAGATCAGGGAAAATATTTGAAAAATGGACAAATTTATACGATTCGTTGGATTGGTCCTGCGTATATCCCAAATCAAGCCGGAAATGGTTTCGAAGAAGAAATTTGTGTGCGTCTGGTGGGTATTACTCGTCCGATCATGGCGCGTCGTATGAAAGAAAAATTTGGAATGAAAGGTGGGTCATTGGTTACGTCATTGATAAATGGTCATCTGGATAGTCAAGGATATAATTCGGATGAATTTGATGATATGCCGTTTCGTGCCGTGAGATTTCGTCCTCTGGATGAAAAGAAGGACAAGTTGGAAATTTTCAATAAATTACTAACACCTATTCCGGAAAAAGTTTAAGGCTTGACACAAAATCCATCAGTTGATTATCCTTAGTGAATGGTCAACGAGATGAAACGCGAATACGTAGCGAATGTGGCCCAGACCGCTGTGTCAGATGAAGATGTCGCTACTTTCATCAGTGGTTTGGAGTCTTATTATGAGTGCCGTGGTGGTTCAATATACATTCAAGGACAGCAGGAACAAAATTCAGGAAAAAATCGTTTGGTTTCCAACTTTTTTGGAAGCAAATAATTATGCCAAAACTTTGAAGCATTCGGTTTTTTTAATTGGAAAACCAGTTATCGAGGAAAAATTATGAAATGTAAATTTGAAGTTGGTCAGAAGGTGGTGTGTATTTCTTCTTCTTGGGTTGATGATCGCGGGCAGGTTCCACCGTGTCCTTTACCCCAAAGTGGAGAGATTGTTACCATCGCGAAGATAATTCCGGACGACAATCCTATGTATGAAATTTTATTGCAATTAAAAGAATATTCTTCTCCCGTTGGTTTTGGCCCACAGGGGTTGCCGCACATTCCTCAGTTTGCCCATTATGATTTTCGTCCTTTGAATGAACGACCCACAGAAACTTCTATTGAAGTATTCAAAAAACTCTTGACTCCTACAAAAAAGAATGTATTGGAGAAAGTGTAAACCTGTAACACCCTTCACGAGGATCATTGAAAATGAACTGGAACCATATTCTAAATTGGGAACTTTTGTCTGGCTCTCATAATTTTCCCGGACCAGATGGTGGGACTTGTATTAATGAAGCGGCAATCGTGGCTGCGGGCTTTAAATATAAAATAGTCAAATCGGCAGACGACTGTCCACCTTGTTTTTCAAAGGTTATTTCTTCCTATTTAATTGGGTTGAACGATTCTATGCCTCATGATTTACGTCAAGAACTATTAATGCCTTTTGTTGTACGTCTATCCGGAACTGCTGATTCAGCAGATATCGAAGAAATTCGAATTCAATATATTATTACAGAGATTGTTAAAAAAATACTTCCTAATGTTTTAAATAAAGTTGGTCTTTTTCATGTAGCAAATAGTTGTGCAATGATTAAAGACTTCAAGGAAGCATCAACTATTACTCATGCTGCTGCTCATGCTGCTCGTGCTGCTTATGCTGTTGCTGCTCGTGCTGATGCTGTTTATGCTGCTGGTGCTGCTGCTCGTGCTGCTGATGCTGCTCGTACTGCTTATGCTGCTTATGCTGCTGCTGCTCGTGCTGCTACTCGTGATGCTGCTATTACTTATGCTGTTAATGCTGTTGCTTATGCTGCTGGTGCTGGTCGTGCTGATGCTGGTGTTTGGAAAATTGCTTCTGATATTGCAATGGAAGCAATTTTGCTCGGTAATCATCCCGAAGAGAAAGATGTTGAACTTGTTGTTCGGCGCATGAATCAAGCCAAATTGGAACACGTATAAGCGCGTGGAGGATTTAATTGACGGACAAGATAAAGGAATGCCTGCGACATGCCGAAGAGTGTCGCAGGCTTCTTCGGCGCCATCAATATAAACCCGAAGATAAAAAGGCATTGGAGGAAATGATAGCGGCATGGGAAGCTGCGGCTGAAACACGTCGTCAGATGCTTGAAGCCGACGCAAAACGCCTTCAAATCGAAGCCCGAGCTTACTTACAAAAGGTGGAGATACAGAACAATGTCCAACCCTATGAGGCCCCGGATCGACGCGGACGAAATTCTGATCAAAGCAATCGACAAGGTGGTGTTCGAGGAACATTTGAATGATAAAGAAATATACTGTGCCCAGGCGTCTCTACAAACAGTTTTGGCATGGTATATTACCTACAAACAAAAACCAAAAGAAAAGAAATCTCGCAGGTACTATGCCTGATCAATATCAAAGCACGCCGTGTCTGACTTGTATGGAACTTAACTGCTTTTCCTGTGAACGCTTGAAAATGATATTTTTGGAAGATGTTAATAAATGGCGTGCAGTTGGATGGCAAACGCGCGGCGTTTCTTCGGAAGGATTTGTGCGTATGGTTTGGGTGGATGATCTAGAGAAAATGATTATTCCGGAGTAGATATGATTGATTTAACCGGTGTCTGTAGGGGTGGGCCTTATGATGGGCAGATGATGGTTCATTGGTCGGAGCGGAAACGAATCAATCACAGTGATTTCAAGATGGGTTATTATTTGTGGATTGAAGAAGCTAAATTTTGGAAGTGGAGCGGGTGGGAATCGGCTAATAATTTTTGGTAAAAATAGGGTGAATCCCCTGAATAGGAGAAAGTAAAATGTCAAATCTGAATGAAATCTTCCAACCTGTATCTTTGCGAACAGGTTCGGGTAACGGTGATCCACGCGATGGACTTTGTATCATGCAAATGGTCGATTGGTTTTCGGGTTCTGTTAAAGTTTCCGATACACCTTCGTGTGCATGTCCTGCCTTAACTCAATATGCCATATTATTGAATGATAGTGCAACGGATGAACAACGAGATAGTCTTTGGCCTTTGGTTTGGAAATTACTAAATTCCAAGGATGAATCAAAAATTAAATTAAGGGTTGAATTTATAGTAAGAGAAACAACAAGAAGAATTGTTGCACCTTTATTCGAAGGCGTTTTACGAGAAAATTTAATAAAAGCAGTGACAATGACGGAAATTCAAATTGCTGCTCGCGCTGCTGCTGATGCTGCTCATGCTGCTCGCGCTGCTGCTGCTTATGATGCTGCTGATGCTGCTGATGCTGCTGCTGATGCTGCTGATGCTGCTCATACTGCTTATGCTGTTTATAATGCTGCTGCTGCTTATGGTGCTGCTGCTGATGCTCGTGCTGCTGCTGATGCTCGTGCTGCTGCTGGTTATGCTGCTGCTGATGCTGCTGTTGCTGCTATTATTTATGTTGGTTATGCTGCTCGTGTTGCTGCTGGTTATGCTGCTGCTGATGCTGTTCGTGCTAATTGGGAAAAATCTAAACAAATACTAACAGATGCTATCGAATTAGGTAATCACGGCGATATCGATCCGGTTTATATAAATCGAGCGATGGAACTTAAGGAACTTTTGGATACGGTCTAAAAATAGACACAGACACAAAAAAAGGGACCCGAAAGGTCCCTTTAGTTGTCTCCTACTTACTTGTTGTTTTTTTATTATTATTACAGCAAGTGAAGAACGATGACGCGACGATAGTAAACGTTGCTGTCCTGAACGATTTCACCACGGTTACCGGCCGATGGGATCGTTGCGCCTTCTGCGAAGGGGTTTGCAACCATTCCGTAACGAGTCTTGAACCCGATCTTCGGCTGGAAGGTGTTCGGATCAACTGCACGAACCATCTGAAGCGGAACGTATGGGCAGTAGAACAGACCTGCGTCATAAGCGTTTGCACCCTTATAACCCATTGTGTAGTACTGGCCACCCGAAGAATACGGATCGATATAGACACGGATGCGTCCGTTCAGAACACCAGCAAAGGTGTTGCCTGTATCATCGACTTCCAGGTTGTTGCTGTTAAGAGCAGGTGTGTAAGATAGAACTCCAGCCATGTTCAGAGCAGACGCAACGTCTGATGAACAGATCATGAAGTTACCCTTACCACGACGGGTTGCCTTTGCGATGCTGTTGGCGTCGCGTTCAAGCTGGAACATAAGTCCCTTGAACTTTTCAACTGACCAACGACCGTTTGAGTCAACGTCTAGGTCGAACTGACCCGAAGTGGTGACGTTACCCTGGTCTGCACCCTGGACGGCAGTGACGTTGATCGTACGAACAACTTCACGGTTGATTTCTGCAAGAATTTCAGCAGAAAGGATGTTGCTCAATTCGGTTTCAGCGTCGAGACCATGAATTGCCTTCAAGTCCTGTGCCAATTCCATTGAGTATTCGGCCTTCAAAGCACGGGTACGAGCAGTAACCGAAACTTTTTCAATGCTGAATGCCATTTCTGGGAAGATGGCGGTTGTGTTAGAACCAAGACCTTCGGAGAACGCAGTACCCATTGCACCTGCATAGTTGTAGGTGTTGTTACCGGCGTTGTTTGAACCGCTAGGAAGCGTTCCGATGTTTGAAAGGGCACCACCTGGGAAGGTCGAGTTAGCTGCGTAACCACCGGCAGTGTTAGCTGCGTTGTTTGCGCCACCGAATGTACCGAAACCACTGTTAGCTTCGTTGTAGAATGCTTCCGCACCAGACTGAGATGCATAACGCGAGCGCATTGCGAAAACTAGGCCAGTAGGACCAGTCATCGGCTGCACGCCGCAGATGTCATAAGCAATCAGGTTAGGAAGTGCACGACGGACCAAGCTGATCAGCACGGGATCGAAGATATCGATTGCACCAGCACCAGCCGTTGAAGAAGAAGCGCCCATTGAGTTGGTGGGTGCAGCTTCCGTCATGAACTGAGACTGCGCGGCATCCGAACGTAGAGCGCGTTCTGTGTTTTCCAGAACGGTCGCAACGGTTAGACGCTTGTGGTAGTCCTTCAGAGCCGGTAGAGCTTCGTGGTCAAGAATATCCTTCCACTTTGCGTTTAGTTGTTCAGCTAGATACATTTTTTTAACTCCGTTTCTTATTTGTTAAATTTATTTATTATTTGTGTTAGTTTAGACCTACTTAGATTAACTTTCCGCGATTGGTGCGAGAAATTGCATCATAAGCAGCTTTGACAACTTCGTTTTCGAATACCCGAGTTTTTTCAGGCTCGGTTAGTTCGTTATCGGTGGTTGCCATATCTTCACTGATTGTGCTCTTTACTTCCTTTTTGAAGTAATGATCCTTCAGAGTTGATAATTTGCCTTTGTAGGCTTCAAGATCGCCTTCATCATCGATCTCTTCGGCCAATGTACGGAAGCGTTCTGCGTCGGCTACAGTTAGGCCAGTAGCAACTTCTTCAAATACATCTTCTTTATTTTCATTTGCGACAATCTGACGTAGATCGGCGTTTTCTTCGATGGCTTCGGACAAACGAGTTTCGAGTTCGTCTACCTTCTGGGCCAATGCGTCAACAACATCAAACTTGTCTTCGGGTACGTCGATGAAGCTATTTTCGAACAATGACTTTAGACCATTGATGAATTCTTCGGTGATTTCTGCACGAAGAGAAGATTCGACGGCGACTTGATTTTCGGTCAACCATGTTTCAGCAACATAATCGCAGAAAGCATCCATGCCTTCTTTTGAAGCTTCAACTACGGCAATCATCTGTTCTTCAAGACGCTTTTCGTTTTCATCGACCAACTTGATAACTTCAAGATTGACGCGGGCACCAACAGCTACTTCAAACAAAGTGGCGAATTTGGTCTTTAGTTCTTCTGATAGACCTTCTTCTTCACCCAGAATATCGGCAACTTCCTTTTTCATTTCTTCCTTTACAGTCGCCAAAAGGTCAACTTGTCCAGGAGTCGAAGAACCTGCACCGGGATTCTTGAAGTGGTCGGGATTTGCACGAGTACCGGCAGCTACTTCTCCAGGAGAGGAGACGTTACCGGTTGAATGCGGATTGATTGCACCGGGGTTAGAGAACTGAGCAGGATTTGCTGCCTTGGCAACGTTTGATCCACCGGCTTTGATAGAATCGCGATTGTGGTCGGATTCGTCATCAACACCGACACCATGACCGGCGCGTTTATTCCATTCGATCATTCCCTTATACCAATCGGTCTTGGAAACATCATCGCGCGCTGCTGCAACGGCACCGATCATCTGGGCCAATTTGCCAAAATTTGTGATAGACTGAGGATCGCTAACGGCCTTTGCGGCTGGATGCAGTGTGTCGATTGCGGTAGTGGTATCTTCGGCAACTTCGTCTTCGTTTACCTGATCAACAACTTGCTTTTCTTTCTTAGCCATTTTGAAAAAATCTCCTTTGATGTATTAAGTATTTATATGAATTACTTTTTGATAAGCCCATCAAGGAATTGAGCGAACATCAAGTATGATTGTTCTTCTAATTCTCTTTTTGATAACTTATGAATTTGTTTTTTTACATCATCTAAATGTTGTTCAATATAGGTACCTTTGGCAGCATCATACCAATACTCTACATTTTCCATGATTCCCTGGACGTAAGCATTTGGTGCAGACGGAGATGCAACAACATCGGCAGGTGTAGACAAACGGTAGTCGTCCTGGACTTCATCGAGACCATCTTTGTTTTTCTTGACTGATCCCAGACCACGCGAAGAAACACCGAGATTGGCACCATCGTTGAACAAACCTTCCACGATTTGTCCCATAGGAGTCGAAGCAACAAGTGCTTTTCCAATAAAATCATTTCCTTCTTTGCGAAGAGATTTGATATGAATTGCAACACGATCCAAATTAATGGTAGGTGTTGGCGGGTGACCAAGTTCACCGTAACTGCAATTGCGTTCGATGTTTTCCTTGATATAACGAGCTACTTCATTTTCTACTGCTTGCATGCGATAGATACGACGGTTCTTGTTGGCAATTTCGGTCTGCATAAACGGACCTTCGATGTACAATCGCTTCTTGCCGTCTTTTTCTTCGGTTAGAAAAGAAACAGATTCAATATGTTCTCGGATTAATTTCATTTATGAATATCTCCCCACTTCTACGGCCACACAATTAGCTCCTGTTGAATTGGATTGCATCGTATCACCTCGATATTTTGCTACATACTGAACGGTTGCTCCTGGCAGAGAGAATGACAGGACGTTAGCACCTGCATTCGCTACTGTTACAAGGAATGTTGTTGTTCCGAGATTGGTAACGCGAAGTGTCATCACTGCGCCATTAACACTGCTTGTGGTAAACGTGTTTGCTACAGAATTACAAACTTGTTCTAATGCGCCTGCGGCTTTGATTATTTGATCTGTCATTTTGCGTTTACCTTTGCAGTGCCTTCAATTTTCTTCTTTGCTAGATCACGACCGGCGTTGCGTGTTTTTTCCCAATGTGTATAGAGCTTGCGAAAACGATCTGTTCTTGCGCCACTTTTTAGAGTATTGAAACGTTCTGCGCTTTCACCGGCTTCGTCGGAATAACGCTTTGCCAGACCCTTGGAGATTTCATCAATCTGTTCGTCTTCCTTGAAGTTGTTGTGAACTTTCTTCACAAGATCAGAAGCCTTGACCCAGCCAAGTTTCTTGGCGAGTTTTCCCTTGTTGCTTTGATCTTTTACTTCTTCTTTCTTGGCTTCTTCAACTTGTTCCGGAACATCCTTCATCTGTACATATTCGCGTTCGGCGGGACGCTTGATTGAACGATCCGCATTGGATGCCTTGGATTTTTCCACGGCTTCGCGGCCACGTTTTTGTGCCGGTGTGTCCGTATCTTTTGTTGTTGATCCGTCAGTACGAGCAGACGTTGAAGCAACGGTTGGTTCCTTCAGTTTTTCATCTCCGTAGGTAGGGGATGTGGTGTGGTCGAGATCGTATCCGTAAGTATCGGTTGATGTACGAGTTTCTTCGTTGGCAACTTTTTTCTTTTTAACCGGAAACTTCTTCACTTCACCGCGTGGTTCGTCCCACTTCTGTTTGGTGACCATTTCGGCGCGACGTTTTTGGAATACCTTGAAGGGAACAACTTCACCTTCAACGATGATACCAACGATGTCACGGAGAGCACGAGGTTGAACTTCATCTTCCTTTGTTAGATGATCAACAACTTTATCGTAATTTTCCTTGCGACGGTAGTAATCGTCGTCACCGGCTTCTTTTTTCTTGGCCATGTCGGCGGATGCCTTTTTCAAGTAGCGACCGGCGAGTGCCTTGGAGACTTCACCAAGGTCTTCTTCTTCCTTTTTAATTGTTTTTCTTTCCTTGCTGAGTTTTCTTTGGCGAATAACATCTTCTGCCCATTTCCGTGCTGCCTTTGCATTTTGACCATGTTTGACGGCATGAAGTACCAAATCACTATAATCTGAGCCTGTTCCAAGAAATTCTTTGTCTTCTTCTTCTTCCGCAACTTTACGATCCGGAACAACACCGGGTGCAAAATATGCGTCCTTGTCCTGACCGCGATTGTAACCGAAACGGTTTGCGGAACGGTCATAGGTCGTTACATTTGATCCGTCGAAATGAGCATCGTTGTCGGTATCGGAACGTGAGTCGTTATCGTCTACTTTATGCAAGGCAGCAAATTTCTTTTCATCGCCGGTCTTTGGTGTATAACCGTCTTGGTTAGGGACAAGTACTTTCTTTCCCGGCTTGGTCGCCATTATTTGTTTTAGAGTCTTGGCCATTACTTACCCTTTAGTTTCTTTCCTTCGTGGGCTGCTTTTTCGAACTTATTCTTGCCGTATTTCTTCATACCAATCGAGGCAGCAACAGCGGCGGGATTGGAAACCTTACCCTTTAGCTTGCCTTCAAGTTTCTTGAATCCAACATATTTTTCATCAATAACTTCGGCGTCGTCTTCGGGTTGGATTTCTTCGGTAGCAACTGGCTCTGGTGCAGGTCCACCGGGATTGAACAACTTGGTAGCCAAATCGGACTTTAAGGTAGCAACACGATCAGCCAGTTTCATGTTCATCACATTTTGAAATGCGGCATTGAAGTCAGTGACTTTCTTGTCCAACGCTGAAATGACCATGTCTTGTAGGTTTTCATCGTGTTGTTGTTCGAATTCTTCGTTTTTTCTGTTCAAATGTTCTTTGGCTGCTTCTTTTGAATCATGTCTACCGCCAATTGGTGTTTGATGTGGTCCCCTTACAATGTACCAACCACCAAGTACTTTGTTATGAACAATTTTTACTTTACCGCCTTCATAAAGAAGTTCTTCGTTGTGCTGATTGGTTTCGTCGCTCATGATTTCTCCTAAAATTATCTAATATTTATTAGCCTGCGTTTTTGGAAATGATTTGATTAGCTTTTTTGTAGTTTGGAATCATTTTTTGTGATCCGGCCTTACTACCACCAATCATGTCATAGGCTTGTTTAGCGCGTTGTAATTGGTCGGACGCTTCCGGCGACGGTTCCATTTCCTGGTTACCATCTTCCATCCCTTGATCGTCGCCCGGACCACCTTCCATCGGCATCGGCGGATTATAAATTGGGTCCATCATTTCTTCGGAAATTTCCTGACGCATCTTTTCCATTTCTTCATCGGACTGCTTCAGGACATTCTTGATGATCCATTCATTACTATAATATCTCCCAACTAAATCTGCCATTTGATGAGCAACATCAATACGTTGTAGAAGTACTTGGTTATCCTTCATTTCCATGAAGAAGTTATCTTTGGTAAAAACAAAACGCAAATAAGGAACAACGTTGCGCTGGAAATCCTCGATGGTCATGATATGTTTCAGGACTATCTGTTTTTCCAGAGTGGAAATGAATAGTTTTGAGAATTGATTTCTCAGGCGACCAATAAATTTACCAAACTTGATTTCTTCACGGGAAATACCAGCCGATAAATCCTGTCCCATGCTATACATATCGTCCTGATACAAACGACCCAGTGGAACGTGCAGAGAAGCATAAAGTTTGCGCTGAAAATACTTGACGTTTTCCATTTCGCCCATGTTTTGACCGGCAGGTAAAGTTTCGACTTGCGTTCCTTTACCGTCGCCACGACGCGGCAACCAATAATCTTCCAGCATCGTCATGAATTTACGATCATCGCGAACTTCACCGGATGCTGAATCATAAATCAAACGATTTTTATGTTTGACCATGATATCGCGGACGTATTGCTCGGCTTTCATCTTCGGTAGGTTACCTACGTCGATGTACCAAACACGACGTTCCGGCGCCCGAGACAAACAGTAGATCACGTTGGCGTCTTCCAGAGTACGCAACTGATTCAATGCCTTGATAGCCTTATGAAGATAAGAAAGCACCATGGTTCCGTTGACATCTGTCAGACCGGATACCGCATGAATAATTGTATCTCTTGCGATCTTTAAACCGGTTGTTGCTGGACCAACAGGTCTTCCTGACCCTGTGTTGAAACCCTTTTCATTGTAAATGTAGTATTCGTTTTTGTCTTCTTGCATCAAAGAGTCATTGGTGACTGCTTCACCACCACGAACATTCTTTTTCACTACTTCACGTACTTTACGGATTTTACGTGGATCGATGTATCTTAATTCTTGAATTCCTTCTTCGGGATGTTCTTTGTCAATGATTGCATGGAAATAAAGGCGACCGTCGATATACCACTTCTTGAAAATGTTATAGGCGTTGTTACGAAAATCCAGCAATCGCACCACGTCATTGAAACATTCTTCGATAGCATCCTTGACTTTCTTGGGTTGATCCAAGTCGTCCAGATTTAATTTAACAACTTCTTGTTCTTCGGTATTGATTGCTTCGTTGACAATTTCGTCTGCCGCTGCATCAATTTCCGGGTGCAGCGCCATTTCTTTATAGCGATTTATTAATTCAGCTTCGGATCGAACGGTTCCATCTAAGTCCACATAGGTTCCATACGCACCAGCCGCAGAGATTACTACCGCACCGTCGTCGTTATCTTTTGGTGTAAATGTTTCCGGGATTGGTAGTTTTGGCTTACGCTGAAAACTGTAACCAAATAAACTTATTGCCAAATTAAAATCCTTATATAAACATCAGATGTAGCAATATTTATGAAAAACCCCGCACTGAGGCGGGGTTGATCGAGCAACGTGAGTGTAGAGGTGAAATTAACGACCAGTTGCTGTTGCGGTACCCGATGAAATACCCTGACCCGGATCGTAGCCACCGTTTTGACCGGTGATATTTGGAATCCAGTAGTCAATCGAGAATGTTACATCAAAAGATTCGATCTGGTTGTTACGACCCCAATCCAACGGAATCGGATCAACAGTCAGAGGAAACAATCCATAGAAATAATATGAACGGATGACGCCGTCGCCGCCGTCTTGTCCGGTTTTTCCGTACTGACGCACTTCAACCTGATCGATTTTATATTCGGAAGGTGAAGCACTTTGTGTGTCCATAACGTTGGATGCAAAGGTGTTCATGATATTTGACCACGATTCGAAAAGATTACGTAGACCAAAATCTTCGTCGTTCAGAACAGTTACGGTCCAATTCGGGAAGGTGCGATCACCCTGTAATCCGATCTTACGACCGAAATAAGGAACATCGACACGATCCAAAACAACGGGTGGCAACTGCGAAGCCTGAACCAGGAACGGAAGTTGAGGTAGGTTACCGCCATCTACACCATTGGGAAGAATCGGAATTCTTACATCAAACAGTGTGGGACGGGCGCCGCCAAGGGTAAGACCATTGGCTTTAAAAGTTGGGATATCAAAAGGCAATTTAGTAGCTCCTTAAACTGGATGTTCTTTTTGTTTATTTATTGGTATTCATGTTTCGCATTTAGAACTTTCCAACAACTTCACTGAAGGCCACACCCGTTGCAACTGCAATGAAGCGTAGTAGACCAAATTCGATGGTTCTTGCTGGTTTAATATAGATGTCACCAACAAACTGGTTGTTATCGATGATATCAGGTGTGTTGTTCGTTGCGTCACATACGACCAAGAAGTCATAGATACCGCGACGAGCCTTCACAGTGTGCAAGTATGGAACAACCATTGCTTTGAATTGCGCACGAGTGAAATCGTCGTTGAATTCGAACAAGAATTGCTTTGCCGCACTTGAAATTGCCTTTTCAAGAACAATGAACAAGCGACGAACGTTGACGCGGCTAAAGGCCGAAGTCGTGTTCAACAAAGTCTTGTTACCGAAAAGAACGGTTCCCTGTCCTGGGAAAGTCACAACCGGGTTGATTGCGTGTGGATAAAGAATGTCACGATCAGCTTGCTTTGGGTTGAACGCAAGTTTGACCACATTCTTAATTTGACCACGACGGAAACCGGCGTATGACCACCATGGATCATTTGTTTGGTCGGTACGAGCAGCAAGACCCGCGCAGTCACCGTTTAGAGGAATCCAACGGTAAATGTCGTTGTATCGGTCGTACTGATACTTGTAACCACTATCCAGCGTTCCGTATGAAGACGAAGGCATAACGGCCACGGCGTTGACCATTCCAGAAACCTGGAAGCCGTAGTTTCCAACCACGATGTTGACATCCGGAGACACCAGAGCGATACAGTCCTTGCGGATTTCTGCAATGTTCTGAATGATGTAGTTTCCGATATCGGTGTTTGCATCGATTACTGATCCGCGTGCCTTACCAGCCATTAGCAGAGCAACGTCGATATCTTCCGCTGATTTAAATTGGTCAAATGCGCTCATGATGTAGCCGATAGAAACGGTCTTTTCGTCCTTACCGTCTGCTCCACCATACATGTTCACGTCGAGAGGTGCGGATGCGGTGGATGAAAGCAAGAATTGTGCTGTGTTTGAGGCAGCAGTCGTTCTGTCATTAGCGGGCCAAATGTACTGTGAATTTTGGATCAGAATGTTCTTGTAATAGTTTGTTCCACCATCTTCACCAACTGCGTCGGTTGCACGCGAAACAAAGCCGAAGACTTCAAGAATTTCGCCGTCTACGCCAGTGAACTTTCCGCCATCGTCAACAACAACAATGTGCATTTCATCGTTCGCAGCGGTGTTACCAAACTGTAGCTGGTAAGTTGACTGCCCGGGTTGTGCACCTTCACCGAAGGCATTATAGAATTCCCAGAAACGTTCGATTGTGTTTGAAGATACGTTTCCTTGTAGACGATATGCGTTCAGAACGTTGATCGTGAATGAGAAGACGTTTCCTGTCTGTTGAACCGTTCCAAGAGCGGTAGTTTCCAGAATCTGGAAGCCAATTTGAACGTTACCAACTTCGATTTTGTCACCGATTTGTAGATCGGCCAAAGCCTGACCGGCGACCAAGTTAGCGGCGGTGACCATGGTTGCGTTTGCGGTGTTTGCAGGTGCAACGGTAACCGTAACAACGTTTGATCCGACGTTTGCCGTGATGACAGACAGAGTAGAATCAAACAGTGCGTTTGGCTGCAAGTTTACGTTTGATGAGAACTGAGCAGCGGTGTCGCAAACGGCAATACGCAGCGAGTTACCCATTTCACCGGGATAACGTGCAATGAAGTTGACTGAGCTATCAAACGTCGCAAAAGCAGTGTTGTACACCGAGTTATTTGCTACGATTTGTAGGTCCCATGGGATGTTGTTTGAAATGACTTCCTGTGCAACGGCTGAATAAAGTGCATTATCACGGAAGATCAAGTTGACTGCCTGAACGTTTGCGGTTGCGGCAGAAGACAATGTGATATGTGTTGCGTTGACAATCGAAGTGATCGAGGTGTTTGATCCACTGAAAACGCCGGTTGCGTTTGAGTAGAACACCAACATGCCGACGTTCAATGAACTCGTGTTACCAACCTGAACGGTGGCTGAATTTTGAGTTGCGGCTAGGTTGGTTGAGTTACCCGTGAATGACTTTGAAACAGTGTTGCCATCCAGCTTACCACCACGACAAATGATTCCCGAGTTGGCATAGGCCAAGAAGTTAGCCATCGTGAACCATGTTTCGGCATTGAAATTGGTCGGAGAACCAAAACGCTTCAACAAGTCAGGATTTTCTTGGGCAACATTGATTGGAGTCAGCATTGGTCCCCAGCGGAATACACCAGCCAATGCGGAAGGCGTAGTTGTTGCTTCGGACACAACTGCTGTGAGGTCGATTTCCTGGATATTGAAGCCAGGAGACACGGGAAATGCCATTGGGGAACTCCTATTATTCTTTTTTTAGTTAAAAATATTTATGAAATACTTGACTTTAATGCTTATATCCTTAAGATTGTTATATCAAACTCATGGAGTATATTATGAAAGCATTTGTTTATTGCAAATACAGAATGGGTTGAGAGTGTTTGGATGACTACACATCGAGGTCCTTCCGAAGAAGGGAAAAAATCTATTTCCAAAAAAGCCAAGGCTCGTTTCCAAGATAAAGATTGGTATGAAAATGTTTTCATGCCTGCATGGAAAGAAGCACGCGGTGATTTTAGGGGAGAAAACAATCCCATGTTTGGTAAAACGCATTCCGAAAAAACCCGCAAAAAACAAAGCGAAGCAAAAAAAGGAAAATACGTCGGATCTTCAAACCCTATGCATGGTCAAACCCATTCATCTGACGCTCGGGATAAAATAGCAGCGGCCATGAAAGGCACCATTTGGATCACCAACGGAAATGAAACCAAAAAAATTAAAGACGGTGACCCTATTCCAGAAGGTTTTATTAAAGGACGAAAACTTAAAACCGAACATTATAGTGAAATTCAGTTGAATTGGTAGTTGACAATTAATTTTGAATAGTCGATAAGCGAAAAACGAATAGGATAGCTAAATGCTCACCATTTTCGAAGCCAAGATTACGCCAGGGCCTGCACGTGATGCGGACATTGCGATTGAAGTTGACGAGTTGAGACGAGACTTATGCCGCACTACTATCAATCATGTGGGACTTGGCGGGAAATCGATTTACTTAAATATCGATCAGGTTGATGCGCTGATCTGGGCGCTTCAGTCTGCCAAGAAACACATGGTCGCCTTTATAGGATAGCTAAGCGATGGGCGTAAAAAAACATCCTGATTTTGAATGGGATCAGTTCGATGAAAAAATGAATCAGGCTGCCATCAAAGCTATGGAACCGCTTGCCGCATTCATCATTGAATATTACGGAGAACGTTGTCCGGAGTTTGTGTCTACGTGTCGGTGCTGTGTACTATGGGACAAGTATGACGAAATACACGACTGGATGTCACCGTAGATGGATAGGAGATGTATGTGACTGAAGAGGAAAAATGGATTTTGATCTCTACTGCATCTCTGCTTGAAAATTTCGTTTACATGAATAGCACTGGTGAATTTATGAACGCGATCACCGATGATTTATGCCGTCAAAAGTATGCAAGCATTTCGTTGTGGTTAAATCGCGAGGGACATGGCCTTCTTCGCCTGCTTCCTCACTGGGAATGCATATAGGACACGCAAGGGAGATGTATGTGATGTTTATGCCGTTATGGTGGTTCAGGTTGTTTGGAAGGCCTGAAATTATCAATGGCCATCTTTGGTATCATTGGGGGAATCAAGTACGGCGCGACCGACGCATATAGGACATATACGATGACCGACGATGAATATCTTGAATCATTAGGCGGCGCAGGTTGTGCCGATCTTGACTGGTCAGAAATCCTTGAAGACGAGGTGCTCCGGCTGCGAGCCAAATTGGAATATGCTGTGAGTGAAATTGCGACGGAACTTAACGACACCAATCGCGCAATTGGCTACCGAGATGGGCTGGAGTTCGCCCTTCGCGCCCTTGGAAAAACCGGCGCCGCATAGAGGATATATGGCCCGCATGAATTTCCGAATACACAAAGCGCTCTTGACATTTCTTTTCTTTTCTCTATGTGTTGTTTCGATATCAACATGTCGGAGAAAAAGGAATGCCCAAAGCAAAAGCAAAGCGTGCTGGTGGTCCCGGTGCTACACCGAAATATCCTTGGCGTGATATGGACATCGGGGACTCGTTTTATTACGCGCCTCAATGCAAAAGTTACCATATTTCAGGTGCTTCCTATGCGGCAAAGATGGGTGTGAGCCTGGATCGAGAATTCGAGACGAAGAAGACCAAGAAGGGTCGGATTAAGGTTACGCGCACTGCGTAAAGTTTACTCTGAGACAATAAGTGGCCCCGATTTAACCGCCCCCCGTAAATCGGTTCCCGTGTCCAGAGGAAGCGCCGAGAAGGGAATGATTCGGATAACGTAGGGGTACGCGTCTGAATCTCCTTCTCGGCGTTAATTTCAAGGAATAGGCCCGTCATGCCCGGAAAATTTATAGAAGGACTTGGATGGCGTGAATGGGAGGATGAAAGCGACGTTCGCGCCGAGAACGAAGAGCTTAAAGCAGCGGATTGAGGGTTGCGTGAGTTCATTAGGAATCTGAATGCTGATAATGAGCGCCTGCGCGCCGAGAACGAACGTCTGCACGAATGGCTGGCGGAGGCTCTCCAAAACTTGGAGTACGTACATACGAACCACCAGACATCAGGCATTTTGCGTCGAGCGGAATGTATAGATGGGATTCGTTCTCTCGGAATTGAACCGGCGATTCTCCCACCCCAAAAACGCTAAAGGCCCGTCATGTGCAACAACGACTTAGCTAGGCAGTTCAGGGATTTTGGGGTTGGATTGATAGGAATTGGAGCCGGACTCGGGCTGTTCGTCTTTGGCATCTTCGCGGCTAGCGTTCTTCTCGGTCTAGTTTTCGGGCAATGGTAGTGGTGTATATCCTATTGTTATTAGATGTCATAGCGATGTGCGCTTTAGGACTATATGTGATTAAAGATTTCGTTGAAACAAACATAGACATGTGATTTTATGAAAGGATTTGCAAATGTTTAAAAAATTTGGAATTGTTATTCTATTATTAACGATGTTGTCCGTCAAATTTACTTACGCACAAGAGGCGATAGACGGTCATTTTTCAGCTTTGATTTATTGCAGTGACACGACTGCTACTCGACCTCAGAATCCTTATTCCGGTTTATTTTGCTATAATAATGATTTGGGGCTGTTTGAATGGTGGAACGGTACCACGTGGTTGAACGCGGCGCCAACTGCTGCCCCAACATTTACCGGAATTGCTAAATTTGGAAGCAGTATTACTCCCTTTGTTCAGAATTCAATCTCGACTACTGCGACGACTACAAGTGGCAGTCCAACTATCACCGTCACGTCAGCCACTGGGCTTGCGACTGGTATGTCTGTTTGGACGAATACGATTGTTCCGTATGGAACGTATATCACCGACATATCCGGAACTACAATTACGCTAAGCGCCAACGCCACGGCAACTAATGCTAGCCCAGTAGCCATTTTGTTTGGCCTTGATCGGTGGGACAGCAACGCAACTATTATAGCGAATACGGCTGGTTTCAACGTTCTGTACTTGGGTGATGCTGCTAAGGGAAACACTTCCTGGCCAAACCAATATATCTTTCAAGACACAGGAGCTAGCACTCCACTTTCACCTCTTGTATCTATTTCGAGTAAGGGGAGGATTGGCGGTTTCTTTGCGACCCGTGCTAGTGATTTTAACAATACTGGCGGCTTTACGGCGGGCATCGCCTCATATGTATGGAACGACAAGGCATCAAATCCATATAGTGTCTGGGGTTTGTATATCGAAAGCCATGTTACGCAGTCGGCAACCACGCTGACTTTTGGTGAGGAGAACAGCGCCGAGAACACGACTGGCGCAGATCCGCAGACCGATCCATACTTGGACAATCCTGTCGGCGGCCATTTTAATACGCGTCTTGACGTTGGCACTGGTAGCCATGCGACTGCCGCGCTCCAAATCTTGGGCATTAGCACGGGGCGCTATTATTCTGGAATTATTATTGCATCGGGCACGCTCGACACTGTTGCGAATCCCCAGCCTGATGCCTTAGCGCTAGCGCAGAATTATTCGATTGATTGGTATTTTTCACACAGTAACAGTGCATGGAAACAGTTTTCATCTGCAACTGCTTTTGGCGGGACAATCGACCTGCAAAACGCGGGCAAGATTGTCGTAACCTCTACAGGTGGCCCTTACACCGCATATACAAACTCTGGGAACAGCCACGTTCTTAACGTCGGCCTGACTGATGGAACAAACGGAATCATCAACTCAACGGGCGGCGGCAACATCCAATTACAGATTGGTGGAGCCGCCTATCTTACGATTGGAAGTAATGCGGTCACCACCGGTTCCAGTCAAGAACTTGTTTATGGTCTGGACGTGTTGCCGTCCGGATCGACTGCGAACGCAACAAACGCGACTGGGCCTTACATTTACCTGACGACGGTGTCAGGCCAGCCGACAGTCACACCTGGACATGGAAACGCCGGTCGCGCGGCGTGTGTTTATGATACCACAAATCATAAGTTCTGGTGCTACGACGCGGCATCTAGCACGTGGAAGGGAATAGGTCTAACATGAAGAGGTCTAACATGAAGTTGAGAGATTTTTTCAAACTACAAGTTGAGTTGATCGGAACGAGAAACATTGGTTGGTTCGCCATTGGTTTAGTTGGTGGCGCGTTGTTGGGAGTTCTGCTTTACACCACATGCGCCGGTGCCCAACAGCCTCCGTTTGTGCCGTTCACTATTGATGCTCAGAAGTATCAGCAGATTGATGAAGCTATGGGAAAACTAGCCATGCCTAGAGACGCCCACTCTGCTTGGATACAATTGTGGCAGGGGATTGAGCGACAAGCTCAACAAGAAGAGGCCGCTAAGAACAGAAAACAAGAAATAGGTCCGAATAAATGATCGCAAAAAGGGTATTACCAATTATTCTTGACGATTGATTTATGAAATCCGTGTCTATGTTTCGGCAGCGGTTCATCAAATGGATTTTCCAATTGCTCACCGTCTGCATACCATAGATCACCTCCCCATACTTCTTTTTTGGGGAGGTTGATTTCCCATGTTTCTTCTTCTCCTGATAAAATAAACCCGCTAAGCCCAACAAGTTCATCTTCGACTTGTTGTTGGGTTCGATCTCGAATCATTTCCAGGGTTTTGACGTTTGTTAAATCCTTGAAATAATCTTCATTCGACAACCATGCAAAGACCACGAGCGCCATGACTGTATCGTCATGTGCACCTTCTTCGGCCATATATTTGGTACCTTGCTTGGAGAATCGCGCTAATTCTTCGATAGTATGGAAATCATTGACGATATACTGATCACCCTCAATCAATAGTTTCAGCAAGGAACAACCGCGCGCTCGCACCGAGAGTGACATTTTAACACCCAAGTCCACCGACTTTCCGCCGCCCAAGGAAATACGTTTGCCGCGTGCCCCGGCTGATTCGGTTCTCAGGATATTTTCATATTCATATTCATAAGCCAAGATGTGATTGACTTCTGGTCCGACGTTGGCTTGCTCAACCAAGATAATTGCATCATTGTAACTTTTCGCGGCTCGATGAATCGTTTCTGCAAATTCAACCGGTGTAATTCTATTTGAACGAAATGTTGCCACTTGTTTGAACGGCATCGCCGTCGTGTCACTCACATGAAATACTGAGTAATCAAGAAGTTTACCTTCGGCACAGTCGGCGGTGATAGCATAGGTATGACCTTTGATGGGAGCCTCATACTGTGCCAAATCCATTTTATATTCCATCGGAATTTTATGAATAAGTTGTTTTAATTTCCAACCAGCGATCAGGGTTCCGGAGCTACCGTGAAATTCTACTCCGTATTCTTGATTGAATTTTTGCTCGTCGCCACCACAATCATTGGCCAGTGCACTTCTTCGCCATTTGTCATCCCTGCCCGGAACTCGTGTCCAATCCACAAAAATTGGATTGTAATCATTTTTAACAATCTTTCCGGTTTGGGGATCAAGTACACCTTCATTGGCCATGATCCAAGTTTTATAGAAATGATTCAAACCATTGGGTGTCGATACCTGAATCACTTTGGATGTTTTCGACGCCGAAATGGTAGGCATGACGGCAGTCTGGAACGCATCCCAATGTTCAACGTGAGCCACTTCGTCCAGAATCAATAAAGAAATACTAAAACCACGAAGAGCGGCTGATGAAGTTGCTTCGGCTATGACACGGGAATCATTTTCCAACGAAAGTGATTTCTTGTTCCAGCCACCGTTGACGACTCCCTGTTGAATCCATTTTGGTAAATTTTCCCAGGCGAGTTGAATACGGCTCAACAATTCAATTGCGGTTGATTCTTTTTGAGCAGTAATGGCAACTACTTTATAGGAATTGAAAATTACATACCAAATTACAAAGCCGATAAAAGCGGTTGATTTACCGGACTGACGCGCACAGGCCATGATCGTGAAACGATTTTCATAGAAAGATTTCACCATTTCTTTTTGATAGTCCCGAAGAATAAAAGGAACCAGACCATCTTCTGAAATGATTTTTACATAGGTTTCAATGAAATAAACAGGATCGTTGGCACATTTCATGTACTCTTCGACCATTTCCCCGGTCCAGGCGATTTTCACACCCGCGCGCTTGACCTTGGGATTACCGAGATAACCGGCGAAATTTAAGTAGGCGTCATTATCAACTATCATTTTTTGGATTTATCTTGTAAGAATTTTTGCAACTGATCGGTACTTCCAATGAAAAGATTATTGTTGATCACTTGCGGTTTACCTTCCACGTCACCCTGATCAATGCTACGAATTTGTTTCTGTACTTCTAAAATCCCTTTCAAAGTTTGTAGACGGGTAGTTGCTAACTTTGAAAGTACGTCAAATTGATCCGGGTCCTGCGACATAGACGCTAGACTTGCTGTTTCTTGCACCGCTCCGTCCAAAGTTTTGGATAAATCGATTAATCCGTCTCTGACGAATTCGAAATCATCCATAACCTTTGAAGTAGATGATTTTGCTTGATTTATTTTAGGAAGTATGATATCCGGCTCACCACCAAGTGGGGTCATATCAAAGGCTTTGGCAATTGAATTTGAACTCATAAATATTTGTTTCCATTCTGAACTAGCGAGGAATATTTATAGAAATGGTTGATTACATTTATCTTGAAAGAAAACATCACGCAAACCTATTCACACCGCTGCCGATTATTCTGTATGAAGGTTCCGGATCAGACCTATATGATATCGATGGAAAGAAATACATTGATTTTGCTACTTCTTATGGATCGGTGAACCTGGGTCACTGTCATCCAAAACTTGTCAAAACATTAAAAATACAGGCAAGTACTTTGGCGCATTCATCCCGGGCCTACTATAACAACGTGACGCCGCTATTCCTGACACACCTATCGCAAGTTACAGGTTTCGATCAGGCGATCATTATGAATTCCGGTGCGGAAGCGGTGGAAACCGCGATTAAGGCTGCGCGCCGTTGGGGTTGGCAGAACAAAAAATATTCAAAAATTATTGTGGCTCGTAATAATTTTCATGGGCGGACGACTGGAATCATTTCGTTTTCTTCGGAAGACAAATATAAACGCGATTTCGAACCTTTGATGCAAGGTTTTCTAGAAGTTGAATTTGGAAATATTGATCAATTAAAACAAGTATTAGAAAATGAGACACTTGGATATGCCGGTCAGCGGCTTGATCACGAAAATATAGCAGCAATTCTTTTGGAACCAATTCAAGGGGAAGCCGGTGTTTACATTCCTTCATATGAATATATGAAAGGTGTTCGTGAACTTTGTGACGAATATAATATTCTAATGATTTTAGATGAAATTCAAACCGGAATGGGTCGCACCGGTAAAATGTGGGCTTGGGAACACTATGATATAAAGCCGGATGCCATGTGTATCGGCAAGGCGCTCGGCGGCGGTCTACTGCCTATCAGTGCTTTTGTGGCTAACGCGAAGGTGATGGACGTGTTCACACCCGGCTCGCATGGATCGACCTTCGGCGGCAATCCATTGGCCTGTGCTGTGGCTAAACGAACCCTTGAAGTCTACGAAGAAGATAAAATTGTGGATGGTGTGGACG
>Ga0068856_100000200_pt1 | contig 63772 bp, 77 predicted proteins | sample KBSCornC62_FD_66595 | JGI IMG/M metagenome (GOLD analysis project Ga0068856, IMG submission 66595) | Corn rhizosphere microbial communities from Kellogg Biological Station, Michigan, USA - KBS Corn C6-2 | ecosystem: Host-associated > Plants > Roots > Rhizosphere > Soil ...
AATGGCACAGCCAAAGAAGCAGTCAAGCCCTCGCAAGACCGGTTTGCGTCGCAGCCACCTTGTTTTGAAGCTTGCACGCGTTGTAAACGGCAAATCACCAGTTAAGGTGAAGACAACTAAAAACGAGACTGGCAAAAAGAAGACAGTAAAAACTGTCAAGACTGAAGCAAAGAAGAAATAGTCTTTCTTTGCGCATACAAATGAGTGGGAAATTTTAACAAGAAAGAACCAAAGTAATGGCATCAAACCGTCATCTCGGCCGCATCGTCGCCTTGCAGACATTGTACGAATATGAATTCCGTACACAGTCAGAGGATCCTCAGGTAGACCTTGCGGAGATACTTAGTCGTAATCTCGCTCGCTATGAATCTGCGATAGAGGATACGGATTTCGTTTCGAGCCTGGTCAAAGGTGTCATCGATGCCACTCCAGAATTGGATGGCAAGATTCAACCTATCGCGCCTGAATGGCCAATCGAACAAATTGCGCGAGTGGATCGTGCTATTTTGCGATTAGGACTATACGAATTACTGCATAGGGCTGCAACGGTACCGCCAAAGGTGGCTATCAATGAGGCAGTGGAGCTTGCTAAGGCCTTTGGTTCTGATAACTCAAGCAAGTTTGTGAACGGCGTGCTCGGCACTGCCTATCGCACACTTGTCGAGGGGTCACCAGCCGATGCCAAGACGCGATCAGAGAAATCGAACTAATAGCCAAATCGAACACCTCAGGAAGTATTTGGCGAAACCGAAGGCGTCAATCCAGGAGATTGTTCGCGAACCAACGAGCGGTGGAATCATTTTTCGCCATGGTAAAGACGGGGAAATAGAAATTCTCCTTATTCAAGATGCCAAGGATCGCTGGACGATTCCTAAAGGACATATTGAAGAAGGTGAGACGGCTATTCAAACTGCACGCCGTGAAATTGGCGAAGAAGCAGGTCTGCATGATATTGATATGCTTGGCTGGCTTGGCAAAATTCACTTCCGCTACCGCCGTATCGACCGCTTGGTACTGATGACAACGCAGATTTATCTTGTGCGTGTTCGCACTGACGGCAGCGAAATTCAAAAAGAATCGTGGATGAATGGCATTAAATGGTTTTCATTTAATGAAGCACTTGATTTGATTGAATACGAAGATATTGCTAAATTAATGTTGAAGGCTCGAACTCGCATCCGCGAAGAAAAGCTGTAAATGACTACTGTTACTGCAGTTAGTACAAAATTAAAGGAGATTATAGTATGACAGGGATGCCTGTTGGGCCATATGCCGAGTTTGCAAGGGAGAAACTGGGATTTGAATACAATGATATTCAGCTTCTTGTTACCGCCCTTACACATCGTAGCTATGTAAACGAGCACAAAAAGAGCGTGAGCGAGCACAATGAACGCCTTGAGTTTTTGGGCGATGCCGTACTCGAGCTTGTTGTAACAGATTACTTATTTAAGAACTTTAGCGAAGCTGAGGGTATTTTGACGAGCTGGCGTGCAGCGCTCGTGCGCACCGAAAGTATTGGTGCAGCCGGCCAGGCACTTGGCTATGAGCCGCTGGTTCGTATGAGTAAGGGTGAAAAACTCGGTGGTACGCGTGCACGTTTGCAGATTTTGGCAAATGCGTTTGAGGCAACGATTGGCTCGATTTACCTTGACCAAGGCTACGACAAAGCGAGCGAGTTTATTCACAAGCACATTATTTCTACGTTGCCGGCTATCCTTGATGGTGGTACATGGCGCGACCCTAAGAGCCATTTACAAGAGGTGAGCCAGCAAATTGATGGAGCCACCCCTGTATATAAGGTGATATCTGAAGAAGGTCCAGATCACGATAAGGTATTTACGCTTGGCGCATACGTGAAAGACAAATTGATGGGCAAGGGCGTTGGCCCGAGTAAGCAGTCTGCTCAGCAAGAGGCGGCACGCGCTGCGCTGAAAGAGTACGCAAAGCAAAAGTCCGCTTAACAGATTGACATTACCCTGTGAAACGTGTATAATCTACGGGAAGTGTTATTATAACTGTAACGTGAAGTAAAGGAAGTTAAGTTTACATGCTCGCAATTCGTTTGCAACGCCTTGGCCGTAAGGCATACCCAGTATACCGCCTTGCCGTACAAGAGGCTCAGCGTCACCCGTCAAGTGGCCGTGTTGTCGCTTATGTTGGTAGCTACAACCCACACACTAAAGAATCTAACGTCAACGTTGAATTGGCTCAGAAGTATCTCGATAACGGTGCTCAGCCAACTCCACGTGTTGTAAAGCTTTTGAAGGCTGCAGGCGTTAAGCTTCCTAAGTGGGTTAAGGAATTTGAAGGCAGCAAAACGAAGAGCATTCGTAACGCTGAAAAGCTTCGTAAGAACCAGCCTAAAGAAGAAGCTCCAGCTGAAGAATCAGCAGAGTAAAAAACTTCTTAAATTATCTGAAATACCCTTCGCTAACAAAGCGCAAGGGTATTTTTATGTGTTAACGGCGTGATACAATGAGTCTACGACAGTAAAAACAGTGAGACCGAGAAGGAGACCAGTGGGCATGTCAACTATTGACCAGCAGTTTGTGGAGTATATCGTAAAATCTCTCGTAGAACACGGGGACGATGTCGTTGTAGACCGTATTGTCGACGAAAAGGGCGTACTTTTGACGCTTACCGTTAACCCAGAAGACCTCGGCCGCGTGATTGGCCGCCGTGGTGTTACCGCTCAAAGCCTGCGTACATTACTCCGTGCCCTTGGTACGAAGAACTCTGCACGCTATAACTTAAAGATCGTAAACAACGATAACCCAGAAGAATCAACTGTTTTATCATCAGATGATGAGGTAGTTGTGGATGATGTGGATAATTCTACAGATGAAACTGTGGAAAACGACTCATCGAGGGGTAGCGAGTTCGCAAAAAAGTCCCGCGCGGAGCTTGCAGAACTCGATGACCTCGATATATAATCATAAGTAGTTCACGAATGCGAGAACTGCGAGTACAAAAAGAGCTCATGCGAGCTAACCTACAAAAGGTTTAGAGAGACTTATTTGTGCTAAAAACCCTAGGTATAATCCTAGGGTTTTTAGTTGTTCGGTATACTTACATATAAAAAATATACCCTCATCGCGAGGGTATATTTTTGTCGCGAGCGCAGTAAGGCCTAATGGATATATATGAATGCCGAAAGCGCTGCAATGATCGCAATCGTTATGAGACAGAGCGAGAGTATAAAATGATGTTCACCGCGCTTTCGGGGCACTGAGGTGTCGCTAGAGCCTACAGTTACCTCACTGTCGTTAGAGGCATTGGCAAGTGGCCCTTGAACGATATGTTGGTTAACGATGAGCTCATCGGGCAAATCATCAGCAACAACATCTTCATGAATTGGAGTGACGTTTTTCTGTCGGGTACTCGCTTCGAGCCGGGTTTCATCTGAGATATCCGGCGACTTACCGCCGGAATTGTTTGAGTCAAATTCCATACTGCTTATACTTTAGCATAGGCTTGCCTTAATGGGAAATAGAGGAGGAGATGATAATATTTTATGGTGTTGTATATTTAAATAACATCATAGAATCTAATATTATGCAAAGTATTGAAAAGAATATATAGACAGTTACGTCAAGTGTTGCTATACTATCAAAGATGAAAAAGCTCCAGGTTATCACCTTATTCCCAGAAATGCTCACTGGGGTATTCGGTAATTCTATGATGTGGAAAGCTCAGAAAGACGGGCTTGTTGAGCTTAGCACCATTAATTTGCGTGACTTCGGACTTGGTAAGCGTAAAACGGTAGACGATACGCCATATGGCGGTGGCGACGGAATGCTTTTGATGGTTGAGCCACTTTGGAATGCGGTAATGCATGCAAAATCGATCGACCCAACCGCTAAGGTGCTGATTATGACGCCACGTGGTACTCGTTGGAAACAGTCTATTGCGCAGGAGTATAGCGAGGCGGATCACGGCTACATCTTCATCTGCGGGCGCTACGAAGGCTATGACGAGCGTATTATGGAACTTGTCGACCAAGAGGTGAGCGTCGGGGATTACGTACTCACGGGTGGTGAATTGCCAGCGATGACGATCATTGATAGTATCGTGCGGCTTATTCCCGGAGTGCTCGGTGGTGAACAGAGTGCTGCTATCGAGAGCTTTAGTGACGGCGAAACGCTTGAATTCCCGCAGTACACACGTCCTGAAGAATGGCAGGGAATGAAAGTGCCAAGCGTGCTACTGAGCGGGCACCATGGTGAAGTTGCTAAGTGGCGTACTGAAAACAGCAAAAAAGCTGAATAGTAAAATTCGATGTAAATAAAAGACACCGCTTTTGTGCGGCGGCTCGTGACAAGCGCAAAGCGCCTCAAGAGAGGCGCTAGCAAGATATAGTTGTGGTGGATATATCGTAGAGCGATGGATTACATTTTTTAAAAGGTGGAATTTTTGTTTTTGTAATTTCGCTGTCTTTAGAGTACACACATTTTCCCGTAAGCGCAAGCACTTTTTTGAAAAATAGGAAATAACGTGTGGAAAAGGGTATACTATGAGGGTGAAGAAGTTTCTCCATCAGCTATTTCCTGCAGAATTTTTTAAATCACCAGTGTACGCTCGGGCCATTGTGCTTGGCATTGTGTATCTTGGTACGTTGTTATTACAGTTATTTACCTTTGAAAAGTTTGCGGATGTAACGCGAGACTTTAACCTACCCGGTGGCAACGTGACGGCGGTCGCACTCACCTGGATATTACCGTTGCTTGCAGCTGCAGCACTTCCGTATTTAATTTCGATGAAGCTAAGCCCTGTATCGTATAAGATCTCACGGGCGGCCGTGCTACTAACGCCAACTGTATGGCTATTTTTGGGGGCATGGCAGAATATTGCCGCAAAAGATGCATATGATACGGGAATTTTTGGCGCGACGATTGTTACCCCAGTGGGGATTTGGATTATTGTATTTGCGTTATTGTGGCTGTGGGCAAGCGTACTGTGCGTTCGCGAGCTGCCGCAACGCAAAAAGTGAGTCATATGCGTAAAAAACAGCGCATACCGAAATGGATGGGGAGGCATCGGCTTGGTATTATGGTTATTTTTGCCTGCCTTGTGATGAGTGGTGTGTATGTGTTTTTTCTCTTCCAACGCGGCGATGGCGAAGTGGCCCCAGTGTCGCAGATGATTGTGCAGCAGAATATCCCCTACTGCAATACCACGAGTACATACCAGATGCTCGATACGTACCGCCCCAAAAAGCTAGGCGCTCAAGTGCTGCCGGTTGTTGTGTATATTCACGGCGGCGGCTGGAGCAGCGGCAATAAGCATAACGCGCTCATTAGCTATTATGCTAAGTTTTTTGCGGCACGTGGAATTATGACAATATCAGTGGCGTATCACCTGGCTGGGACGAATTCGTATCCAGTACAAAATAAAGATGTGGCGTGCGCGCTTGAGTATATAAATGCACACGGCAATAATCTGCATATTGATCCTGCTAAATCTGTCTTTTTTGGCGATAGCGCAGGCGGTAACCTTGCCGCGTTTGCAGCCCTCAACCCGCAGTATGGCGGCTATAGGTACGCCACTCCGCGTGGTGTGATAGATTTTTACGGCGTATCGGATTTTTCTAAGATTATTGGCGGGACGCACCCCGATCTTAATGCTAGGCGCTACTTAGGCCCGCAGTATGCGAAGATTGCGACACAGGCGAGCCCCATAAAGTATGTTACATCACAGTCGCCACGATTTTTGTTTGTACATGGCACGGAGGATAAAATCGTGCCGATCGCTCAATCGCAGGAGCTTTACGATGCCTTACAGGCGGCAAAAACAGATTCGACCTATTTAGCAATACAGGGTGCTCACCATGGGTTTATCGGCCCAGAGCTTGGTAGCCAGAAAAACCAGATGATTCAAGATGCACTTGACGCGTTTTTGCACGAAACGCTTGCCGTGCAAACTCCTTAACGTTTGCGTACTAGTGGGGGCAAGCTCGGCGTCTGCGGATTGATAAAAAATGCTGAAACTTTTGAGCAGGTCGCTGCATATAATGGAAGTAATGGTAAGTATGCAATGACAATAGATCAAGAAAAAGTGCTTATCACAAGTATTTGTGAGGGCGCCGTAGAGCAATATAGCTATTTCGTTGAGCGATATCACCGTGGACTTATCCAGCACGTTTTTAATTTCGTGCGCGACGGCGATATGGCAGAAGATATAGCACAAGAAGCATTTATTCAGGCGTATAAAAAACTCCACCAGTACGATGGTAGGTTTGCTTTTTCTACGTGGCTATATAAAATTGCAGGCAATCTTGCAAAACGTAGCCTCGCGAAATCTCGACATACCACTAGCATTACGGACTATGAGGCGTTTATCCCAGATACGCGCCCGTCCGCCGAAGATCTTGTAGATGGGGTTATCGGAAGGGCGCATGTACGAAAAGCCGTCGATCAGCTTCCTGCGGATCAGCGGCGCGCCATCATGATGTATTACTGGGATGAACTGAGCTATGAAGAAATTGCGGAAATTATGGGAAAGCCAATTGGTACCGTCCGCACGTGGCTACATAGAGCAAAAGAACAATTAAGAAAGGAGCTCGCATATGGACAAAATTGACCAGAGCATCAAAGAGGCTCGGCAAATGCATGAGCCGAACGCAGAATTCATTTCGTCAACAATGCAAAAAGTTGAAGCAATCGGAGTACCGAAGCGACAATGGTACAGTTGGAAGGTGCTTGCGCCTGTGGCTGGTGTTGCAGGGGTTGTACTTGTCGGTATCGTTATGTTTACGCCACATTTTGGTGGTGCCACAGCAAACACTACAGCCTCGGGAAATACTCACACAGGGACAGATATACAGTCGCAAACTGCAGTGAATACACCTATCGATCCAGCCAATACTACCGATGCAGCGCTTGACGGCGACCTTAGTAGCGTACAGGCGTCGCTTGCTCAATCCTCAAGTGACCAAAGCGCGGCGGACGCGTCTGTGAACGATAGCCAACAACAAATCAGCATCCCAACTGAGTAAACGTATTTTAACTACAGAGTATGAAGGAGAACAGTATGAAAACAGTATCACCTACAGCTATCGCGACAAAAATAACATTATTTACAGCTGCAGCTCTTATGGGTAGTTTTGGAATTATCCCGGCGGCCGCAAATGCGCTTTCGCTTGATGGCGCTGCAAAGGTGACGACACCGTATGTAAAAGTTGATGCGAACGCCAATGCGAGTACAAACTCGACGAGCACAAGTACCTCGAATGAGAAGGCTCGACTTCAAAACATCATTAGCAAGGGTGATCAAGAGATTGCACGCCGCCTTGCATCGCTCTCGATGTTTTTGAGCAAGATTAACGCCGCAACTAAGCTAACCGCTAGCGATAAAGCTACGCTTACCGCTGAAGTGAATGCGACAATAGATGGCCTTAATGCATTAAAGGTGAAGCTTGATGGTGAGACGACGGTAGCAGCGGCTCGCACGGATGCGCAGAGCATCTACACTGAGTACCGTGTATATGCGCTCGTTGCACCGAAGGTTGCGCTTGTAAAAGTTGCCGATGATCAGCAGGTAGCAGAGCAGAAATTGCAGACTTTGATTCAGAAGTTTCAAGCTCGCCTCAATGCCGCTAAGGCAAAAGGGAAGGATGTAAGCGCGCTAGAAACTACACTGAGCGATATGACGCAGAAAGTCAGTGCTTCGGCGAGCGTATCGAGTGCAATTCAGGCTAAGGTGATTGACCTGCAGCCAACTGACTACAACAACGATCACGCAATTTTGAGTGGCGATAGCGCACAACTAAAAACTGCTCACGCTGATAATGTTGCAGCTTACCAAGACGCGAAGCAAATCGTCGCTGGCCTCAAAGGACTATAGGCGACAAAAGAGCCTGAGGCCTTGAGTTTTACTGGTACAAGTGGTACAATTTCCTGCAGTACCAGTGGGATGTCGCCAAGTGGTAAGGCACTGGGTTCTGGTCCCAGCATTCGGGGGTTCGAATCCCTCCATCCCAGCCAAGATGTGCACCAAGGGTGACCCGAATGGGTCCAAGGTGTTGATGTACATCCTGACATAATAAAAGTGGCCTTTTGGCCACTTTTTGGTTCGATCTCCCCTTTGAATTATCCTTCTCTGGGGGATGTTGGTCTAGAATCATCAGTACGGTGATGGTATTTATTGCTATTCTGGCTACAATAGTTAGTAGATTATGGAGAGTCCTGAAAAAATTAAAGCAATCGCCAAACCCTTTTATCGTGCAGCTAGTCAGTCGTTTGAGCATGCAAAACAGCATGTTGACGGTAATACAGATTCAGATGCTGTGCAGGTAATTCTATCTTTAGACAATGGAGTTGAGATGTTACTCAAGGCCATTCTCATGAACCGCGGTGACGATATTATGCCGCGGAAGGGATTTTCCTTAAGCCTTCCTGATGCTCTGGCTAGGTGTCCGGATCTCAAGAACGCCCCAAGCATAAAGATACTGAGGGAGCGACGAGATAATCATCAACATCTAGCTGCGCCATCTCAAATCCAAGAGGCAAAAGAGCTGTATGAAGCGACTATGGAATTCGTAGCAGAGGCCCTGGAAACGGAATTCGACGTAGAGTTATCAGATGTCTTACGACCCACCCCTCCACCTAAAACTCCTACCTCTGTGGCATTAATAATTTCATCCTCAGAGGAACTTCAGCGAGATATTTCGATAGCAGATGATCTTTTGGTTTGGGCTGAAGGTGAAAGTCAAAACTTAGCCGTATACATGAAAGAAAAGGACAAGAATCCTATCAAACTTACACCAATTGATGAGTTTGAATATATGCCTGTGACTAATGGTAATTTTATTGCGGCAAGGCGACAGCAAGAAGGTGTGGTACTTTACGACGTTTCTACGCGTAAACGACGTGTACTAAGTGAGACTGGCCTACCTAACTCGATGTTGGGAGAGTGGTTATCGGTCCAAGGTGTAAATCCAGATGATGGCCCGGCAGGTATATCTCTATATAACCTAGTAAGAGATGAATGGGATCATGTGAGCAAAGGTATGGGTGATACATCACGTTTGACTAGTGAGCATGTATTTTGGAACGAATTCTCAGAAGAAAAATTTCAAGTTAAATATCGCAAAATTACTGGGGGTGAAATTCGAACATTGGCAGTCGGTGCTAACCATGTAAGCCCCACTGATGAGTTGGTGGCTTGGACGGAATACCCTGACGAAAAGATTATCACTCATGTTACTAATTACGCCGGTAAGGATGTTTACAAGGTTGAGAATGCCACTTTCCCGAATCTGCTGGATAATAAACTCACGTATCTTAGACGTTTGCCGGACAATAGCTACGGCATGGTTGTAGCTGATATTAGTACAGGACAAGAGCTATTAGATGAAGACTGGGTGGGCTTCCCTATGGGACGTGGTCCTCAACTATTCCAAAACGATGTGTACTTTGAAACCAAAGCGCATCAACAGCGTAATACTATCATGAGTATGAACATATTTCACAAATCACCTCACAAGAAGTAGAGATCTGAAACACATCGGAAAATCGTGAAGTTGTCGGTGGCGACACCGTCTAAGATTTAATTAATTTTTTCTTATGTAGCGATAAATTGACACTCAGGTTACGCACCAGTCGTGTTCGCTCAAGTGGAGTACCGCTCTGCAGAACATATCTTACGTAGGAGCCGGTCGCATATTGTTGATCTTGTGTCGGATGCGTGATCGCCATCATTCTGGAGAAATTATCAATTGCTTTCCGAAGTCCAGGCTCGAGGTCTGCTGTGTTTTGAATGAGATTGTTACACATGCCGCTCAACTCTTCAATGATATCTTCTTCTCGGGCATAAGGTTCTTTGCAATTAAGGTCTATCTGGCGTGAACAGTGATAATAAACATGTCGTCGCGTTTCGCCACTCTTCAATCGCTTAATCTTCTCCTCGCCGACAAGCGATGACCCGCATGAATAACAAGTCATAAACTGCTTGAAGGGGAACTCCTTTGAACCCCACTTGGTTTTCTGCGGAACTGCTAATTGCCCTTGTACTTTCTCGAACAACTCTTTAGTGATTAGAGGTATGTGCTTACCCTTATACCATTTACCACTTCCTGCGGGGTATTCGAAATCGCCATAGTAGAAGGTGCTCTTTAGCATTCTATAAATTGCACTCAGAGGAATCTGCTTGTCGCCGCGAGTACGTATATTATTGTCAATAAGCCATTGTCGAATGTGTCGGCCTTTTTTGCACTCACTAACTCTGCACAACTCTCGTTGCGAACTCGCCAATAATTCTGGCTAGTTCGCGTTCGTAGCCCTCAAAACTATGTGATGCACCGTCAATAATATGCAGCTCTGATTCCGGGGGCGTAATGCTTGTCATATTTTCCCTCCATTTGTCTATGGTGCCATGGGTTAATTTAATAGCCTCATCTTCACTCCCGCAGATAATAAGCGTACGAATTGCCAGCTGACTGAGTCGCGTAGCAAGAGACCCCCTTGTGCTATAGACATCAATTGCACCACCTCGTTCAGAGAGTGAGACGTACGCAGCTGCTGACATTGGCGTACCGTATGCCCAGCATTGTGTGTCAACAAGCGCCTGTGGATTACCGTCGTCAAGCAGGTGGTGTGCTCTCTCAAGATGTTCAGCATGCTTTGAATCAGACTCTGTCCAGCGGATCATATCTGTAGGAGAGATTAAAACGACACCTGCAATCGGCAGGGCGTCACTTTCTCCTCGGTCCAGACAATAATTGATTACTTTACTTGCCCCAAGGGAATGCCCCTGCACGATAAGCTGTTGTGCGCCATGTTCTTCGGCTGCTCGCGCGGCGCCTCGTATGTCATGGATACTATCCGAAAAAACCTCGAAGCAACTACCGGTTGTAATTGGCTCACCATTTCTATTTGACCAATTTATTACCCCGCTACCACGAGTATCAAAAGAGAAAAATGAGCTTCCTGCATCCGAATACGCAGGATGTAATGAGTCAAGGAATTTGTTAGAATGGCCATCGCCAGCAAAACCATGTACATGGAGGGTTTCGGTAGCGACGCCAATCGGACCGGCCGCTTCACTGCGCCATCCTTGAAGCTCAATGCCATCTGTAGCGCGAAATCGCTCAAAGTTTACTTTCACTAGAGGTATTATACGAGGTAGGTACAATAATGACCAGGTTTGGCCACTCATTTTGACTTACATTCAAAAACGAAAATCCTGACAGCAATTGAAAACGGTAGTGTCGCGTTGGAAGTGGCGACGGATTTAGAGGAGCTAATCTAGACCAACACGGTCAATCACCGTAGATTCGAATTAAAGTCAAATAAGCGGTCTGGCGTCGTTCGTGCCAACATAACCCTGGAAGAGATTCGTACGTTACTTGCCGGATGTATAGTAGCAATAAATAAACGTGCTGCAGTTCCTGAAAACGATACGCTAATCCACATCATTTATGCGGGCATATGCTAGCCAATTAAAAAGTCTACAGTTTAAACTGTAGACTTTTTGTTCCAACCAATTAGCTATTTAAGCTGCGCCCAAAGGCTTTGCGTATCAAGGTATTGCCTCATGACATCAATCTTACCTTCAGAATTGACATGATAGACAAAGCACTGCACAACTTTGTATTTTTCTCCTAAAAAGTTTTTAGGGTCTTTTGGCCAAGGCCAGTGGTTGGCATTGCCAAATGCGATCACATCCTCACTCAGCGTGCCAATATTCCAATACTCAAAGACGCCCCAATCTTTGGCCATGGCGTTTGTTATCATAACAGGCTCTTTTTGGTCTGACGAACCTGTCTTAAGCCATGACATGACCTGTTCTTTTCCCTTAAGCACCTTAAGGTAGGGCATGAGGCCCCATTCAATATTGTCCGCAATCTGCGCCTCAATAGCTGGTATGTCGCTTGCGGCAACTCCATATATCAATCGAGACATGGGCGTTGCCTGTGAACCTGGCTTTAGCGTCTCCTTATTTAAATCAATTGGCTGCGTACCTTCAATGTCTAGATCGGCAAATCCGTCCATAGGTGTCTCCTTGTATAGTTAATGTCATGTATAAGTATAAGCGTGATTAAGATGTAATGTCAACAAATTTGATACTCAGTGCCATTTTTAAGATCAGGCGGTAATGCGGTATTGACAGGGAAGTTGCTGACACTGTCAAAATAGGGTATAGTTGCTTGCATGCGGCATAAGATAGGGCTTCGAGAGCAAAAGAAACAGCATATATTGCAGACGGTACACCAAACAGCTGTAGCTCTTTTTACGAAGCATGGTTATGATGCGGTATCGATGGAAGATATTGCAAAAGCATCAAAGATATCTAGGAGTACACTCTTTAGGTATTTTGCAACTAAGGAGATGACGGTTTTACATGACGATCTTAGTCCAGTGCTTCTTGATGTATTTCGTGCTCAGCCAGCTACAATAACTACTGTCCAAGCGCTTCGTAATGCGCTACATGATATACTCCTACATCCCTCTAGGGCAAGCAGATTACACAAACAGCGGTACAACCTCATACGATCCGTTCCTCAATTACGGTTTGCTATGCTGCAGGAATTGGCAAAAACGAGCGATATGCTTATAGAAATAATTGCCGAACGCACAAATCGCCCAGTCGATGATATAGTAGTCCGTACGCTCGCGGGAGCACTTATGGGCGTATCGATTGGCATCGTATTTAGTTTGGGCAAAAATGAGGATTACCTTACAAGGTTTGATCAGGCTCTAGGACAACTTGAAGCGGGATTTGTAATTTAGCCACCATTTTAGTCGTTCAGGAGGTGTTGTGATAGCTCGTGGATAGTTTCTAATATACAAAAATTACGAATGACTTGTGTATCACGTCTTAAACGCACAATACACGAGTCAATGGACTACTATGGTAGTCTAGGGGATCGCCTTAGGCGATGCCGGTTTAGGACTAGGTCGTTGGTCTGGCTTGGGCCCCGGCTGAGGTTGACCTGGCGGTTTCGCGAACAGCATGTGCATCTCTCATTAGTCGAGCCCTGACAACGACAGCTGTCGAAGGCGGGGATAATAATACCATCTAATTTAATGACTTATCTAATCAAAGTCGAGTGTCTACAGCAAGATGAAATCATTGGCACATGAGTACCAGTGGGAACTGCAATAATGCCTCGCGGCAAGCGACCGCTAGCATCTTCATGACGCACCTAAAGGGATGACGAAGTGAGTTTCTAAAATCTCCAAAGCAATACATTAATATCGCTCTCATTACCAATCACCGTAGATTCGAATAAAGTCAAGTGAGTAGCCGCCCACTAGACAAGAATTGTAACCTTAGAGCTGGCTTCTTATCGTTTCTTCCAGCACACTATATTTGAGAGGAAGATAGGAGTTGTTGTTTCATCACAATCCACAAAAGATATTTATGAACTCTGGTGAAACAGATGAGAAGGCAGCAGCCGAGTCGTGGAGAGTCGCGTAAGCGAATCAATCACACGAGCCAGTGCACTCATCTGTGTGCCGGAATTTCCGGACTTTTGATCAGGGGATGCTGATCACCATTTTGTAGAAGGGGAGGTAACGCTCAGTACCGGCTGCGACGCTCGGACCCGTAGGTCGAGCTGCCGACGCCAGCGCGGTCGCGGATAGCCTCCAGACGCTCCTTGCCGGCGTAGTGCTTGATGAGCAGCGTGGTGGTGATGGCGCCCAGCGCCGCCGCGGCCAGCGCCAGGAGAAGCACCAGCATCGCCGGCGCACCGTCGCCGTCCTCGTCGTCGGCGGAGAAGTTCTTGAAGATGTCACCGAGGACACCGCCGAAGCCCTCGACTGCGTTGTACGTGTTGTACATGCTCGCGAAGCTGTTCCAGCCGGCGACGCCCATGTTGCCCAGGGTGCGCTGGTGGTAGGCACGCTTCCACGAGTCGATCGTGATCGCCCAGCCGGCGAACAGCACGACGGGGATGACCATGACGTAGCCGACGTCGAACAGGAGCTGGAGGTTGCGCGCGTCGAGGACGTGCGTCGCCCCCAGGATGAGGCCGATGATGATGAAGTAGCACCAGGTGAACCCGGCGCCGGACATCAGCGCGCCCATCCACGCCATGAAGCGGCGGGAGCCGCCGGCGTGCTTGCTCTCGACCCAGGCGTGGCCGACCGCGTACGCGTTCCACCACGAAATCCCGAGGTTGAGCAGGAGGAGCAGAAAAACCAGAGGAAGCTGCGACATGCGAGCTTTTCCCTTCAGGAACGTGTCCGGCGGGTGGTTCCCGTAGACATAATGAAGATCATACCATAATATCCTAATAAAAGCAATATCCCAATGACGGGGTAGTAATGATTTCTTGCTAGGCCAATATGCTCAGCCATGAAAAAATCCGTGGGTCTTCTGATCTAGGGATTTTTTCTATGTTTGGATTCTACATTCCTCCGCTCAGTCGCGTATGGTATATATACCAGGAAGCATCATGTGGACGCTAAAACTCAAGTAGTTCTTATAGTGGATCGCATTGCGCTATACTATTGATTATGAAGCTTGCACACATTCGCCAAAAGGAAACATTTCAAGAGCCTGTTTGGCATGTATTGATTGCGCTGATGGTAATTATCGGATCGCAATTATTTCTAGGTGATGCCGTTACATTTGGTCTGAAGTATGCCATAGCAGGGCTTGAGACGCTACTTTTGATTATTCTCGGCACCGGTATTTTACGGTCTGGTCGTCGTGTTGTGGCATTGCTGTTGGTTGCGGTGATTTCAATTATGAACGTTGCATCCTTGGTGACGGTTATTTATCTGTTGTTTAGCGGTGCACATGTCGACGGACGCGTGCTCTTGATTTCGGCTGTTGTGATCTATATTACAAATATCATCGTATTTGGACTATGGTACTGGGAACTGGATAGCCCCGAACGCGTACAGACTGATTTTCAGTTCCCACAAAAAACAGCTAATTGGACGCCCACGTTTTTTGACTACTTATATGTATCACTAACAAACGCGACAGCGTTCAGCCCCACCGACACAATGCCATTAACACATCGCTCAAAGCTACTCATGTCCCTGCAATCGGTCGCGTCGCTGGTGACAATTGCGCTCGTTGCCGCCAGGGCAGTGAATATACTTAGCTAGGCAAGGCAGACTGCTACACGGTCCTCAGCCTCTTAATCAATTGACTAAATAACATATTTATGGTATAAAGGATAAGTAAAACCTTAACATCCGCTCTACCGAAAGGTACTGCAGTGAAGATCGTCAAGAGCATCACGCTGAGCGACGCCCAGACCCAGCTGACCGGCGTGACCGGTCCGTCGGATTGGCGCACTCGGCTGCGGCTCATCATCGGCGACGACGGCACGGTGTTCCTTCCGCTGGAGGCCGGCATGACCTTCGGGTTCATGCTGGGCAACCTGGCGGATCACATGGTCGCGTACCCCGCCTACACGGCGTACGAGGGCACGCGCATCAGGAACATCTTCGACGAGACCGCCGGCGTGCTCGACCCCAATGACCTCCCCTCGAACGGGGGGATGATGGAGTCGGGCGAGGAGGGCAGCCGCTACAAGTACAGCAGCATCGACGGCTTCAAGGAGGCGCACAACCAGATGCGCCCGTTCACGGCGACCGACGGCTTCACCGACGGACAGTCGGGAGCAACCGAGCTGCTGATCTACCGTCGTACCAACCCCGATGTCACCGTCGCGGTGATGCAGGGCCTGACCGCGAAGGGCGCCACGACTCGTGGTGCCTCGCGCGGACTGGTCATCGGTGCCGGCGAGACCGTCGGAGACGGTCGCGAGAAGACCAGCCTCGACTACCTCCGCGACGCCACGGACCCGATCGTCCGGATCAAGATCATCAGCCGCCAACAGGCGGTCGAGATGCTGATCGGCGCCGGCCTGGCCGCTCCGGACGACTGGACGTGTGGCATCTGGTGACGTTTCGTGTTTTACAGGGCCGGGGGTGATCCCCCGGCCCGCGTCCCCATGAATTTTATTAATGACCCCAAGCGGGTTATTTTTTATTAAACTTGGTAAAATTTAATTAGTTGTTATAAAAAGCACGATAAAATAATTCTATTAATTCACCCGTATATTTTGTTACATCATACGGTTGCTGGTCTTTCAATTTTCCCGCTATTCCATTTAGTGCAAGGCGCAGGGTTGTTGCTGCAATGTCAGGGTCAAAATGTCTAAACACACCTTTTTGTTGTCCTGCGATAAACACATTGGCAAGATCAGTTAGCTCACGCTCATGTAGTGTCGCGGCCAAGCTGATGTGCTTTTGCGGCTGAAAATCGGCACGTATTACGTGCAATGCCTGGATATGTATAGGATATTTCTGGTAGAATTGACCGCTTAGTTCAATAAAACTACGAATTTGCAACCATTCGTTGGTTGTTTGCCAAATTTGTGCTGACATATAGTCGCGCGCGACGGTGTAAATGTAGGCAATCGATTCTTGAATGAGACTTTCTTTACTCGGGAAGTGGTACTGCACTACGCCTTTACTTATTCCTAAACGCTGACTGATTTCACCAATGGTCGTCTGAGCGTAGCCAACATCGGCGATTGTTTGAACGGTACTTTCAAGTATCCGTCGCTGTGTCGGTGTTAGGGTAGAACGTGGGGTGTATATTTTCATCACTGTGTGCTAAATTTAGTACAAACGTACTAAATTATTGTAATAGAGGAAAATAAAACGTGCAACCAATAAAATCCTTTAAAATTATACAAAACAGATGGCTGACTAGGGGATTAGCCTGCTTATTACTTTTGATTATCTTTTTTGTAGGTCAGTTTATTACACAGGTTGCCGTCACTGCGCCATACAGTATGAAAGATCAGTCGATCAGCGCGTTAGGTATTACTACCTGCGAAAACTTTCAAGAGCCGCAAACCAAACAGCAATTTTATGTATGTTCACCGCTTCATTTGGTGATGGATGGAACATTTGTCGCATGCGGTGTGCTTATTATGTTTGCGACGATGTGGGCGATTAGACCACTTTGGCCTGGGAAAAAACTACGAATAATGGGGATTATTCTAATTTTCTTTGGCGGTATCGAAGAAGTAGTTGCTGGGTTTTCACCACTCAATCTTAATCCGTTCCTACATAGTCTTTCCGGTGGACTTGCCATAGCTGCACTGAACGTCGGCCTGATCCTGCTAGGACTTGCCGCAATCAAAAAACAACCTCCAGTAGGGTGGTATACATTTGGGTGGGGAATCGTGGGCGTTGTTGGGCTAATCCTTAGTGGCATGTCACCGTATAGTTGGTTGGGCTATGGTGGATGGGAGCGCGTTGCTGGATGTGCCTTCCCCCTATGGGGCATTGGCATGGCGACGTATTGGCTGAGGCAGCGAAAAGATTTGAAATTAATTAGCTAAATCCAGATCAGTATGCTCAGCTAGTCTGCAGATTCAAGTTAAAGTCAACTACGTATTCACGTTTCCGGTCTTCTAATCACCACTATGCAAAGTTATCTATCCATATTGCGGCGTGACCACTCAACCCTTTTGTTGGAGAGCATACTTGAGCTGAAGCCGTGGGCTAACAGACGCGGTGCCATGTACAATTAGATCATCAAGCTGGGTAAAGTAGTATATGTCGGCTATTTGATGATATGTACCATAGATCGTCAGATGCTAGTATAATAGGTAACGAATGAACTGGATATTGCGCTATAATTCAAAGCAACCCGGATTTACGATCGTTGAGCTCGTAGTGGTTATTGTCGTAATAGCAATTCTTGCTGCGATTACTATCGGAGTCTACAGCGGAGTTGAGAATCGCGCGAAAGATGCACAGCTAAGCGACCAAATTCAGAAATTACAAAATGCAGTTGAACTGTACAATCTTGCGAATGGTGCGTATCCTAAGTCGGCTAACTGGGGGCAGATGGGTCTCGCTGATTCTACTGGCGTCTGGCCTGTTCAAAACATGGCCCAGTATGGTGTAACTGCTAAGCTTTTGGTTTCGCCGTATGATACATCTGGCGAAGCTAACTCAATTCAAGAGCAGGGTAACTGGACGACAGTATCACGATCACTTAACGGTATTATCGGCTGGGTCTCGATTATCGACCCTGCGCTCGACGCGGCAGCCGGACATTGGACATGCTTCACCTCGAGCGATATCTGCACAGGCTATCGTTTCTGGTGGCGAACAAGCGATGGAGTGCTTCATACGGTAGCTGGCGGTTCAACTCAGCCGTCACCTTAGCTCGTGAAATATACAGATCTGTGTTCTTTACCTATCACATAGACCGCTATAATAAGTGCAAGAAGCGTCTTTATGCTGTTTGCGTTAAGATGGCGCGATCTATCATGCCCAGGTAGCCGGTGGCTGAGGCGTTTTTACTCGCAATAAGGACAGTGAGCGTGTGTTGACCGGTTGTCGCAATAGTTATCCCAGTTAGTACTGCACGCGTTGGATTGAGGCTTTGCTTGTAGCCATCAACTGTGCCGATAGTGACGCCATCTATTTGAAGTGTATAAATGCCTCGGTTTTGGAAAGGTAAATGAAAGAACTCTAAGGTATGCGTGCCAGCGTTGGCGACAAAGTCAAATGAAATCGAATCGTTTTGTGTACCATCGGAAATATTAACCCAACCAACAAAATTGTTCGTGTCTGTATTTGTGAGATATGTAGGTGTCCAGCCGCCAACGGTTGCTATTTGTGAGGATGCGCTGCCGCTTAAGACGATGACGCTTTGGCGAGACACTAGAAAGCGGTTATCATTACCCGCGGCAACAGTGCCACTCGCTGTGCCGATTGGCAAGTATGAACTTGAAATTTGCGCCGATCCGTTAAGTGGCGCATAGCCATTCGACTGTCCTTTATTGCTTAATACTTCAGCGCCCGCACTAGCTACACTATTTGGCAGGATTGTCCCGTCACTTGCGTGAGAGACCAACAAAAATGCATTAAGGATATCGCCCCATTGGCCGCTATCTGATCCTGGTACGGGTAGTCGTGCTGACATACTTTCTCAAATGGTTATGGTTATACCTTTAATTGTACTGCGCGGCAAAGTATCACACAAGTGTTTCATTCCTAAGCCTAATATGATCGGCGCAATACTTAGATTGGATGTTGTCGTACGTGTCGATGAATCTAAAAAGACGAAAGCGATGATGGCTATTCTAGCTTGAATTTGTTAAAAACAATCATTTAAATTATAGTAACGAAAGGCTATGGGTAAGAAAGAAAAAAATATCAAAATCATCTTGGCGATTGTTCTAGCGATCGTTGTACTTTCATGGTTTTTTGGCGGAAATCGATGTATGGATGCTAGTTCTGCGTGCGTCACTTTGCAGCAGAAGTCGCAAACGTACGTCTCACTTGTCGTTTGGTTAGCTGAAGTCGTGGGCTTTGTTCTTGCTGTCGTTGCCCTGTTTGTACCGTTTCGGAGAGTGACGAAGCGAACTGCTATATGGCTGGCTTTAGTGATCGTCGCCCCTATTGTTGGAGCTGCTGGGGTGTTGACTACAATCGCCTCTGTTGTGGGTGATTCTGCTCAATCTATCATGACAACTGTTGGTGTAGGGATGTTTTTAGTAGGTTCTTCACTTACTGTCTTGAGTGTTATCAAACTTAATGCTAGTCATCCGCGTTAACGTTTTGCAATAAAAGGGCGAGTGCCTTAAAGACCGAAGCAGGGAATGATCGTCGCATGACGATCCATGCACATGCGCCATCGTGAAGAAGGATAAGTTGCTCGGCGAGCTCGCGTGGGTCGCTATGGTTCATCGCTGTGGCTTGCTGCTCAAAATAAGTGTATAGTTTGGCTTTAAATTCTTTAACTGTACTAGCCGCAGGGGCATTTGTTCCGCGAAGTTCAATGCTTGTGTTCATAAAAATACAACCATAAAAATCTGGTTTGTCGGCAACTTCTTCAATCATGGTAAAGACATGTATAATTCGGGTTTCTGGTGTGTTCGCCGTACTGCTAGTACAGGCATCAAACCATGATTTCCCTAAGGATTCCATGGCAGCAGAAGCGAGGCTATCCTTGGTTTCGAAGTGCTTGTATAGGGTTCGCTTTGATACGTTGGCGGTTTCGCAAATCTGAGTCACGCCAACAGGGCCAATGCCATGATCATAAAAAAGCTTAGCCGCTGAATCGATGATTCGCCGATGTGTGGTATCTTGCGCGGTTTTATTCATGACGATATTTTAACAAAAATACTTGCATAAGTAAACCGATCGGTTTACACTGATTTTAACAACATAACGTATAAAGGATTGCTATATGGATAATCAAAGTTACACGGCTTCTTTTGAGGTCGATCAATCACCTGAAACTGTATTTAATGCCGTGCTGAACCCGCGCGCATGGTGGTCACAGACAATTACAGGTGAAACGGAAAAAGAGGGTGACGAATTTGTTTTTGAGGTGCCAGAGGCTCATCGTTCGGTTCAAAAGCTTGTGGAGGTTGTGCCAAACCAGCGTGTGACATGGATTGTTACTGATGCTCACATGACATTCATTAAACAGGCCGATGAATGGGTTGGTACGAAGATTGTTTTTGATATCTCCAAAGTGGGCGATAAGACTAAGCTGACATTCACCCATGAGGGCCTAATGCCGAAAAACGAATGCTATAAGTTTTGTATGCCGTCGTGGGAGCAGTACGTTAAAGGTAGCCTCTATAAGCTTATTACTACTGGAGAAGGTACGCCCAATCTTGAAGGTAAGACTATAGAAAAACCTGCAAATTAGCGTAGTGACAAATGCGTGCGATTTGTTGACTTTTTTACGTTTCGTAACCGAGTAATACGATCTATAGTAAGCTCGGATGCTTAACTAAAAAGGAGTCAACTAATGTCAAAATATATTCTTATTTATAAAACAAACGAAGCATCGGACTGGACGAAACTTCCAGAGCCTGAGGTCAAGAAAGTCATGCAAGCCTGGGGTGAGTGGGTCGGTTCTATGGGTTCGGCGCATGTAGGTGGCGATGCCTTTAAGTTTGGCGGTAAAAGCGCTACCAAAAATGGCCCAAAAGACGCCGATAACCTGTTAACTGGTTTTTCTATTATCGAGGCCAAAGATTTCGATGAAGCACTGAGCGTCGCCGAAAAAGCGCCAAATGTCCTATCAGGCATGGGTAGCATTGAAGTGTACGAGGCTTTCGGCATAGAATAAGGACACTTATACTGCGCGTCACTGTAAATTTGAACTAGAGCTGGACGTCCGTCCAGCTCTAGCGCAATATAAATCTCGACTACTATATTTAGGCTCTATAAGTGTATTGCTACCCGAGAACGCACACCTAATCTTGAAGGTAAGACAATAGAAAGACAACGATAAAGAGCTACATGGCAGATTTCGCTTATTACGCTATATAATGAGCAGTAATGGGTACGATTACTTTTCAGGTTTTTCCGCCACCCGTCCCGTTGGCTCGAGACGTTGAGTGTATTCGGGTTGCAAAGCATACAGGAACTGATCACGGCTTGGAGGTGAAAGTATGCCCGAACGGGCTGCCCGGCTTGGTGTTTAATCTGAGCGCTGATGGTACCGCGGCTATAGAAAGTATTATGGCTAGTTCGTTTACGGTCACCGACCTACCTATCTTATTTTTGCACGGCCAAGGCGCAGTGCCGAGCATCATGCGATTCAAGCGAGGTTCCTACACGACTATACAGATAGTACTTAAGCCTCATGCTCTCTACAGCTTATTCGGCATGGACGCCTCTGTTTTTGACAAAGGGTTAATGCAGCCAGAGGAATTTGGCATGCGAGGACTCACAGACAAGGTGCTAGCCGCTCGTGATGACGCCGCACGTATCAGCTTGCTCTGCACTATGTTGATAGGTAAGTTAAAGCAAGCGCCGCCACGCGATGAACTCATTGAAAAGAGCCTGGAATTCATCCACGCAAACATCGTTTCGGTTACCGCTGGTGATGTGCTGGACCGGGCTCACCTCTCTGAGCGGCAATTTCAGAAACGCTTCACCAAAGTTGTAGGCATGCCAACGCAATTGTATATCCGGATTAAGCGCGTCAACGAGGCGTTAAGATTAATAGATAGTGGCGACTACGAAAAGCTGTCTGACGTAGCGCACGCACTTAACTTCTACGATCAATCGCATTTTATACGAGAAATGAAGACGTTTTCGTGGGTGACGCCCAAGGATATCTCTCAAAACGTCAACGAATTTCACCAGGACGCGGCCAGCGCATCTTATTTGTAGGTTGACGGTTTTATACAATTATTCATGCTTTGATAACGATATACTACATCCTGTAATATTGATGAAAGGATAAGCAATGAGAAAAGTTGTAATGATCAACCGCGTCTCAATTGACGGTTATTTTGCTAGCAATAACACCATGACCGGCGGTATGGACTGGTTCGTACAGGACCCTAAGATTGACGAGGCTGTGCACAAACTTGTGAAGTCTGACACTCTGTTAATTGGCGAGGTAACCTTTGAGCTGTTCGAGAAGTCCTGGGTGCCGATGTTAAAAGATCCAAATACGCCGCCACCGCTGAAATCTGTGGCACAGGAATTAACCGACATGCGCAAAATCGTGTTTGCTAAAAACATCAAGGAATCAGAGTGGGATAATACCGAATTCCATCATGACGGACTGATTGAGTTTGTGAAGAAACTGAAAAAAGAAGACGGTCCAGATGTTTTGATTATGGGCAGCGGCACCATCGTGCAGCAGCTGACTCGCGAGAGCTTGATCGATAACTATGTGTTCATCGTTAGTCCGGTCGTAGCCGGCAATGGTAAAACGTTGTTTAAAGACGTTCAACAACAAAGTTTGGAGCTACTAAGTACCGAGAGCTTTAGTTCTGGCAATGTCGTGCTCCACTACCAATTGGCGAAATAGGATCATTCGACATGAAATTTTTAAGCAGAGACAGAAACAACTCGGCAAACAGTGTCTCAATGAATAAGAAACCAAAAACGAGCCGCAAGCGCAAGCTTGCCTGGGTGGCTGGTTCTATAGTAGTGGCCGTGCCATTACTTATGTATGCGGCTACTTGGTTCTCGAGTAGTATGCTGCTCTACCCATCGTTCAAGGGTTTAGGTAAGGATTTCTCTACTTGTAAGCCGGAAACGGAAAAATATTTTGGCAAAGCTTGTGGTAATCTGCGTGAATCAAAAGCGTTTGCGTTTAATGAAGTTAAAGTAGCTTCACAAAATGGCTATGATATGCCCGGCTGGCTTATCAAGGCAGCGGATAATGGCAAGCCCACTGCTAAAGGTGCTATTATGCTCGTGCACGCCGGCGGGAGCGATCGCCGTGAAGATACTCAGTATATTGGTATGTATCTAAACCAAGGCCTAGATGTACTAACCTTTGACCAAGGCTGTGCGGGCGAAGCCCCTTGTCCTGTTAGTGGTTTGTCGTACGGAGCTCGCGAATCTAGCGACGTGTTTTCGGCTTATCTATATATGACGCAGCGTTATAGTACAGTCTATGCCATGGGTACATCGGTTGGCGCGTCGTCAATCTTGATCGCCCTACCGGAAATGCCTAAGTTGGCTGGTGTGATTGCTGAAAGTCCGTACGCGAACTTCGAGCGTTTAGTAAAAGAGGCACCGGAGTCCAAAAACATTCCAGCTTTCGCCACTAGTAATATGCTAGCAATGACTAAGTCTCTCGGAGAGTTTGACGCCCTACGTAGTCCAGAGCACTCACTGCCGCTCGCAGGCAACACTGTCCCCGTGTTTTTTATCCATAGCAAGGCAGATGCGGTGGCGAATTACAAACAAACCGAAGACTTAGTAAGGCTCTATGACGGCCCAACGACCGTGTGGTACCCGGATAAGGGTGAGCATGCCTTAACGATGCAATCTCAGCCTGCCGAATACCAACAACGAATCAGCGACTTCCTGGCAAGCGTTCATAAGTAAGTCTGCTCAATATAAGATGATTAACGCAATACGTAAGGAATCCTAAGCAGTATGAGCGAACTCCCAAATATGCCAAAAAATTTAGAAGCTAAAACAGAGCTTGTGCCAACCGAAGCTTTAGATAGGCAAGAGAGCTACGTGGATCATGAATTAGAGATACGATGCCAAGACCTGAGAGCTGAGCTTGAGGCTCGCGTGGCAAGCAAAAGTTTCGATAATCTCCTCGCCCTCTATCCCGATGCACCAAAATTACCGACTGAAACTGCTGAAATGCATCTTGATCTCGGCGCACGATCCGAGATGGCTCGGGAGCGTCTCTCGATGTTGCGTGATTTTGCTAAAACTCATTGGGATTACCGTAAGGGCCAGGAGCGACAGGGTCAGCAGGTTGACGATGTGCTTGATCATAAGCCGGAAGTCACAAATCCCCATGAGCCAGGATATAACCCTGCTGCCCCATGGAACGTCGTTTTTGATGCCACAAGAGAGTTTGGCATGGTTGACTCAACTCAGCCTAAGTATAGTCACTATGACATGCTGATCGTTCTAGGTGGTGCAAATAGGGCACCTCTTCAAAGGACAGAATATGGTCTGGAGCAGGGAGTTGACGTTGATGCTGTGGCTCTTCTAGGAAGTGATCGACCTGTTAATGACGCTGAGCGGCAAAAGGCTGTTGACTATGCTCCTCAGGCGCAAACCGAGTTTGATTTGATGGACGGCGCTGCACAAACTGCAATAGGCGTGGAACGTCGTAAGACGCTAACCTTAAGTCGAGTTGGATATGATCACGATGATAGTAGTATCCCCCGTGTGAACTATTACAGAACTAGAGACAACAAATCTGTCTTTACTCTCAATGCCCCGACTCGTCCGGGGATGACGAGGGCTAACACGGATGATACGTATGCATTGTTACGTACTGCTGCTGGGAAAAGCCGATTGTATCCTGGCGCAAAGGTGCTCGTTGTCACGAATGCGTTTGTCTCTGCCTTTCAGGCAATTGATGCCAAGCGCAATATTGATCTCATGACGGGTGCCGAAACAGACACGATCGGTTATGATGCGGCCTATGGTGGGGTCAACCGATTACCTTCGCAACTGCTCCAAGAGACCTTGTCATATATTGACTCGCTTGTAAAACTTCAAGATAGCCTAGATAAGGTCGAAACAGACAATTCAGCTTCTCAATATAAACTTGTTGCATAGACTCTCAAACGTTTCTTGTGAACGCTTAGTACAGAATAAGGATGCTCACACTGCACGTCACTGTGAGTTCGAACTAGGGTTGAGTAGGCATTCGCGCCGATGTTGTATAAATGTAAGTCACCGTTATATTAAAACACTACCTGTACGGGTAGTGTTTTAATAGTTGCAGTCGTTAAGCTGATTCTTATCAGGCTCTCTAACCATACCGCCTCAGCCCTCAATCGTTTAAGAGCTCAGGTAATACCCGCACGTCACGTCTGCGGTGGTGAAGCGATACGCTTGACGGACCTTATGTAGGGAAGTCAACCTTTTAGCTCATATGGCGCCACTAGCGCAGGACTGCCTAGCCCTAGGCTACGGGCAACATGAACTAATGCAGGTGAAGGACTTAACGGGCGCCTTTGTTACCGCTTCTGACGCGCGGCGGCAGCGAGCTGCTCCGGCGTCAGGTTCTCGGTGGTGTGCGAGCAGGTGGTTCGCTTGCAGTAGTGGATGACCCGGTTCACCTCGTTGGTGTAGGTCCCGATGTCATGTCCACCCGCGCAGGGGTCACTCTGCCCGGCCTCTCCCGGCTGCTCCGGCTGCTGTCCTCCGCCGAAGATCTTCCAAGCCATCTTACTGCTCCCTTGTGGGTAGTACGAAATTTCGGACTAGATTATTATACCATACTTTCTTTGCCTGTATCTATGAGCACTTGCAACTCTTCTTGCTATCTTGCCGGATGTAAGTCAGTCGACAATTTATCGAATGATATTGTTAAGCGCGCACTAAAGTAGTAGCATACTATTATATCTATTTCTAAGTCAGGAAGTGATCATATGACTAGAGCTCATGAAGAAGTAGGGTGGGGTAATGAAAGAGTTTCGCTTGTTTCTGATAACACAACGGAAGCCTACGAGGATGAGCTTAGCCCAATTTTCTCGCGACGTATGGGTGTCGCAGCTGTAACATTTCTATCGGCTGCTCAATATGAAAGGCCGGTAAAGGTCGCAAGAAACGGTAGGCCGCTTGCTGATCTCCATAATGAGTACATGGCACTCAGGCAAGAACAAGGCATGTCGGCATCTCATGGTAATATTCTTGAGTTTGAGCTAGCGCCGGGCATTATTGGCTATAACTGTTCTCAGGCATTTGAGCAGATAGTAGAAAATGGCGAAGGTAACCTTGAAGCACGATGGTATATTGCTGTGCGCGCAGAAATAGAAGGCACGGAAATATCAAGAGTAAGTTTTTACTATCAGCCAAAGGACGCAACGTCGACTCCACCTAATGATGGTCTTTGGGTGCTGGATTCAAAAAGACAACTTGATTACGAGTCGATGCTGTTTGTAGATGATGAGGTACCTTGGAAGCCTGATGCGGAGATACCGTTTTTACGTCCTGACCTTAAAAATGCGGGCACCGATACGCCTTTTGCGTTTGATAGGGGGTATGAGACATCAACAACTCCTGAGGCTCATCAGGATCCAAGCGTGGCAATAGGTAGTATGAACGGCGAGCAGCTTCTCGTGATGACCGCAGTAAAGGCGAGGAGTCTTCGCCCGCTAGCAAGCGCACCAAATGAAAAGCGGATGCCGTATTATCAAGAGTTTTTCATTGGCCGCTCGATTGATACTATGGAAAAAATTGCGACTGGCCCAGCCCATCGTAAGGGTACGCGTATAGTTTATCTCGGTGATAGTAAATGGGGAGTCTTTAACCGACCTCAAGGTGAATATCGACCAGGTGTTATAACCTACACTGAATTTACGGCTATGACACAGGAAGAATTTATCGAGGAGTTTCAAAAAGCCATCCTGGATGTTTCAACCGTTATCCCGGATCTTTGTCAGCCAGATGAGTGGGTAGGGCCTAACTTCGCGTGGCCGCTCAAAGATGGAAAGATAGGAGTCATTGGGCATCTCGCCGCAATGCTCAATAAAGCGACAGGGGAACGTGAATATAGTGCAATGAGTTTCGTCTATGATCCGAGCACTAATACGACGAAAGAGATGAAGGTTATTGCTACGAAAGCCGCATTCGAGGACCTTGGCGTGGGGCGGCGGATCGATCGTGACGATTTAGACAATGTGATTTACCCTGGCGGGGCAGTAGTTTTGCCAAATGGAAAAATACGGCTTTACTGCGGAGTCTCAGACCTCAAGGCTGGCTATATTGACATTGATGATCCATTTGCCGATTATCGTATCGACGAAATGTAATATCCCTATGCCCATTCAAGCTTATCATAGGCGTATACTGTAATTAAAAGGAGGTTGCATATGAAAAGATACGATAAAAACATTCGAATGGTTGACCGCGGACCGTCTGGGTTTATATTTTTCGTGGCATATATTGGCGCTGCAATTTATTTTGTGCAACAATCATCTGGATTTTGGGCGGTAATTCTCGCGCTTCTTAAAGCTGCAGTTTGGCCAGCGTATGTGCTCTACCATGTATTGCAAACCCTGCACGCCTAGATAGGCTTGGGTAAGTAAAGTATTGCAGAATATAACCATTTGCTCGATGGCGAACCGTATCTGTATAATGAGAATATGAACATTTATATCTCTCATTGCGGCGGCGTTTACGACTACGAAAATGAATTATATAAGCCAATCAAAGGATCGGATCTTGCTAAGGAACATTACTTCTTTTTGCCACACGAGCCCGAGAACTTAGATACGGATGCCGTGACGGAATTAAAACACATGGATGTCCTCGTTGCTGAATCGTCGTTCCCGTCGACCGGCCAAGGAATTGAACTAGCCCAGGCTAAGGCCGCAGGGGTGCCGATCGTCTGTTTTTATAAGACGGGCACAAAAACATCAAGCTCACTACGCTTTGTTACGGATACGGTCATCGAGTATGCTGATATGTTCGACTTATTAGCTAAGCTTCGCATTGAGCTTCAGAAGATCTCTCGAAATGTCGAATAACCAGAGATAAAGGTAAAGCGCGTATGTTCGGGTTTTTAAAACATCAAAAAATAGGCCTCATCGCGTCGACGGCGTTTGCTGTTGGGGCGATGATTGGCGGCGGGGTGTTTGTCTTAACCGGTGTGGCGCTAAAGCAGGCTGGGCCATCGGCGATTGTTTCGTTCCTCATCGCAGGGCTTATCGTATCGTTTTCTGCACTTTCGTTTGCGGAGGTTGCTGCAAAAGCGAGTAAGGGTGAATCGGCGTATGCATATGTGGGCAAGGTACTTGGGTCGCCGCTTTGGGGATTCATTACGTCGTGGTGTTTTTATCTTGGCGGGATAGTAGGCGCCGCTTTTGTCTTGAAAGCTTTTGGCATTTATATGCACAATTTTATCTATCCAGGACTGTCGAATGTTGGCTGGGGGCTTATCGGCGCCATGGCTCTGACATTAGTAAACCTTGGGCCGGCATCGCGAATAGGTAGAATCGAGACGTTACTCGTGGGAGTGAAGTTAATCATATTGTTAATTCTTGCAGCAGCGGGGATCGCCACGTTTAATCCGCAGGATCTAATACCTTTTGCGCCACATGGCATCTCGCAAGTTGTTCAGACGAGCTCGTATTTATTTGTTGCGTACCTAGGGTTCAGTGTCATTACAAGCATATCGGGAGACATTGATAAGCCACAAAAAACCGTGCCACGAGCAATTGTTTTAAGTATGGTGATCGTTGCAATTATATATGCCGGTATTGTTGTAGCGCTTCTCGCGGCTCATATTAGTGATTACTCTGAAGCAAGCGTCGGTACGGCGGCGACCCATTTACTTGGCCCCGTAGGAAGCACACTCGTCATTATTGGTGCATTGGTTGCAACGTTGTCGTCTGCGAATGCAAATATCCTTGGCTCATCGGAAATTATGCTTCGCTTAGCACATCGTAAACAGGTGCCAACAATTCTTGGTCGTTTGCGTGGCGGACACCCGTATGTCAGTGTGATTGCGGGAGCTATTATGTACGGCATCTTGATCGTGTTTAGCACGGATACTTTAGTTGTAGCACTCGCGAACACGGTGGTACTGCTCGCGCTTGGTATTGTTAACGCTGCGGCGTTTATATTACTACTTAAGGCTAAGCGAAAAAAGTTGCGATCGGTATTGCCGCTCTTAGGTTTGGGTGGTGCAGCAATGCAATTCTTCTTCATTACGCCACCAGCGATTGTTTTGGGTGGGCTTGCTGTAGGTTTTGGCGTGCTGATATATCTTGTACGCGAACTTTATTTCTTGCCTGGGCGCCACCGCGAGATTGCAAGAACAGTTGATGATCTTGATGGTCCCCTTGGTCGAACGCTCAAGCGACGCAATCCTCTGTAGCTATCGTTAAGTTAAAAATACGAAAAATGTAGACGTAGTTTAGTTATTGTACATCGGGGCTAGTTGTATAATAAAAACAATATAAGGAGAACATGAACAATGACAACTCAGTCGGTTTCGCGAGCTAATGCGCAACTACAAAAAGCTGCTCGCGGCGTCGTAATGATGCTTGCGATAGAATTTTTACTTGGGATGGCAGTTAATTTTATTGGACTACCAGATGAGGCGACCGGCAGCGTGAAGGTTGTCACAGGTATATTGCTAGGCCTTCATATTCTTGTGGGTATCGGTCTGCTTGTAAGTGCAATTATGGCAACACGCGCAAGTCGTTCGTTCGATGGCAGTCTGCGAAATTTGGTGCGCTTTGGCGGCGCGGGAATCGGCATAACATTTGTGTTTGGTGTGCTAACGGTTGCTACTGGGAGCGATTGGTGGTCATACTTAATGGGCGTTGGCTTTATCGGGTCACTATTGATCTACGGAAAGATTCTTTTGCGCGTTCGCACGAATGTGGCGTAGTATAGTACGCTTCTCTTAAAAACAAGAGTAAATGAGGACTGCGCCAACGACCAGGCCGAGTATTTGCCTGATGCGTGATGATCCTTGAATGATCTCAAGGTATGCCCAGATTGCTAGAAATCCTACACTAAGGCTTGTGAAGCCTGTCTTTAGTGCATGATCATTGGCGAGATTTGACGCAATTAAGAACACAAACCACCCAAGGATTGGCGGATTAGGGAACTGGGCGAGATGTACTTTTCCATCTTTCCCTCGAATGAGCCAGTCCAAAGCCGCTTTCATTTGCGTAGGCATTACCTTTCTATCATATCAAATATCGCTAGGCTTCTTGCCGCTAGCGGCATTGATACGATCGATAATCCGTGAAATCGACCAGATAAGCAAAAGCCCGAACATTAACTGGAATGCAAGGCTGCTTTGGCTGAGATAGTGCGTGACTTCAAGCTGGGATAGCATTGCAACAATGCCAGCGAGAAATTGTGCAATCAGCAAAGACCATGTAAAGATATCTCCATCCCACCGCACAACAAGCCAAATACCTAATGTGAGCTCAAATACAAAAAGCAACGAGCTGACGACAATATGAAGCGTATTGAAGAGTGGGCTCACGATATCGGGAGTGAGGAGAATAGCTAGTAATAACGCGGATATAATCCATAGCGATGGCTGCAAGGTGGTAAATGGCGGAACGCTACGGGGAAGTTGTGCTGCTGCGCGCAAAAGAAAGAAATCGCAGAGGATAAGTCCAAGGGCGAATGGCACGATTGTTGGATAGTGGACGCCGTAAAAGCTAAGGCCGTGATTGTTTGCGAAGCCGGCGCTGGTCATAACGACGGCTATGGCAAGAAATCCGAAAAAGCTAAGTTGGGCGTAGATAAGGTCACGCATAACCCGCTCTTTTATCACCGTTGGCATGCTTTTTACTTGTTTTTGCATAATGACCTCTTTCATACTTAGAATATGCATGGTATCTTCGTGGCTGCTGTGATTTTAGTCACTCACCAAGAAGGCGGTATGATGCGATAGTATTGTTGACGGTCTTCGCAATATGGGCGCCCAGGAGTACAATAAACATAAGAAGAATATTTATGAGCGAGGGTATGTATCTAATTGCTGTTAATGCAGGGTCTTCAAGCGTGAAGCTCGCTGCTTTTCATACGGACACACTTGATGTCCCCGTATTTGAGGCGACAGTTGAAAATATCGGGCAGCCATCATCACATGTTAGTGTGAATGGTGTATCGACGCCAGCATTAACAGAGAGTCATTCTGATGCAATCGAGCTCATCATGCAGGCGGTAACAAAGCAGATCCCTGTTGATGCAATTATCGCCGTGGGGCATCGTATTGTTCATGGTGGCCCTAATTATTACACGCCACAAATCATCACACATGATTTGATTAATGAACTACACACGCTGAAGGCATTTGATCCTGAGCATCTGCCCGCACAGATTCAATTAATTAATGCAGTAATAGAGCATTTGCCGCGTGCTGCTCAAGTGGCATGCTTCGATACTGCGTTCCACCATGACTTACCAACTGTTGCGCGCTTGCTACCGTTACCTCGCCGTTTCGCTGCAGAAGGCGTACGCAAGTATGGGTTTCACGGACTGTCGTATGAGTATATTAGGACAGAGCTACAGCGCGTAGAGGGTGAAGTGGCGCGAAATGGCAGAGTGATTATTGCTCACCTTGGCAGCGGTGTGAGTCTTGTTGGCCTCAAGGACGGCAAGCCGGTCGATACGACAATGAGTATGACGCCGGCATCGGGCATTCCGATGAGCACGCGCGCAGGAGACCTTGATCCGGGTCTTGCGCTATACTTCAGCCAAACATATGGGTATGATCTGAATCAGTTTAATCACATGGTAAATTTTGAGTCAGGCCTTCTTGGGATTTCAGAAACAACTGCCGATATGGAAAGATTGCTCGAGATTGAAGACCAGGATGAACGTGCAAAGGATGCAGTCGATATCTTTTGCTATCAGGTGAAAAAAAGCATTGGGAGTCTTGCGGCAAGCATCGGCGGTCTCGATACGCTCGTATTTACCGGTGGAATGGGGGGACAAGCCCCGAAGATTCGGCAAAGAATATGCGATGGACTTGAGTTCTTGGGCGTCGTGCTTGACCCTGTGCAAAACACTCAAGGCGCGCGACTAATATCGGCGCATACAGGCAAAGCTGGTGTCCACGTGATTCATACGAATGAAGTGCTCACGATAGCTCGGCAGACTTTAGAAATTATAAAGAGTAAATAAGGTAAGCGGCAGATGGATACTATGGCAAATGGAACACCACTTGATGAAACAACGGCACACGCGATTGATGCATATTGGAGAGCGGCAAATTACCTTTCTGTAGGACAGATCTATCTTTGCGATAACCCGCTCCTTAAACAGCCGTTGCAGCAGGAGCATGTTAAAAAACTACTACTGGGCCACTGGGGAACGACGCCAGGGCAAAACTTTATTTATGCGCACCTTAATCGCGTTATTAAAGAACGTGATCTTAACATGATTTATATTTCCGGGCCCGGGCACGGTGGCCCTGCGCTTGTTGGAAATGTATATCTAGAAGGGACATTTAGCGAATATTATCCTGAAGTTCCTGAAAGTGAAGCAGGTCTTAAAAAGCTTTTCCAGATGTTTTCGTTCCCAGGTGGTTTATCGAGCCATGTATCCCCACAGGTTCCAGGATCTATCCATGAAGGCGGTGAGCTGGGCTATTCGTTGAGTCATGCGTTTGGTGCTGTCTTTGACAATCCGGATCTCATTACGGCGTGTATTGTTGGTGATGGTGAGGCCGAAACTGGGCCACTCGCAACAGCGTGGCACTCTAACAAGTTTATTAATCCAAAAACCGATGGTGTGGTGTTGCCGATCTTGCATCTTAATGGGTATAAAATTAGTAATCCGACGATTCTTGCTCGTATTGAGCGTGAGGAACTCGAACAATTATTCCGTGGCTACGGCTGGAATCCTTACTTTGTTGAAGGCGATGATCCGATGACTATGCACCAGTTAATGGCGGCGAAGCTAGATGAGGCAGTGAGCGAGATTAAACGTATTCAAGATTCAGCACGCAATCATGATGATACGACGCGTCCACGCTGGCCAATGATTATTCTCAACTCTCCGAAGGGTTGGACGGGGCCAAAAGTTATTGACGGCAAGCAAATCGAAGGTAATTTCCGATCACATCAAGTGCCGCTTGCTGTTGATGAAGCTCATCCCGATAATGTAGCCGTGCTCGAACAGTGGCTTAAGAGCTATCGTCCTGAAGAATTATTTGATGACCAGGGTGCATTACTGCCTGAGCTAAAAGCACTGGCGCCGACGGGTAATCGACGTATGGGCGCGAATCCGCATGCTAATGGCGGTGGTTTTATCCGCGAACTTATGTTGCCAGATTTTCGTGACTATGCGGCCGATATTGAATATCGCGGAATTGTAAATCAAGGAAATGTCCATGCGGTGGGGCCATATCTTCGTGATGTCGTGAAGAATAATCTTACGCACCATAACTTTAGGGTCTTCGGCCCCGATGAGCTTGTATCGAATCGTATGGAAGCAGTGCTTGAAGCAACTGATCGACAGTGGTCTGCGCGCATTAAGCCGAATGATGAAAGCCTTGCCGTAGAAGGCATGGTGCTCGACTCGATGCTGAGTGAGCATCAAGCGGAAGGTTGGCTTGAAGGCTATCTACTTACTGGTCGTCACGGTATATTACATAGCTACGAAGCGTTTATCCGCATCATTGATTCAATGGTGAATCAGCATGCTAAGTGGCTGAAGATGTCGAGCGAACTGCCATGGCGGCATCAGATTGCATCGCTTAATTTCTTGCTGACTTCACATGTTTGGCGCCAAGATCATAACGGCTTTACACATCAAGACCCGGGTTTCATTGACCATTTACTGAATAAAAAGGCCTCGGTTGTGCGTATTTATCTGCCTCCGGATGCAAACACACTGCTGTCGACGATGGATCACTGTTTGCGCAGCCGTAACTACATAAATCTTACAATTACCGGCAAGCACGATAGTCCGCAGTGGCTCTCGATGGATGAGGCGGTTGAACATTGCAGCAAGGGCATTGGCGTATGGGATTGGGCGAGTAATGATCAAGGCGGTGAACCGGACGTCGTGCTTGCCTGTGCGGGGGATGTCCCTACGCTTGAGGTGCTTGCAGCGGCTTCCATTCTTCGTCAGTATCTTCCGTCCTTGAAAGTGCGCGTGGTAAATGTCGTCGACCTTATGCGGCTTGAATCCGACACCGAACACTCGCATGGGTTGAGCGACCCTGAATACGATGAACTATTTACGAGGGATAAAGAAATTGTATTCGCTTTCCACGGATACCCTTGGGTGATTCATCGTCTGACATATCGTCGCGCTAACCGCAGTATGCACGTACGTGGCTACAAAGAAGAAGGCACGATTACGACGGCATTTGATATGACCGTGAAAAATGATATGGACCGATTCCATCTGGTTGTTGATGTGATTAATCGTCTCGGCTTGGATAACGACGAAGCTATCCAGCTAAAGGAACTCATGGAAACGAAGTTAATTGAACATCAGGATTACATACAAATTCACGGGGTAGATATGCCTGAAGTGAGTAGATGGAAGTGGCAGGATTAATGGCCGAACTACGCGCAGAAGCGTATAATGAGGTTAGATTCTGAACGGAGGTTTTAGATGCGAGCAGTATGGAATGGCGCAGTCCTAGCAGAGGCGGATAAAAAAGACTTACTTCATATTGAGGGAAATTGGTATTTTCCGCAAAGCAGCGTGAATCGTGAATATTTTGCACCAAGCGAAACCCATACGACGTGTCCTTGGAAGGGTTTGGCAAGTTATTACAATGTCGAAGTCGACGGCAATAACAACCAAGATGCGGCATGGTATTATCACGAGCCAAAAGAGCGTGCAAAAGAGATCGTAAAAAAAGATTTTACTGACTACGTTGCGTTTTGGCGCGGCGTTGAGGTGTCGGAGTAGGCTATGAATCTGCAGGTCGGCGTTAAAGCGCTTATCAAGAACAGTCGAGGTGAATATTTATTTATCCGTCGTAGTACAACGCTTGCGACCGATGTCTCGGAGCCATCGTGGGATATTCCCGGCGGTAGGATAGAACCAGACGAGTATCTACTTGAAGCGCTTAGGCGAGAAGTGCAGGAGGAAATAGGGCATGAGGTTCAGTCTACGCCAATGCTCATCAAGGCGCAGGATATTTTTGTCACAACTAAAGATCTCCACGTTGTTCGCCTGACGTATAGGCTCACAGAAGATGTAGAGGATATTATCCTCAGCGATGAGCACGAGGAATATGTCTGGGTGCATGAGTCTCAGCTGGAAACGGTGAACGTAGAGCCGTATCTAGCCGAAGTTTTATTGCAACTAAATTCTGCCAATGCCTTGCCGCTAGATTTGCTATAGTAAGTATATGTCTATTGTTCTTCGTAGAGTCGCTGCTTTTGTTGTAGATTGCGGCGTTCTGGCGCTTTATGCCATTATCTTGTTTGTTTACTCCCCACTATTAAAGCCATTGTTTTCGCATTCGGCGAGTAGGTCTGAACTAGTGGGCTTTCTGCTTTTAACGTTGCCGTTTGGCTTGTATTTTATGGCGAGCGAGGCATCGAAATGGTCTGCAAGTATTGGCAAGAGGCTGATGAAGCTTCGCGTTGTTGACGTTAAAGATTCTCGACGGATCCATTTTTCGCAATCATTACTACGAAGCGCTGTGAAATTTTTGCCATGGGAATTGGCGCACTTTGCAATTTGGCATGCGTTTGTATTCGCGTCAAATTTGCAAAATGTAGCAATGGGCGCTCTGGCTGTGTCCTATTTTTTGATGGTTGTGTACCTTGTTGGTTTAGTACGAAAGCCACATAGAACTTTCTACGAGCGTATCAGTAACACAAAAGTCATATAAAGGCATAAGACATGCCGTATAATAATGGCAGTATGCGTACAATATTTCTTTCCCTCAATGCTCTTATTGCTTTTCTTTCAGAGCTTGCTATGCTCGGCGCGTATGCGTGGTGGGCGCTGTCACTAAAAGCGGCTCTACCATTACGGGTACTGATTGCGGTAGTAATTGTTGCCGTTGTGGTGGTGCTGTGGGGCATGTTTTTTGCGCCAAAAGCCTCAGTCGTGTTGGCACAACCGTGGAATGCGCTCGGCGAGTATACACTTTTCAGTCTTGCGGGTGTTGCACTTTTCTTCGTTGCCGGCTGGCAGCTCACACTTATCTATATTGTATGTGCGCTTGCGTCGGAGACTATCGGGCTTATTTGGAAGTAAGACCCTAGAGTGTTATATCGGGAAAGGGGGGGCATAAAGGACGGTGACTTTTATGCTTTTTTAATGCGCTACAACCACTTTACACGGTTTAATATTTAATTCGAAGCACGAACACTCTCAGTAGGATAATACTGAGCACAAGAGCAGCGATAATAATATTAGCGCAGAGGTCAAAGATTCTATTGTTGGCGTATTTGCTGCCGAGGGCGTATATTCCTAAACCCATCAAACCGCCAGCAGTGTTTGTAATAAGGTCAGTAATGTCGGTAACGCCGATAGCGAATATATACTGAAGGATCTCTACGCTTAAGCTGACAGCGCCGATAATACTTAGCTTTTGCCAGAACGTAAAAGACTTTACATTAACGCCAAGCAATATTCCAAAAGGAATAAATACAATAACATTATCGATCATCTCGCGAGCGCTCTGGGAGTAGCCGGCAAAGGGAATAAGATTAAGCTCGCGGATATGAAGATTTGCCAACACTGAAATGATATCAGACGAAAATTTAAATAGTAATAACCAAAGAAGCGCGAATAGGTAGAGGCCGAAGACTATTTTGTATATATTTCTCATTTTCGTTGATTCCATTTTAGCAGAGTGGCAGCATTACCTTAAAATTTCAACAAATACTTATGGTTTTTAACAAAGTAATACCCGTCGTGGTAAAATAAACGTAAGTATGACGCGCCTACCACAACCTGGATCAGACGATGGAACATGGGGAACTATCCTCAATGACTTTTTATCAGTTGAACATAACACAGACGGCACACTTAAGCCGAGTGGTTCACTTGCCAATAAAGCAGCTACGACAACGGCTATTACTGCTGGCACTGGGCTAACTGGTGGAGGCGATTTAAGTGCCGACCGTACTATTGCGGCAAACTTTGGCACGACTGCTGGTACGATAGCACAGGGCGATGATAGCCGCATTACGGGCGCATTGCAGCGAAGCGGCGGTACAATGACGGGCGCTTTAGCTCTTGCTGCTGATCCAGTAAATCCGCTAGAAGGTGCCACTAAGCAGTATGTTGACACAAAGACCGCAAGTAACGCGTGGCAATTTAACGTAAAATCAGCTCCATATAATGCGAAGGGCGATGGAAGCACTGACGATACAGCTGCAATTCAGGCGGCTATCGATGCAGCAGCGGCATACGCAGCAGCAAATAATAGCTATGCTGAGGTATTATTTCCGCCTGCAACATATGTTATTGCTACCGCAGCACGCACAGATCGGAGCGGAAATGCTCAGCTCGCGCTCCCGATCGTAAGCGCTACGAATAATAAGCTGACAATTGCACTTATCGGCGTTGCGGATGCTGCCTCGATGCCTCACTGGACCGCAACGAGTCCGCAGATTAATGGAGTTGTTTTACAGTCGACCTGGAATGCAACTGATCAATCGAGCAACTCGAATGAGGCGAGCGTACTAGGTGGTCCTACGGCACCGAATGGTTACGTTGCTGGCGCCGTGTACTCTAACTGCAACATTGTCATTAAGGGTATTCAGGTGCAGGTACCGCATACGGCTCGCGGCTCAGACACGAGTGGTATTGATCTTCGAGGAATCGCTAATGCGCATCTTGAAGATGTTGCTGTCTATGCGGCGGCTACTCCAAATCAGCTGAATGCGACCTACACTACCGCCGGATGGAACTTTGGTATTGCAATGCCGGTTCCGGGTAATAATGATTTATGTGTAATGCGGAATTGTAGCGTCGAAGGCGCAACGTACGGGATTTATCTAGGCGAGCATCTCGCTGCTGATAGGCTAGCAGCCGTTTATTGCTACACGGGCCTGCTTGGCGGCGGATTCTTTAACTCGGTAGGTCAGCAGCATTACAACCAGATTGGTAGCGCTAGTGCTGAGGCATGCGTGAACGCCGTGAATATTGTTGGTAGTGGTAAGATCGTTATTAATACACTTTCTACAGAAGGCAATATGACGCACGTAAAAGATAACACAGGTAGCGCGGTGGGTTACATTGGACTTGGTGGTATCATAAATACTGTTACTGTCACTGATCCGACGGATATTAAAGTGATATATCTTGATCAGACGCCAGGCGCTGTATCTGCTCCTACGATGTCGGCGAGTACAACGGCATTTCGTAATCCGTTTTGGAGAGATGCTGCGGTGCAGGTTACTAATGGTACTGCGACTGTGACAGATATTAAAGTTGATGGAAGTACCGTATTGTCCGGGCCGGGCATGGTTATCGTGCCGAGCGGTAAGAGCATTACCGTTACCTATTCAGGCGGTACGCCAACTTGGGCGTGGACGTTACTCTAAATTTCGTTTTATAAAGATTTCTGAGATGTACAGAGAAGCTCTGCAAGAGCTTTGCCTATGGGTTGGCCTGTAGTTTCTTCTATGAATGCCCACTGACCATTTGGATTGATTTCAAGAAACCACACTGTACCTTGCATATCGACAATAAGGTCGATTGCGCTGTAATGAAGTCCAAGGGTATGAGTTAACTGAATGCATTTTTTCTCTAGACCTTCATCGATTGTGGTGGCGATGGCAGCGAAAGTGTCGTCGATATGGCCATAGCGCCAGTCTCGGAATGGCCCCTGGTCACTCGACATAATTTTTGCAGCGAATATCGTCTCACCAACGACGGTAACCCTTAGCTCGTAGGCAGGCTTAATGAACTGTTGAAATATCATTGGATCTACACTGAGCCCATCGTAGGAAATCATGTCATGGGCTGAAATAACGGTCGTCATCATTGTTTTTCCAACGGGGAATTCGATTGCTTGACTCTTAATAACACAGGTGCCGTGCTTGATGACGAACTCTTTTGCTTTGCTGGCATCACCAGTAATAAGAGTGTCGGGCACCCGAAAACCAATTTCTAGAGCTGCTTCAAGTTGGTGTGGTTTATTTTCTGCGCTTATGAGCGCTTCGTATGGTGAAACCCAAAACGCCTCTTTCCAATGTCTGTAAAGAGGTGAAATATGGCGACGGAGCGCACTAAGCGTGTATGGCCGGTGTGTCTGTGGTATATCGAGCGTTACCTTGTCGAGGCGCGTTGGCTTGCGGGACCATACACTATCAATGTCATCGAGTGGCTGCTCCCCGTAGTGTATGTATGTTTTGCCATTCTTGAAAGCGTAACTAATGTCATTTTTACCAATCGCCGAAAACGGATCAATGACTGTATAGGAAGTCGAGCTTGGCAAGTGCTTTGTCACGAATGGAATGTGCGCGTCATCGGGTGAGGAAATGATGAGGATATGCATACGCTACTATGCCACGTCATTTGAAGATGAATCGTCAAGACTTGCCACGCCTTTGTCTGTTGTCGAGGTGAGGCCGCCCGGAGTGGTTGCGCGGGGATTCGAGCTAACATGGGGAAGCTTACTCATAAACTGGTCGCCAAATGGCAATATCTGGCGGACTGCAGTCTCGCCGAGAACTTTTTGACTAACGCTCGTGCCATATTCATTTTCTATAATGCGTGCGAACGATTCGTCGACCTGGTGCTGATTATGCGTTGCTAGCTCGTGTTTCATATGCTCCCGTAGTTACGTTGTTGTCTCATTGTACAGTTCTCATATTTTACTGCAAGGGTAAGTGGGATGAATGGTTTCGGACTTGGTAGGCGTTTTTAAATTCTAAGAATCTCGTTTGTTGATGCATGGATGATGTAGCCATAGCTTCAAGTCTGGTGATAAGAGCTAAGATTGATGAATCTGTTTTGCAGCCTGAAGCTATTAGAAGAGAATGAGCCTGACGTGTGTGATGCAAGATTAGCTGACAAATTTCCTCTGCGCCGTCCTGAAGAAAATCCTTCTGAATATTCACGGTTAATTGTTCAAGTGAATGGATCGAGTCCGGGCCTATATTTTGTCGGGTAAGCAATAAAGCCACCGCTGCGCTTATTCTTCCAGCGGCTAAATCTTCGCGCCAATCATGAATATCATCAGCGAGCTGGCGCGCAATAAGATAGTGACGAAGGCCTTTCATGAAATAGTCCATTTTGGCAGCGGGCAGCGTGGTAGACGCAACAATAATCGGTCCGAGAATATGTATACATGATCGCCAGGCGAGGGTTTCATATTGTTTGTAATCTGGCAGACGGGCTATGATAATTGAGCCGTCTCGTATCGATAAACGGCAAGCTGTAAGCTCCCAAACGCTCGTCGTGTCGACTCGGTTAAAATAATCAGTTATCAATATTTGAAGGGGGTGCCGTACGGGCAGCGATTGTCTGTAAAGGTTGATCGCAAGGCGCATACAAACATTTGCGACTGGGAGAAGCATCGGATCTGCTTCTTTATCGAGAATGTGGTCGTAGATGGTATACGCAATCCAGCTATGAATGTTGGCTTCGCCTAGCTTGTTTAGTTTTATTGTCGTTACATTTGCCGATAATGCTTCGTTAGCAAAGTCGGCGAACGTGGCAATTTCACCCGTAACATCTGCGGTCTCAACTCGCGCTAGGAACTGCAAAGCCTGTGTTCTAGTGGGCTCTGCGAGCGCTTCGAGTGTCTTCTCTGCACGCTGATACGCCGAGTGACGCTCAGAGAATTTTTTGGTTTCAGGAGGGTTCGTTTTTGCTAGCCTGTACCTTTTCAGTATCTCCTGGTCGCCTCGGCTAAGTCTTTTATGAGAAAACTGGGCAAGGTAGGCATCTATATTAGGGAGAGGTTTACCTATAAGTATGAACAAGCGCCCAATAGTGGCATTCAATGTGAGTGTAGAATTGCCTGCTTCATCTTTGTAGGGGCCGCCTGGCTGTACTTCTGCAGCCAGAAGTTGTTCCGCTAGGCGAGCGTATACGGCGCCATCGATAGCGGATGGGTCGCGCCTGTAGGTGTGCATTATGTGTTCGCAAAGATCCACGAGCCCATCACCCGCGATGTCTGTTAACTGAAGTCTATTCTGCACCATGCCGCACCGGCTGTTTAGGAATAGTCAAGGTGAATTTAGTGCCTTTAGCGGCCTCGCTCAGTTGGAGAGTGCCGCCAAAATAGGATTCGGTAATTTCTTTTGCGATGAATAGGCCGATACCAAGTCCACCTTTTTTAGTGCTGATCATAGGGCTGAATAGCTGCTCGCGAACAGCCTTAGGTATGCCGCGACCCTGATCTGCAACGCTGATGCTGATGGTATCACCGTTTGATTCAAGTTGAATAGAAACCGTGCGCTCACGGCTTGGAGTATTGCGCGGGTACGATTCAAGCGCATTACGAATAAGGATGAAAAGAATATGGCTCAGGCGAAGAGGGTCGCCGTAAAGATGGACTCGATGTGGTGGAGCAGTGATGCTAATACATTCTTTAAGATCTTGGTAATGAGGAAGCTTCGTACTTGATTCGATGCACGTAAGCACGTCAAATTCGTGCAGTTGCTCTTTACCTTGTAAGTGGCGTGAGGCTTGCTTGACGGAGTCTTCAAGATGATTAATGCTTTCTTCGATATGCGCAGGTGTGCTACCTTTTTCGCGTTTTAAGTCGGCCAAGTCAATATTGAGTACCGTGAGGTGGTTAGACAGATCATGCAATAACAGAGTGCTTAGCTGGCCAATTTCAGCAAATCGGTAGAGTTGCTCGGCTTGTTCGAGTTGTAAATGTTCAATCTCTTTCGTGTGGCTTTGTACGCGCCGCTCAAGTGTAGTTTTCTCTTTTGCGAGTTCTTGGTTCAAGTTTAGTTCCTCAGTATGAAGCTCCTGTGTGCGTTTATCGAAGAATCCTGTAATGAGAGCTAGTACCGTTAGCAAAGAGCCGAAACCGATAACGTCGCCAAGGCTAGTGTGGTCTGATGGGTTGAACCATGGCGCAAGGTGCGCAGAGACGGTAGCCTGCACTATGAGCATCGCAACAATCGCTGCACCGGCAGTAATAAAAACACCGTTTGCGCCAATGAAGATGCCAGCAAGTACGATGGTGATAGCAAGCATCAGTTGAGAAAAAGTCGTATCGACGCCCCAGCCAAACATCACTAATGTGGCAATAAGATAATAAAAAAATATAAGCAGTTGTGAAGCTACTAAGTGTCGCTGTTTACTCCAGGCTCGGTAGGTGATAGCTAGGTAGAGTAGTGCGCCTCCGCAAATAAAAATACGCCCTAACACGTAGGTATTGTGGAGAGCCCAGTAGCTGATAAATAAGAGGATAGCGAGTAGTAGTACGAGTGCGAACGTGCCTACAAGAACTGTCTCGAAAATAGCCTTGTACTCACTTGAAGCGTAACGCTTCACTGAGCCATATGAACGCATCCGCATGATTGGCACTGACGAGGGGATAAGATTTGGGCGTTTCATGGTTCTTTAAAGCACAAGGCTATTAGGTTGTTACAATATTCGCTTAGTCAAACCAGAAGGCGCCAACACTGAACATCGCATTCAGTTGTTTGGCAACGCTGGCTTTGTCACGTTGTGTAGTATCGGTGACAATATTAAACAAAACTGCTTCCATAGTACCCTCCTTTTTACATTGCGTCTACTGCATCGTCAATCATGTATCCCACCCCATAAGCTGTTTTAATAAGCGCAGTATCGTATGGCCGGTCGATTTTGTCTCGCAGGTGCTTAATATGAACGTCGATAGTTTTTTGCCAGGTAGCCTCGGTAGAGTCCCAGACGTGACTTAAGATCATCGCGCGTGACACGGCGTGTCCGCGATTGGTGATAAGGTATTCGAGGATGTCAAATTCCTTTCGACGTAAGGAAATAGGAGTGCCTGAGCGATGCACCTCTCTTCGGTTGATGTCAACAGTAAGATCTTTTACCTTTAGGATATGCTGGTCGTACTCGACATGATGACGGCGAATGAGTGAATGAATGCGAGCGATAAGTTCAGCGGGGTTGAATGGTTTAACAAGGAAATCATCAGCGCCGGCATTGAGGAGCGTAACACGGCTTTCTGCGTCTTGAATGCCCGAAACAACGATGATAGGCGTATAGTTACCGGCTTGGCGAAGTTGATCGCATACTTCTTTGCCATCCATGTCTGGTAAGTTGAGATCAAGAATGATTGCTTTGTAACGGATTTTTTCAGCCTGAGCAAGGCCGGCTACTCCAGTGGTGACCGCATCAACTACGAACGAGTTGTGTAGGTGGTGTTTGACGCGCTCAATGAGTCGCGCGTTATCTTCGATCAAAAGTATTTTCATAGTGTTTTGCCCTTGCCGCACATACTGTCTTAATAGTAGCATTGCTGCAACGACAAACAGGTTAAATAAAGGTTAACTAATATGTTATTACAAACGCCCACCACTTTAGAATACAAGCGTGTTTCGCGTATTCAACTAATGAGCGCTAAAGCTCGTTAACTATATAGTAAGTGCAATTCTTGCAAATGAGAATCAAAAAGAAAATAGATTTAATGGTCATTTAATTATCGAACGATATAGCGGACCAGAAATGAAGAAGCCCGCTACTTATTGGACTCTATTGCATCAATCTGTGCTTGTGTGAGTGCAGTCCAAGGAGAACTATCTGGGGCCGAGGTTGAAGCTGCGGGACTTTGGCCTTGGTTCCACCATTTGGCTTGATACGGTGTACCATTGAGCAATACTCGCTGCCCTGCGTTGTATGATGTATCACCAGACCAGTTAGGGTAGGTGCCTTCAGGGAGTGTTGCCTGCGAAACTGGCTTCTCGCCAGGAAGAACAGGGCCGATAAGCTGCCATGGAGTTTGCCAGGATTGTAGCACAGGACTATCTGGCATGTCCCCCTGTGTCCACCATTTTGCTTGATATACATTGTGGTGCCACACAACTTTTGTTCCCTCAAGGTAGGCGCCTGTTTCAGACCATATTTGGTACGGGCTCTTACTTGGATCGTCTGTAATTTGCTTCGTTGATTGCGATTCTGCTTTTGTTACTGTTTGCGCGTTACTGTTAAGATTACCGACAAAACCGGCACCGAGTAGCGAAGCAAACGGTGTATTACCCTGAATTACGCCGCTGCATGAACTTGATACGATTGTGACGTCAATGTAGTTGCTGCCACATGTGATGTCTCGATTTGCTGACCACATAGACATACGACCAAGGCCATGCGAGAGAGCAAAGTTATTAAGTCCTTTGGCGTTATCGAGTGTAAAAATCTCATCTGCTGTATCATTTTGCCCAATCATTGGAGTGGCGCCAATTTTACGCCACAAGGTATTGTCGTTAAGATGAGTGCCTGCGCGGTCGTAGAGGATGCCAAGCTGACGCTTTGTTTCCATAAGAGCGCTCTCTGATCCACTTAGCATATCTTTGCCTTTGCTGAGGCTCTTGCCGTAGTCCATAGTCATTACGTTTACGCCGGCGACGTCCACGCCCTTATTGAGGAGAGTGCTCGTTGTCGCCGTCCCAGCTTCGCTCATTCCTTGCGGTGTTACTGGCAAAGTAAGCCAGACGGCAAGTGGTTTGCCATTATCTCGACGAGCTTTTTGCAGATGAGCAATTGCTGTTGCACGTCGTTCATTTGCTGCTGTGTTGTTAAGCGCGTCGCCTTCAATATCAAGATCAATGGTTGTGATGTGGTAGCGATCGATAACTGCTTGATATGCAGATTCTAGTTTTGTAGCATCAGTACACTTTACCGCGAGCTCATTATTGAGAAGGCCTCCAAAGGAAACGGCAACGCTTCCTCCTTGTTGCTGGAGCCGTGCGATACGGCGATCAAGGTCAAGCGCGCTACTCGCTTTGTCGAGCGTGTAGGATGATCCCCACGCAGGGGTGCATGCATCATCTGATTTGGAGACGATGAATGACAAGATGGCATCGCGTTGACTCGTTGCCCCAATCTTCTCAAAGGCAAATGTAGGCGTGGCGGTTACGTCAACGTATGAGGCAAACCATGGTTTACTAGAGCCGTTAGGAATTTGGTTAGACTGGTACGTTTGGAACGCGAAATATGCACCTACACCTATACCGGCAAGAACGAGCAGTGAAATGAATAGACGGAAAATAGATAATCGTCGCATAGGTTCTGTGGTTGTCGTGGCTGGCTGCGGAGCTTGAGCATTCATTAGGATGATACCCTCTGGCTGTATGTTGTTGAACTATGGCGAACGGCAAGCGGCATATCGCTTTTCGCATCCCCGTGATAAAGAATCGCTTGCCAATCTAGAGTCGGTTTTGCTGGGGCTGAAGTTTGAGCAGGCTTAACTTCGACATAGAGCCAGCTAGTGATACCATGCCAAATGTCTGCAATAGTGCCCGCTAGACCTATGTAAGCAAAGATAGCCCACGCTGACACGAATGCGTTAAATCCGGCAAATGCAGCGTTACCTAGGTTGCCAGCTTCTATATCACGCCAAAGCGTGAAGAGTGAGAATGCGACTATGATGAGTGGGGTTATCACGTAGAGTGCAGGGGAAACGGTGCGGTTCTTAACTTTGGGCGTGCGTGCAAATGGAATTTTCTTACCACTAAGTGCCTGCTGTAGCGACTTGAGTACTCCTGCCAAGTTCACTGGCAGCAAGATTAGATTAAATCCATAAATACGAAATACATCGGTGCGTTTGTAGCCACAGTATTTTAGATCGCTCGCCATCGCTAAGAAATACGGGGTTGCCGCAAGGAGGACAAGAGGACTTAATAGGCGGCCGTCATAAGGATAAGCAAGCAACAAGATAAGTCCAAAGCTTGCCCAAGCGATTGATGCCATATAATTAACGCGTAGAAGCACTTCTATGTTTGAAACAAATTCATTGCGGCGTTTACGTTCGCGGATTGTTTGACGAAGCTTTGGAAGGATGAGTAGACCGCCATTTGCCCAGCGGCGGCGTTGTACGATAAGTGAGCCAAAGTCAGGCGGCGTAGCGCTGTAGCTTAGGCGCTCCGGGTAATTAACGAGAGTCCATCCATGAAGCGCAAGGTCAACGCTTGATTCAGTGTCTTCAATTACTGTACGGTCCTGGATGTATCGACGGATCTCAAATCCGCCTACCCATTCTTTTTCGACGATATCATCAAGGGCTTTTTTGCGAATTACGGCGTTCGCCCCGACCCAGAATGTCGCATTGTAGTGGCTCATGCCCTGGTGAAGTATGTGCTGAATGTCTGTTGTTGCCCCTGCGAGTCGCTCAATACGGGTTGTTGCACCACGGAAGGACGAATAAGGTGTTTGCGTAACGGCAACTTTTGTATTGTCTGGCTGCTGAAGGAAGTATACAAGGCGCAAACAATATTCGCGAAGCAGGATAGAGTCGGCGTCAAGTGTGAGCAAGAAATCGCTATCAGGAATAGTCAGATCACCTGGACGAGCTTTTTTGGCAGGGAGTAAAATTGGTCCATCCGGAGTTTCGGTAACATGGTACGAGCCGCCCATAAGACCTATGTAAGAGTTAAGGTTCATGGCCTTGTTAGCTTCATGGGAGAGGGATGCGAACTTTTTGCGCTCAAACACGTTAATCGTTGCGTCAAATGTCCATGAAAGCCGGCGGTATAATTGCAGCACCCGTTCAGATGGAAGCTTGGCCTCATCGTAGCATGATGCCATCAGCGCATCTCCGATCAGCCTAAGTTCTTTCGCTAGCTCAAGCAGTACTTGCTCGCTAAAGAAAACATCTACGTGATCTTCAATTACTTCAGTCTTAGCTTTGGCCTCAAGCCATACGGCAGCCCATAAGTATTCGTCTGCAAGTTTCTTCGTAAGGCGCGGCGAAATCGTTGTGTCTTTTTGATATTGTCGCTCAAAAGCACTCAATGTTGCTTTAAAACGCTCGCGGGGCTCGTGTAGAAAATCCGAAAGATCCTCCCCGAGGCGACGAGTTTCTTCGAGCTGTGCGAGCACGGCGGGGTTAGTAGGGTACGGCTTATCGTCGACAAGTAGTACGATTCGTAGATCTGGATATTCTTGAAGTGCGGCTGATAGGAGAGTTTTGCGGATGACCTGAGGCTCTTCGCTGTATGACGGTACTAGTACGGTAATGCTTGGCTGCTCCACGCTAAAGTGGCGGTCTATTTCTGCGCGGGGTACGCGGACATGTTTGCTGAAACGCTCAAGCGCACCTTGTCGTGCGATAAGGTACATCAGTGCAGAGAAGGTAAGAAAAGTGACGACAATTAGGTAGACGATAGCTTGCATTGCAAATTGAAAGGTTCGGGGGCCATCAAAAAATTGTCGAATAATGATAGCAATTACATATAGTACCCATAAGGCAATAGTAAACACTACTGCGACTCGGCTCATAGCTATTTTATTGGTACTTGGCCGATCGTGGACGATCGACAGCGGTTTTAACTGACGCTCGGCACCCCATTGATGTTTGCGGGCAAAACTATACCCATGATTTTTATTGCGCATTCTTCGCATATCCTTTCAACTGCAAGCTTACAACCTCTGACATGTTTGTCATATGTGTAGAGCTAGCATATAAGATATGTGAAGATTTTGCAATGTTTTTGTTTATATGTAAACTATATGATAATTTTTATTTTTAAGGTTTTGTATTAACTGTGTCAAATATCTTAGGAAATGGGCTGGTCTACTTCAAATCGCTTAATCGAGACGTATTAATCTCGAGGATTGCAAGTTTAGGTGCTCGAATGATTTTTCTATCCAACAAGTCCTTCATAACAAGTGATGTGCTTTCGCGTGTGATGCCACACATATCGGCAATAAGCTGGTGATTGACGGGGAATTCTACGCGCCACCAACTGGCTCGTCGTTCGCTCGCATGGTGCGTTGCAAGAAACCACAATACTGCAACAACTTTATCTTGCGCGTTTGTCTTACTGAGACTGGTTAAGCGCACAAGTAGCTCGTGAACGTCATCTGAAAAGTTTTTGGTGAGGAGTTGAGATAATTCGCCGTTTTTATGCACCTTTGCCAAGAATTCTTTTGCCGTGAGAATGTATATTTCACAATCGGTAAGGCTTGCATAAAACCAGCGTAGAGGGTCGTGCAGTTCCGAAAAGAATGCAAATGGTATGACGGCCGGAGATTTTACGAGGTGGAGGATTTTCTCATTGCCTTGGTCATCGATGTCATAGATTTTTACGATTCCTGATTTTAAGATATACACCTCTTGTGGTGAGTCGCCTTCGTAGAGGATAATTTGCCCGCTTGGCACTTCGCGTGTTCGTGCCGAGCGGAGAGCTTGCTGCAGAATGAGGGGCATGACGCTAGGAGTATGCTTCATACCTTTATTATACGCATAAAGCGACCATAATGTTTTTTGCATTTAGCTACTGTACTTGTAAGATATTTGGGCAACAGTGGTGGTATTTTACGACAGCTGGCAGCAATAATATTCACTGCGTTAATTATGAGGGGCGATTATATTAGAAAGTGTCAAACCTAACGAAAGGAGGAAGTTATGGCAAACAACGCAAGTAACACGAGCAATCGCGGATTCGCGAGTATGGACGAAGACAGGCAGCGAGAAATCGCAAGTAAGGGTGGTAAGGCAAGTAGTGCAAAGCAGGATATGGCTGAGTTAGGTCGTAAGGGTGCGGCCGCTCAGCCGACAGAGGCTAAGCGCCGTGGTGGTGAAAATAGCCACCAAAATAGCTAAACCCACCACACTCAGGAGGAGGGCGCGAGCCCTCCTCAATACTAAGTGCGTAACAATCAGTGAAGGAGTGGCACTATGGCAGCACCGGATCAGTTAAGGCAAGAGGCAAACGACTTACGCAAGCAGGCCGATGCTAAAGAGCAAGAGGCAAAGCAGCTTGAAGAACAGATAAAGGACGCTGAGCGACGTGCACAAGAAGCCGAAGACCAGCGAAAGCAGGCGGAGGCGGATAAGCAGCGCGCCGAAGGGCATACCGGACTTTTCTTCTAACTAAGGAGGTAGCTATATGGTAGAAAACCACCAAGAAACGAGCGAGAAGCGACCGGCTCCACCATTTAACGAGCAGAAGCAGACTGAGCCAGGGCTCGCGAAATTGATGGAGCCGAAGCCTGACCACGGCGAAGACTCGTATATAGGGCACGGGCTGCTTGAAGGCCGTAAAGCACTTATTACTGGGGCTGATTCGGGGATCGGTCGGGCTGTTGCTATTGCTTTTGCCCGTGAAGGCGCCGATGTCGTATTGTCATATTTACCCGAAGAACAACCCGACGCAGACGAAGTCATTGAACTTATTGAACGCACGGGGCGCAGAGCAATTCCGATGCCAGGCGATATCTCAGACGAGGGGTTCTGCGATATGCTTATCACTGAAGCGGTAGAGCAGATGGGCCGTATAGATATACTTGTGAATGTGGCGGGGCGGCAGGTTCACAATGAGGATATCACGACACTTTCGACCGAGCAGTTTGAGCAAACATTCCGAACGAATGTGTATGCGATGTTTTGGCTCTGTAAATATGCGCTGCCATACATGACCCCTGGCTCTGCAATTATTAATACCGCATCCATTCAGGCGTATCAGCCATCTGAATTTCTGCTTGACTATGCTCCAACAAAGGCGGCAATTGTAGCCTTTACAAAAGCATTTGCAAAGCAAGTTGCCGATAAAGATGTTCGAGTAAATGCGGTCGCACCTGGTCCTATATGGACGCCGCTACAGCCTAGTGAGGGCCAGCCTATGGAAAAGCTAAAGAATTTCGGCAAGAATACGCCCCTTAAGCGTCCGGGTCAGCCCGCAGAAGTTGCACCGGCATATGTCTTTCTTGCATCTGAGGCGTCAACCTATATCACCGCCGAGGTCATTGGGGTGACTGGCGGTCATCATTTGCCGTAGGGTTACCTATTATTATTTTTGAGATTCTGAAAACTTCTTAAAGTTTTCAAATTCTTTATCGAAGGCCGACTTTAGAAAAGGTGCAAATAGAGGCAACATGATTTTCATCATGCCTTTAGGCATAAATACATACTCTGCATGGACGGTAGTGGTGCTTGCATCGACAGACTCAAAAATAACCTTTGCGCGAATATCCATCGGTTTCCCTTGTACTTGGAATGCAAGGTGATGAGGTTTGTCGTATTCACTAAGGGTTGAGGTGAATGTATTACCACGATTTTCATACGTAAACATAGAGCCTTTGCTGATTGGCTCAGGGGTAAGAAGCTTGTAGTTTTCGAGAGTAGTATTCCATGTTGCTTCGTTTCTTGCATCGGCAATTTGGTCGAAGACTATATCGATTGGGCGACTCACGGTTGTTTGAAGGGTAATTTTCATGTTGTTTCCTAGTTATCTATCGTTATCAGCATAACAAAGAAGTGGAACCTTAAAAAGTATAATTTGCTGTTTGACTATGATACAGTTCCACTATGACGACTACATCCGTGCAGGCCATAGCAAGTGGGAGTTGGAACGAGGACGTGAGATGGGAGTTCTATCTTACCGATCAGCTGCCTCCAAGGGAGCTATGCACAGCGGTATTTTGCCTGGCTATTCAGGGCGATAATGGCGTGGTGCTTACTAGAACCAAGCGCGGCTGGGAGATGCTTGGAGGGCATGCGGAAAGCGGCGAAAGTATAGAAGACGCCCTCTTTCGCGAGGCGCATGAGGAGGGTGGTTTTACACCTGAGCGGTACGACTTATTCGGATACCGCAAGATTATTTCTACGAAGCCGATTATATCTCGCGATGGTGCGACCTATCCGCATCCTGTTAGCTATATTCCTCATTACATCGCTCGAAGCAATCTGCCACTTGAGGAAGTTCATGGCGACCCTGATGAAGTGCTTGATCGGGATATATTTAGCCTGTCTGAGTTGAATGATCTTGCAATTAGGGACATAAAAATACTTGAAGCCGGTCTTCGATTTCTATAGCTCAAAGTAGTAAAATGACCGTATGAGACGCTACGACTATATTCTCCTTGATTGGGATGGTAATATCGCGCATACGCTCAATGTTTGGCCGGATGCACTTGGTGCTGTCTTGCAGAAGCATGGATACTATTTAACTCATCAGCAGCTTATTGACTCTACCTGGGGGTTTGCTGCATATATTGTTGAACATACGAACATTCCTTACGATGAGGCATTACGAATATATACTGAGGCAAGTGACCTTGTGACGAAGAGATCGCAGAATGTTGAACTTTTTCCAGGAGTACGAGATGTATTATTCGAGCTAAAAGAAAAAGGTAAGCATCTGGCTCTTGTAACAACGTCCGAGTATCGTATGATTGCTCCAACACTTGAAAAATTTGAGTTGTTAGGTTTATTTGAAGCAATAATTACAGATGATGATATTGAAAAAGTCGAACGTAAGCCTCATCCGAAGCCATTGCAGATGGCGCTTGAGCGCATGGGTGGCATCCCTGAGGTGGCAATCATGGTTGGGGACCGAGATAAAGATATCATTGCCGGTCATAATGCCGGTATGGCAAGCGCACTTTTTTGTGGGCCTGAGCATCGTTTGTATTATAATTTTGATACACTAGTAAAGTGTCAGCCAACATACATAATGGCAGAATTTTCAGATTTACTAACCATAGTTTAAGGTTGGAGAGGTACAACTTAACGCAATGAGGGGTATGGATGGTTAATAAAAAAGCGGCTCAATGGATACTGTGCGGAGTCCTTGGTATTGCTACGCTCGCAACTTTCTTTGCGAGTGAGGTTTGGACGAAAGAATTTTTAGGGTCTAACAACCTTATGCGTATTTCGCTATATGCAGCATTTTTTGCGTCAATTTTTTGGATTTTAAATACTGGTAGAAAAAATGAAACTACTGACGTCGCGACGCCGAACTGGGCACGTGTCCTCATGGTTTTATTGCCGATGCTTGCAGTGGTTTTTGCAATGGTGAATGCGTTATTTCCGCATGTAAGTGAACTTGTACGCATGGGTGACAATGATATCTTTATGCGGCCAGGTGCAATGCTTCGGATGCTCTTTGAGCTAGTATCTTGTGGTATTTTCTTGTCTCTTTTGCCGCGCTTTGTTCGGCAAAAACAATGGATAGGCGCGGTTGTGCTGGGGATGCTCGTTATTGTTTTATTCGTGATGGGGATGGAAGAAATCAGTTGGGGTCAGCGAGTATTCCAGTGGCAGACAACGGCGTATTTTACCAAACATAACGTGCAGGGTGAAACAAACCTCCATAACTTAAATACGCAATTATTCCAAAATGTTTTGTTTTTCGGCGGGTTTGTTCTACTTGCTGCGCTGCCGTTTTTTTATCAACGAATAGCGGGATTTTTTACAAAAATATCGGTTTTAAAGCCTATGACCGTCTTCTTGCCTGAACTGTGGATGCTGGTTGCTTTTAGCGCAGGTCTTATGTTCGTTGATCCCTTTATGGCCACTTATGGACTTCATTGGGGATCGATTTGTTTCCAATTAATCGCAACAATTGTTTTAGTAGTCGCGTTCATAGTAAACGCTCAGGACGGCGAGCAATTTCGATTAGGGCTTTGGGCACTTGTATGCTCAGTCGCGGTGTTGGCTTTGAGTCTCAGCTACAGAGAGTTATGGATGCTAAATCAGGGACTTCCAACTGAGTATATTAAGACATTTATTAATTTTGGTATACTTTGCTGGGCTGTTCGTGCGCGCCAAAGACTTGTAGTGGGGGCATAAATAAATGAGCCCGAAAAGGGATCGGGCTCATAGCAAGTAGTGCGCAGTAATGCTTTGTATGTGTTAGCTATTTTCGGCAGTGTTGGCGGCTGCTTCTGCGGCTGCTTTTTGCTTGATAAGTGAGAATAGGGTCAGATTTTGGACAAGTCGGTTAAGGCCTTCTGGGCCGTTCGCTACAATAGGTTCTTCGCCGTCGGCTCTGATATTCATCCAAGGGCTGAGAGAGTCTTCGATCAGAAGTCTAGTAACGGCGCGACCAAGTGCACTAATGCGAAATTCCTTGTCTAGTGAAGATTCAATAGTAAACGGTTTACCGTCAGCACGCACTAGTTCTATAGCACGACGGCCCTGGCTTTCGTGAACCGTAGCGACTACTTCTTGTTTGTCGTCATCTGTAAATTCGTCAGGTTCGAGTCCAACTTGCAATGCGCCTCCTTCCGCCTCGGCGCTATCGAAAAAAGGCGCGCGGAGAGGGTAGGTGCCGGGTAGGAGTTCATCAAAATCAGGAGGGGTGGTTACACGTTCTACTTTATGTAGTTCTGCCATAGGTGATCCTTTCGGGTTTGTCGGGCGTGTACGTATCTAGGGTGTGCTCGGCAAAGACAAGAATAATTATATCACATAAATGTTATAAATGCAATATGCTTATGACTGTATTACATAGTCTTGAGGTCACTAACGACAGGTTGTGCAATGAAGCGCTCATATACTGAAATTGGGTGGGCCAATTCGTTTGCTGTAATTGTTACCCCTGGGAACATGTGGACAGTGAGTGTTACAGAGTGCGCCTTTACCTGTCGTGACCATACGCCCGAAACAACTCCATTAATAACAACCGTCGGTTTAAATACGCCATTACCGCCAGGGGTAACATGATTAGTGTGTTCGGAGTCAATAATAATATGGCGCATGCGATATGGCAGGAAATATTCATCAAATCCAGCCATGAGGTGGATGGAATTTTTGATAGGCGTAGAGGGAAGTTGGAGCGACGCGCCGGCAATATAGAGATCGTCGCTAATCGTGATTTGTTTTAGTTTTGTGCCGGCTAGCTCAATAGCTTTTTTGGCGTCGGCGACAGTAAGTCCAGACCAATATACGAAATCTTTAATAGTCGCAGGGGCGTGGCTCTGAAAGAAGCGTATAGCGATTGTGCGAAGCGACTCATCTCGGCTAAGTACTGTGCTCGTTACAAATTCATCCAGTAGGCCAAATGTTGGTCGTTTGCCGTCGTTGGGGCCAATGAAAACAAGGCCTTGCTGGGCAAGCTCGAGTAGTATGTGGACGCCGCGCTGATTTGCGGTCGGCTCACCTTTCTCTTCGAATAGCTGGAAGATGTGGGACCGTGATAGTAATTTCCTCCCGCGTAAGTGTTGTGTAAGAATCTTAGCGCAGTGCGTAAGGTTTTCAGATGTTATATTAAGCTCTTTGCGGCGTGATTTTAGTTTTGCAGTAATGCGTGGAGTGAGCAGATCCACCATCCACTTAGCATCGCTCGCTGGAACAAAATGAATCGTCCCGCGCATACTCCACGTACGTATTATTTCAAATCTTGTGATAGCAGCCTCTATATCATCACGTGTACTGCCGGGAATGCGAGAGGCAATCGCCCATACAGCTTGCCCATAATCTTGTGCTTGCATTGCACCGAAAGCCGTGACAACTTCAAGCGGAGTTGTGAATTTATACGGTTCAAATCCGTGTGCATTAAGCCGGGCAGTAAGTAATAATGAGGTGTCGTACGTTTGTTTTGGTGATGTCATCGCTGAACTCCCATAGCGGCCGCAATAGTATTGAAGTCATCCTCGGTTATTTCGATCAAGCCATAGCGGAATGAATACCCCCAGTTTGTTTTTCCTTTCGTAAAACTCAGTGATTCGAGCAGCGGGCGAATCGGCGCATCCTTACCCTTAAAATAAGTGACTCTTCGTCGCCAAGGTTGAAAGTTTCCTTCGTCTGCTTGCCAGATTTCGCTATCTGCAATCTCGCCGATTGCCGTAAAGGCTTGGAGCGGTGCGGTATCATTCAGGCTTTCTTTTGGTGAGTAGTATGCAAATCCATCGCCGATGTGCATACGCGCAAGTCCGGGGCGTTTGCCGTGGCCTATCTGTGCAATGCCGAGATCAACCCCACGCATTACGTGGTCCTTTGAAACAACCCCAATCCAATATTTCATAGGTATATAATAGGTGCCTTTACATAATGCAGCAAGCGACTCGTGGTACTATGTGAAACATATGAGGGATCAGATTTTAGAAGAAGTGCAGCAGATAATTCCATTTGACGAGTTGGAGCAATCACATGTAGAGGATGTGATTTCGTGGATAAGCGGAACAAATGACATCTTTAGAATCGCAAAGCCCGATAACCCGCCAAAGCATCTTGTCTCATACTTTGTTGTGTATGATCCGAATACTCAAAAGATATTACTCATTGATCACATTAAAGCAAACGCGTGGTTACCAAGTGGTGGGCATGTTGAGACTGGCGAACATCCACGCGATACCGTAGTGCGTGAAGCGGAAGAAGAATTAGAGCTTCACGCAAGATTTGATGTTATGGGCGAAGTGCCAGTATTTATTACAGTGACGCAAACGCGTGGGCACGGGACGCATACCGATGTAAGCTTATGGTATGTTATTTCGGGTGATAGCACCGTCACTCACAGGTATGATGCAAATGAAATGCGTGGGTATAGATGGCTTAAATTTGATGAGATTCTTGCAATGGACGAGCAGCTTCTCGATCCGCATATGAAGCGGTTTGTGCACAAGTTCACGAAAGCCACACGAGCTTAATATCATCTTTGTATCCGCAATAAACAATCGCCTAATAACCCGGGTGATCATTTGAATTATTGGAGCATTAATACTCTGCAATAATAATTTTCTTTTGGCGCATCATGGTCTTTGTTGCCTCTGGGCCTTTAGCTAGCAGCTCACCGAGGTTTTCTGGCACTATTTGCCAGCTTACACCAAACTGATCTTTGCACCATCCGCATTGCTCAGATTCCGGCACATGGGATAGCTTGCTCCAGTAGTAGTCGATTTCTTCTTGGTCTTTGCAGGTAATAGTGAAAGAGACGGCTTCATTAAAGGTGAATATAGGGCCGCCATCGAGACATAGAAAGTCTTGTCCGTTTAGGCTGAAGCTGCCGTTAATAACTTTGCCACTCATGCCCTTAAAATGTTCATCGAGTGATTCATCTGGATATGTTTCGATGTGATTAATGCGAGAATTAGGAAAGACGCTCACATAATAATTCATGGCTTCTTCCGCGTTCATATTGAACCATAGGCTTGGGGTGATTTTTTGACTCATAGACCCTCCTTATATTTAGTATAGCGCCATACGTACGATATAATGGTAAAAAGGATTCGTAGCATGCGGATACGTCTAACGACTTAGTGTCCATCACCTGCATTTCTAGGGTGGATAAATGAATGAAATCTAAATTAATACTAATCATTGCTACTTTTTGTTTGGCTGGACTTGGTCTCGTGACTGTTTTTGGGCCAATTCTGCACCTTATGACAGCCGTGACGGGACACCATGAGTATAGGGTATTTGGTCATAGCTCAGTTATTGTCTCGTTGCCTGTTGTTGGCGCACTACTGATATATTTATCGGGGTTCGTATACCATCGTCGTCTTTTTGCCGTTCATTTCGGCGCCGGTTTGGCTATCGCGCTCTCGGCGTATGAGTACGGCTTACTTGGTCCTGCACTATTAACAACTATAAGTGTCGTGCTTACTTGTGTGTTTTGCATTATTTATATTGTTGGGAGACGACTATTTACTATTCATAATAATTTCGAAGGCCTCGGTGAATACATCAGACCTATCATAGTCATTGCGGCAATAGGTTTTGCGTATGGTGTGATAGGGTTTAATTTGCTCGACGAACGCTTTTTTCATGTAGAAGTGACGTTAAAAGAGACAATACTACTAAGCATTGGGAGTATTGCGAGCCTTAATGGGCTTATTGTTGAATCTACACGAGTAGGTCAATTATTTATTGATTCACTGAACGGTGTTGGTATCGTTATCTTTATTTTGCTGATTAATGCTCTTTTCCGTCCACTCCGTCTCAAATTTTTCTCGGCACAACAACATGATTTTGATTTGGTACGGCAAATCTTACAAGAATCAAGTGAGTCGTCGGAGGATTTCTTTAAAGTATGGCCGCGTGATAAGCACTACTTCTTCTCTGAAGACAAAAAGTCCTTTATCGCGTATAAGCAGGAAGGGCGGACGATAGTTGTGCTCGGTGGTCCTGTCGGTAATCGAGATACGCAAGGTAAACTTATTGGAAGTTTTACTGATTACTGTCAGTCTTTGGGGTGGTCAATGGCAGTAGTGAATGCTGACGCGTATACGCGTCGATTGTATGCAAAACGCGGCTTTTCCTCGTTGCTTATTGGCAACGAAGCTGTCGTTAGCATTCCAGCATTTATGCGGGACGTTCGAACGAATAAGCATTTTCGATACGTTGCCAATAAGGCGCGTCGAGATGAATTGAGGGTCGAAGAGTGGCGAAACCTCAATATGCAGCAAATTGCCGAGCTGCGTGCAATATCACAAGAGTGGCTAGCGAGAGGAGGTAGGCGAGAATACACATTTTTTATGGGATATTTTGATGCGAGGTATGTACAGCAATGCCGTATATTTGTTGTAAAGCAGCATGGACATGCGGTGGCATTTGTAAATATAATCCCAAGTTTTGTAGAAGGTGCCGCTTCAATTGATATGTTCCGTTCGCGGTCTGAATGTTCGTCGGTCGTGATGCATTTTTTGTTGAGTCAGGTGCTTACGCATCTGGATGGCGAGGGGGTGCAAACACTAAATCTGGGGCTATCACCCCTCTCTGGCTTGAAGGACGACGAACGAGATATACCAAAGGCTCTATTAAGGAGTATTCGTTTCTTAGGTTCTACGTACTATTCATTTCAAGGACTCGAGCAGTTTAAGGGAAAATTTAAACCCGAATGGGGAAAGCGATGGCTATTAGTAAGCGGCGTACAGGCAAATATCATTCGGGTGTCGCGCGACATTGAATCCGTCTCAAGGTATGAACCGTATGGCGACTGGCGTATGTATGTAAGTACGCTCCTAGGCGTGGTAGTGTTGACTCTTAGTCTCTATCTTGTGCTGGGTTAGTTCGTTTCTTTTACGAGTTCAGCTAGTTTGCGTGCGGTATTCACATTGCGCACGGTCATGTAACCGTAAAGCCCTGTTCCGATTACCTTCAGTAAACTGTATCTACTTTGGTTTTTACGAGTCACGGTTGCAATAACGGCGCCTTTTACATACAGCATCTGTTCGTTGGCCGGGTTATACTTAAGCCGTTCGGGCGCATCGGGCGTATCGAGTTCCTCGAATAGGTACAACACATCAGATTTATTGCCGGATTTATCGGGCTTTGGCGCATCGTTCGTCCATTCGGCTGGAATTGCAGCGGCGATTGCTTGTATCTGTGGGCCGGGAATGACAAGTGTTGGAATTTCAAACTTGAAATGCTCTTCGAGCGCTTTTTGTACCGCGTGCCTCGTGGGCGCGTGTGGGTGCGTGGCGACGGCGTTGCCGGAATTGATATAGGTGGTTACATCGGTAAATCCAAGTGATTCGAGAACCAGGCGAAATTCATGGTTTGGGACTTTGTGATTTCCTCCGACATTGACGCCACGAAGAAGAATTGCATATTTCATATGTGCAATTATATCAGGCGGCGGAGTTTAATTGACAAAGCCCTTATGTTGCGATATAACTAGAAACATAAAGCACTTGAGCCTATGTCACGAATAGGCAAGCTGGGCGCAAAATACGCCACGGAAGCAAACCGTAAAATCTGCAAACCGAAATCGCAGCAAGACTGCACGAGCCGGTGCCAAGTGCCTTACCTCAGTAATGAAGTAGGGAATAAGGATGGGACCGCGGAAGGGTCTTTTTTATTCTCCTTTCGTTCCTTAGCTAACGACTGTTAGTGTTATCTAAAGGAGCATTGAATAATGAAAAAGACCCTCACAACACCACGTCGCCCAAGCGGGTTTAATGAATATTTACCAAGCGAGCAGATTGAATTTAATCGTTTGCTTGATATTATTCGCCGTACTTATGAAAAATACGGGTATGCTCCGATTGATACACCCGATATTGAGCTCTCTGAGGTGTTGCTCGCAAAGGGGGGTGGTGAGACTGAGCAGCAGATCTACCGATTTGAGCGTGGCAAGAACGACCTTAGCTTGCGATTTGACTTAACGGTACCACTTGCGCGATACGTGGCCGAACACGAAGGGCAGTTAGTTTTTCCATTTCGTAGGTACCACATCGGTAAGGTGCACCGTGCCGAACGTGCCCAGGCAGGGCGGTTTCGTGAGTTTTATCAGTGCGATATTGATGTGATTGGATCGGAAAGCCCACTGATTGATGCCGAGTTCCCGGCTGTTATCAATGAAATTTTCGAGCAATTTAATTTTGGCGAATTTACGATTCGTATCAATAATCGCCTTGTTTTGAATGGATTCTTCGAGGGAATTGGATTGAGCGAGATTTCTGCTGATGTACTGCGCGTTATCGATAAGATGGAAAAAATCTCACGCGAGGATTTGATCGGAGAACTCGAAGCAATCGGATTAACAAGCGAGCAGATAAAAAGCGTCATTGGATTTACTGAAATTAGCGGTACTAACGATGAGATTCTTGAGAGTTTAGAAAACCTTGATATTCAGAACGAGACATTGAGTAACGGCGTCATGAAATTGCGCCGCCTCATTGAGGCACTTCGCACGATGCAGGTGCCAGAAAAGCGCTTCAAGATTGACCTTCGCATTGCACGCGGACTCGATTACTACACTGGTACCGTATATGAAACAGTCCTGAATGACTTGCCTGGGGTGGGGAGTGTTTGTTCTGGTGGGCGTTATGATGATCTTGCGAGTAATTATACGAATACACAATTGCCAGGAGCGGGGATCTCGATTGGTCTGTCGCGATTATTTTACAAGCTACTTGAAGCGGGCGTTATTAAGCCAACGCAGCAGAGCCTAGCGCAAGTGATCGTTATGCCACTCGAAGAGGTTGCAGTGCCAAAAGCTTTGGAGATTGCTTCGCATTTACGCGCGCTCGGATCGCCAATAATTGTACATACCGAGCCAGGCGCAATGAGAAAGAAGTTCCGTTACGCCGACCGTATGGGCTGTCGCTACGTGGTAGTAATCGGCGAGAATGAACTCGCAACCGGCGCACTCACTATTAAAGATATGGAGAGTGGTGAGTCATTTGTCGGACAAGTGGAAGATCTTGATCGGCTCCTCGACAACAATTAGGCCTATAAATATTCGCTTAATTGTCGTTGCAAAAACTACTTTCTTTTCACGCGTTTTCACGGTGTAATATAGTTTTGTAAGCAAAAAGCTTACGGATTAACAAAAGGAGGTAACAATGAAGCTATCGACCAAAACAGTCGCATCACTACTTGTCGTGACAGCAGTAGCCGCTGCGGTGCCCGGCCTTAGCCAAGTAGCCATCCCTAAGAAGCGCCGCGAGTCGCTATTCGACAAATTATTAAGTCGACACGACCGTAAGGGCGAGCTACGTGCCGAGATTCTTGGCATTTCACCACACGAATTCAAACAAATGAGTAAAACAAAGACTTTTGAAGAAGTCATTCAGGCGTGCGGCCTCTATAGTAAGCGAGATTTTCGTCTTGCGCTGATGGGCCGACTACGTAACGAACTATTGCAGCGAGGCTGGACCAGGTCGCGTATCGATAGCTATGTTATGATGCGTGCGCCACGTATGATGATGGCGGCCTAGCGCAGCTAATACTCATTAAAATAACCCCAGGACGGGGTTATTTTAATGTGCTGCATATTGCCGTGCATGCGACTAGTAAACGAGGTATACTGAGGGAATGGAACATACATTTGTGAAGATTCTTGCCGACTGGCTCATGATCCCGATTGTACTCGTGGCGTTATATGCGATATTTTGGCGCGTCGCTGGCCCTAAGCGATATGATCGGTATACCCGAGTGTTTATGGCAGGGATTACCTCCTATATTCTTGCGAAATTTATTGGGAATGCGTGGCAGCCCGAACAGCTACGTCCATTTGAGGAAGTCGGCGCGCATCCTGGGGCTGCATATCTGAATAACCCTGGGTTTCCGTCCGACCATGCACTGCTTGGGTTCTTTTTGACGCTTGCAGTGTGGTATTGTACTCGCAATCGTATGCTGACGGTGATAATGGCAGTACTAACAGTACTTATGTGTTTTGGACGCGTATTGGCTTTGGTGCATACGCCACTTGATATTGCTGGATCCCTCGTTATTACGGCGATCAGTACTCTGTGGTACCGTGACTATGTAAAAGTGCGGTTACATAAATTAGTAGGCAAAAGCGCAAAATCATAGTAAAATTACTTAAAGACTACTGATAATTCCGGGGAGTAAAGGGTATGAGCGAACCTGTTGTCCATGAAGAGACGCCTAATGAATCAGCGTTAGTAACCATGGGGACATCTGAACTATTACGAATAGTACTTCGTGGGGCGCTTGTTGGCGCTGCCGTAGCGATCGTATATCTATTATTGAATAAGTTCGTGTTTACGGCTGTCCTGTGCCGTCCGCAATCTACCGGTGACTGCACGCAGGCGCCAAACTATGCTGCGATCTCTGCATTCGTACTGAGTGTACTCGGCGGCGTCATTGTCCTTGCGCAGGCTCGCGTGTACCGACCGCTACTTGTTGTGCTTGCTGCACTCATTTCACTGTGGGGTATCCAAGACCATGTGGTTGATGCAATGTGGTACTGGGTGATTCTAGGCGCTGTTGCGCTCTTTGGCATTTCGTATGGGCTTTATGCGTGGCTTGCACGAATCCGTAATTTTATATTGGCACTTGTCGTCACGGTAGTGGTTGTTGTTATAATCCGGTGGATGTTGGTCGCATAACGCGAAAGGTATAATGGTGGGTATGGAAATTATTGTAAGTATTTTGCTTATTATCGTGCTTTTGGCGCTTGGCGTCGTGCTTTATGTAGTTGTTCATAAAATGAACGAAATGAAGCAGTCAAGCGCTGTTGAATTATTAAAAAGTGATGTTACGGAATTATCGCGCAGTGTGATGATGCTTAATCAATCGATGGGCGACCGGCTGGAGAAAAGTAGCCTTGGTATGCAGCAATCGGTACAACGCCAATTGACCGAGAGCCAAAAGCTCGTGGCCGATGTAACCCAGCGCCTTGCGAAGCTTGACGAGACGAACGCGCGAGTTGTTGGTGTGGCTGACGAGCTGAAGACATTACAGAATGTATTATCAAATCCAAAGCAGCGCGGTGTATTTGGCGAATTTTACCTATCAAGTGTTTTAGAAAATATTTTGCCGCCGGGACAATTCCAAACTCAGTATAAATTTAGCGACGGGGAAATTGTTGACGCGGTAATTTTTCTTGATAAAGGCCAGATATTGCCGGTAGACAGTAAGTTTAGCCTTGAAAACTATAATCGTATGATTGAAGCCTCAGGTAAAGAGCGCGAACAGTATATGCTTAAAGTGAAAGCAGACCTTAAGGGGCGAATTGACGAAACCTCAAAATATATACGTCCGAGTGAGAAGACGATGGATTTTGCATTTATGTTTATCCCAAGTGAGTCGCTTTACTATGATTTGCTCATCAATAATGTCGGTAATGGCGGCAGCTCACGGGATTTGATTGAATATGCATTCCGCGAAAAGCACGTGATTATTACGAGTCCTACGAGTTTTATGGCGTATTTGCAGACGGTCCTACAAGGTCTCCGCAGCCTTCAGATTGAAGAGCAGGCAAAAGATATCCAAATACGTGTTGGTAAGCTTGGCCAGCACATTGCTAAGTTTGACGAGTACATGGCAAAGCTTGGCAGTTCACTTGGCACTACGGTAAACCACTATAATTCTGCGCATAAAGAGCTTGCTAAAGTTGATAAGGACGTCGTGAAGATTGCAAACACCGATCCAAGTGTTGAGGCGATTTTACTCGACAAACCTTCGCAGGAGTAATACTGTAAGCCTCTTTTCGTCACCGTTTTATTACGAATACCGTTACACGCCTAAAATCTCTCGGTCCTAGCCGGGGGTTTTAGGGTTGCATTTCGCCTCTAATATCCGCAATAAAAGGTAACGAGCGTGGCTTTGTTTCTAATAAAAATACTACCCGTTTGGTGCGGGTAGTATTTTACTAAGAGTGACTAAAGATTAGTCGTTCTTATTGCGGCCAGCGATGAGGAGGTAAAGGTTACCACCAAGCGCTGCACCAATGAGCGTACCGAGAATCACAGATGATGTGAAGTAGCTGTAGGTGGTTGTGTCGGTTGTACTTACACCGAGCTCACTGTCGGAGTGATTGCTTACTGCTAGCGCAATAGCTGGGTTGGCAGTGATACCCTTTACATATGCTGAGTATGGCACGCTTGGAGTCTTTGCACTCTTGTCAGTTTGTGATGTTTGTGACTGCTTCTGGTATGCAGCAACATCTTGTGACTTAAGTGTTGAGAGCAGTGAACCACCCGCAACAAGACCAATGGTAAGGGTAAGCCCTGCACCAATTGCGCGAACGCCAGCCGTAAGCTCGCGACGGCTCAATACTGCTGTAAGACCGAATAGGAATACGGCAGCACCAACGAGCTCACATGCGAAGATGCCCCAGTTGAAGTTCCAGAAATGGTTGAAACTAAGGTTTGTGCTGCTGTCTGATACCCAGTTTGTAACAATCAATGCAAGCATTGCACCAAGGAGCTGAGCGCCCCAGTAGAATGGTACAAGAATTGACTTGAGCTTACGAGTTGCCCAAAGACCAAACGTTACTGCTGGGTTGATATGAGTGCCTGATACTGCACCAACGGCAAACACAAGCACGGCAAGTGCAAGACCTACATAAAGGGCGCCTGAATCAGTAAATGTTGCAAGCGCAACCAACGTCAAGACGAACGTACCAACAAGTTCGGCAAGCACGAGGTTAACAATATTTGATGGTAGCTTAGAGCCACTTTTATTTGAAGCAACAGCGGTACGCACAACAGGTGTGGTTTCTGGTTTTGCTTCAGCACGAACTGTGCGAACAGTTGTTTTGGCTGCGGCCGGCTTTTTGGCGGTCGCTTTTTTAGTAGAAGCGGCTTTCTTGGTAGCCATTGATTATATCCCTCCTTTAACTAAGATATAG
>Ga0068856_100000201_pt1 | contig 63742 bp, 64 predicted proteins | sample KBSCornC62_FD_66595 | JGI IMG/M metagenome (GOLD analysis project Ga0068856, IMG submission 66595) | Corn rhizosphere microbial communities from Kellogg Biological Station, Michigan, USA - KBS Corn C6-2 | ecosystem: Host-associated > Plants > Roots > Rhizosphere > Soil ...
TCCTGGCTGTGTTATTTCCGTGCCTTGAAGCTTGGTCCGGCATCGCTGGTCGCTCCGGTCGACAAGCTGAGCGTGGTGCTGGTCGCGATTTTCGGCGTGCTTGTCCTGGGCGAGCGGCCGTCGCCGGCGGGATGGCTCGGCATCGCCATGATCGGCTGCGGTGCCGTGCTGATCGCAGCCAAGGTTTGAAGATTTGCGGCAAGCGCGTTGCGTTGAGCCTGCCCATCTTTTCCGCGTCATGGTGAGGAGGCGCGCTCCCGGCAGCGCTCTTGCGCTGTCCGGTGCGCCGTCTCGAACCATGGGCCGCGGGCGCCGTGGCCCATCCTTCGAGACGCATCGCTGCGCGATGCTCCTCATCAGGATGAGGTTTCCCTTAGTGTCCGGCGATGATCTCCGCGATCTTCGTCGCCGGCGGTGTGTTGCGGCTGCGTTGCGTTCGCACGATGCCGTCGATGATGGTCATGCTGATGCCGGGCAGGTCGCCGAGTTGCACGCTTTCCAGGATGTTCTTGCCGGGAGAGTGCTGCGCTCTGTCCATGATGACGAAGTCTGCCGAGCGGCCGATCTCGATCAGGCCGCAATCGAGCGCCCGCATCCGCGCGGTGTTGCCGGTGGCGAAGCAGAATGCGAGTTCGGCCGGCACTTCGCCGAGCGAGGACAGCATCGACACCATGCGCAAAATGCCGAGCGGCTGCACGCCGGAGCCGGCCGGCGCATCTGTGCCGAGGATGATGCGGCTGAGGTCGCCCATTTCCCGCGCGGTGCGCAGCGTGAACAGCGCCGAGCGTTCGTTGCCGTTGTGAACCAGTTCCAGGCCGCGCTTGCAGCCCTCGCAGATGCAGCGGATCTGGTCGTCGGGCAGCGCGGTGTGGCCGCCGTTGATGTGGCCGACCACGTCGGTGTCGGCTTCCAGCACCACGTCCTTGTCGATCAGGCCGGAACCGGGGATCGAGGGGCCGCCGGTGTGGATGGTGCTCTGGATGCCGTATTTGCGCGCCCAGCCCACCATCTTGCGCGCGGTCGGGCCGTCCTTGACGCCGCCGAGCCCGACCTCGCCGAGCAGTTTTACGCCGGCCGCGGCGAGTTCCTTGAAATCGTCCTCGACCATCTCGCATTCGATCACGGGCGCGCCGGCATGGACCTTGACGCCGCCGGGCCGCAGCGTCCAGAACGCGCGCTGCGCGAAGATCGCCATCGCCTTCAGCCCGACCACGTCGCGGGGACGGCCGGGCATGTGGACTTCGCCGGCCGAGATCATGGTGGTGACGCCGCCATGCAGATAGCTGTCGATCCAGCCGCTTTGATTTTGCCGCGGCGTCCAGTCGCCCGCCACAGGGTGGACGTGGCTGTCGATCAGGCCGGGCGCGACCGTGGTGCCGGCGGCATCGACGGTCGTGGTGGCGTGCGCGGTGTCGACATCCTTGGCGCGGCCGATGGCGGTGATCTTGCCGTTCTCGGCCACGATGGTGTCGGCGTCGAGGATCGGCTTTTCCATCGCGCCCGACAGCAACAGCCCGATGTTGCGGATCACCAGTCTGCCCGGGCCGGTTGCCTGGGGTGCGTCATGGGCCATCGGGTTTCCCTCAAGTTTTTCCTGGTGGTTCAATGCCTTCGCGGGCGGCCTTGAAGCCATCTTGCGCGGCTTGACGGCGGGATCAAGCCGGATTATTCATTTGTACACGAACGATTGTATACGAACGAGTTTTGCCTCGCAAATCGGCCTCTGGAATCGCAAACCATGAGCAATTTCAATCAGGAAAGCGTCACCAGCGTCCATCACTGGACCGACACGCTGTTCTCCTTCACCACCACCCGCAATCCCGCGTTCCGTTTTCGCAATGGCGAGTTCACGATGATCGGGCTGAAGGTCGGCGAGAAGCCGCTCTTGCGCGCCTACAGCGTCGCCAGCGCCAATTACGAAGATCGGCTCGAGTTCTTCTCGATCAAGGTGCCGGATGGACCGCTGACCTCGCGGCTCCAGCATTTGAAAGAGGGCGACGAGATCATCGTGAGCCGCAAGACCACCGGCACGCTGGTGATCGACAACCTCGAGGACGGCCGCAATCTTTATCTGATCGGCACCGGCACCGGGCTGGCGCCGTTCCTCAGCGTGATCAAGGATCCCGGGACATACGAGCGCTTCGAGAAAGTCGTGCTGCTGCACGGCTGCCGCCGCGTCGCCGAACTCGCGTATGGCGAGCTGATCACCGAGCAATTGCCGAACGACGAAATGATCGGCGAACTCGTGCGCAGCCAGTTGATCTACTATCCGACCGTGACCCGCGATCCCTTCCGCAACCGCGGCCGCATCACCGACCTGATCATATCAGGCAAGTTGTTCGCCGATATCGGCCTGGCGCCGCTCGAGGCCGCGCATGACCGGGTGATGATCTGCGGCAGCCCGGCGCTGGTGCAGGACACCCGCGCGCTGTTGTCCGATGCGGGATTGACCGAAGGCAATCACGGCGAGCCGGCGCAGTTCGTGGTCGAGAAGGCGTTCGCCGAGCGCTGAGTCTTGCGGCGAACGGCATGATCGCCAGCACGCTGCGCTGCAACGCGACCGCTTCTGATCGGTCGGCGTGAGCATGGCAGCCATTCCGGCGCGCGGCAAATCCAGAAACATTTGCTAGTTCCAAAGATGCTCTTTTACAGGGCGTCGAGAACAGGCATGCTCTTTCGCAAGCTGACCCGCCTGTTGCAAAGGCCGGCGGCGATTCAGGGGAGAGAAATCATGCCGATGGATCAATCGGGGGAAGCGCGCGCGGCTACTATTCTGGCGCGGTTGGATCGTTTGCCGGGCACGCGGCATGTGTGGATGCTGATCGCGCTGCTCTCGCTCGGGGGCGTATTCGAACTCTACGATCTCTTTATGACCGGCTATCTCGTGCCCGGCCTGATGAAGGCGGGATTGCTGACCGGCGTTGAGGTCAGCATTTTCAAGGGTCCTGCGCTGTTCGTGGCCTCGACCTTCTTTGGCCTCTTCATCGGTACTTTCGTGTTCGGTTACGCCGCCGACAAATACGGGCGGCGGACCATCTTCACCTATTCGATGCTGTGGTACTGCGCCGCAACATTCGTGATGGCCTTTCAGAACACCGGCTGGGGCGTCAATCTGTGGCGGCTGATCGCGAGCGTCGGCATCGGCGTCGAACTGGTCACGATCGATACCTATCTGTCGGAACTGGTTCCGAAGTCGATGCGCGGGCGGTCGTTTGCGTTCAACCAGGGCGTCATGTTCTGCGCGGTCCCGATCGTTGCATTGATCTCCTATCTGCTGGTGCCAATAACCCCGTTCGGCATCGAAGGCTGGCGCTGGGTCGTGGCAATAGGCTCGATCGGCGCGCTGTTCGTCTGGTTCATCCGCCGCGCCGTGCCGGAGAGCCCGCGCTGGCTGATCAATCAGGGGCGGCTGGATGAGGCGGAGGCCGTCACCGCCGGAATCGAAGCCAAGGTGCTGGCCGATCTCAATGGCGCACCGCTGCCGGCGCCAGCGGATCACCCCGTCGACAAGGCCGAGCCGCTGGGCCGCCTGTCCGAGGCGTTCACGCCGCAATACCGCAGCCGGACCTACATGCTGATGGTATTCCAGTTCTTCCAGACCTTCGGCTTCTACGGGTTTGCGGCCTGGGTGCCGACGCTGATCGCCAAACAGACCGGCATCGATCTCCACGACAGCCTGCTTTATTCGTTCATCATCGCGATCGCGGCTCCGTTCGGGCCGTTGCTCGCGATGAGTTTCGCCGACAAGATCGAACGCAAGTGGCAGGTGGTGGGCGCAGCCTGCTGCATCGGCATTTTTGGCGTGGGATTCTCGTACCAGAGCACGATGTCGCTGCTGATCCTGTTCGGCGTGCTGATTACGTTGGCGAACAATGTGATGTCCTACTCGTTCCACAACTATCAGAGCGAACTGTTCCCAACCCGCATTCGCGCCCGCGCGGTCGGTTTCACCTATTCGCTCAGCCGGATCAGCGCCGTGTTCGCAAGCTTCATCATCGGCTACTTCCTGCAGTCGTATGGCACCAAGGGTGTGTTCGGCCTGATCGCGGTGGCGATGACGCTGGTGGTGGTTTCGATCGCCGGCTGGGGACCGCGCACGCGCGACCTCGAACTCGAACAAATATCGAAGTGACCGGCTGATCGCGGGAGCGGTGGGCTGACGGCATAAAGCGAAGGGCGGGATCATGACCGATCCCGCCCTTCGAATTATCGTCGTTCAGCTCGCTGGGCTATCGGCTCGAAACCAGCCGCAATCGGGGTTTCAGGGTTTCCTCGAGCTCGGCCTTGAGCTGTTGCACGCGCCTGTCGCCGGAATTGGCCGCACAAACGGAAAATTGATTGACCGATCGCGCCAGCGCGCGCCGCTCTTCGGCACTGGTGTTTGGATGCGCCTTGGACAGCCGCAGCACCATTTGGCCCAACTGCAGCAGAATTCCGTCGATGGCGCGATCGATCTCCGCAAGCTCTGTCATGACGCGCCTCCCGTGACCAGAATAACGGATGGCCTGGCGCGCCGTTCCGGGCTTCGATCATCAGGGCTAACCGGGCGTAAACGGCCGGTGATGAAAAGAGCGGCAGCGCGCGCGGCGAGATTGCGACCGATTGCATTTAGTTCCGGCTGTCTTGTCGTTTTCTGCGCTTCGCGATGCCTTGCGGCCTGCAAAAAATGCCATAGGATATTGAAAGCAATTACTCTGCCGGATGATAGAGCCAGCCGAGACATCCGATGCGCGCTTACACCTTCAAGGAGAAGACGCGGATAACCGCCGGCGCCGTCGCAGCGCTGGTCATCGTCGGCTGGCTATGTGTACTGGCCATCGCATTTCTTTCCGTACCTTAGACAGCGCGGGAAAGAGCTCATGCCGAAAAAGGGAATCACCGGCCACGACGAATGGGTCGTCACGGAAGCACTGGCTACCGCGCTGGTCGCGCTCGAGCAGCTTCCCGAAAAACATCAGCCGCGCGCGCATATGGACGATCTCAGGAAACTGCTGGATGCCGGTTGCCAGCGAGGGACCACGGCGCTGCATCTGGCGCAAGCAAAATGCCGGCTGTTTCCAGGCCACGATCCGCTTGAGATTTATCGGGAATACGGCCTCGAGGACGGGCAGGGCTGAGCGCTATTTCGCGACGAATGCCAGCATCGCATTGTTGCCCGCGGCGGGCGGCACCACGAGTGCATCGCCGCTCTGAACCGCTGATGTCCCGAGCGCCCGCCGCGCACTGGCGGGATCGTCCACCCCGAGCACGAGACCGATACCGCCGCGCTCCGGCAATTCAGCCATCGGCACGCCGGGATATTGAAGGCCCAGCATATCGCGGGCGAGGAAGACAAAATCGGCGCGGCCCGGGCCTGACGCCACCTGCCATGCGCCGTCGCGCCCGCTGGTTGCGGGAACGTCGATCATGGTCGACAGATGCCCTGCATCCGCTTTCGGATCCGGCGAGACCATCAGGATGCGCACGATGCGTTTTGCCGTATTGGCATGCCGCTGCAGCTCCGGAATCCAGACGGTGTCGCGGGTCTTGTGCTGGCATGCGAACAGCCGGACGCCGCCCGGCGCCTGATCGATCGGCCATTGGAAGGTGGCGAATTTCGCGGCGCTTTGCCGGCCGTCGGGCAGCGTGACCGGGCGCTCGAAATCGGTTGGACCGATCGGCGGATAACCGCGCGCGCGGATTTCCTCGGCGCCTTGCGCCGCATCCAACGTGGTGAAGGCGACACGCTCGATGCCGCCGCCGGTGCGGGTGAGAAACGCCCGTGTGGGCGCGTTATGCTTGGTCTCGTCGAGCACGCCGAGCAATTCCAGATAATCCTCGCCGAGCATGATGGTGTAGTTGCCGGTTCCCATTTTGGCGCTGTGGGTGCCGCGCGGCGACACCGTAAATCCCAGCCGCTTCCAGTTTTGCGCGGCGCCGTCGAGATCATTGACGACGACGACGGCATGATCGACCCCGGTGATGTTTTTCAGCGACATTTTTGTACGGCTCCGCGGCGCCTGGCTCGGCGGACTATAGGCCATTTGCCAAAGTAATCCTCGGCGATTATTGAAGCGTGGGCCCTCGGAGAAGGGGCGGCAAAAATCGTGGCGGAGAGCACATGTCGGAATTACTGGCGGATTTCACCCGGACGCGGATCAAGACCAGTGGTGCCGACATCGTACTGCGTCATGGCGGCAAGGGTCCGCCGCTGCTGCTGATGCACGGCAATCCGTTCACGCATATGTGCTGGCACAAGGTCGCGCCGCGCCTCGCCAAGGAGTTCACCGTCGTACTGCCGGATCTGCGCGGTTACGGCGACAGCTCCAAGCCGGACGGCGGACCGGATCATTCCGCCTATTCATTCCGTTCCATGGCGCTCGACCAGATCGAGGTGATGAAGCACCTCGGCTTCGACAAGTTCATGGCCGCCGGCCACGACCGCGGCGCGCGCGTGCTGCACCGGCTGTGTCTCGATCATCCCGACGCGGTCACCCGCGCGGTGTTTCTCGACATGCTGCCGCAGCATCATCTGCTCAACAACGTGACCAGACGCTGGGGCACGTTCTCGTGGCACTGGTTCTTCATGGTGCAGCCTAATCCGCTGCCGGAGACCATGATCAGCGCCGATCCCGAATTCTACATCCGCAGAAAACTGTCGAAGACCGATCAGGGCACCAGCTTCTTCGATCCGAGGGCGCTTGCGGAATATATCCGCTGCATCAAGGATCCGAAGACCGTCTACGGCATGTGCGAGGATTATCGCGCGACGTTTGGGGTCGACCTCGACATGGACACCGCCGACTTCGACGCCGGCAAGAAGGTGACGTGCCCGACCATGATCCTGTGGGGCGCGAAGGGCGGGGTGGGGCGCAACCACGATGCGGCGAAGGTGTGGGCGGATTACGCCGGCCGCATCGAGCGCACCGCGACGGTGCCATCGGGGCATTATTTGCAGGAAGAGTGCCCGGAGGAGACCTATACCGAATTGCGCAATTTCTTCGCGGCCTGAGGTTTCGGTCTAAGCGCCGGCCGCCTCGATCGCCAGCGACAGGCTCGTTTTGGCTTCGACCACGATCTCCTCGACCAGATCCTCGCGGCTGGCGCGGGCGATGTCGCCGGTCATCAATCCCTGTTCCGCCAGCGTGACGACGCCGTGCAACGCGGCCCAGATTTTCAGCGCGCTGCGCTCGCGCAGGAATCCGACGGCCGGGGCTTCCAGCGCGTCGACCAGCAGACGAAAGGTTTCCGCCGCCGCGCCATGGATCTCGCTGTCCTTGGGCGCGGAGGCCACCACCCGCGAGGCGAACATCAGGCGGTAGAGCCCGTTTCGGCGCAGGCCGAAATCCAGCGTGGCGTGCGCGAGGCGCGACAGTTTCGAGCGTTTCGACGGCCTGGCGATCGATTCCCGCAAGCTCGCGGTGAACTGGCGGAAGGCTTCCACCGTGACCGCCGCCATCAGGGTTTCGCGGTCGGCAAAATGCTTGTAGGGCGCCGGTTGCGAGACGCCGAGTTTCTTGGCCAGCGCGCTGATGTTGATGGCTTCGGGGCCGCCGCGCTCCGCTTCCGCGAGCGCAGCCTGCACCAGGGCATCGCGGAGATCCCCATGGTGGTAAATATGAAGCGGCTTGCGGGCAGGGCGGGCTGGCATTTCATGTGATAGGCTATAACTTTCCGCTTGACAGTGCAACCGTCTGCCGAAGTAATATGTTATAACTTAAAGGCGGGTGGGGAGCGAAGCCGCCCGCCGATGGGAAGTTACGCGAGATGCGCGCAACGCCAGCGGCGCGCCGGAAAAAGGGAGCGCTCGTGATGGCCGGAAAGCTCAGGATCCGCGTCGACCAGGACAAATGCCAGGGCCATGCGCGCTGCAAGTCGCTGGCGCCCGAATTGTTCAATCTCGACGAATTCGGCAACGCCCACGAAATCGGCGACGGTTCGGTGCCTGATGGCCTCGAGGACAAGGCCTGGCTTGCGCAAACCAATTGCCCGGAGATCGCGATCGAGGTGACGGAAGAGTAGGCGAGCGTCCCAATCCCGTTGCCGCCGTACATTCGATTCCGGACGAACCAGATAAGGAAATTGCCCGATGTCCGATTCCACGAGCGTCATGCCCGAGCATCCCCCGGTCACCGACTGGGTGCACGATTTCGATCATACCGATCCACGCTGGACCGAGGATCCGTTTCCGATCTGGCAAGAATTGCGGGCCGAATGCCCTGTCGTCCACACCAAGCGCTTCCTCGGCTGTTATTTGCCGACCACCTACCAGGCGGTGAAGGAGATCGCCTACGACACCGAGCATTTCTCCTCGCGCCGCGTCATCGTGCGCGACGTGCGGCCGGAGACCACGGGAACGGCCCCGCCGATCACCTCCGATCCGCCGGAGCACAAGCCCGCCAAGCAGGTGCTGCTGCCGCCGTTCACGCCGGACGCGATGAAGAAACTGGAGCCCCGGGTTCGCGCCATCTGCAACGAACTGATCGACGAATTCATCGCTGACGGCAAATGCGACGCGGCGGCGCGCTATACCAAGCACATTCCGGTCCGCGCCATCGCCCACATGCTCGGCATTCCCGAAAAGGACGGCGATCTCTTCATCAAATGGATTCACGGCATTCTCGAACTCGGCATCAGGGACAACGACGCCCTGATCAACGCGGTGCACGAGATGATGGAATATTTCGCCGTGCATATCGAGGAACGCAGGAAGCATCCGACCGACGATCTGATCTCGACGCTGATGCGCGCCAAGGACAAGAACGGCCAGCCGTTCTCCGACGATCATGTGCAGGGATCGCTGCGGCTGCTGCTGATCGCCGGCATCGACACCACCTGGAGCGGCATCGGCTCGTCGATGTGGCACCTGGCGAAGACGCCGGCCGACCGCGCGCGCCTGATCGCCGACCCCGAACTGATGCCGACCGCGATCGAGGAGTTTTTGCGCGCCTATTCTCCGGTGACGATGGCGCGCGAGGTGATGAAGGAAACGACCATCAGCGGTTGCCCCGTAAAACCCGGCAACATGGTGCTGCTGTCGTTTCCCGCCGCCAACCGCGATCCCGCCATGTTCCCGGATGCCGACAAGGTCGTGATCGATCGCAAGGAAAATCGCCACGCCGCATTCGGCCTCGGCATCCATCGCTGCGTCGGCTCCAACCTCGCGCGGATGGAAATGACGGTCGCGATCGAGGAATGGTTGAAGCGGATTCCGGATTTCCGGCTTGATCCGGCCGGCCGCGTCGCCTGGTCGGAAGGCACCGTGCGCGGCCCCCGCCGGCTCCCGCTGCTGTGGGGCGGGGCCTGAAGCCTCACGGAAAGCACGGCCTGCGTGCGTGCCGGGCATGAGCCCGTTCTTTATTTCAAGGGGATGAGTATGTCTTCCGCCTTGTGAAACCGCTTGCCGCGGGGCATTGATCTTCGCATCCCGGAGCGAGCTTTCACCATGAGTCAAATACAGGATGTCGCCGATCTCTCGGTTATGGACCGCGCGGCCACCGACGACGACGCCGAGGCGCGCAAGGCGCTGTGGGGATCGGCGCTCGGCTACGCCATGGACGGTTTTGACCTGCTGATCCTCGGCTTCATGCTGCGCGCGATCTCGGCCGATCTGCACCTGACGCCGACGCAGGCCGCGTCGCTGGTCACCGCGACGCTGGTCGGCGCCGTGTTCGGCGGATTTCTGTTCGGCATGCTATCCGATCATCTCGGCCGGGTGCGGGTCCTGACCTGGACCATTGTGCTGTTTGCGGTCTTCACCGGGCTTTGCGCGCTGGCGCAGGGTTATTGGGATCTCCTGGCCTACCGCACCATCGCCGGCATCGGGCTCGGCGGCGAGTTCGGCATCGGCATGGCTCTGGTGGCGGAAGCCTGGCCGGCGGCCAAGCGCGCGCGGGTGTCGTCCTATGTAGGCCTCGGCTGGCAGAGCGGCGTGCTGGCCGCGGCCCTGGTGACGCCGCTGCTGCTGCCGGTGATCGGCTGGCGCGGCATGTTCCTGATCGGGATCTTTCCGGCGATCGCGGCCTATTTCATTCGCTTCAAGCTGGATGAGCCGGACGTCTTCGTCGCCAACAAGGCGCAGAAAACACCCGGCGGGTTCACGCTTCGCCAGCTCGTGGCCGATGCCGCCACCACGAAAACCAGCATCGGCATGATCGTGCTCTGCTCGGTGCAGAATTTTGGCTATTACGGCATCATGATCTGGCTGCCGAATTATCTCTCCACCCGGTTCGGCTATGGCTTGACGCAGTCGGCGCTGTGGACCGCGGTGACCATCGCCGGCATGGCGCTCGGCATTTTCGTGTTTGGCGATTTTGCCGATCGTTTTGGGCGCCGTCCGGCCTTCCTGAGCTACATGCTCGGCGCGGCCGTCATGGTCGTGGTCTATTCCCGTCTCGTCGATCCGACCGCGCTGTTGATCGGCGGCGCCGTGATGGGTTTTTTCGTCAACGGCATGCTCGGCGGCTATGGTGCGCTGATGAGCGAACTCTATCCCACCTCCGCGCGCGCCACCGCGCAGAACGTGTTCTTCAACATCGGCCGCGCCGTGGCCGGTTTCGGTCCGCTTGCAGTCGGCGCCCTCAGCGCGTCGTATGGCTTTGAAACCGCGATCGCGCTGCTGGCGCTGCTTTACCTCGTCGACATCGCGGCGCTGTTGCTGCTGGTGCCGGAACGGCGGGGCGCGGAGTTAGCGTGAGCAAATGGGTCGTTCCGGGGTCATACTAAGCATTTGAAAAAGCGGGAAAATGCCGTAGTCCTCGCGACCAAGCAAGCCGACGTTTCACCAATCGCCTCGTGATCACGGAGTCTGTCGGAGCGCTGGCACAACCTGAAAATTCTTATCCGATGGCACGTTGTGCCTTGTCGTCCAAGTATCGGGGGACCTCTGGCACTCATCGTTTCCAGCGCGACAGCGCAGTCATAAAAAGGTGCAGCTTCCGTCGCTCGATGTCATCGTCGGTAAAGGTTCCTGCTGGCGATCGGCGTATGGCACCATCGGACGCGCTCCAACAATGTCTCCATGGGTGGGTCGCGCGGCTGAGCTATCTGGGTCGGCTTGCGCTTGAACCAGTCGCCGGAGGTAAAAGGCTTGCGATTCGGTCTGAGCAGATGCGCCGATATAGGATCATTGGGTATCTACACGATGACCCTCTTCGGGGAGGTGCTCATGGGAAAAAATCACTGCGAACTGTCACGGAGCGTTCCTCATAGGACAGCAAGCTCTGTTCCCATATGATCCGGTCGCGCGATCGTTGTCAGCTATTGTAATCCTCCTCGCACGTCGCGGAATACTGGGATGAGCTGAAAGCACAGCTTGGCGCAACGATAATTCGCAAACAAAAGGGGCGTTGACGTGGCCTGGACGAGATCAATTGCAAAGCCGACGCAGCGACAAAACGGCGCGGCCACCGCCGAAGACTTGATTTTACAAACCACCTTGCCAACTATGAGACATGGTTATCATCGCGCTTGATCAGAAGTATTTTTTTCGCGCGGGCCTCTTGCAAATAGGCAAGTAGCCCGGCGGCCTTTTGCCGTCCGGGCTGAGTTCCCCCCACAAATGCAAGTTTGGTTTTGATTGCTGAGTTCCGGAGTACATACGTGCTTCGTGATCACTCGGCACTCGAGCTTGAGTGCCCGGCCGTCGCTAAACGCCAGGACCGATCCACAACCGAGTTAGGAAAGTCTCCAAGTTGTGAATGATGGTGGCGGCCAGTAGTGGGGCTGCGAAATTGAATAATTATGAATGAAGGAGAGCGCGATGATGGAGGCAAGAGAGATGGGGCGGTTGTATACGAAAGTCATCAATAACGTAGCCGGAGCCATTGTTGATTATAATCTTAAGAGCATGAAGCTGTCGAGCGCCAGTGCACTGAGTTCGTTCGAGTACGTGTCCCGGCTTACTGGCTCGAGGACCGCACCGGAAATGATCGAGTGTTCGGGTGCCCATTGTCGAAATCAACTTAACGTACTGGGCGGCTATGCTGACGATCTCGTCGATCTTGCCTCCAAGACGCGAAAGATGTGGCAGGACCGCTCAATGGCAAGCTGAGTTATCGACGTGCGCGCTTCCGCCGCAATGGTTGCAACGCATTTAAGGGCTATATTGAGGTTGCTATGATCCATTTCTTAGACATCGACCTGCGCATCGCGCGGCATTGTTTGCGCGCCGGACGCCTGCATTCGGGCGTTTAGCCGGACGGCGTTCGGCGCCGTCCGGATTCCTTTTCTTCATCAAACGACTTTGACGTGTGGCTTCCCATGTGGAGCCCGAATAAGGAGGCACGCCGTGCCCAATGTATTTCTTCCGAACGTCACCATTCCGGCGTCTGATTTTTCTCGCTTGAAACAACTGGCGCGGCCAGCCGCAGAGCGAGGCAGCGACGCGGACGCGCTCTTTCTGATGAGCGAAATCAAGCGCGCGGAAGTCGTCCCGGACAGCGCGGTTCGATTGAATTCTATCGTTACCATGGGATCCTGGGTGACGTTTTGGACCAATTGGGGTTTCCCGCGCGAGACAAGGCAACTGGTGTATCCCGAAGATTACACGTCGGACCAAACCCAGATCCCCGTGTTGTCGGCATTGGGTGCCGCGTTGGTCGGCCTGAAGGTCGGGAGCGAAATCCCCTTCTTCGCCGCGGGGTGCACCAACGTCGTCAGGATCGAAGGCGTGAGTCGAAGAACGCCGGACGATGTCGTCACGCTCCTTCTTCGCGGGCCGATAATCAAGCTCGGACCGTCCTTTGATGACGAAGATACAGGACCAACAGCCGCTTAGACGCAAAGGAGAGAGAAATGAGAAAGAACAAACACAGTAGCCAGCCAACTGAACTCGTGTTGCCTCCTATCGTAATTGCCACTGAGGAAGCACGCCGTCTCAACACGCTGGCCAATTCCAGTATGGGGCTCTTCCCCCGAGTGGCATATTTCCTCGCGCGGGAGACGGAACGTGCGAAAGTGGTCACCGACGATTGCGATCTGCGCGGCATAGTCCGGATGGGTTCTCAGGTGCGTTATTGCGATGATGAAACCGGCGACGTTCGGGATGTGGTGCTGGTGTATCCGCACGAGGCCGATATTTCATTGAAACGCATCTCGGTTCTTACGCCGGTTGGCGCCGCACTTATTGGCTTGTCGGTCGGTCAGGCCATTGAATTCCAGACGCCGGGCCCTCGAAAGCGCTCACTCAGGATTCTGGGCGTGTCGTATTGAAGATAGGGAGTGTTGATGTGCGCGACGTATCAATGAGAGAGGCTGCCCTCAGTGCGATTTACTCGATCATGGCCATAGTCGTCTTTTTGGGTGGCTTGGCTTACGTTACGAGTATCCTTTGATGCCGACGGCAAAGGCGGCTCCCTCGCGGTAGATCGAGAGGGGGCCGCGCCGGCCTTCCAACAGACCGAAGAAAGAAGGATGTCATGCCGCGTGATTTTACGTTTGGAGAAGCAGCTATAGTTGTGATTTGCGTCACCATGGGACTGATCCTCGGTTTCGGCAGCCTGATTGCGCTTTTTAAGTAGGTGATGGCGGGGTGTCGGCTTTACCCGGACCGGGGGCGTGCTAGACGCAGCAATGACGACAGAGCCTTATGCGGCTTGATCAAATCCACAAGCGTATGGGCGTCCAAAACGGCAAGAAACGCGTCGGATGCATCCCGCAGGACGCCGCGCAGGACGCAGACGCGTTCGATCTGGCAAAAACCGGAATGATCGAGGCAGCCGATGACGCCGAGCTGGTCCTCGGTATCGCGCACCACCCGGCCGACATTGATGTCGCCCGGCTGGCGCATCAGGCGGATACCACCGTTGCGGCCGCGTACCGTGTCCAGATAACCTTTCTGGCTGAGATCGTTCACGACCTTCATGAGGTGGTTCTTCGAGATATCGAAGCTCGTGGCGATGTTATCGATCGTCGTGAGCTCGCCTTCGTTGAGGCCGACCTGGATCAGGACGCGCAGCGCATAGTCGGTATGGAGTGTCAGGCGCATTTTTCTCTCCGGTCGGGGGTATTCCGGGTCACGATCTGATGACAGACTTTATGCGGCGCTCGTGCAATTGCCGACAAGGCTTCTGGCGATCTCACCGGGGGAATCATGATGCCGTTTTGCATCGCAGCCGAGTTTTTGTCGATTCTGCTTTCGGCCGCCACCATGGCAAAGATGGATGGCGAGGCCGTCAAGGCCAAGGCGGCGTCCCATGCGCGGCCCAGGAGGGCGCCGCCGGCGAGAGCTGTCGCCAGCCGACGAATGCGACGACGAATGACAGCGTGCACAGCACGACGGCGAGGACGATCAGCGTCCAGCCGGCGACGGCCTGCTGGTCGAGCCGATAATAAGCGCAAAGCCGGGTCGGTGCCGCCAGATAGAGGCCGCCTATGGCGCCAAGCTTGGGAATAAAATTGGCCCAGATGAAGGCGCGGCCGAGCGTCGGCATGCGGCGCCAACACAGGCCCAGGGGGAGCCCCACCAGCAGCGGCAGGCTCAGGAATTTGGCGGCGTCCATCCAGGGGTCGGCGATCGCACCATCGAGGGCGCGCGGCAGCATCCAGAAAGAAGTGCCCAACACCACCATCACGATGCCGGGGATACCGAGCCAGTCGGCATCGGCGAGCCAGTGCGGCTCATGCGGGCGGGCCCCGCTCGCAAGCACCAAGCCGGTGCCGATCAGCAGCGGCAGCTGTATTGTCATATGCACGGCCATGTCGCTTTCGAGCGCGATGCGCACCGGCCACAGCCACAACGTCAGCCATGATCCGATCGCGGCCACGCAAAGCTGGCGGGCGCTCACGGCGCTGGCACGCGCAACGCGTCCGCGAACAGCTGCGGAGGCGAATCGGGATCGAGGATGCGGGCCAGCCGCCCTTGAGCGTCGACGAGATAGACGGCGTTGTTGTGAATGAAGCCGCCGATGCCGTCCGGGATGATGACGACGCCGAAGCTTTGCTTCAGCGCCGCGAGGCCGCGATCGTCGGCGGGCGCGGCGATCCGCCAGCGGGGCGCCTTGGCGCCATAGCGGTCGCCGTAGAGCTGCAACGCCTGCCGATCGTCGTTTTGCGGATCGAAGCTGATGCTGAGCAGGTCGAGCGGCACGCCGGTTGCCGTGCCGCCCATGAGCTGCAGCACGCCGTGAAAGTCATCGCCGAGCTCGCCGCACAGCGTCGGGCAACGCGTGTAAATGAAGTCGACCAGGACGGGCCTGCCCTTGTACGAAGTCAGCGAGAAGGCATGACCGTCCTGATCCATCAGTCGCACATCCGGGAGGAGGGGTGGCGCGCGTTCAATCGATAATTGGCGTGCGCCGGCGCCGGTGACGACGCGAAATCCCTCGGTCTCCCAGGCGAGCGCCATGATTCCCGTCGCGGCGACGATCGTAAGCAGCGGAAGAAAGCCGCGACTCATCACGCGTCGGCTTCCTCGCGCGTCGCCGAGGGCAATCCGATGACGAAATTCAGCACCATGATCAATGCCCCCAACACTGCCAGCGTCGCGCCGACCGAAGCCACCCGGTCATACGGCAACCACTCCGGCAAATGCACCGCGTAGCGGCGCGGTACGCTGACGCTTCCAGCGGCGAGGAAGGAAAGCACGAATATCGAGCCGCCACCGACGTAGAGCCAGAAGCCGAATGGCAGCAACGCACCCGTCGTCTTCGGGACGATGTAGGTCATGAAGCCGAAGAACATCGCCACCATGCCAAGCAGCAGATAGGTATGGAAGTGACCGGGCACCCATTGCGTGTTGTGCATGAAGCTGTTCACCTCGATGGTACCATCGGCGATCGCCGGGATGACACCGATCGCCCAGCCGGCAACCCCGACGAAGACAAGGCCCGACGCGACGGTCCACTTGATCCCGGAACGATAGACATTGGTGAGCGCGCCGAAGGCGGTCACCAGCAGCACCGGCAGGCCGCTCAGCCAGGAGATCAGCTGGCCGGCGACCAGCGCCCAGGTCGGCATCGCAAAGTCCATCAGCAGGTGATGCGGGTAGACCGTCAGCACCATCACCGTCGACAGCACCCAGGCAAAATAGAAAGCGCGGTTGGTCTTCCACTTGCGATGGGTAAAGACCGGCAGGATTTCGTAGACCGCGATGACCGCCATGTAGATGGTGGCGTTGATAAAGACGTGACCGAAGAAATAGATCATGTTCTTCGCCAGCAGGGCGTTGAAGGTGAAGCTCGGCACGTACAAATTGACCAGCGAGACGACGAGCACCGCCGCGCCGAGCAGGATGCCGAGGATGTTGACGATCAGCACCATGGTCGAAGCGGTTACGGCGGGCGGCGGTCCTTCATCTTCCGGCGCCAGACCAAAGGCCTGTTTGACACCGAGCGCTGCGCCCAGCCCGCCATAGACGACAAGAATACCGCGCGCGATGTCGAGATGCAGCAGCAGGAAGCCGACGCCGATGAACAGCAGGCCCACCATGTAGCAGGCGGCTGCATTGACCGACCAAAGCTCGCCGGAATGCGCGGGCAGCGGGAACAGGAAGGTCCAGGCGGCGGCGAATCCGCCGATGAAACCGGAACCGAGAATGAGCGCGGCGCCGATCAGGAAGAACACCAGATTGGCGACGAACACCGCTGTCGACACCGGCACGTGGCGACGCACGAAGTACCACATGACAGCAGCACCGCTCAGGCCGGCGATGCCGACCATGCCGGCGCCATGCATGGTCATGATCATGTAGAAGAAATCGGGCTGGATATCGATCCATTGCGCCTGCGCCAGGCGCATCGTCAGCCCGAGTAGCATCATCAGCAACAGAACAAGCCCGGACACGACGATGTAGGCGAGAACAGCGGCGCGCGGGCTGATCCCGCTCCGGCTTTGTACGGCTTCGACGGTCATGGCATCCTCCCGGCTGCGTCGCTCAATGCGCCGCGACTTTGATTTCCGCCGTCATCTCGTGATGCCCGACGCCGCAATATTCGAGGCACAGAACCCGATAAACGCCGGGTTCATTGAAGGTGTAGCGCAGCACGTTGATGTATCCGGGCATCGCCTGGGTTTGAGCAACGATGCGCATGTCGGGATCGTAAAGCGCAAAGCCGTGGTTCACGTCGGTGCTGGTGACGTGAAATTCCACGGTTTGTCCAACCCGAAACGCGTCTGGTTTGATGTTCCACGACCACTGCTCGGCGACAGCCTCGACCGGCAGCGTCGCGGTGGCCGACGATGATGCAGACATACTCGACACGTAGGGAAGTTTGCCAAGGGTGTCATAATTGGCCGCGATCAGGACGATGACGGCGAGGCCGAACAGCCAAGTGCGCAGTCGGTATGCCGACGCAATGACGGGCCTGTAATCAGCGAGCGCGACATTGGCGCCTATCGCTACCCAGGCGAACACAGCGGCGAGCGTCCCCATGAGCACGATCGAGACGCCCCAGACGACTTCTTGAATCATAGCCCCCTCCGCAGCGTTTCCAGCCGGTAGGCGATTCACGCACCGCCTACGAAATTAGGTGCCACCTCTTTAACAGCGCGGCCGGGTCGAGAAATCTCTACTGCCGCTTCAACGTCAAATAACATGTATAATTAATGCATGTTATTACATAAACTCCGCCGGGTCAACCTATTCATCGGTCGTCGTGCGCAAATTCATTGCCGGCATCTTCGTCGGCGCGGCCAGAGGCGCGGTCGCGGGGATTTGCGGGCAACATTAGAGCGAGCGGTGAGCACGAAGCAGCCGATCGGATTGCCGACTGCAGTTCGCAAAGTTCGCAAGTCCCCGCTTGGCGCTTGCGTCGTTTCCATCCAAGGCAACAAGCCTAAACAGCTAATGAGGAGATCGAGACCGGGGCGGCACGGTGAGAGGCGATATCCGGCGGCTTCATATAGTCCATGTCCTTGCACCGTTCGAAGAGGAAGCAGTCATCGACGATGCGGCGGTCAATTTCGACATTTACGCGATAGCCGCTTTCGAAATGGAGCGTAGTCCTGCCAAGGCGGGACCCAATATGGCTTCATCTGCGGTTGCAGAGTGAACCAGGTAGATAGGGTACGAAAACCGAGACATTCCTGGCACCAGGTAAAGCCGCTTCGCGGTTAGATGAGGTCGGACGGCGCGCATCCTGAAGTAACCCGCACCACCTGCCGAAAGCATGTAACTCAGTCCCAGTGGGCCAAGATTGACGAAAAGATTAGGTGTGACGCTGGCCATGCTCACGCCGCGCTGCAGGACGAAATCGGGTCCCCAATCCACGTAAACGTACTCTTTATCGCTCAACAGGCCGCCGGCGGGGTCGGTGGTTACCAGCACGAGCTCTTCTTCCATCAGCAGATCTATTTTCAGGCCCGGACGATGCTGAGGAGCATACGTGATGGCAACGTCGACCAGGCCGGAAGCCACTTGGTTGATCAGATCTTGCGGCACGTCGACATGGACGCGAAGCGCTATATCTCGAAGCGAACGACGCATCCATAGAACCCAATCGAGCAAGAGCGGCTGCCACAGGCTCACTTCGCTGCCGATGGTTAGCACCGCCCGGTGGCCGGGCGGTACCCCGACTTGATGTCGGGCGCGTTGCCACAACTGCACGAACGTCGGCGCAAAACGCAGAAACTCTTCTCCAGCCCTCGTAAGCGACGCGCCGCCCTTATGTCGCACGAAAAGCGGTCTGCCGAGCTGCTGCTCAAGGATGCGAACTCTTGCGCTGACCGTCGTTTGACCGACGTTCAATCGGTCGGCGGCCTTGACGAAACTTCCCGTCGAGACGATCTCGAGAAAGGTCCTGGCAAGCTCGGTGTCCATGCTCACACATCCGCAAAAATGCATTTAAGTGTCAATAGAATTCGTTTGTCTAACGCCTCACCGAGGTAGATCGTAAGCCCTGAGGCGATGACATAAAGTCGCGCGCCTTTTAGTTACCATGGCTAGGGTACGTCGATGAGCAGCCGATCGGACACCAACGAAAAATGAGACTCCGGCGATCGGCGACGGGATGCTGAACCTACGGTTTAATCAACTGCAGATCGAACACATCATGACCGAGCAAGACGCGATCAGGAAACTTAAATATCTCCAAAATCAGGACGAGGGAGCCAACGTCCATGTAAGCGCAGACGCCATCCTTTGCGACTTCCTCGATGCGGCCGGCCATGTTGAGATCGCACGGGAGTTTCGGAAGATCCACGAGATTTATCCCACCGCGACTCCCAGATACTCGAAGCCGTCTTGGCGTCAGTCGGGATTGGAAGTCCGAATTCAAGAGGCATCCCGACATAGTCAAGATCTGCATCCAGGTGCACCGCAATCATAGAGGGGAGGCAATTTCCGTGACCCAGCAAGAAGTTCCTGTTGATTGCGAGATGCCGACCCGGGTCAACATCTCCTCTAATACCGCCTGTCCCGATGACGGCGGTTTTCAAGTTAGTCCCAGAGAGAAGGAAGGACTTGACATAGTGTCGGCCGCACAGCGAGAGCGCGCCACACAAAGGCTCGCGAGCCTTGGAGAAATGACCGGGGGAATAGTACATGATGTTAGAAATATACTCGCAGTCATTGAATCGGGGCTTAGGCTCGCGGAAAAACATTCAGAGGAGCCGGAGAAGGCCAGCGCGTGTTTTGCTGGCGTGCATGACGGAATTGACCGAGGGCTGAAATTGACGTCTCAGCTGCTAACCTTTGCCAGGCAGCGAAAATTGGAGGCACGCGAGGGAGACGTGAATGAACTCTTGAGGCAGCTTGAACTCTTTCTGAGGTACGGCGCCGGGCCCGCGATCCATATCGTGTTTGAGCTTGCGCCAGGCATCATGAATTGCCTCCTGGATCCATCACAGTTCAATGCCGCGATCCTCAATCTGGTCGTGAATGCGCGCGATGCGATGCCGAATGGCGGCGAGCTTCAGATAAGCACGGAACAATGGCAAGTCGGGACCAGCACCCAAGACTTGCCCGTGCCGGGCATTTACGTCCGAGTTCGTGTCAAGGACTGCGGCGAGGGGATGCCTCCTGAAACGCTGAGGCGGATCTTCGACCCGTTTTTCACGACGAAGGGTGAGCGGGGCACCGGCTTGGGATTGCCGCAGGTATGCGCATTCATGCGGCTGATCGGTGGCTACGTCAACGTAGTAAGCGAACGTGAAAAAGGAACTATAGTCGATCTCTTGTTTCCGACGGTCACAAGCCGCGGATAGGAACGGATTTACAGCCAGCCGGAATGCCGCCGCCGTACGATGGCGTAAACTCTTATTTCAAAACTACGGAGATGAATGATGAGCAACGAGATGTATCCAAAGGCCACACGAGAAATCGCACAAAAGCGACGCGATCTGGCGCCCAAGCCTGAGGTCGCTTTTCTGGCGTTCAGCCAGGCTGTGTTTGCAGATGGCGCTCTTTCGGGCAAGACAAAGCAGTTGATCGCGGTGGCTGTGGCACACGTAACACAGTGCCCCTACTGCATCCAGGGCCACACGAAGATAGCGCTGCGGTCCGGAGCGACAGCGCAAGAACTGATGGAAGCGGTCTGGGTCGCCGCGGAAATGAAAGCTGGCGCCGCCTTCGCCCATTCGACGTTGATGCTGGATTTCATCGGAACGTCGTCAGATTGACGGACTCGATCGCGAAAAGGCCGACACGACGGCGCGACCGGCCAAGCTGACGCAATGCTCCTTCACCAAGATGTGAGGGCAGGGTCTGACATTGAACGGGCACCCAGAAGAGATTATGAAATTCCCGACGGCTAGAAGCGCCGTACTCCAAAAAAGCTCGGACATAAGGTCGTGCGGAATTTGGGTTCTTGCACCGCTACGGTCGTCCCGTTACCCATCGGGTTTGCTTTGACAAAATCCGCCTGGGGCCCTCCCTCAACAGTCCGTCTTGTTCCGTGCCGCGCCCTTGTGCATCGCGATATGGTCAGGCTGGTTTGACCATCAACAGGGAATGCGCCCCAGTCTGCGATCACAGACCAAAGACAACAATTCAAGTCGATGTAGAGCGGGGAGATCGGGCGCCAGTTCGGCCCAAAAGAACATCCCTCAAGACGATGGCATGGTTATGAACTTTATCATGGGCCGCAAAGATGAGCGTAATCCGGCCTGACCCGGCGCGCGCGCGCAGCTCTTCAAGTTGTTCTCGGTGTCTGTGAATCTCCTCCGCGTATCGCAGTCGAAATTCTTGCCAGCGGGCCGGATCATGGCCGAACCAATTGCGCAGCATAGTGCTAGGCGCGATGTCCTTATCCCACGCATCTATAACTGCGTTCGCTTTACTGATGCCGCGCGGCCACAAGCGGTCAACCAGTATCCGGGTGCCATCACTCGCCGCGGGGGGATCATAGGCTCGTTTCAACTTGACGTTTGCGGCCACGATTCTCTTGCCCATTAGATGCTCCACATGCGTCGTTGCTTACTCTAAGCAGCGTCAATCGGTACTTGTCCCACGAGGCGGTTGCGATCCTGCCTCCTGCTGCACAACAATGTTGTTGTCGTGGGTCGCCTCTTGGTTGGACGATTGCAGATGCCTGCTGCCGGATATTGCGATCGATCCCAACAGGATGCCGTAGACCAGCCACATCACGACTTTGCTATTGACGCTCTCGATTGGGATCGGGCTGCCCCGGGAGGCGTGGTGTGATGGTAAAAGCTCAACCAGACCAGCAGCGACGATGCCCGCGTCCGAAGGCGACCAACGCTCGCTATTTGTCTTCCAGATCGTCGAGGCCAAACTATTTATGGCAGCTCCTTTCGGGAGCTGATTCAATCGAGCGGCCTCTTGCCAGGCGTCGACGTCCTGTCTGGCCAGCGCCGACAATACACTCAAGGGCGTTTCGCGATCTTGATAAAGCGAGGCGAACAGGAAGCGATCGAACTGAGAGTCGATGTGAGGCAATTGGGTCATTTCCCGGTGTCCTTCATGGAAGGAGAAAACTCGGCGCTCCGCTGCCCGCCATACCGATGGCAGGTTGGTATTTACTTGACCGCATCAAACGGAGCCACGCGGCCTTGAGTCCGACAATCTGGTCTTCCTGATGTATTTTGCAAGCGAGAAATATTCGTCGTTAGGTTCGATAAATCAGATAGTTCGATTAATCAAATTTCTCACGCAGGCTTATGGGGCGTCATCGGTCGCTTGCACGGCGAATGAACTTTCTCGCGCGACGTCAAACCGCGATATGGCGTTTTCGGTCGGCAAGGACCGTGAACCCAACAGAGATGCGCCTGGCACCCTTGGTCCGTGCCGGCGGCCGATGGTCTCATCCGATGGAAGCCAAAGATCCGATCGGCGCCATTTCTCCGCGCAGCTGGCGTTCACCTGGTGAGCGCGTCCGCGATGGCACGAAGCGCAATCAGGAGTGGCCGGAGCGGCGGCAAGTTCGCCATGTACGTCTCAGTGCCGGACATTGCGAGAAGAAGGGGACGGGCGGCTGGTGGCGTTGCTGCCCCTTGGTTCTGTTTCCGCACTGCGCCTCTTGCGCGGGTAGCGAGTGATCGAAAGCGGATCGCTTGCCGGAAATGTGTCTTCCAATTCCCGGGTCAACTGCAGATCCATCTCTCTCCTGTCACGCTCGTGGAGCGATTCGTCTGTCATTACGCGTACTCCTTTCACTTCAGGCGCCTGCCGATGTTGCAGGGCATTCAGATAGACCTGGGACGAGCCGCGAAACTCTCGATCAATCGATGCGCGGCAGGACCCCAAATTGATGAAATGGCGGTGGCGAAGATAGCGTCCATTCGAGCGTGGTCGCGCCGGGCCCCCACGGGTTGGCTGCGGCCTTCTCCTTGCGTATGAACGCATAGATCATGCCCACGAAAAACACGACCAGGCCGATTGCCGAAATATACGCTCCGATTGAGGAAATCCGGTTCAGGCCGGCAAATGCATCCGGATAATCGGCGATACGTCGCGGCATTCCCGCCATGCCGAGGAAATGCATCGGGAAGAACGCCAGATTGACGCCGACAAAGGTCAGCCAGAAGTGCAATTTTCCGAAGGTTTCCGAATACATGTACCCGGTAATTTTCGGAAACCAGTAGTACCAGCCGGCGAAGATTGCGAACACGGCGCCGAGAGACAGCACGTAGTGGAAATGGGCTACTACGTAATAAGTGTCCTGCAATATCCGGTCGACGCCGGGGTTGGCGAGCACCACACCGGTGACGCCTCCGACCGTGAACACGAAGACAAAACCGATCGCCCACAACATCGGCGTCTTGAATTCTATCGATCCGCCCCACATGGTAGCGATCCATGAAAAGATTTTTATACCGGTCGGAACTGCGATCACCATACTGGCGAAAGCGAAGTAAGCTTGGGCGCTGCTCGACATGCCGACAGTGTACATGTGGTGAGCCCAGACTACAAAGCCGATGAACCCTATCGCCACCATGGCATAGACCATCCCAAGATAGCCAAAAATCGGCTTGCGGCTAAAAGTCGAAATCACATGGCTGACGATTCCGAAGCCAGGCAACACCATGATGTAAACCTCGGGATGACCGAAGAACCAGAACAAGTGCTGATACAGAACCGGATCTCCACCGCCTTCCGCTGCGAAGAACGTCGTTCCAAAGTTGCGATCGGTAAGGAGCATGGTGATGGCGCCGGCAAGCACAGGAAGCGCCAGCAACAGCAGGAATGCCGTCACGAGAACCGCCCATGCGAACAGCGGCATCTTGTGCATGGTCATACCCGGTGCGCGCATATTGAAAATGGTAGTGATGAAATTGATCGCGCCGAGGATGGAAGAAGCTCCCGCAAGATGCAGCGACAGGATTACGAAATCGACTGCTGGGCCCGGGTGCCCGGACGTCGACAGAGGTGCGTAGAGCGTCCAACCGGTACCGGCGCCGTTCGAACCGGGCTCGCCTCCGACAAAGATCGAGATGATGAACAGCGAAAACGACGCCGGCAGCAACCAAAACGAGATATTGTTCATGCGTGGAAACGCCATGTCCGGCGCGCCGATCATCAACGGCACCATCCAGTTGCCGAACCCGCCCATCATTGCCGGCATCAGCGTGAAAAAGATCATGATCAAGCCATGGCCGGTCACGAAGACGTTGTAAGTATGCGTGCTCGTGAAAATCTGCAGACCCGGCTGTTGCAATTCCATCCGGATCACGATCGAAAAGATTGCGCCAATCAGCCCCGCGCAGATCGCAAACACGAAATACATCGTGCCAATGTCTTTGTGGTTGGTCGAATACAGGTAGCGCCGCCAACCGGTGGGGTGGGCATGGGCGCCAGGATCATTCGTCGTATCTGCGGCGGATTGCATTGTGGGCTTTCCAGGGCTGTTACGGAATCAGTCGAATTTATTACGTCCTCCCACGTGTGACGGCATCGTTCAGCAGCGACGACACATCTCGCGCATCTCCTCGGTCATCGAAGTTTTGCGCGCATTTCGACGTCCAAGCAGAGTGGATGGGCAGACGAAGAACGCAGCAAGCCTTCTATGTGCGTAGAATCTCCAGTTGCGCTATTTGCTTCCGGTGAAGATGAATCATCATCACGAGCAGAGAGTTCAATTCCGAATCAAAAATATTCCGGATAGCGTCCTCGATCGTTTGGAGCAGATCGGCTTGATTGGATATTGCGGATGCGACTGCCTGTTCGAGGGTGAATTTAACGCGACGCTCGTGGGGCGGGCGTTTGCGGCGGGTTGGAACAACTGCCCCCTTTTTCGCGATTTCGCTTTCGAGGAGGATACAGATCGACCCTTGGTCCAGCTCAGACTCCAGAGTCAGATCTGCGACACGAAGGTTGGCCGCGTAACCGATGTCTGCGAACGCCTTGGTTCCGATCCGTTCCTGCTCCAGGAGCGATTTCAGAAAGGCAACCACTTCAGCGCTAGACCAATAGCCGAGATAGCTCGGATCGACTTCATGCATCGAGCAAGGAGACGATGAATACTCTCGAGGCGTATCGAAAATGCCGGTTCGTTCCCATGACTGTGCCTTGTTCATAGCTCCAATCCCTCGACTCAAGGAAAGCGAGAAAGCGAGCATCCTGTGTCGGACGTGGACGCCGGTCGCCACGCGTCACTCTCGACCGTTCCCGCCCTTTTACAAGCGAGAAATATTGCTCGTTAAAATCAAAAAAACAGATACTTGAAGGCGATCGAGCAGTGGGCCAAATGCGGGTGCAGGGAAGCTTGATCGGCACAGTGCCTTAAACCAAACGCGCAAGAACCTTCAATTCGAAACGCGGTAGAGCGCCATGCGCTCATATTGGTTGGGTCGGGCAGATGCAAGGCTCGACACGATCACCCGTTGCCGGCTGACTTCGATGTTATGGTGCCGGTGCCGGCCTAGAACGACTCGGTGTGCTTAAGTGTCGCACGGTCTCTGCTTCACATGCTGCGCGAACATCGGAAGGAGATATCGGAAAGGATCTAGCGCCCTTTTCGCGCGACTGGAGTCGCAGCGTTAAGTGTCCTTGTCGATTTCGAGTTGGCGGTCTGATGCATGATCTCGATCGCGCTACCGAACAGATCGCGATCGCGCTCCACGGGGTAAACGACATAGGCGGGCATCGAAAATTCGGGAGCGCCGCCGATCAGGTATAGCCGCTTCGACTTGAGATGGGGCAGTACGATCCGCTTGGGGAAATAGCCGGATCCTCCATTTTCCAACACGTGCTGCAATCCCAGCCAGCCGATATTCGCGGTTAGCGGAGGGCCACCGAAACTCGGAAAGCAGGTATTGTGCCTTGCGTAGAACTCCGGCCCCCAGTCAACATACACATAGCCAGGCTGGGGTTCTGGTTTGCCGTGTTTATCCGTCGAAACGAGAATCAGTTTCTCTTCGAACAGTAGCTCAACCTTTAATCCGGGCCGGCTCTGCGGGGTGTACATAACGCCAATATCTATTCGCCCCTCGATAAGCCCCTGCATCAATTCGGGCTCAAGCCCACTTTCGGCGCGGATCGATATCTCCGGCCGCGCACCTCGCATTAGCTGAAGCCACTGCAACAAGAACTCTTCCCACAGGCCAATGCGGCCGCCGACAACCAGCGCTCCGCTGAAGCCCTCCGGAATTCCGATGTCATGGCGCGCCTGTTCGATGGTTCGGACGAGCGTGGCGGCGTGCCGCTGAAATTGCCGACCGGCCGATGTCAGCGTTGTGCCGGCCTTGTTGCGGACAAACAGCGTGCAACCGAGTTGGTCTTCGAGCGTATGAATGCGCGTACTGACCGTCGACTGGCTGACGTGAAGCCGATCTGCGGCGCTAATGAAATTTCCCGCCGTAACCACGGTGAGGAAGGTTCTGGCCAGTTCGGTGTCCATCGAGGCGCCCCTTGATATCAATCATATAGATATCAAGCAGCAATATTATTCGTTTGTCAAAATTATTAGACGGCATAGCTTCTTTTCAAGAGATGTCGGCGGCCACCCTGTTCTCGTCGCAAAGCACTTGGAAGGGCCGTCACGGTGGGTCCCAGGAAAGACTCCAGCGATAGGGAGGCGTGCGATGACGTATCTGCTTCTTCTGCTCTTGGTTGTGTATTTCGCGGCGGTGTCCGCGCCGATCTCCATCAGGCTCGTTGGGCTGATTCTGATGCGCAACGGCTCAAGCGAGTTGCGGTCAAGCCGGGGACCGACGGCAGTCAGTTCTGGTGCGCCGAAAGATAGCAGTGGGGCGGCGCGCCGGCGCGACGGTCGCGCGATTGTTCGGAACCGACATATGCATGTCCAAGGAGGTCAACTATGAACAAGCGTTCGAATTGTCGACGAGAGAAACGGCTGTTTAGCGATCGGCTCGGGATCGAAGACCATGTCAAATCTCTTTTCCGCGTGTTCGGTATAAACGTTTTTGCTCACGACCGGTCATCGCCTCAATCTCTTTGGAATCGAGATATCAGCGGCGGCGTACTGACAACTCTCATCCCTGTTCGTGTACCGATCGGCCGAAAACAATATTGAACCCAAATGAACGGACGCCTCCTGGATCGAAGCAGGATGGGGCGAAGATCGACGTCCGGAATCAGCGGATGAGTTTCGTCGAGAAAACCAAGCACGGACGAACGACACGGAACTCATCTTACAAAGGAGATCTGACCATGTACCAAAAAATTCTCCTGGCCTATGACGGCTCTCCTGATGGTCGCGAAGCCCTGGTTCAAGTCGGGAAGTTAGCGTGCATGTCTGGTGCGACGGTCCGTCTGCTCGCGATCATCGACCCTTCCGAGAACATGCTTGCCGTCGAGGGGATGTCCTTTGTTCCCGACAATCAGCGCTTTGTTGTGCAGTCGGTTCTCGACGCAGGCGTGAGAAGGCTGCAGAGCGTTGGATGTGCAGCAACAAACGATGTCAGATACGGCAATCCTGCCGAGCAAATAGTTCTGTCGGCAAGAGAGATGAACGCGGATTTGATCGTCGTCGGTCATCGGGATCAAGGTGTGCTTGCACGCTGGCTAAATGGTTCGGTGGGGGCGTCCATCCTCCACCATGCGCCGTGCAGCGTGCTTGTCGCCGTGAAATCCGAGCAAGCGAAGAATAACGTTACCCCAATCCGGCAAAACACAAGAACAGGGTAAAGGAGAAATATCATGTTGAAAATATCCGGCCTGACAGCACTCTTGTTCGCCGCCGCCGCAGTTACGATGCCTTCCAACGGAGCTTTTGCGAAAGATATTGTCTTGGGGGCGTCCGTACAGCTGACAGGCCCGGTTGCCAATACGGGCCGCTATTATCGCGACGCCTACCAGTTCGCGATCGACAAGATCAATGCCTCGGGAGGCATCAAGGTCGGCAATGAATCGCACAAGCTCGCACTCAAGCTCTACGACAACCAGTCGGACGTTAATTTAAGCGTGCGCCAGTACACCCAACTGGTTTCTCAGGACAAGGTCGATTTTCTGCTCGGACCATTCGCAAGCAATTTTGCGCTGGCGGATTCGGCGGTGTCGGAGAAATACAGAATTCCAATGGTTCAGGGAGGCGGTGCCTCCGACCAGATATTCGCGCGCAAGTTCAAATTTATCTTTGGAACGCTGGCGCCGGCGAGCAATTATTTTGGCTCGACGATAGACATGTTGAAGGGGCTCAGTCCGGCTCCAAAATCTGTTGCGCTGCTTTATGCTGACGACGCCTTCGACGTTTCGGTGGCGGATGGCACACGGCCAAAACTGAAGCAGGCAGACCTCGCATTGGCGATGGACGAGCGATATAGCACCAACGCCACGGACTTCAATTCGCTGCTCTCGCAGATCAGAAGCAAGAACATAGATGTGGTGCTGGTGGCCGGCCACGAGACCGAGATATTGAATTTCGTACGACAGGCCAAGAGCCTTGCGGTCGCGCCGAAGATGTATTCTTTCACGGTGGGCGTCCCCAGCGAGGATTTCCGTAAGGCCTTGGGCAAGGACGCGGACTACGCGTTCGGCATGACGGCCTGGCTGCCATCCGCAAAACTCAAGGATCGCTGGTTCGGCGACGCCGGGCAGTTCGCCGTGGCCTACAAGGCGAAATTCGGTTACGATCCAGACTATCATGCTGCTTCCGGTGTCGCCGATGTCGAAGCGTTGGCGCAAGCCGTGGAAAACGCAGGCTCGATCGATCCGGCGAAGGTACGAGACGCGCTCGCGAAAGTGAAGTTCGACAGTCTTTATGGCTCGATTGCGTTCAGCGACAACGGTCAAATCAACCTGCCCCAGACCGTCATTCAGGTGCAGGGAGACAAGTTGACCGCAATCTACGGCGCCAACGGCCTGATCGCGGAGCCGAAATATCCAATGCCGGCCTGGAACGCGCGTTAGGCGGTTCACGAACCATCTGTTGATCCGGAAAAGAGTGCGATGTGGATCTTCTTGCGCAAATCCTGATCAACGGAATTCTTCTGGGCGGATTGTACGCTGTGATGGCGCTCGGTCTCGCCCTGGTTTGGGGCGTATTGAATATCGTCAATCTGGCGCACGGCGCATTCATCATGCTCGGTGCGTACGTGTCCTGGTATCTCTACACTTACGCCGGTGTCGACCCGTTCTTGGGATTGCCGATTACCGCAATGGTGATGTTCGTTATCGGTTACGCAGTGCAGCGCGGTCTTTTGAATCTGATCGTCCGCGCCCCCATGTTCAACACCTTGCTGATAACGTTCGGGTTGGAGGTCGTGCTGACTTACCTGGCCCAGCTCGCGTTTTCGGCCGACTTCCGCACCATCAACCCCTCTTATGCGGGCAACAGCATCCAATGGGGCCCAATCGTGCTGCCAGTAGCTCGGCTTCTGGCTTTCGGAGTTGCCATTGCGTTGACGGTGGCCATGTGGCTGCTCCTTTTGCATACGAGGCTGGGACGTGCGATCCGCGCCACCGCGCAGAACCTGGTGGCGGCTCGCCTCTACGGCGTAGAGCCTCGGCATCTCTATGCCGTGACCTTTGGTATCGGAATTGCGCTGGCCGGAACGGCAGGAGGACTCTACGGAACCGTATCTCAGATCAATCCGTACATCGGTGCGGCACTGACGGCAAAATCGTTCGCCATCTCGATTATCGGCGGACTGGATAATCCGCTTGGCGTAATCGTCGGCGGCCTGTTTCTGGGAATCCTGGAATCGCTGACTTCGCTCTATGTGGGATCGACCTTCGCGGATGTGGCAAGCTTTGGTGTGCTGGTACTGGTGTTGATGGTGCGGCCCAACGGCTTGCTCGGGAAAGCAGCGTGAACGCGGTGCGCATCGCAGTCGTCCTGGCGGCGCTCGCCATTCTGGCGGCGGTGCCCTGGTTCGGATCGGATGTGCTGATCCAGTTCGGAATAAATGCCCTGCTGCTCGCCGTCCTGGCGCAGGGTTGGAACATCATCGGGGGTTACACTGGTTACCCTTCTTTCGGCAATTCGGTGTTCTATGGACTTGGCAGCTACGGCGTGGCCATTGCCATGGTGCAATGGCAATGGCCGTTCGGTGCAGGTCTTGTATTCGGCGTGGTCCTTGCAGCGGTCTTCGCCGTGCTACTAGGCATGCCGGTTCTGCGGTTGAAGGGGCATTATTTCGCAATCGCCACCCTGGCGCTGGCTCAGGTCATGGCCGCGATCGTCTCCAATGTGAAATTGGCCGGTCGGAATATCGGGCTTGTGTTGCCGCCGCTCAATAATGATCGGCTCTTTTATGAATTGTCGCTTGGACTCCTGGTGCTGGCGACACTGACCATTTTCTGGCTGACGCGTAGCCGCTTCGGTTTTGGATTAATCGCGATCCGGGAAAACGAAGAAGGCGCGGCGGTGATGGGCGTCAATACAACGTTATACAAGACGTTGGCGTTCGCACTATCCGGGATTTTCAGTGCACTGGCAGGTGGTATTCACGCCTACTGGGTTACGTTTATCGATCCCGAAAGCGCGTTCGATATCAGCCTGAACGTCAAGATGATCATCATGGCGGTGTTCGGCGGACCGGGTACGGTTCTCGGACCGGTCGTCGGAGCATTTTCGCTCTCGGCGATCTCCGAATTTCTGTCGAGCGAGATCACCAGTCTCGCAGGCCTTTTCTTCGGTGTTGTCGTCGTGGCCGCGGTTGTGCTGATGCCACGAGGCTTGGCCGACATGTTGCGACGAATCCGCCGTGTGGGATGGCGTTATTTCGCCGAGAATATTCGGACGCACCGGCTATGACCCCGATACTCGAAATTAAGCACGTGACCCGCCGCTTTGCAGGCCTGATCGCAGTCGACGATGTCAGCTTTATGCTGCAGCGCGGAGAGATTCTCGGCGTGATAGGCCCGAACGGCGCGGGCAAAACCACGTTAATCAGCCTGATTAGTGGGACGCTGGCTCCTAGTTCGGGTGATGTTTTTTTCGAAGGACGGTCTCTTGCCCATGTGCCCGCATACCGTCGTGCACGGCTCGGCATCGGACGCACATTCCAGATCATGCGGCCGTTTCCCGGCTTGTCGGTTCTGGACAACGTCGCGGTAGGCGCCCTGTTTGGGCGCGGAGGCGGACAAGCCCAGCTGGTGAAGGCCCGCGAACAGGCGCGCGCTCAACTGGATTTCGTTGGGCTTGGCGCGAATGTCGATCAACGTGCAGATGAGCTGGGAGGGCCCGGCCGAAAGCGATTGGAACTCGCAAAGGCCTTGGCGATGCAGCCGAAGGTTCTGCTGTGCGATGAGGTCATGGCGGGCTTGAATTTGGTCGAGATCGAAGAAGTGATCGAGGTGATCCGCAAAGTCCGCAACGAGGGTATCAGCATTCTCGTCATTGAACACGTCATTAAAGCCATCAAGAGTCTGTCAGATCGGCTGCTGGTGCTGCATCACGGGGAGAAGATCGCCGATGGCGAGCCCGGCCGCGTGCTCGCAAGCCAGGACGTCATCGAGGCTTATCTCGGCAAGAGGCGCGCATGAATGGGGTGATGGCAGAAGGGGATCCCCTACTTGACGTGCGTGCGGTGAGCGCAGGCTATGGCGGAATGCCGGTTTTGCACGACGTCGCTTTGAAGGTCTACCCGGCCGAGATCGTGGCGCTGGTCGGCAGCAACGGCGCCGGCAAGACTACCTTGCTGCGGGCACTGTCGCGGGTGCTTTCCTGCACGGGCGGCATTGTCATGAACAACCATGACCTCGTGCCGATGACTCCCGATCAGGCCTTTACCGCCGGTCTTGTTCAAGTTCCGGAAGGTCGTCAGCTTTTCGACCGCATGAGTGTACAAGACAATCTGCTGATGGGCGCCTTCAAACGTAAAGAGAAAGCGGCGATCACGCGCGATCTGGCGAAAATGTATGCGCTTTTTCCGCGTCTGTCGGAGCGCCGGCATCAACTCGCAGGAAGCATGTCGGGCGGCGAACAGCAAATGTGCGCCATGGCTCGCGGGTTGATGGCCGCGCCGGTCCTGCTCATGATCGACGAAATGAGTTTGGGGCTGGCTCCGGTCATCGTGGAACAATTGATGGATGTATTGGCTGCGATCCGCGACGAAGGCGTGACGGTGTTGCTGGTCGAGCAGGACGTCAATCTGGCACTTTCGATTGCCGATCGAGGTTACGTCATGGAAACCGGCCGCATCGTTCATGGCGGTCCCGCCAGGAAGCTCATTGACGATCCTGAGGTTCGACGAGCCTATCTTGGACTTTGAACGGCTATTTTTATGCAACGACGGCGAAGCCGCTCTTGCCCGTGTTGGGCTTCACCGCTTCGTGCGCGAGCCGCTGGAGCACGACCACCAATGGATGCCCCGTCTCGCGCCGCGACGCTGGATCGAGGAATCTAAAAGAACGATTGTCCGTGGCTGCCCGCGACCGCGCCGAGGACTGTGATGAGGGCCAGCGTCAACAGTACCCAGTGCGCCCGATGCAGCCACGCAAAGGCGATGCCGGGTTGCTCAGTCGCGCACCGACGAAGCCGACGTCGCAGAATGAACGGCTCGGCGATGAACAGAACGAAGGCGAACAGCAGCCACACGCACACCATCGCATGCATCCACCAAAACGCAATCGCCTGAAATCGATTCCAAAGATCGAGGCGCCATGTCATGTAAAGGCCGGTCAGCCCGACGACGATTACCGCCGTTCGTGCCTGCCAGACGAAGCGATGCTCTATCGCCTGAAAGGCCCGCAGCCGGTCTTCGCCCAAGTCGCCGCGGCGCACCGCCGGTAGCACGACGGTCGTTGCCATGGCAACACCGCCGATCCAGATGACGACGGCGAGAACATGCAGGGCGCGGGCGAGAATGATGTCATTCATGATCGATCCGGCAGCGGCGTCGTCGGGTCCCGGGCTTCAAGGTGCACGCGAAACATCACATGGGCCTCTGGCGGTGCCGATCCTATCCTCAGGATTGACGGGCAGGTTTGCGCTGGCGCAAACCGCTGCCCTTATTCGTAAAGTGCAGATAAGGTTTCGGGATGGCCGCAAACGATCACCTCGCTTCTCGGGTCCTGGCTTCGCTGGAGTTCTTTCAGGATCTTTCGCCCGCGGCGCTCGATGACGTGATGACGTTGGCGCGCGTGCGGCGCCTGCCCAGGGAGACCCGGATCTTTGACCAGGGCGATACGGGTGTGCGTGCCCATGCGTTGATCGAGGGGAGCGTCCGCATCGCCCAATCCGGAAGCGATGGCGCGCAGATCGTCATGCGCTTCATCGCTCCGGGCGAGATGTTCGGAACCGTGCCGCTGTTCACGGATGGCAGATACCCCGCCGATGCGATCACGCTCACCGAATCGCTGGAGGCAAGCTGGAGCGAAGCCGAATTGTTCGAACTGATGGGGCGCTATCCCCCGATCGCGATCAATGTCATCCGAGTCATCGGTAAGCGCTTACAGGAGGTGCAAGACCGACTTCGTGAGGTTTCCACCCAGCGGGTCGAACAGCGCGTTGCTCGTGCTGTCCTGCGGCTCGTTCGTCAAGCCGGGCACGACACCCGCGACGGCACGGCGATCGAGTTTCCGCTGCGGCGCAAGGATGTGGCGGACATTTCCGGAACCACGCTCCATTCGGCGAGCCGCATCCTGACCGCCTGGGAGAAGGCAGGATGGCTCGTGAGCCGCAACCAGCGCCTCACCATTCGCAAGCCCTCTGAAATCCGGCGGATTGCCGAAGAGTCGGCAAACTGACGCGCCGACCGGAGATCCGTCGAGCTTGAGGTGTGTCCGTCCCTCGGTTTGCGCCAGCGCAAACCCTCGTTCCCGTGGCTACGATATCGTTCCGAAAGCAGAAGGCCGGCCACGACAGGCGCCCGCAGCGTCACCCGTCTCGGCCGACATCATAGGGAGAGATACAACATGGCGGTGCCAGCCGTGCAGGCGGCGAGAAGCAGGCCATTCGCCGTCTGGACGATGGCTTTCAGGCCCTTCTTCCTGGCGGCCAGCGTTTGGTCGGCGGTGGCGCTGACTGGATGGATTGCCATGCTCTTGACGGGGCTCAGATTGCCCAGCCGCTTCGATCCGTTGACCTGGCATATCCATGAAATGCTTTTCGGATTCGTAATGGCCGCGATTGCCGGCTTCATGTTGACCGCGATTCCGAACTGGACTGGCCGCGTACCCATCAGCGGTCGGCCGCTTGCCGCGCTGGCGACGTTATGGCTGGCGGGCCGCCTCCCGTGTCTGTTCTCGGCGTTGATCCCGTTCTCGTCATACCGGAAAGAATTACCGTCGCCGGTTCTTAGCAATCCTGCCGTACGCAAATTCTTTTTCTCTATGATCGTCGCGCAGGGCGCAGCGCTATTTTGTGACCTCGGTTGGCTCTTCGGTCACCTAGTCTGAAGTCGGCCGAATTGAAGTGGGTCAAAGTTGCAATGAGAATAGAGCGTATGTGGGTAAATCGGGGCCACTAAGCCCTACAGGTGATCGTGCTAACTAATTGAAGGAAATGGAGAACGCTTCAGCTCAGGAATCGGAACCTTTGTCGGCTCAAAAACCGCTGTCGGCTCAAAAACCGCATAGACGGATTGGTGGTTAGAGTGCTAACAGAATCAATATGTTAGCGCATCGTTTTTGTACTGCCCCGATGATGGACTGGAGCGGGACTTCTCAAAAAGAAATGCAACATCAGCACTTAAGCGTGGTCGTCGAGAACCGTGCAGTACCAAATGCAGTACCGATCTAGTTTGAAGCGTGCGCAGGCGATTGATGTCGTGGTTTGGCGTGCATTGGATCGCTCGCGCGTAGCGCAGCGTACTAACCAATCCGCGCAATTGTGCAGAGCTTAGTTTGAAGCGTCCAATCTTTTGTTTTGCGTCTGATGTTGCGGCATCGCTAGAGTGTCGCTCCGTTGTAACTGTGCAGGACGAACTTCTTGAGAATTGGACGTTTCTTCGACTGCCACAATCAGGAACCTTTAACTTCCGACGGTTGATCGACGCCGCAAAGCGTCCGCCAAAACGGCGAAGGCTGGCGAGAGTTGCCGGCGGCTTGGATAATAGAGATGATAACCGGAAAACGGCGGACACCAATCGGACAGGACGCGTATCAGTCTCCCGTCGGCGACGTCCTCCCGGACATGGTCTTCAAAGAGGTAGGCCAATCCTGCGCCACTGCGCGCAGCAGCCAACGCCAATCGGGATCCGTTGAACGCTAGAGGTCCGTCCACACGCACCCGCAGTTCGCGCCCGTCTTTCTCGAATTCCCAGGCATGAAAGCCGCCGAAAGTTGGCAGGCGAATGTTAATGCAGCGGTGAGCGGTCAGATCCTGCGGAGTCAACGGTTTTGGATGTCGGCTAAAATAGGATGGTGTGCCGATCACAGCCATCCGCATCTCGGGTCCGATGGGCACCGCGATCATGTCCTTGTCGACCTCCTCGCCGAGCCTCACGCCGGCGTCGAAGCGTTCAGCAACGATGTCCGTGAAGCCGTGATCGATGACGATCTCCACCTTGATGTCGGGATAATCCGGCAGGAGCGTTTCGACGGCAGGCCATATGACCGCGACGGCTGCGTGTTCACCAGCAGTAATGCGGACGCTGCCAGCAGGTTTATCCCTGAGTTCGGTCAGCGCCGACAGTGCGGCATCGATTTCTTCGAAATGGGGCCCCACTGTCTGGAGCAGGCGCTCGCCGGCGTCTGTCAGTGAGACGCTCCTTGTCGTCCGCGTCAAAAGTCGAACACCGAGTCGTTCTTCCATGCCGCGGATCGTATGGCTAAGGGACGAAGGCGACAGGCGGAGTTGGGCAGCCGCTTTCGTGAAACTGCGCTCCCGGGCGACAACGAGAAATGTGGTCAAGTCGCTCATATTGTCTCGCGCCATTCTTGAATCCCATTCAGCACTGCCCGTCAATTATGCAACCTAGTACGACCAATCCAACTGCGCTAGATGGGCCGCTAGTTGGAAAACTGGCGTCGTAAAGGATCGATACGCCACTTGTCTGCCTCAGGGATTACGTGAAAGCTGGGTTCGGCAGCCGCTTTTGCGTAGCTGCGCGCCCGAGCGAGCGCGAGAACGCGTTATCTCGCAGGCCCCCACATTCATGAATCCCGTTCAAAACTGCATGCGAATCTTGCTGGCTAATCGCGGTGTCGAAGTTGCACTAGGTTCGGACTGAGACGTCGCTGGAGCGTGGCGCGCCCTTGAACATCCGCAGATGCATGAGAGTGCATTTCGTGGATGCGTCTTGGGCTGGCGACAGGTCGCCGTTCGATCCTTCTCAAACAAGGGAATATGCGATGGCTGATAGAACCTTCGATGCGAAGAGACGCCAGTTTCTCGGAACCTCTGCATTTGCTCTGTCTGGTGCTGTCGTGGCCAGCTCGGCGCTGGTTGGCGTCAGCTCGGCATCGGTTCAATCCACCCCTGCGAAGGGGCCGGCAGTAGTTAACTATCCCAATGAGAAAGGCGTGACGATTGAACGCGTCACTTACCCCGCGAGGAACATGGGGACGAACATCGTCGCCAACCTGTTCAAACCTGCGAACTTCGACAACAGCAGGAAGTATGCTGCGATCGTGGTGACCCATCCGTTCGGCGCCGTCAAAGAACAGTCCTCCGGCCTCTATGCCCAGCGTCTCGCCGAGGCGGGCTTTATTGGTCTGGCCTATGATGCGTCCTACCAGGGTGAAAGCGGCGGCGAACCGCGCCTCATGGAAGTGCCAGGGCAACGTGTGGACGACATCAGTTGCGCGATCGACTTCCTCGCTCAGCATCCCCAGGTCGATGCGTTGCGGATCGGCTCGCTGGGCATTTGCATCGGCGGCAGCTACGCGCTGAACCACGCCCAGCACGAACATCGTGTGAGGGCGGTTGCGGCCGTCAGCACGTTCGATATCGGCGAAGGCCGCCGGGAAGGTCTTTCGGGTTCGATTTCTTATGAGGAACGAAGCAAGCGGCTCAAGGATGCCGGCGAACAGCGCAGCCGGGAGGCGCGCGGCGAGCCCGTACGGCTCGTGCCTGTCGTAGCCAATTCGCCGGCCGACTTCACGGCCGCGACTCCTGTCATGTACAGGGAAGGCTATGAGTATTACCGCACGGCACGAGGGCAGCATCCCAACTCGGTGAACCGCTATGTGTTCTCGAGTCTGCCCCAGCAGATGGCGTTCTACCCGTTTGAGATGATCGAGACGATTTCACCTCGGCCCTTGCTGGTTATCGCAGGTTCCAAGGCCGAGACGAAGTTCTGGAGCGATCGGGTCTACGAGAAGGCTAGGGAGCCGAAGCAACTGTTCGTGGTCGACGGTGCGACACATGTCGATCTCTACGACAAACCACAGTTCGTTGGACCGGCCGTCTCGAAGCTGGCCGAGTTCTTCGGCCAGCATCTGGCGTCGGCCTGACAGGCGTCCTTCGTTGCGACATCCAGGCAGGGAAGGGGCGCATAAGAACCCTTTCCCGCGCCGGGTGTGCTTTCAGCCGCGGGTTTTCCCACCTCTTTCACGCGCAGATAATGCCCGCGGCCGTCAGCTAGCTCGTTCCGATCGCAACTGCGGAAAGTCGAGCTACTTGTGAATATCACGCATCACGGCATGCAGAATTGAATGTCTAATCAACCTGCGTTTGTCGGCCCATATCCGAGGCATGCAATCAGCGAGCTTAGTGCCGTTCTGAGCGATGAACGCGAAGGAGATTCAAATGAAGAATCGTCAATTAGGCAGCCTTGAGGTGTCCGCGCTCGGCTACGGTTGCATGGGGCTTGATTCGACCTACGGCAAACCGCTGGAGCGAGCCGAAGCCATCAAGATGATTCACGCAGCGGTCGATCGAGGCGTTACCTTCTTCGACACGGCCGAGGTCTACGGGCCATTCACGAACGAAGAACTCGTGGGTGAAGGTCTCGCCCCCTTCCGGGATAAGGTGGTCATCGCAACCAAGTTCGGCTTCGGCATCAATCCCGACGGCACCCGCTATGGCCTCACCAGCCGTCCGGAACACATCCTGGGCGTAGTCGAGCGGTCGCTCAAGCGGCTCAAGACGGATGTTATTGATCTTTACTATCAGCATCGTGTCGATCCCGCAGTGCCGATCGAGGACGTGGCTGGGGTTCTCGGTCAGCTTATCCAGCAAGGCAAGGTGAAGCACTACGGCCTTTCCGAAGCGAGCGCCGGAACCATTCGCCGCGCTCACGCCGTTCAACCGATCTCCGCCGTTCAGAGTGAGTATTCGCTATGGACGAGAAATGTTGAGCACAACGGCGTTCTCGCGGCCTGCGAGGAGCTGGGAATCGGCTTCGTTCCCTGGAGCCCACTGGGCGCGGGGTTTCTGGCGGGCGCAATCACCGCGGACACCAAGCTCGAATCGTCCGATTTCCGCAGCAACGTTCCACGGTTTGCTCCGGAAGCGCGCGAAGCGAACTTGGCCCTGGTCGGCGCGTTGAAACAAGTCGCGGAACAGAAGGGTGTGATGCTGGCGCAAGTTGCGCTCGCCTGGCTTTTGGCGCGGAAGCCCTGGATCGTTCCGATCCCGGGCACCACCAAATTGCACCGGCTCGAAGAGAACCTCGGCGCTGTAGATGTCCAACTGACTGCGTCCGACCTCAAGGCAATCGAGGGAGCCGTTTCAAGCACTCCCATTCAAGGCGAACGCCTCCATAAAGCGGCCTTGGATCTGGTCGATCACGGAGAGCTTCGATCTTGATGCCGAAGCGCTGTCCTCGAAGGCATGGGTCGCCGTGTTTAGTGCTTCGGCTTCGTGCTCGATGAGCGACTGACGCCAGCTCTGCTTGACCCTGTCTGGTTCGACGCTATCGCAGCGCCAAATCAGAGGTCGGTCACTCATACGATGGATGAATGCGGCATAACCCTTTGTGCTAAATCAACAAACCGGGCAATCATATTTTTGTTTGTATAGCAAACAAAAATATGATTGAATCTCGTGATGAAAGTCATGGAACGAGCCGTCAGGACAGGATCCCAGAATACAAGAAGGGTAATTCTGCTTACCGCGTCACGTCTGTTCGCAGACCGCGGCTTTGCCGATGTTTCGGTAAACGAGGTCGCTGCGTCCGCCGGCGTCTTCCCCAACCAGGTCACCTACTACTTCGGGGGAAAGGATGGCCTCTTCGTCGAGGTCGCCGGACGAATGATCCTGGAAGCGGGCCTCAACGCGGAAACGGAAGCGCGCGAGGCGGCATCGGTGCGAGAGTACAATCGGACGCTGGCCACTTCGGTTCTCGGCGCGGGCCTACCCGCCGTTCTTGCGTTCATCGAGGCGATGTTGATCGCAAGAAGGCGCCCCGATCTGGGAGCGCAGATCAAAGGGACGCTCGATCGCCTGCATCAAGAAGGCGCAAGAGCCTCCGCAGAAATCACTTCCCGGAAAGGCTGGTCGATGAAGACCAGCCCCGAAGTGGCCGCCCGAAACTTCTGGGCGACGATTACGGGCATCGCGCTGCAGATGGTGGCGAGTGGTGACACGAATATCGCTGGAGAAATCGACGCGCTGGCGCTCGTCGAACTGAATCTCAACGACCACGACATCCACAAGAATAGTTAGCGAACGAGGAGACGTCACGATGGCTGAAATGGCTCTGAAGGCAGGACCCACTCACGAAGTCACGAACCAGGCTGTTCCGCTCCCGTCGATTAATTTTTTCGACGGCGATGCTGCGTTAAGGGATGTCGTCCAGTGGTCCGGAGCCGCCGCATTCGAAAAGTCATTTAGGAGTTCCGGCAAACAAGCGGGTGATGTGCACGTTCAGGATCTTTCCCGCTTGGCCAACCGATATTCTCCGGAGTTGCGTGCGTTCGATCGCTTCGGTCACCGAACTGACCTGGTGGAATTCCATCCCGCCTATCACGAACTGATGGGCCTGGCCTTCGGAAGTGGCGTTCACTCGCTTGCCTGGACAGCTAAAGGGGGTGGGCACGCGGCGCGCGCGGCGCTGAGCTACATCTGGAATCAGGCCGATGCAGGTGTGAATTGTCCGACATCCATGACTTACGCTTCCGTCAAGGCCATCCGCAATGCTCCTGCCTTGGCGGCGGCGCTCGAACCCAAGATATTCTCCACCAGCTACGACCCGCGACCGATCCACTTCAGCCAAAAGAAGGGCATTACGGTCGGCATGGCAATGACCGAAAAACACGCCGGCTCCGACCTGCGAGCAATGGCTACGGTCGCCATACCGGTCGGCGATGGTGAGTTCGGTCCGGAATTCGAACTAACCGGTCACAAGTGGTTCTGCTCCGCTCCGATGTGCGATGGATTTCTTACTCTGGCGAGGACCGACAAGGGAGTGACGTGTTTCTTTGTTCTGCGCTCGCTGGCCAATGGCGAGAGAAACACTTTTCTGATCCAGCGCTTGAAAGAGAAGCTTGGAAACCGCTCTAGTGCCAGCAGCGAAATCGAGTATTCGGGTACGCGCGCCATCCTCGTCGGGGAGGAAGGTCGCGGCATTCCCACGCTGATCGAAATGGCCCATTTGACGCGACTTGAGACCGCAATAAGCTCCGCAGCTATCATCCGCCGCGGCCTGACCGAGGCAATCCAGCACACGCGGACGCGCTATGCCTTTCAGCGGGCTTTGATCGATCAGCCGATCATGGAGGCCGTCATTGCCGACGTCGCCGTGGAGAGCGAGGCGCACCTCTCGTTGGCCATGCGTGCTGCGCAAGCGGTCGACCTGAGCGAGACGAATCAAACCGAAAGGCTTCTGTCCCGCTTCCTCGTGCCGCTGGCGAAATTCTGGATTTGCAAGCGGACACCGGTCGCGATCGTCGAACTCCTCGAGTGCATGGGAGGCAACGGATACGTCGAGGAGGGCGTGCTGGCACGACTGTATCGCGAGGCACCTTTGAACGGAATCTGGGAGGGGTCAGGCAATGTCATCTGTCTGGATCTGCTGCGTGTGCTTCGTCGCGAGCCCGAGATCCGCGAGGCACTTCGGGGAGAAATCAGAGTGGAGGGTTCTGCGGTATTCGACCGTCTCTGGGGCGAGATCGACGATCTTATCGACGAAGCCGCATCGCACGAAAGGGCCGCACGGCGTCTCGCGGAGCAGATCGCGATAGCGGTGCAGTATTCGCTGTTGCTGAGACACGCACCGGAGATCGTATCAGACACGTTTCGGGTGAGCAGGATCGATGCTCCGCATCTGACGTTCGGCGCGCTCAAATCCGGGTCATCGCTGCGTGCCATTATCGAGCGGGCGACCGTCACCTGATGCGGTGCGGCCCGGAAGCTGGGTCGGTCGGTAAAGATGCTGCGGGCTAGAGATATGCGGACAGTGCTTGGGCGAGCGTCGCGAGGGCCGGTCTCCGCTTGCTCACTGGAGTCGTTCGATCGATCGCGAAGGTCCGAGCGATGCAATTGATCGACCTTCGTGCGCGGCTGTCTCGAGATATCGCGGGTGCCGCGACGCCCCCTGATATTCTGACACATCGGAGGGCAACGCTCATTCTTCGAGCCCAATATGGGTCGAAGCCTTCGCAAGCCTGCCGGTTCTGATAGCGCAAACGCTAACCTCGGATCGCCGCTCGCAGGTTTCCTTGCTCTATCGCCGCCAAAACTACGATGGCCTTGCTCTATGCTAGGCGTGGCCAGAGCGGCACGTTACTTTGCGATCGCGGCAAACGGGATTGGTAAAGAGGGTCGGAACTAGTGCGGTACTGCACGAGCTCAATCGGTACTGCAATGCTGTACCGGAGGAGGCGCGGCGTCGTCGAGGGACAAACTGGCGATCGAGCTAAGAGCTTGAAATGAAAGGAAAATGCCCCGATAGTCAGCTTTGAATTTCTGTCGGCCCAAAAATCAGCTATTCCGGACGAGATGATAAAGCGAAATAACATCAATATGTTATCGGATCGATTTTGTGTTGCGCCCATGATGGACTGGACCGACCGGCATTGCCGCGTGTTCCATCGGCTGATGACGCGGCGGGCGCGGCTTTATACGGAGATGCTGACGACCGGCGCCATCATTCATGGCGACCGGCAGCGGCTGCTCGGTTTCGATGCCAGCGAACATCCGGTCGCGCTGCAGCTCGGCGGCTCCGATCCGCACGACCTCGCGACGGCTGCGAAGATCGGCGAGGATTTTGGCTACGACGAGATCAATCTCAACGTCGGCTGCCCGTCGGACCGCGTGAAAGACGGCCGCTTCGGCGCCTGCCTGATGGCGGAGCCGCTATTGGTCGCCGAAGGGGTTGCGGCAATGAAGCGCGCGGTGCGCGTGCCGGTCACGGTCAAATGCCGGATCGGCATCGACGATCAGGATCCGGAAGTCGCGCTCGATACGCTGGCGCGCAACGTCGTTGCCGCCGGCGCGGATGCGCTCGTCGTCCACGCCCGCAAAGCCTGGCTCAATGGATTGTCGCCGAAGCAAAATCGCGACATCCCGCCGCTCGATTATGACAGGGTGTACCGGCTGAAGGCGGCGATGCCCGCTGTGCCGGTCATCGTCAATGGCGGCATTGCGAGCCTGGAAGAGGCAAGGGCGCATCTCGATCATGTCGACGGCGTGATGCTCGGTCGCGCCGCCTATCAGGAGCCGTGGCGACTGCTGTCAGTCGATTCCGAATTGTTCGGCGAGACCGCGCCATACGCCGCGATGAAGAACGTCTTCGAAGCCATGATGCCCTATATCGAGCGCGAACTCGGCCACGGCACCCGGCTGCATTCGATCGTCAGGCATTTTGTCGGCGCGTTCCATGGCGTGCCCGGCGCGCGGGCGTTCCGCCGTCATCTCGCCGAAAACGGCGTCAAGGCAAACGCCGGCGTGAATGTTTTGCGCGACGCGATCGCGCTCGTCGGAGATCGCGCCACCGCGCCGCTCGCGGCGTGATTACCATCGCGTTTTCGAGCGAAGCTTGATCCGGGGGTGGTTCCGGTTCGTGTGAAGAAAACGCGTCAAAAAAATCTACGGATAGCCGTGCAGCATCAGGCGATCGGCGCGGACTTCCCAGCTTTCCAGCCGGTCGAGAAAACTCATGCCGAGTAGATTGGTCTTCATCTGGCCGCGTGGCACCACGAGCGCCGGCACCGAGCGCTCGACCAGTCTTCCGATCGCCAGCCGATCGAGCGTCAGCCGCGCCGCCTTGGTGTGTCCGCCCGCGGTTTCGACGTCGACGTCATAGTCCAGCAGTTCCAGCGGCAGTCCCGCGGCCTTCGCAGTCTCGTAGGTCAGCACCACCGAGGTCGCGCCGGTATCGATCACCATCGGCGCAATGGTGCCGTTGATTTTGGCCTGCAGGGCGAATTCGCCGTTCTGGGCGCGTTCGATCTGCACCGCGCGACGGTTCGCCGCCTTGGCGCGTTTGTGCAGCAGGTCGGAAACGGTGTCGCCGGCACGCGCGAGGCGCTCGGGACCGCCATAGGCGACCACCGCGCCGGCGGTAGCGGCGAGCATCAGCAGCACGAGCAGGATGCGGCTCATCAAAACCCTCCCGCGCGGGGGGTTTTCGGCGTCAATCCGGCCTCGCAGTTTCCAACGATCCGAGCGGAACCAGGCCCGCCTCGCGCATGCGCGTGGGCAGCAGCGCCATTACCGCATGCCGCTCGGCGCCGTCCATGCGGTGCCAGCGCGCGATCTCCGGAAGCGTGCGTCCACAACCGAAGCAGAGGCTGGTTTTGGGGTCGATCATACAGACTGCGATGCACGGGCTATCTTTGCTCATTGACGACGTTTGAAACGTATTGTGGTGCTTGTTGCAAGCGCCGAACTCATCATCCGGGGCTCACAATCCGGTGCCGGCGCTCATGATCGGCTTGTTGCGGGCGCGGCGCTTTTCGTCGGTGACGGCGGTTTCGGGCTGCAGCGGCGGCGCGGCTTCCTCGGCCATCGGCGCCAAAGCCGACATCACCCGCTCCGGCGGAAAGGTGACGATCACCTCGGTGCCGATGCGCAGTTTTGATTTCAGCGTGAAGGTGCCGCCGTGCATGTCGATCAGGCTTTTTGCAATTGGCAGGCCCAGGCCCGCGCCTTGCTCGGCCGACTTGATCGAGTTGGAGCCTTGCCCGAAGGAAGCCAGTACGATCGGAATTTCGTCCTCGGCGATGCCGGAACCGGTATCCTTGACGCTGAGATATTGCCCGCCGGATGCGGTCCAGCCCACCTTGAGCCAGATCTCGCCGCCCTGCGGCGTGAATTTGATCGAGTTCGACAGCAGGTTGAGCACGATCTGGCGGGTGGCGCGTTCGTCGCCCCAGATCCGGGGCATGCCGTGCTCGAACACCTCGTGGATGGTGATGCCGCGGCTCGACGCCCGCAGTTTTAGCAGATGGTGGCAATCGCCGACGACATGCATCAGCGACACCGCCTCCTCGTTGAGTTCGTAGCGGCCGGCCTCGATCCGCGACAGATCGAGGATTTCATTGATCAAATTGAGCAGATGAACGCCGGAATTGTGGATGTCGGCGGAATATTCCTTGTACACCGGCACCTTGTGCTCGCCGAAGATTTCGCTCTTCATCACCTCGGAAAATCCGAGGATCGCGTTCAGCGGCGTGCGCAATTCGTGGCTCATCTGCGCCAGAAAACGCGATTTTGCCACGTTGGCGGATTCGGCGCGATGCCGCGCTTCGTCCGAGATCGCCTTAGCCTGTTCGAGTTCGCCGATCAGCGCGTCCTTTTCGGCGCGTGCCTCCAGCGTATCCAGCGTGGTCGAATGCAGCCGGCGCGCCAATAGCGCAAAATAGCCTTCCGCTGCCAGCGCCAGCAGCGCCAGCACATAATTGTCGAAGGTGCCGCTGAGTGCGAAATTGACCGCGATCGCAGCGGTGACCGGAGCGGTCGCGACCAGCGCCGCGATCGGCAAATTCGCCGCCAGCATGCTCGACACTGCGATGATCAGCAGCATCAGGAACATCATCAGCGTGTTGGAGGTCATGTCCGGGCTGGTCGGATGGATCAGGATCGCGGTCCAGCACAGGCCGTACACCAGGTCGAGCAGCACGAAGCGCGTCCGCCATTTGCGGGTCGCGGTCATCGAGGCCGGTTCGGCCAGGAAGCGGCTGCAGGTGCGCATGATCACGAAATGGATGCAGAGCATCCCGAGCGTCCACGCCGCAGCCGAGATCGGCTGCATCCAGAACCCGAACAACAGGCCGGTAGCCACCACCAGCAGCATCACGACATAGGACGCCGAGATACGGGTCTGGGCGTATTGCCGGAGCAGTTCGCGATCGAAGGCGGGGCGGGTTCCGCTGGTCGACGTTAACCGGTCGCGGGCTTCGCGGACCCGCTGGGCAGCCGCCCGCCGGGTGTTGACCGGTGGCGCGTTCGGCGTTTCGGCCGGAAGCTGCACGACCTCGGGCTTGTCGGCGGGTTTACTCATCAAACAACACAAATCCTGCCCGCGAACCGCGCGGACTTTTGGCATCGTCTATCTGTCGCTCCAAATCATTAAGAGGGGCCTTAAAGTGCGAGAGAATCTCGTTAACGGGGAGTTAAATTAAACGATTTGGGCCGGCGACACCGGTCTCCGCGCGAGGTCGGGCCAGCGGCGTTTTTGTTTCTCAATCTCTGCAAAAACGCGAATGCCGGGGCGGGCCCGGACATTGCGGAAAGCGAACCGTGTTCAAGCGGTTACTGAAACATATTCAGGTGGTTGGAAATCAGCGCCAACAACCGTATCGGCCGAAAAAACGTCGCGGTGCGGGCTGGGTCAGCCAAGGTCCTTGAGCATCGAATAGGACGGCGCAAAGAATGTCGTTCCGGTCATCGGCGTTGAGAAATCCAGGATTCGGTCGTACCGGCCTGCGGAGGCGCCTTTGAACATGTTCTCCAGCATTTTTTCGATGACCCACAGATTTCTGGTGTAGCCGATAAAATACGTCCCAAACTCGCCGCGGCCGGGACTTCCAAACGGCATGTTGTCACGCAGGATGTCGTGTTCGACGCCATCAGCATCGACGATGGTCGTGAGTTGCTTGTGCGACTCCCGTCCGGCGGTGTCCTGCAGTTCGACATTATCCGCTTTGGTTCGCCCGACGATGCTTTCTTGCGTCGCGGTGTCCAACGCCTGCCATTTGTCGAGTCGATGCAGGTACTTCTGCACGACAACGTAACTGCCACCTTCAAATGCCGGGTCGTCGGACTGGATGAGGGCGGATTGCGTCAACCCGACGCCGGTCGGATTTTCGGTGCCGTCGACAAAGCCGAGAAGGTCCCGGGAGTCGAAATATCGAAACCCCGCGACCTCGTCGGCGACCGTCACGGCATCTCCCAGGGCGTCGAGAATGAGCCGCTCGAGTTCAAAACACATGTCGGCGCGATTGGCGCGTATGTGGAACAGCAGATCCCCCGGCGTTGCCACCGCGGTATGCACGGGTCCGCGGATTTCGGCAAACGGCCGCAGTTGTGTGGGACGGCGCGACTGCCCCAGTCGATCCCACGCCGCACTTCCGATCGCCACGTTGCAGGAGAGGCGGCCTTGCAGGTCCCTGAACCCGACCGCCCGCACCAAACCGCCGATATCGGCGATCACGCCGCGTACCCGCTGCATGGCCTCCGGTGTGCTGGCGATCGACAAAACCAGAAACGCCGCCGCGCGCGACAAAGGTGCCGTGATGCTTTGCGGCTCGATCGGTACCCGATCGGAGGAATCGACCATTGGAAAAGACCTCTGGGGTTCTCCGGATCAGCGCTGCAGCCGCGCCAGCAGACTGGAAGTATCCCAGCGCTTGCCGCCCATCTTTTCGACCTCGGAATAGAACTGATCGACCAAGGCGGTCACCGGCAGGTTGGCGCCGTTGCGGCGGGCTTCCGAGAGGCAGATCGACAGGTCCTTGCGCATCCACTCGACCGCAAAGCCGAAATCGAATTTGCCGTCGTTCATGGTTTTATAGCGGTTCTCCATCTGCCAGGACTGCGCCGCGCCCTTGGAGATGGTGTCGATCACCGCGGGGATGTCGAGGCCGGCCTTCTTGGCGAAATGGATGCCCTCGGAAAGCCCTTCGAGGAGGCCCGCGATGCAGATCTGGTTGACCATCTTTGTCAGTTGCCCGGAGCCCGCAGGCCCCAAAAGCTTGCACATCCGCGCATAGGCCGCGATCACGGGCTCGGCGCCGGCATAGGCGTCTTCCTTGCCGCCGCACATCACCGTCAGCACGCCGTTCTCGGCGCCGGCCTGGCCGCCGGACACCGGGGCGTCGACGAATTTGAAGCCGGCCTTGCTGGCGGCGGCATCGAGCTCGCGGGCGACTTCGGCCGACGCCGTGGTGTGATCGACGAAGGTCGCGCCTTTTTTCATCCCGGCGAACGCGCCGTCGGCCCCGAGCGTTACCGCGCGCAAATCATGGTCATTGCCGACGCAGCACATGACAAAGTCCTGGCCTTCGGCGGCAGCTTTCGGGGTGGAAGCGGTCTTGCCGCCGAACTTGCCGGCCCATTCCTTGGCCTTGGCCGTGGTCCGGTTGTAGACGGTGACCTCATGGCCTCCCTTTTTCACGAGGTGTCCCGCCATCGGGAAACCCATCACGCCGAGACCGAGAAAAGCGACTTTAGCCATGTGTGCTACCTTGTTGTCTGCCTTGGATTTGCCTTGGGTTTTATCCTGAAGCCGGGCCGGCGGACTGAAAGCAGCCGGTAATCCGCCCGGGGAGGGAGGCCGCACCATACCGCCTGCGCAGCCGAGGGCAACGCCTTCGTTGGGTGGCAATCCGCTGTTTTGTGCTAGGGTCGGATCACCTAAAGAACCTCGCAAAACACAGGGAGTGTATGGCATGGGCGTCAGCGTGGGCACACTCGATCATTTCAACATCCGGACCCGGAATCTCGCCGATACCGTCCGGTTCTACGAGGACGTTCTGGGCCTGGAAAAAGGCCCGCGGCCGAATTTCGCCTTCCCTGGCGCATGGATGTACAGCGAGGGCAAGGCGGTGGTCCATATCGTCGATATTTCCAAGACCGACGAGGCGCAGAAGCCGGATTCCGGCGTGGTCCATCACGTCGCCTTCGCCAGCCAGGGTTTTGGCGGCATGAAGAGCCGGCTGCAGTCCAAGCGCATGAAGTTCGACTCCCGGCAGGTTCCCGGCGGCGACCTCTGGCAGATCTTCGTCGACGACCCCAACGGGGTCATGATCGAGCTGAATTACGAGGCTGCCAAGGAAGAGGCGGCCGCGGCGCCCGTCGAACGGCGGGACGACGTCGGCGCAAGGTAGGATTTGGGCGCAAGGTAGCATTTTGCGCCGCAACGCTCTAATGGGGCGCATCTAACTCATTTTTCGGAGATGCGCCCGTGAGCGTGACTGAGACACAGGTGCTGGATGCTTTGGCGAAGGTGAAATCGCCGCGCGGCGTCGCGCTGACCCATGCGGGCGCGCTGTCGGCGATTTCGGCCAACGACGGCAAGGTGTTTTTCTCGATCAATGTCGATGCCTCCGAGGCGCGCGCCTGGGAGGGCACCCGCGCCGAGGCCGAAGCCGCGGTGCGCGCCCTTCCCGGCGTCACCACGGCGATGGTCGCGCTCACAGCCGAACGCAAAGCCGGCGCCGCGCCCTCGGTGCCGCCGCCTCAGCGTCAGCCCCATACCCATAGTCACGGCGTGCAGCCGGCGGCCACGCATCGCCATCCGCAGCCGCCGGGCGCCGCATCTCCGATGTCGCGGCAGGCGGAAATCCCCGGCGTGTCCGCCGTCATCGCGGTGGCCTCCGGCAAGGGCGGGGTCGGCAAATCGACCACTGCGCTCAACCTTGCGCTCGGTCTGCGCGACCTCGGGCTGCGCGTCGGCCTGCTCGATGCCGATATTTACGGGCCGTCGATCCCGCGGCTGACCGGCATCCGCGAAAAGCCGCAACTGAACGACCAGAAGAAGATGATTCCGCTGGCGCGGTTCGGCCTTGCCATCATGTCGATCGGCTTTCTGGTCGAGGAGGATACCGCGATGATCTGGCGCGGGCCGATGGTGATGTCGGCCATCACCCAGATGCTGCGCGATGTCGCCTGGGGCACGCTCGACGTGCTCGTGGTCGACATGCCGCCCGGCACCGGCGACGCGCAATTGACGCTCGCGCAGAATGTGCCGCTGAAGGGTGCGGTGATCATCTCGACGCCGCAGGACCTGTCGCTGATCGATGCGCGCCGCGGTCTTGCGATGTTTCGCAAGGTCGACGTGCCCGTGCTCGGCATCGTCGAGAACATGAGCTATTTCCAATGTCCGCACTGCGGAACGAAATCCGACATCTTTGGGCATGGCGGCGCGCGGCATGAGGCCGAACGGCTTGGCGTGCCGTTCCTGGGCGAGATCCCCCTGCATATGTCGATTCGCACGGCCTCGGATTCGGGGACACCGGTGGTGGAGAGCGAGCCCGATGGCCCGCACGCGGCGATCTATCGTGCGATCGGGGAGAAAGTTCGCGACCAGTTGCAAGGTGTTATTGCCGCGGCCTGAGCCTGCGAAGGCCTGCAAATCCGGTTCTTATGCGACTTTCGTTTAATCCACATCGTCATGCCTTTGTTGCGTTTTCGCTGGGCGGCATCCGTGTTAAGCGGAGAACAGAGCGCCCTCGGCGGACGCAGACACAGCTTTGCCGAAAAGAAACTCCAGGAAATCTGGGAACGTCCGTTTAAGGAGATGCCTGAATGAAGCGTCGTGATTTTTTAAAGGTTTCCGCCGCCGGTGCCGCCGCCACCGCAGTGGCCTCGCCGGCGATCGCGCAATCCTCGCCCGAGATCAAATGGCGCATGACCTCGAGCTTCCCGAAGTCGCTCGACACCATCTACGGCGCCTCGGTCGAATTCGCGAAATACATCGCCGACATGACCGACAACAAGTTCCAAATTCAGGTGTTTGCCGCCGGTGAAATCGTGCCGGGCCTGCAGGCGCTCGACGCGACTTCCAACGGCACCATCGAGATGAGCCACACCGTCTCGTACTATTACGTCGGCAAGGATCCCACTTTCGCGATCTACGCCTCGGTGCCGTTCGGCCTCAACGCGCGCATGCAGAACTCCTGGTGGTACCAGGGCGGCGGCATGGAGCTCGGCAACGAGTTCTTCAAGAAATTCGGCGTGATCGGTTTCCCCTGCGGCAACACCGGCACCCAGATGGGCGGCTGGTTCCGCAAGGAGATCAAGACCGTCGGCGATCTCTCCGGCCTGAAATTCCGCATCGGCGGCATCGCGGGGCAGGTGTTGCAGAAAGTCGGCGTGGTGCCGCAGCAGTTGGCCGGCGGCGACATCTATCCGGCGCTGGAAAAAGGCACCATCGATGCGGCCGAGTGGGTCGGGCCGTATGACGACGAGAAGCTCGGCTTCCAGAAGGTGGCAAAGTACTACTACTACCCCGGCTTCTGGGAAGGCGGCCCGACGGTGCACGCGTTCTGCAATCTCGAGAAGTGGAATTCGCTGCCGAAGAATTATCAGGCGATCCTCCAGGCTGCGACCGTCTATGCCAACACCTGGATGGCGGCGCGCTACGATATGCAGAACCCGTCGGCGCTGAAGCGTCTGGTCGCCGGCGGCACCCAGCTTCGTCCCTTCACCAACGAAGTGCTGGAAGCCTGCCTGAAGGCGACCAACGAATTGTGGGGCGAGATCTCGGCCAAGAACGCCGACTTCAAGAAGTCGATCGACGCGATGCAGGCCTATCGCTCCGATCAGTATCTGTGGTGGCAGGTGGCCGAATACACCTTCGACAGCTTCATGATCCGCTCGCGCACGCGCGGCTGATCCTGCGTCAAAATCGCGCAAGAAGCCCGGTTTCCACGCGGAAATCGGGCTTTTTGCGTTGCGATAGCAGAGTTCGCGATGGAAATTGCGAACCGGATGTTCCATGCTCCCCGGCAAGCCTCACAACGAAGGCCTGAGGCAGATTATTTCAGGGGGATAACGCAATGAAGCGCAGGGATTTTATCAAGGTCACCGGTATAGGCGCGGTAGGGGCGGCGGCGATCGCAGCGCCCGCGATCGCGCAGACCATGCCGGAACTGAAATGGCGCATGACCACGAGCTGGCCGAAATCGCTCGACACGCTGCATGGCGCCGCCGAGCTGATGGCCAAGGCGGTCGGCGAGGCCACCGACGGCAAATTCCAGATCCAGACCTTTGCCGCCGGAGAAATCGTGCCGGGCCTGCAGGTGCTCGACGCCGTCCAGAACGGCACCGTCGAGATGGGCCACACCGCGTCGTATTATTATTTCGGCAAGGACCCGACCTTCACCTTCGGCTCCTGCATTCCGTTCGGCCCCAATGCGCGGCTCAGCCAGGCCTGGTTCATGCTCGGCGGCGGCAAGGAAATCCTCAACGAGTTCTACAAGAGCTACAACGTCACCTCGCTGCTCGCCGGCAATACCACCTGCCAGATGGGCGGCTGGTTCCGCAAGGAGATCAACACCGTCGAGGATCTCAAGGGCCTGAAATTCCGCATCGGCGGTTATGCCGGCCGGGTCATGGAGCGGCTCGGCTGCGTGCCGCAGCAGCTCGCCGGCGGCGACATCTATCCGGCGCTGGAAAAGGGCACCATCGACGCCGCGGAATGGGTCGGCCCCTATGACGACGAGCGGCTCGGCCTCTACAAGGTCGCGCCGCATTATTATTATCCCGGCTGGTGGGAAGGCGGCCCGATGCTGCTCGCCATGATCAATCTGGAGAAGTGGAACGCGCTGCCGAAATACTACCAGGGCATACTCGAACAGGCCGGCCACTACGCCAACAACTGGATGATGGCGAAATACGACACCGTCAATCCGCTGGCGCTGAAGAAGCTTTTGGCCGGCGGCACCAAGCTGCACGGCTTCTCGCCCGCGATCATGGAGGCGAGCTACAAGGCGACCAAGGATCTCAATGCCGAGGTCGCCGCGGGCAACGCCAACTTCAAGAAAATCTACGACTCCGTTTCGGCCTATACCTCTACCGGCTATCAATGGTACCAGGTCGCCGAAATCGGGTTTGACAACTTCATGGCGCGTCACGCCCAGACCTGATCGCGCGGCAACTTGCGAAAAGAAAACCCCGGGGCGAATGCTCCGGGGTTTTTGCAAGCGGATATTCTGATTGCTATTGCTTCGCCGGCGGGCCGAAATCCAGCGGTGGCAGGTCGATCTGCGGCACGTCGATCTTGACCTTGTTGAGGTCGACATTGATCGGCTTGTCGAGCAGGCCCGTGACCGTGACCGGGAACGCGATCACCAGGATCACCATGATCGCCTGCAATCCGATCCAGGGCATCGCGCCCCAGTAGATGTCGGAGCTCTTGACTTCCTTCGGCGCCACGCCGCGCAGGTAGAACAGCGCGAAACCGAACGGCGGATGCAGGAACGAGGTCTGCATGTTGACGCAGAGCATGACGCCGAACCAGATCAGCGCCGCGTCCGGGCCGACCACGGGCGCCAGGATCTTCTGCGCGATCGGCGCGATCATCGGCAGGATGATGAAGGCGATCTCGAAGAAGTCGAGGAAGAACGCCAGGAAGAAGATGAAGAGGTTGATGAAGATCAAAAACCCCCAGACGCCGCCGGGCAGGGAGGTCAGCAGGTGCTCCAGCCATTCGCCGCCGGACACGCCCAAAAACACCACCGAGAAGCAGGTCGAGCCGATCAGGATGAAGGTGACCATGGTGGTGATGCGCATGGTCGTCTCGTAGCCCTGCTTGATCAGGTCGCGCAGTTCGGGAATCCGGACGGCTTCGAGGCAGATCCAGACCACGGCGAAATAGGTGACGGCGAAGGCTGTCTTGAACAACAGGCCCTCGGTCATGAACATGCCGATGATGGTCCCGATGCCGCCGGCGATGATGCCTGTTATCAGCACCTTGCGGCCCTTCGAGCTGAAGTCCTTGCTGTGGATCGCGGCCAGCACGATGGCTCCGACCGCGCCCATCGCGCCGGCTTCGGTCGGGGTCGCAAGGCCCATCATCATGGTGCCGAGCACGACGAAGATCAGCACCGCGGAGGGAATGATGCCCATCAGGCATTTGCGCCACAGCGGCCATCCCCGCAGCGTCAATTCGGTGACCGGCACCGGCGGTAGATGATCCGGCTTGATGATGCCGAGCACGAAGGTGTAGCCGGCGAACAGCACGATCTGGAAGATCGAGGGACCCCAGGCGCCGAGATACATGTCGCCGACCGACTTGCCGAGCTGGTCGGCCAGCACGATCAAGACCAGCGAAGGCGGCACCAATTGCGTAATGGTGCCGGAGGCCGCCAGCACGCCGGTGATGTAGCGGATGTTGTAGCCGTAGCGGATCATGACCGGCATCGAGATCAGCGCCATCGCGATCACCTGCGCCGCCACCGTGCCGGTGATGGCGCCGAGGATGAAGCCGACCAGGATCACCGAATAGCCAAGGCCGCCGCGGATCGGGCCGAACAACTGGCCCATCGAATCCAGCATGTCCTCGGCGAGACCGCAGCGTTCGAGAATCGCGCCCATGAAGGTGAAGAAGGGGATCGCGAGCAGCAATTCGTTGGACAGCACGCTGCCGAACATGCGGCCCGGGATCGCCTGCAGGAAGTTGAGGTCGAAGAAGCCCTGATGGATGGCGAGGAATCCGAACGACAGCCCGACCGCGGCGAGCGTGAAGGCCACCGGAAAGCCGATCAGCATCGCGATCACGAGGCCGCCGAACATCATCGGCGGCATCATCTGAAGCGTGATCATTGCGTCGGCCTCTCGTACTTCGCATCGATGGTAACGTAGCCCTTCAGCGCCGCGATGCGCTTGATCACCTCGGAGACGCCCTGCAACGCCAGCATCACGAAGCCCGACGGAATCACGAACTTGATCGGCCAGCGCACCAGGCCGCCGGCATTGCCCGACATCTCGCCGACCGCATAGGCCTGATGGAAGAACGGCCACGACAGATAGCTGAGCAGCAGGCAGGCCGGGATCAGGAAGAACAGCGTGCCGATCAGATCGAGCCAAAGCTGGCCGCGCTCGGACAGGAACAGATAGAAGATCTCGACCCGGACGTGCTCATTGCGCTTGAAGGTATAGGCGGCGCCGAACATCACCAGGATCGCGAACATGTACCATTGCAATTCGAGCCAGCCGTTCGAGCTGTAGCTGAAGGCGTAGCGGATCATGGCGTTGCCGGCGCTCACCAGGCAGGCGGCCAGCACCAGCAGGTTGCAGACGTAGCCGATTCTTTCGTTGAGCTTGTCGATAGCCGTGCTGAGGGCCAACAATGGGCGCATCATATTCTCCCCGGCGCTTGCCAGCCGGCCGCGCCGATCGTTTCAACGAACATTGCTTCGCCGTGGCGCGACAAGCGCGCGGAACTTCGGCTCATCCTTGCGAGCGATTGCAACGGTGATCTTCCCCCCAAATTCCCGCTTCTGCTGTCTGGCTGGGCATCAGGCTCTGGCGGCTTTTCGGCCCGGCTAGCTTGAAGCCGGGGCACCATTTCAGCGCGGGCAGGCGGCGTCAATTGGAAAATCGCGGAAATACCGCCCAACCGGTTGCGCGCGCAGGCGAATCGGGCCGGGCCAATTCTCGCGGAAAAACCTAGCCGCCGGTGACGCTCATGTGGCGGCTGACGCTCGGGCGGTTGTGGCGCCGATCGATAATGAAGTCGTGGCCCTTGGGTTTCAGGCCGATGGCGCGGTCGATCGCGGCGCTCAGCAGCTCGTTGTCGCTTGATGCCCGCAGTGGCTTGCGCAGATCGGAGGCGTCTTCCTGGCCGAGGCAGGTGTGCAGCGTGCCGGTGCAGGTGATCCGCACCCGGTTGCAGGATTCGCAGAAATTATGCGTCATCGGCGTGATGAAGCCGAGCTTGCCGCCGGTCTCGCTGACGCGCGCGTAGCGGGCCGGCCCGCCGGTATCCTCGTCGAGGTCGGTCAGCGTGTATTGCTGGGCGAGCCGCGCCCGCACCAGCGACAGCGGCAGATATTGATCGATGCGGCCTGCGCCGATGTCGCCCATCGGCATCACCTCGATCAGGGTCAGCGCCATGCCGTTGCCGTGCGCCCATTGCATCAGCGCGGGGATTTCGTCCTCGTTGATGTTCTTCAGCGCCACCGCGTTGATCTTGACCGCGAGCCCCGCCGATCGCGCGGCTTCGATCCCGGCGAGCACCTTGTCGAGATCGCCCCAGCGGGTGATGGCGCGGAATTTCGCCGGATCGAGCGTATCCAGCGAGACGTTGATGCGGCGGACGCCGCAATCGCGCAATTCACCGGCAAAGCGCGCCAGTTGCGAGCCGTTGGTGGTCAGCGTCAATTCGTCGAGCGCGCCACTGCCGAGATGGCGCGACAGCGAGCGCACCAGCGTCATCACGTTGCGCCGGACCAGCGGTTCGCCGCCGGTCAGACGCAGCTTGCGCACGCCCTTGGCGATGAAGGCCGAGCACAGCCGGTCGAGTTCCTCGAGCGAGAGCAGGTCGGCCTTGGGCAGGAATGTCATGTCTTCCGACATGCAATAGAAGCAGCGCAAGTCGCAGCGGTCGGTGACCGATACCCGCAAATAGCTGATCGTCCGGCTGAATGGATCGGTCATCGGACGAGACAGCGAGGCGAGGGGACTTACGATGGGTCCGTTCATTCAACCGGCCTTGTTACTGCGATAGCAGCCATGTTCCGGCTTGGTATCGCAGTCACAATGTATGCATCATGCAAGGCGCGTACAATCGCAACCTTGCGGCCCCCCGTTGGGTGCAGTGCAAGCAATTACCGGCTGGGCGGCGGCGGGGCAGCCGGGGCCGGCGCGGGGAACGCGGAATCCGCCGGCGCAGGCGCAGCGCCCTTGGGCGGCTTCGGCTTCTTCGGCCGCATGATCTTCTTTTTCGGCGGTTTTGGCGGCGGACCCGCGGGGCGCAGTTCCGCAGTCACCGGATTGGGGTCGACATTGACCGATGCCGGGGTGGTGAAATCGCCGGGGAATTTGGTGGCTTGGACGGGCACCGTGGCCGGCTGGAACCCGGCCATCGAGAAGGTGACCGAGAACCCGCCGTCGGGAATCGGCACGGGGATCGTGCAGGGTGTCTTGCAGCTGGGTCCTACCGAGGTGCGGGCGTCGGCGCCCTGCGGGGTCGAGTCGAACTGCACCTGCGCCGTCAGCGCAGGGGGCGGGCTCGATTTGAAATAGTCGCCCATGGAAAACGACGAGCAGCCGGCGAGGCTGAATCCCGCAGCGGCAATCGCGATGACACGACGCATGATCAATCCGTCACTCTACTGCGGCAAACCGCCACAATCCCCGCCGCGAACCATAGGAGCGTCAGGAGAGCGGTGCAACCGTACGGAAGCTCATCGTCAAGTGATGGTTAATTTCGTTAACCAGTGCGTCGGAACAGCCCTGACGGATTAGCCGCTTAGTTAGACTTTTGGCTATAGCGTTTTCGAGCGAAGTGGGCGCCGGTTCGTGTGAAGAAAACGCGTCAAACCAAAAATCCAGAGTTTCGGTTCCAAACCGAAGACCTAGGCTGTTGCGCTCGTTTTTGCCTTTGGCATCAGGTTTTCCACAGCACCTGGCAAATCCCTGAAATGGCCGATTAGCCGGTCGGGCTTGAGGTCGGCGATGGGAACCTCGGTGTAGCCGAATTCGACGCCGATCACGGGAACCCCGGCGCGCCGGGCCACGCCGATATCGGGTCCGGCATCGCCCACCATGACGGTGGACGAAAGCACGCCGCCGGCCCGCGCCACGGTCTCCCGCAGGATCGCGGGATCGGGCTTGGAAATGCCAAACGTGTCGGCGCCGCAGATCGCGGCAAACCGCGCGCTCAGGCCGAGCGCGTCGAGCAGCTTCTTCGACAGCCATTCCAGCTTGTTGGTGCAGACCGCGAACTGGTAGCCGCGGCCGGCGAGCTCGTCGAGCGCGGTTTCCAGTCCTTCGAATGGACGCGAGCTGACGGCGATATGGTCCCCGTAATACTCGACAAAATCCTTTGTCAGCCGATCGAGGTCGGCAACGCTCACGGCGCGGCCATCGGCCTCGATCCCACGCTCGAGCATACGGCGGGCGCCGGCGCCGATCATGTTGCGCGCGGATGGCAGCGGGACAGCCGGCATGCCCTCGCGATCGAGCACGAAATTGAGCGCGTTGATCAGGTCGGGCGCGGTATCCACCAGCGTGCCGTCGAGATCGAAGACAACAGTGCGAACGGGGGCCATCGCGGATCGCTAGCGGTCCCCGGGCCATCATGCAAGTGGGCCGGCCGGAAGCCCGGAAATTCATTAATTACGACCATTTAGGGGGCTAAAATGCTGTTCCTCCTGTAAGAACGACGCTAGATATGCCCGCGCCGAACCCGATCAGCCGATCGGCAGCGGCTTTCCCAAGGCATCATCGGAGGCAGGCCGGCGCGTGGACATGGAAGCACTGAAACGGCAGGCGGCGGCGCGTGCGCTTGAGCATGTACGCTCCGGCATGAAGCTTGGCCTCGGCACCGGTTCGACCGCCAAACATTTTGTCGAGCTGCTGGGCGAGCGGGTGCGCGCCGGGCTCGATGTGATCGGCGTGCCGACCTCGGAAGTCACGCGCGCCCAGGCCCTCGGCCTCGGCATTCGCCTGACCACGCTGGACGAGATCGACCGCCTCGATCTTACAATCGACGGCGCCGATGAAATCGAACCTTCGCTCAACGTCATCAAGGGTGGCGGCGGCGCGTTGTTGCGTGAGAAGATCGTCGCGGCGGCCTCCGACCGCATGATCGTGATCGCCGATGAATCGAAATGGGTCGACACGCTCGGCCGCTTTCCGTTACCGGTCGAAGTCATTCCATTCGGGCTGGCGGCGACCCGGCGCGGCATCGAGCAGGCATTTGCGGAAAGCGGCGTTTCCGGGCAAATGGCGGTCCGAAAGGGCAAGGACGGTCACGTTTTTGTCACCGATGGCGGCCACTGGATTGTCGATGCCCATCTGGAACGGATAACAGACGCGCCGCGCCTGGCCGGATTGCTGAATGCGATTCCAGGCGTGGTGGAACACGGTCTGTTTATCGGTCTGGCCAGCACCGCGGTGCTGGCGGGCGCCCAGGGAATTCGTGTTGTTGAACGGCGCTAACGCCGAAATCGAGGAGAATCGGAATGAAGAGCCTTAATCGCATCTTGTCGGCCGCGGGTCTCGTGCTGGGACTGGCTCTCGCCGTAGCTCCCGCGCAAGCGCAGACCCAGGCCGCCCCGCCGCCGACCCCGGCAGCCATCGCGGCGGCCAAGGAACTGCTGGCGATGAAGCACGCCGACCAGATGTATGCCAACGCCGTGCCCGGTGTGGTGGAGCGGACCAAGACCGAGTTGATGCAGACCAACATCAACTATCAAAAGGATCTGAACGAGGTCGCGGTGATCGTCGCCCAGAAGCTTGCCAGTCGTACCGCCGAAGTCGGCGAGGGCATGGCCAAGGTCTATGCCAGCCAGTTCACCGAACAGGAGTTGAAGGATCTGGTGACGTTCTACAAGACGCCATTGGGCCAGAAGCTGCTGACGGCGGAGCCGAGGTCGATCCAGATGAGCATGCAGTACCTGAACACTTGGGCGCAGCAATTTTCCGAAGTGGTCAACGGCGAATTCCGCGCCGAGATGCGCAAGCGCGGCAAGGCGATCTGAGCCTGCTGATATGATCCGGTAGTCCGGCGCGAGCGGCCGGGCCGAGAGGGATGGAAATGGCCGAGTTCGATGTCGATCTGTTCGTGATCGGAGGAGGCTCGGGCGGCGTGCGCGCCGCCCGCATCGCCGCCGGCTACGGCGCCAGGGTGATGATCGCCGAAGAGTACCGGATGGGCGGCACCTGCGTGATCCGCGGTTGCGTGCCGAAAAAGCTGTTCGTGATCGGTTCGCACATCCATCACGAGATCGAGGACGCCGCGGGTTTTGGCTGGACCATCCCGCCCGTCAGCTTCGACTGGAAAACGCTGGTCGCCAACAAGGACAAGGAGATCGCGCGGCTCGAAGGCATCTACACCACCAACGTGTCGAAGGCCGGCGCCGAAGTGGTCAAGACCCGCGCGGTGATCGAGGATGCCCACACCCTGCGCCTCGCCGACGGCCGCACCGTCACCGCAAAATACATCCTGATCGCCACCGGCAGCGCGCCGAACCACGGGCCCAAAATTCCCGGCATCGAGCACGTGATCTCGTCCAACGAGGCGTTCCATCTGCCGGAATTGCCGAAGCGTGTCGTGATCCAGGGCGGCGGCTATATTGCGCTGGAGTTCGCCTGCATTTTTGCCGGCTTCGGCTCCGACGTCACCGTGATCTATCGCGGCGACAACATCCTGCGCGGCTTTGACGAGGATGTCCGCGTCCATGTCCGCAAGGAGATGGAAATGCAGGGCATCAACATCATCACCGGCTGCACGGTCGACCGGATCGAGCGCACCAACAATGTATTTTCCACGCATTTGTCGAGCGGCTCCAGCATCGCCTCCGACAAGGTGATGTTCGCGATCGGGCGACATCCCAATGTCGGCGGTCTCGGCCTCGACAAGGCCGGCGTCGCCCTCAATCCGCATAATGGCGGCATCACCGTCGACGGCTTCTCCCGCACCTCGGCGCCGAACATCTATGCGATCGGCGACGTTACCCATCGCGTCAACCTGACCCCGGTCGCGATCCGCGAGGGCCATGCCTTCGCCGATACCGTGTTCGGCAAGCGCCCGGTTCAGGTCGATCACGCGACCATTCCGACCGCGGTGTTCTCGCAGCCCGAAGTCGGCACCGTGGGCCTGACCGAAGCGGAAGCGCGCGCGCAGTTCAGCCACGTCGACATCTACAAGACCGATTTCCGGCCGATCAAATCGACCATGTCCGGCCGCGACACCCGCATTCTGATGAAGCTGGTGGTCGATGCGACCTCCGACCGCGTGCTCGGCTGCCACATCGTCGGCGACACCGCCGCCGAAATCATCCAGGCGGTCGCCATCGCGGTCAAGATGAAGGCGACCAAGGCCGATTTCGACGCGACGTTTGCCCTGCATCCGACCGCTGCCGAAGAACTCGTGACCATGCGCACGCCGTCCGCGCGCTATGTGCGCGAGGCGGCGGAGTAGGGCGGCAGCGCCTACTTCTCCAAACCAAAGGGGTCGTCGACCGAATGGGCCGGCTGGGTGAACCAGCGCGCGCCGGTTTCGGTGATGATCATGTGGTCCTCGAGCCGCACGCCGAATTCGCCGTAGATGCAGATGGTCGGCTCGTTCGAAAAGGTCATGCCCGGTTTTAGGACGGTCTTGTCGCCCTTCACGAGGTACGGCCATTCGTGGACATCGAGCCCGATGCCGTGGCCCGTCCGGTGCGGCAGGCCCGGCGTCGCGTAGCCGGGCCCGAAGCCGGCGCCGTTGATGACGCCGCGGGCGGCAGTGTCGATATCCTCGCAGCGGTTGCCGGGCTTTGCGGCGGCAAAGCCGGCGGCCTGCGCCTGCTTCTCCAGATTCCAGACGTCGCGCTGGCGTTTTGTGGGTTCGCCGAACACGTAGGAGCGCGTGATGTCGGAGAGATAGCCGTCGACCGGCGCGCCGGTGTCGATCAGGATCATGTCGCCATCCCTGAGCGTCTGCGGATAGGGCACGCCGTGCGGATAGGCTGATGCCTCGCCGAACAGCACCGCGTTGAACGGCGGATCGCCCTCCGAGCCGAGCTTGCGGTGCGCCGCGGTGATGAAGGCCTGGACTTCGGTGGTCGTGATGCCTTCGCGCATGATGCGGGCCGCGGCCTTGTGCGCCTCCAGCGTGATGTTCTTCGCGGTCTGCATCAGCGCGATCTCGTGATCGGACTTTATCATGCGGCAGCCGGCGGTGACGTCGATCGAATTGACGAAAGTGTAGGCGTTGCCGGCGCGGCGCAGCCCGTCGAAGGTGAAGAACGGCGTCGCCTCGTCGACCGCGATGGTGCCGGTGGGATGGCCGAGCGATCGCACCGTTTCGGTCACGGTCGCGGTCGGGTCCTCGTCCTCCTCCCAGACCGCGATCTTGTCGCCGAACGACAGCATGGTGCGGAGTTTTTCGACCTCGAAGGCCGGCGAGACATAGACGATCTCGCCCTTGGCCGGCAGCACCGCGCTGTGCATCCGCTCGGTGCGGCGGAATTTCAGGCCGGTGAAGTAGGTCATGCTGGAGGAGACGTCGAGATAGAGCGCGTCGATGCCTTTTTCGCGCATGATGGCTTGTGCGCGGGCGATGCGTCGCAGCCGCTCGTCGACGCCGATCGGCGGCACGTCGCCGCGCATGTTCTTCATCGCCGCGAGTTCCGCTTCCGCGCTCGATCCACCCACGCCAATCGTCATCGCAAAATCCCTTTCAGTCTTCTTGTTATGTCGTCAGCGCCGGTATCGGCGCTGCACCAGGATATTCGCCGCAGCCGTCAGCCCCAGCGTCGCCGTCATCAGGATGAAGGCCGCCGACGCGCCGAACGGCCAGTTGTTGAGCTGGAACTGGCCGTAGATCAACGGTCCCATCATCCGGAATTTCGGACCGCCGAGCAGCACCGGCGTGGCATAGGCGTTCATGCTGAGGATGAAGGTGAGGATGGTGCCGGCAAGGATGCCCGGCAGCGACAGCGGCAGCAGCACGCGGCGGAACATCGTCGCAGGCCCCGCGCCGAGGCTAAAGGCGGCTTCCTCGACATTGCGGTTGATGCCCTCGATCACGCTCTGCAGGGTCAGCACCATGTAGGGCAGGTTGACCGCGATGATGCCGGCAACGACGGCAGTCTCGGTGTACATGATCTCGAGCGGCTGGTGGATCAGGCCGAACTGCATCAGCGTGACATTCAAAAAACCCCTGGAGCCGAAGATCGTCATCCAGCCGGCCGCGCGCACCGCATTGCCGACGAACAGCGGCAGCACCACCAGCATGATCAGCACGTTCTTGAACCGCGTCTGGGTACGCGCCAGCACGTAGGCGAGTGGCAGGGCCATGACCAGGCAAACCAGGGTGCAGAGCGCCGAGACCCGCAGCGTGGTCCAGAACACGCCGAGATAATAGGGATCGGCGAAGAATTTTAGATAATTTTCGAGCGAGAATGCCTCGTGCATGATGCGCCGGGCATCCATGGTGTTGAGGCTGTAGCGGAACAGGATCGCCAGCGGCAACAACAGGCCGGCCGCCACGAACACGGTCGCGGGTCCAACCAGCGTCGCGGCCGAGAGCACCGAGGTCGGTGCTTCCTCGGACTGGAACTGCGCTGTGGCGGTCGCGGCCATGGCCCGCTTAGCCGGTACCCACCTAGCTCTTCAGCTCCTTGTCCCACCATTCCTTGAACGCGATGTCGTTGGTGTTCATGTAGGTGTAGTCGAGGTCGACCAGCTTCTTGACCTCGTCGGGGGTGAAGCCGATGCGCTTGTTGAGATCGGGCGCGACCACGGCATTGGTGACGGTCGGGTTGTAGCCCATGTCGATCGCAAAGGCCTCCTGCGCGCTCTTGTCGAGCATGGCGTCGAGATAGGCGTAGGCGCCGTCCTTGTCCGGCGCATTCTTCGGCATCACGAAGCCCGAGATGTAGGCCAGCGTGCCTTCCGAGGGCGCGATCGCATTGACGGAGATGCCGGCGTTCTGCCACTGCACCACGCGCGCCTTCCACATCACGCCGGTGCCGATTTCCTCGGCCTTCAGCCCCTGCGCGAACGCCTCGTTGGTCGGGTAGATCCGCATCCCGGCCTTCTTGCATTCCAGCAACAGTTTCTTGCCCGGTTCGATATCGCCGACCTTGCCGCCGGCGGCGAGCGAGGCGCAGACCAGCGTGTACTGGTACTGGATGTCGATGATGCCGAGCTTGTTGCCGTGGGCGGGGTCGAACACGTCCTTGTAGCTGATCGGCTGCGTCGGAATCAGTTTCGGATTGCAGACGCCGACCTTGCCTGAATAGATCTGGCCGATGCCGTAGGGATATTTCATCGCCGGCAGCAAATTGGCGGCATTTTTCAGTTTGCTGTAATCGATCTGCGCCACCACGCCGGCGTCGTTCATCTGCGCCATGTTGAGCGCGGAGAGGCCCTGCACGTCGGAGGTGCCGCGCGGCAGCCGTGCCTCGGCAAGCATTTTCGAGCGTCGTTCGGGATCGCCGGCCTGGTCCTGCACCACCTCCCAGCCGTCCTTGATCAACAACGGCTGTTCGATGTTCTTGTTGAGCAGGCGGGCATAGTCGCCACCCCAGGTGCCGACCACGATGCGGCCTTTGGCCTGCGCGGCCGCCTGGCGCGGCAGCGTGGCGGCGCCCGCCAGCGCGGCGGCGCCGAGCAGGACTTCACGGCGGGATTTGTGTCGGGTCATGATGGCTGTCTCCGTGGCGTTGCAGGGTTTTGCGAGAAGATTACGACGGGAATACACGGCCTGTCGACTTGCTCCAGCCGATATGGACCGCTTCCCCGATGTCAGGCAGCTTTTGTTCCGGCCGATTCTGGATTTGCACGATCACCCTTTCCTTGGGCGACAGGCGGACATGGAGATCGACCTGCGATCCCAGATAGGAGATGAATTCCACGGTGCCGGGAAAGGAATTGTCCATCGCGGGCGCCGCACCCGTGGTCAGCGCCAGCCGTTCCGGGCGCAGCGCCAGCGAGACACCGCCGGCGCCCGCTCCTTCGCAGGCGACCACGAGGCCGCCCGCGGAGACGAAGCGTCCGGGCCCGTCCATGCGGCCGTCGATGAAGGTGGAGCGGCCGACGAAATCGGCGACGAATTTTTCCGCCGGCCGTTCGTAGAGATCCTGCTGCGAACCGATCTGGCGGATTTTGCCCTCGCTCATGACAACGAGGCGGTCGGCCATGGTCAGCGCTTCCTCCTGGTCGTGGGTGACCATCACGGTGGTCAACCCAAGCTTGCGCTGCAATTCGCGGATTTCGACCCGCACGTCCTGGCGCAGTTTTGCATCGAGATTGGACAACGGTTCGTCGAGCAACAATACGTCGGGCCGGAACACCAGCGCGCGGGCGAGCGCCACGCGCTGCTGCTGGCCGCCGGAGAGTTGTCTGGGTAATCGATCGGAGAGATGATCGAGCCGCACCAGCCGCAAGGCTTCGGCGATCTTCGGCGCGATCTCCGCTTTCGGTATCTTGCGCATTTCGAGGCCGAAGCCGACGTTCTCGGCCACGCTCATATGCGGAAACAGCGCGTAGCTCTGGAACACCAGTCCGGCATTGCGCTTCCACGG
>Ga0068856_100000202_pt1 | contig 63636 bp, 49 predicted proteins | sample KBSCornC62_FD_66595 | JGI IMG/M metagenome (GOLD analysis project Ga0068856, IMG submission 66595) | Corn rhizosphere microbial communities from Kellogg Biological Station, Michigan, USA - KBS Corn C6-2 | ecosystem: Host-associated > Plants > Roots > Rhizosphere > Soil ...
CGCTCTGCACATGTGCGGCGACCGATTTGATCGAAGGCAGCTTGTTGATCACCCGGAGTTCATCGATGAGTCTCACTGCGGTGGCGTCGATCGCCACGGGATCCGTACTCCCGTAGATCGTGAGATTCGGGCGGGTGAAGTTCGGGTAGGCCGTCGGTCCTCCGGCGAACTGAATGGCCAGGGCATCCATGATCGTAAACACCACCTTATCGCGCACCATGGGGTCCGCATAAATCTCCGCGAGATAGGGATCGCCGTAGGTCGGGTCCTTCGCAAAGCGGCGCCAGTTGTCCACATTCCAGATCGTCATATTGGCGATCGCTCCGTTCACTCCGCACATGTAGCTGTCGCAGAGCGAGGGCATGTTGATCACCTTCGTCACCTTCTTGCTGAGGACCGTGGCGTAGTAGCTCGTGCTGCTGAGCTGATCGCCATTCGCCAGGATATCCTCGAACCGCATTCCCTTGTGGTCGCCGAATTTCGCATCGCCCCAGATCAACCTGCCAAGCACGGGCTCGGTGAGCGGCGCCTGCCGATCGTAGCCCGCCGCCGGCGCGACCCAATCCAGGCGATAGTCCGGATCGTGCTCCGAATAGCCGTCCGCGATGAGATCGGCGCGATTGCGATCCCAGACGATAATGTGATCTGCGGGAATGCCCGCGGACTCGAGTCCCCGAGCCACGGCCCGCACAGTATCCGGATGCGTCCCCGCCATCACTCCCGGTGCGGCGGCGATCTTGATGCCGACGATGTCCTTCGGCCCGACGAGCGATGCCCACGCGGCCTGCACAGAATTCTTCCCGGTGGCGGCCACCACCACGGCGTCCACCATCGCCTGCGCGACGGCGGGGTTCACTTGGTAGCCCGCGTAGAGTGCTCGCGGGTCCATCGCATAATAGACCCGCGATTTCGCCGGGATAGCCTTTACGACAGGCGTCTCCTCCTGGAGCTGATCGACCGGCGTCTGCGCCCGGAGCGCGAGAGGGAGTAAACAGAGAACAAAGGCCAGCCTGCGGATCACGGCGCAAAGTCTCGACGGGGGACGGCAGCATGTCAAACCAGCGAAATGCCATTGCGCGATTGTCCGGGATGCCCGACCCTGCCGGCGTGATCGAGCACCTCTACGCGCATATTCCCTTTTGTCCGAAGGTATGCCCGTATTGCAGCTTCTACAAAGAAGCCAGCGACCGGAACAAGACACGCGCCTTCCTTGAAGCGATGCTCGCCGAGGCAGCCGCGCATGCCCCCCGCCTGCGGCCGCGCACCATTTTCTTTGGCGGTGGCACCCCGAGTGCGCTGAGCACGTCCCAACTCGAGTTTCTCCTCGGCGGCTTGCGCGAGCGGGTTGATTTCTCGGCCGTGACCGAATGGACGCTCGAGATGAACCCTGCCACCGTCTCACTCGAGAAAGCCCGAGCCCTCCTCTCCCTCGGGGTGAACCGGATCAGCATGGGTGTGCAGTCGTGGGATGATGGCCTGCTCACCACTCTCGGCCGCGTCCATACAGCCAGCCAGGCCGAGCGGTCGTATTGCATCCTGCGCGAGGCAGGAGTGCCGAACGTCAATCTCGACCTCATCTTCGGGATTCCCGGGCAGACCACGGATCAGTGGCGCGAGTCCCTGGAGCGCACGATCGCCCTCGAGCCGGACCACATCTCCGCCTACTGCCTTACCTACGAGGAGGACACCGAGTTTTTCCTACGGCTCCAGCGCGGGGAAATGCGCCCCAGCGAGGAGCACGATGCCGGGCTCTTTGAGCTCACGATGGATGTCCTCTCCAGCGCCGGCTATGCGCAGTACGAAATCTCGAACTATGCCCGCCCTGGCCGCGAGTGCCTGCACAATCTCGCCTACTGGACTGCCGCCGATTATCTCGGCCTCGGCCCCAGCGCCTTCTCCACAGTCGGCGAATCCCGATGGAAGAACGTGAGCGATACCATCGACTACGTGCGCCGCATTGGCGCGGGCGAGGATGCCGCCGACTTCCGCGAAGCTGTCGATGTTCGTATGCGGCGCGGCGAGCAACTGGCCTTCGCTCTCCGCACGTCGGGCGGGATTGATGACTCCGGCGAGTGGAGCTCCGAGATCGAGCGCCTGGCCGCCGCCGGCTATCTCGAGGCCCGCGGCAACCGCTGGGTACTCACCCGCTCCGGAAAAATGGTCGCCGATGCCATCGCCGAGACCTTCGTGTGATCGGAAGATATATCCAACGATTTCTCTGATCCGCACAAAAAAGGATCTTCCTCCCGGGCTGCTCCGTAATCTTCCAGAGACAGGAGCGGTGAATGGCCCCAGCCGCGAGCGGCTCACACAATTAGGATAGATGTGTATTTCAGTAAGAACTGGAATACACAGCGACCGCGGCCTCCGCAGTGCCGAGTAGGCGAAAGGATGAGCTTTCTCTCGCGCATTCCAAACCTGTCGCAGGTACATACCGCAACGATTTTGAGGTCCTTCGGTTATGTGACTACCGAAGCAGGTGCCGGTCGGTGCCTTTTTTGGTCCTCCCCTAGCCTTCCTTCGATGCTTACCCCCCTCTAAAAGCGTCAACTTTCAGTGCGGCAATATCGCGATGCCTCTGGCGGACGCTTGCATCAGCTCCCGAATCTCTCGTTCGCCAATTTCCGAATAAGCCATTCACCGCCTGCCTGTCCGCCCTTCAGTCCACTGATTTGCAAGCGTCTGCATGGACAACCAATTGCCGGTGGCCGAGGCGCGCGGGTAGCTCTTCGAAGCTGGCTTCCCCGACTTTCATGCGCCTTTCTCAAAAGAGATCCCTGCTTTTTCTCCGACAAAATGGCCGCGGATTCGCGCTGATCCTCGTACTCGCCTTTACGGCGTTGCTCACCGCTCTCGCGCTCGCATTTCTTTCGAATTCCCTCGGCCAGCGGCAAGTCGCCAGTGCAAGCGCAAACCAGGTGAAGGTTACTCTACTGGCTACCGGTGCCGTGGATTCCATCACCGGTTATCTGCAAGACGAAATTGCCGCAGGATCCGACGATGTCACTCCCACCCAGAGCAATACGACAGTTTATTCCCCAAAGGCTCCGTCGGACATGGTTCCGTACCGGCTCCCTGCCTGGACGGGAAATAATGCATTAAACAATCTCGTAAAGATCAGCGGGCAGACTTTTGACTCCCGCATCAATGTCCCGACTTCCGGCACTGATACGACGGAGAAATCAGCTAATGGCAGGTATGTCGAAAATGCACGCTGGCTGGAGCCTTTGTTTTTGCCGACCGAGACCAGCCTCCCGAATACCCCGAAATGGATAGAAGTCTCCAGTGATGGAAGCGGCAGCAGTAGCAAAGTCGTCGGCCGTTATGCCTTTGTCATTTATGACGAGGGTGGCCTGCTGGATCTCAATGTCGCCGGCTATCCCGATACCGATGTCGCCACAAAATGGGACCATACGATGGACCCTGCCTCTAAAAGCGCGGTAGCTTACGCCGATCTCACGCAGATTCCGGGTCTCACACAGGCGAATATCGATGCCCTTATAAATTGGCGCAATGCCGCCTCGGTCACTGCGCCGGGATACAAGAACTACGTTCAGTCAAATACGACCGGCTTCTTGCGTACGTCCAATACCGACCTCTCCGCGGGGAAGTCCGACGAAATGCTCACGGGACGCCAACAGATGATATCCCTTCTCACGGGAAAACTAGGTTGGAACAAAGATACACTCCAATATCTCACCAGCTATAGCCGCGACCTCAATCAGCCGTCGCTCGCGCCGGACCACACCAAGCTTCCGCAATTACAACCCCTGGCCAATGGTGGAAATGACCAAGTCCAATCGGACTATGATACGATCAATCCAAAATTTCTCCAAGTACGCGTGCAATCCGGATTCACCCGCAATGACGGAAGCAGCGCCGCCGTGGGAGATCCCCTCGTCAAGCAACGCTTTGCTCTTAACCGTCTGGCCTGGCTGACTTATCTTGGCCCCAGCAGCGGGAGAACCGGGGCTGATATTACCGACTTGACGACGAACCTCGGGATTTCTCGAACGTGGATCGATCAAGGAACCGCCGATAATATTCGAAAATACTTTGGATTGGAGTGGGAACCGGCAAACAATTGCTGGCGCTATAACATCCATCTCAATGCTAATGGTGAGATCAAAACCCTCGCCGACGTCGCCCGAGGAACCCCGGGTGACCCACCTCGAGAACCCGATTTTTTTGAAATTCTCAAGGCCTCGATTGCAACTGGAGCGCTGGGAAAATCGGGTTCCAGCTATAGCAGCCGGAGCGACATAAGCTCGCCCACTTACCTCACCGATCCCACGCGCTATCAATTTTATAGAGATAGCACCGTCGATTTCCAAGTAATGCAAATTGGAGCAAATATCATCGATCAAAGCGATGTCGATGGTTATCCCACTCTCATCCGCATGGGCCCCACAAGTGCCGATAGTGACCCCATCCAGAAGATGGAAGTGAGAGGGGTGGAAAATCTCCCTTATCTCTATCGTGTGCGAAATGGCGTTTACCGTACTGCAGATGCCTCGGGAGGCACCGGCGGGCAATTTGAGGTTGTTCAGGAGCCGGAAATTTGGAACCCGCATTCCTATAACAGCGCCAATATAAATCGTTCTCTAGGAAATCCCCGTCCTACAAGCTTTCAACTTGTGGCATTTAGCGGACAGTCTGTACTCGCAGGTACGCCGACCCTCAATAACATAGCGGTCACCTCATTTTCCCTGAGATCATATGACTCATCCAGGACGCAAACTGGATCGATAAATCCGTTAACAGAGGCCAATGGCACCCTCACCTTCCAAATTCCCAATGAGAAACTCTTCCGGGAACCGACACTTCTCGTTAAAGCAAATGTCCCAAACGCCAGCCAGCTCAGCTCCCCATCAGGAGCGGGCCGTTTTACTGTCTTAGGCTCACCCCCCGCATGTTATAATGCCGGTGAACCCGGGAGTCCTGGTCAGTATCTTGGAATTCCTCTAGGTTTTGGACCACTGACCTGGTCGTCAGGAGCGATGACTGCGAATGGCGCAGAGGTCGATGTCGATCATTCCGGCGGAATCACCTATCAGCTAAGGTATCAGCCCGCAAGTTCCTCGACAGGAATGGCCATTTATGACGAAAAATATTTCCGGCTCTGGAAATTTTCCACGAGACTAAGCGAAAGCAATGCTGGTTTGAATTTTGCCCTCGATGGCGGAAATGAAAATAGTTACCAAACACGTGCCATCATTCCGGCCGATACCATTCAGACTTGCGTCGATCCCCGCACAAGTCGTTTTGGGATGATGCTTTTTGACACCGGGCATTCTGGATTTCAATCCGTCGATTTTCCTCCACTTGCTGCGACGATCTATTCCTCGGTATCGAGCCGTGTAGCGGGCCCATTCTGGGTCAATCGAAACGACAACACCCTGTATACAAACCGTCCCGACACCACTGCAGGCTGGTCGCTCGCCGTCCGCAATAGCTCGAATTGGCCAGCAGACGAGTGGATCAAAGCATTTCCCGGATCGAACCAAGTCCCGGCAAATGCAGCCAAGGGATGGTATTGGGACATAAATTCAGGAACGGTCGTGGCCGGGTGGAACTGGAACAATGCCGACTTTCGAATCGGCCTGCTCTCGCAAAATATTAGCAATCTAACCAATGACCGCATTAATGTATCAGCAAATTTCTCCAGCACCGACCCAAGCAAGAATATGGTAAATCCCGGCCCAGCTTTGGGTGCCTTTACCTATTACTGTGATGCCGATGGCGTCGTCCGCAGAGGCATGGGCGGATATGCATTGTCTACTCCCTCCAGCGGCACGACGGTTCAAGCTCAAGGCCTTCCAATGGCGGTCGCCTATAATTCCGCGTCTGCGGCGCCGACGAACCGTCAATGGGAGAGTCGCCCAATCATTCTCAATCGTCCATTCCAGTCTGTCGGAGAGCTCGGTTATGTTTTTTCGGATACGCCTTGGAAGAACTTGAATTTTTCCTTCGCTGAGAGCGGATTTTCACCACTTCTGGATGCATTTTGTATCAATGACAGTGACAGTGCATTGGGACTCGTCGCAGGGAAGGTCAACCTGAATACAGCCTCCCTGCCAGTCCTTCATTCAATCCTCTCCCAAGCCTACCGCAATGCTTATGCTTCGTCACAGACAACCCAACAGTCCTTAAATTCCACGGAGGTCGGAACTCTCTCCACGCTTCTTTACAATCGCCTTCACAGTTCCGCTACGACCGGAGCGCAGGGGCCCCTTACGAATCTGGACTATCTCGTAGGCCGATGGGTGCCCGGAACCTCCCCTTCCGCGAATAACATTAATGGCAGAAGCACGGCAAATTATGACGGTTTTGCCAATGATCTCGATGGTGTAGGAGATGCTTATCAGACACGAATTTCTCGCTACCGAGAGACCGCGGTTCGCGCGCTAGCGGCCAATAGCACAGTGCGCACTTGGAATCTTATGATCGACCTGATCGCGCAAAGCGGTCGATCGACTACGAATGGATTCTTCGTCGACGGCGAGCAGCACTATTGGATTCACCTCGCAGTCGATCGTTATACCGGGAAGGTTCTCGACCAAATAATTGAGCCCGTCAAAGAATGAAAGTTTTATTCTCCACACTACTTATTGCAACCGTAAGTATCTCCGCAGGACAAACACCCGATTCGATGGGTCCTAAGGGCGATAAACCGCCTCTACCAAATCCGATTCTACAGCGAGCCCCTGTGCTCTCTCAATGGACGATCAGTAGCAGCGTTCCAGCATCATCGCCAAACTCCTCCCGGCAGTCAGCCCAAAATGGAAGGTCGCAAAATTCGGACAAGAATTCGGACAAGCCGAGTTTCACTCAAATAAGCATTACGAAGAGCGGAAGCACCTATTTCGAAGTCGAGGTCGATGCCTCGGGACGCAAATGGGAAAAGTGGAATGTCAATGGACGCCAGGTCACGTTCGAACCGGGTACCGGAAAGAGCATGGTGGTGTACTCGGGGGGAGGCAGCTTTTTTTATACCGATTTTTCCACAACGGACTTTCCAAACCTGTCCTGGATATCTCCTGAGAATTACATCGCATTTAGGCAGGTTGGAAAGGTCAAATGCTATATCTTTCGAAAAGAAATCGCGCCCACAGAGGATGATGGAAAGATAGTTATCCTAACGGCCGCCGTCGATAGCGAGACGCAACTGCCCATCGTAATGGATACGGATGGGCAACGGTCGATTTATCAGTTTGGTCCGCCACCGGCAGCTCCACTTGTCATTCCTGAGAAGGTTCTTTCGCTACTGGAACAACAGCCAAAAGGTCAACTTCCACGCCGATTGCGTACTGTGACAGCTAGAAATTGATTGAATGAAGGACATAGAGAATCCGTCAAACATTCCTCTCCGGCAGCAGGGTAGATCCGATAAAATCGCCACCAAATCTATGGCTTGCTTGGAGGTGTTAATAATTGCCGATATTTTTGAATCGAATTTACCAAAGCACTCTTGATTTCCGGAGGGAAATCCAAAGGGGCCGATGGCGGCGCGCCGAAAACATAAGAGGATGTTTTATTTCCGGCGATCAAAACAACCGGGAATCGAGTTTCCAAATCAACGTATGCAATAACCTGGACCTTTAACTTCTCAGGATTGGGCGGCGGTGTACTGGGAGCAGATGGATCATAAAATGCTCTCGCTCCGACTACCCTCTCCGTTTGGATCCGATCTTTGAAGACCAAGCAATCTCTCCCCTTAAATTTGACCGTACCTTGATAATTTTCCAGTTTGATCCACTGAAAGCCCGGAAAATCTAGGGTAGCATATTCGCTCCGCGCACCGTCGTCGGGATTTTCACCGTTCGAGATTAGAGGCTGCTTCCATTCAGGTCTCGTTGTCACCTGCCAGCCCTTAGCGCACCAGACATCGACGTTGCCGGTATCGGCTGTGATCCGGATAAGTCGAATGTCTCCTGTTTTTGTAACCTGTATGATCTTTCTTCCGCTTTCCCCTATTTTCCCTGGCATCGAGCTGGCATTCTCGTCATTGACCGAGCCCGGTCCCTTCCCCTCCGTGATAATTGTCCATGATGAAAAATTCGGAGCATGCTCCTGAATTAGTGGGCCTGGCGGGGGCGTCGACGTTGGATTTATTCCAGCCGCAGTCTGAGCAGCTGCATTAGCTATAAGCCCCAAAGCAAGAATAAGCAATGTATAGGATCTAGAGGAAGAAGGCCCAATCGCTCTCATACGTTTAAATCTTGCGCTCACTTTATTCAGTTACCACTTCCACATGTTTGTCGATCACTTTTCCTGTAAATCGATCGATAGCTACATGGACCCATAGTCGCCTTTCGCCGGCGATCGAGAATTTCCCAAAATCGGTTGTCCCATTGGGAAATTTCCCTGTCTGCGCAATTACATCAATCATTAGATTCCAGACTCGAGTCTGTCCCACCGCAGATAAGGCGCGTATCGACGCCTCGCGAAAACGTTGAACCTGTCTATCCACCCCTGATGGAAGCGCTCCGATCAAGTCTGCCGAAAATCCGCCATAAGATGCCGTCCCGTAGAGTGCAGAGGATGGATCTCCGCCGCCCGGAGCGGCTGCTGCTACGGTCTTCGGAGCTATGAACTGTCCGACGAGTTCCGCAGGATTTGTTAGCGGACCCTGATGCGCCGCTACGGACGTAGTACGCGTTCTCAAGGCCAGCGCCACCTGTCCGGCAAAAGTACTTGTTAAGCTCGGGTGCAATGTATCTCCCAGCGCAAAACGTTCATCCTTGTATGCTCCATTCAATATGGCAGTTAAAACACCCTGCTGACGGGTGTTGAGATTGATTTTACCCGCAACAAGACCCGCGGGATCATCCGAGTCGTTTACGCAAAAGGCGTCCAATAGCCCCGTGTATCCGCTTTCAGGCAAAGAAAAATCGACATTTTTCCATGGCGTTCCAGAAAAGACATATCCCAACTCTCCAACCGAACGGAAAGGCCGATTTAAAACAACCGGTCGACCGGAACTCCCGTCCGTGCGACTCAATGAGGTTCCTGTGGTGAAATTATTAGCTGTTGCTAATGGAAGATAGGCAAAGGATCCGCTCAGCATCGCGGCCTGATTTGGCATGTTTGAGCAATTCGTCGTATTCGTATTATACGCCCCGGCCGCTCGCCTTACGACGTTGTCGGGATCTGCGTAGTAAACTGCTTGCGTAGCACCTGTGCTGCCCCCGCGCGGCGGCACGCCGTCACCTCCCCATCCCGTTTGGTCGGAAATCGCTCTTTCAGATCGATAGTTCGCGTCGTTCTGCTCGATCAATGAAAGTCGACAAAGCGGCTCTGAACCGTTATGCGGCGTGTCGCATGGGTACCCGGTATACCATCCCATTGAGGGAAGCGGACACCACGTCGCTTGTGAAGAGATGGCACCAAATGTAGGAGCAAGCCCTCCGCCGCAATATCCATCGCGCTGGGTAAGTACCACCCCTTGAGCCTGGTTCATAAACCCGCTTCTCGTCGGATCAACGACAAAAACCTTGTGAAATGGCGCGAAAAAATATGCTTGCGCCGGCGAATATCCATTCAGCATGCCAAAGCGACTCGTCCGCGGATCTAGCGTGATTCCGAAATTTGGCCCCGCGCCCCACTGGAGGAGAAATTGATTCGAAGCCCCCCCCATAATTACATCGTTAGTCCCTCCCGACCATACTGCGGATTTCTCGTCATAGGTCACCCAAGCACCGTATGCGTCCTGACACTGAAGCGTGTACGTCAACATGGGAGAACCGCTTATTTCGGTCTGCTGAGCTGCGTATTCGCGGCCGCCGCTCATATATATTAGGGGCTGAGCTCCGATATAAAATCCAATATACCCATTTCCCCCAAGAGCCGGCAGTCCCGTCCCATCGTCCGAAGCAACCGCACTGCTAATACCTCCGGCACCAAAAAAGGAAGGATTCGAGGATAGGACCCCCAATGAGGAATCCTTTTTTGAAATAGGAGTCGACGCAAGATTACTTCCCGTCGGCATGTTCGGCTGAAACAGAATTGTCGGTTCCCGAAATAGAGCTGCACCTACAGCCGTTCTAGGAATCGAAAACGTCATTTCCGTATTGTTGGAATTTAAGGACCGTGATTCACCCGTCCATGGAAAATGATAAATCGTCTGAAATCCAGGTGATTGATTCCGATCTGCAGTGGAAAGCCCTCCCGTATAATTGGAGCTCGAACTCACGCCCCCCCCGTTCGCTACAACAGAAAGCGGCGAAAGTGTTGATGTTGCATAGACTCGGAAAGCAGTTGGGCCATTGGTCCCCATCGTTCGGTTGAGACTAGCTGGGGTATAATCGTGCGGATTCCATAAATCCACATATTGAACCAGGGCACCCACACCCGTATTATTCACAGTTATACCAGCAGCTGCAGCACTCCGATTCGTCGTGTATCCTGGCGTAGAGTCTGAACGTTGCGATGCGGCAATTTTGATAAGTCCATTCCGAACTCTATAAATATATGGAAGATTCTCTACGCCTGCAAATTCGCGAGCGGCCCCGCTACCATCGTTAAATTCTATGCGTGTAGGATAGCCGTCCGCGTCAAATTGATCGATGATATTTGCTCCAAGCTGAATGATTGCATAGTCGACCGAGTAATCGCGATTTGCTTGCGCTTGATCCGCAGTGCTAGTAGTTGTCAGTGAATGCAAAGTCAAAGCTTTGCCGATTGCGCCGACATTCACCGTTGCTTTGAGGAGTTCAAAAAAATCCGGCTCGCGCCCGGCTGTCAATGAAACCTCTCTCAGCCTCATAATAGGACCAGAGCCGGAGCCGGAGCCATTATGGACGTAAGTCCAGTAGTGATTTGTCGTGTCCCATACCAGGCCAAAATAACTTTTGATTCGCTCCGGCGTGCCCAGTGCGAGATAGGAAGCAGAAATGCCATTATTAATCAATTCCGCCATGTCTGAATCCGTCATATTTCGACTAGCGCTTGGGCCCTTGCATGTCAGCCATGCTAAGCGATTGAGCGCGAAACGCCGTACCAAGGCCTCCCCTGCCGCCGCAGGCGCCCCATCATTCCGAGTAATGGCGGTCTGCGTACGAACGGCCAGGAAGGAGGGATTGATTTGGTCATCAAGTCCGGCAGCGTTATTTCCCCCACTCGTGTCAGTTAATACATGAGGCACCGTCGCATTGAAATCCCAAGTCGCTGGAGTAGCAGGACTTCCGGTTGCGGTCGTCGAATGCAAACGAATGAAGGACGGCTCGTTCAAATCGCGCGTAAATGTAGTCAGATATTGAAGAGCTCCCATTACCGTTGTGTCGCCCGGCGCCAATTTGTTTGTGAGAAAATCAATTAGCTGCTGTCGACCAACAAACATCCGATCGCTGATGCTACCAGCAAGGTTCGTATTACCCGTGCGGAGAAACCCGGTTGTATTACCCGCTACGTATGTTTGATATCCCTGCGGTGCTGTGATGGTAGCTTGGTTTCTCCAGCTTACGATTTCATTGATTTGCGCAGTCGTGAGGCTGATTGGCGATACTGTAAGATCGGCGTAAGCCTCCGCGTTTTTATAACTTGCATCGGAGGCGGTTACACCTCCAGCGGGATAACCTGCAACGTTGATGTCTAGGAGGCCACCTTCGTCATAAATCGCATAGGCGTAACGTCCAACAATTGAGGTCCCCGGCTGAGTCGGGTTCGTTCCGTCGTTTGCGACGTATATCCAATCCGGCACTGGAAATGGCGTTGTGGTATGCGGAGTAAGATTGTCCGCGCTGGTAGGTTGAAGAAAAAGCGGTTTGTTCCATCGTTTCGGCTGTATCGGGCGATCCCCTGCGTTGGTGGAGGAAGCCGCCGCACGAGTCGGGCCAATTCCGGTAAAAGCTCCGCCAGCGAAAAATGGCTGTCCACTGGAACTTACCTTTACGAGATTCTCCAGACCATTTGTACCAGTTCCAGCCGGCCGAGTGAATCCCTGGGTGGCCGGAAGCATTGTGGGATACGGGCCGGCATTCGTACTATAGGCTGCACCGGTGCTTGAGGTGGGAATATAAAGTTTGGTGGTAACTCCACCAGTGGCGACCGTAACAGGGGGATTGGTCGATCCCGCGGCGATTTCGGACTGCAAGTCCCCAGTAATCACATCCACCGCTCCATCGGCTAGGAGACTCGACCCTACCTGACCGGCACTGCTGTTCGAAACCTGTCGCTGAAGAAGCGAGTCCGACAGAAATGCCAGGGCGATTCCAGTGAGTAGGACAACGAAGGCCAGCACCAAAACCAATGCAAATCCATTGCATTTTTTTGCGCGGGCAAAAAGTTTCTGAGGGGAAAATGTCATTCAGGGGCTCGGGTAAAACGTGTCGAGGCTATTTAGCTCCGACCTCCGAACTCCGCTAGACGCATATATATGTGTGACATCTATATGTTAGCATCAATATGCGACATTCACCGCAATCTATTGAGATTCAACTATTTATAAATACATAATAACGAAAACATGCGATCATCCTCCTGCAATCTGGCCTTAGGACGCGTCGCGTTGCCGATGCCGTAGCGCCGCATATTGCCTGTAGGACGCGGCGAAGATGAATTTTTACGTCAGATTCTCATGCCTCGCATGTGGGGCTCCACGCGGGATGAAAATGAGAAGCTATGGAACCCGACGGCGCGGCTTCCCAACCGCCCAAAGGAATAGCTCGCGCCGAGAGTCCCCGGCTTTTGCCGGGTTCGTTTCCGGCGGTAGGGCGAGTCCGGCAGCTGCCGGACCGCCGTAGATTTTTCCTCGAGCCGGAGATTTATGACATGAGGCGTGGAGGCGAATTCTTGAATTCTCGGATCAGCCCACCCTCTCGAGAAGCACGATGCGCCCGCTGAAATCTCCCTCGATCGGACAGGCGAGTGTGCCATCCGCGACTCGCGACTCGCTTCGCGGAAATTCCTCGGCGATGCGCCAGTTGCCTTCCGGCATCGGTACGCGGATTTCCGCCGGTGCGCCCTCGAAGGCATGCACCACGACGAGCGCCGATTTTCCGTCTGCCGACATTCGGCGGAGCGCCTGCCAGCCGCGCGGATGTCTCCAGCTTTCCCCAAGGCAGGCGAAGCGGCGACTCACGCCGTCTTTGATGATCGGGGCCGCCTTGCGATAGAGGCGCTGTGCCGCGAGCGTCGTCTGCCATTGGGCATCACTCAGGCCCGCAATCCCGCCCGAGAGACACATGCGCCCGAGGAAGGTCGCCGCCAGGCTGTACACGAGCCGCCGGTCGCTATCCGCCGCATGGAGCACGGCCCAGATTTGACTCTGCCGGGGCAGCATGAGGCTGTGCAGATTTGCCGCGATAATCGGGATTTCGACAAGTTCGTGCGCGTCGGAGAACGACGACATCGCCGTGCGCGCCAGCATCGACGGTTCCAGACGGTGGCCGCCCGACGAGCAGTTCTCGATGACGATTCCCGGCAGGCGCTCACGAATTTTGTCGAAAAATCGATAGCTAGCGAGCACCTGCTTTCGCAAACCCTCTCCGAGCGAATCAGGGTCGTCACAGCCGATGCCGATCGTCTCGTTGTAATCCACCTTGAGATAGCCGAAGCCACCCCGTTCAAGCAGGCCGATGACTTTTTGAGTCAAATAATCCTCCACCCACGGATCATTCAGGTTCCAGAAGTGCCGCCCTCGAACGGTGAGCGGGATGCCATCGCGTTGGAGCATGTGATCCACGAGCGAAAAGGCGATCGAGTTCTCGCCAACGGTTTCCATTTCGAACCACAGACCAGGAATGAGGCCCCTTTCGCGAATCGCCGCCGCCGTGGCCTCGATACCGTCTGGAAAAAGCATCTCTCCAGGCATCCAGTCACCATGCGCACCGTCCCAATTCGCCGAGCCAGACCTGTACCATCCGGCATCGATTACGAGATAGCGCACATTCGTGCCCCGCAGCCGCTCAGCAATGGCCACCATTCTCTCATGGGCCGGATCGCCCCATGTCGTGCAGAATTCATTGAAGACGATCGGCAGATCCTGCTCCACCTCCGGCTGCAAGTCCGCCGCCCGCTGCTGCGCGGCGGTGAGACGATCGCAGAGATCATCCAGAGTTCCCTGGACACACGAGATCGTCGCCGTCGGGCTCACAAGCGACTCGCCTGGAGGGAGCGTCTTCATCCAATGCCCGAACTCACGATCCGCGAGGCCTCCGGAGATGCTGACCTCATCGTGCCGGCGAAAGATTTCCATCTGCCATGATCCAGCCCACGCGAGCTGCGCACCCCAGACCACCCCCGCGGCGGAATCCTCGATCGCCAGAAAGGGAAACCACTTTCGCACCGGCATCGTGCCAATCTGCCCAAACCGCTCGGAAAACGCACCAGCCCCGATCCACGATCGCTCGAGATGCAGCTCCTCGATCGCGCGCGTCTCCAGCCGCCCTTCTGCGGACCAGCCGGTGCGAAACCGGTGCACTCGCAGCCGCTCCGGCGCGTCGTCTGCTGCGAAAGGTGTGATCCCGCCGATCGAAAAGCTCGCGAGCATTTCCAATGTCACCGGCCGGTCGCTGTCGTTGACGAATTCCATTGATGACTCGATCACGCCATCGCGGCCTGCAAGGCTGTGCATGATCCGATGGTTCCGATCATTCGCCAGCGTCGTGAGCACCACCGTGCATCCGCCATTGCTCCGCACTTGCTGGCCGTCGAAGCGAAAGCCCTCTGCTGACGGCGAATTCCGCATCGTGTGCCCGGTCGAGAATCCTCCGGGATATGCATCCCCGAGGATCTTCACCTGCGCGAGCGGATCGATGAAGCTTGCCCGGCAGGGTGTGTCCGCGGGCAGTACGTCGATGAATCGCTCACCCCGGAGGGTCCTTCGACTCACTTCGAGCCGCTCCTTCAACGCAGTCGGGAAAATCTGAAGTCCCATCTGCCCTGTTTCCGGATCCAGCGGGTAACGAACGGTAATATCGCCGAATTCAAACTCAGGAAAACTGTCAGTAGTCATGACGTGGAAGCGGGCCGCGACTGCTTCGGCGAAGGTCCGCCTTCGCGCGTTCCCGGTATGCCCGCTATCATCATGCGACGGCGTCGAGCTAACAAGGGCAAGACGGAGACCGATTTGCTCGATGCCTGCTTCTCGATCGGATAATCGCCCATTTTTGCCTGACTTCATGCAGGATGAAAATGGGCGAGTGTGGACTTCCCACTGGTGTTGGATAGGGCGCGGCGCGTCGCCGACGTCGTAACGCCGCGTATTGCCTGTATCACGCGGCGAAGATGAATTTTCGCGTCAGATTCCCATGCCTCGCATGCGAGGCTCCACTCGGGATGAAAATGAGAAGCCACGGAGCCCGACGGCCCTCCACAGGCGGGCAGGCTGCGGCTTCCCCGTCGCCCAAAGGAATAGCTCGCGCCAAGAGCCCCCGGCTTTTGCCGGGTTCGTTTCCGGTGGCGAGTCCGGCAGCTGCCGGACCGCCGTAGATTTTTCCTCCAGTCGGAGATTTACTACATGAGGCGTGGAGGCGAATTCTTGAATTCTCGGGTCAGCTCACCCTCTCGAGAAGCACCACGCGCCCGCTGAAATCTCCCTCGATCGGACAGGCGAGTGTGCCATCCGTAACGCGCGACTCGCTGCGCGGAAATTCCTCGACGATTCGCCAGCCGCCCTCCGGCATTGGCACGCGGATTTCCGCAGGAGCGCCTTCGAAGGCATGCACGACGACGAGAGCTGATTTTCCATCCGCGGACACTCGACGGAGCGCCTGCCAACCGCGCGGACGTCTCCAGCTTTCCCCGAGGCAGGCGAAGCGGCGACTCACACCGTCTTTGATGATCGGGACGACCTTGCGATAGAGGCGCTGGGCAGTGAGCGCCGTCTGCCATTGGGCATCACTCAGCTCCGCGATCTCTCCCGAGAGGCACATGCGCCCGAGGAAGGTCGCCGCCAGGCTGTATACGAGCCGGCGGTCGGTATCCGCCGCATGGAGTACGGCCCAGATCTGGTTCTGCCGAGGCAGGAGCAAGTGGTGCAGATTCGCCGCGATAATGGGGATCTCCACGGTCTCGTGCGCATCCGAGAATGAGGACATGGCTGTGCGTGCCAGCATCGACGGCTCCAGGCGGTGACCGCCCGATGAGCAGTTCTCGATGACGATCTCCGGCAATCGCTCGCGGATTTTCTCGAAGAATCGATAGGTTCCCATCGTCTGCTTGCGCAGCCCCTCGCCGAGGGAATCGGGATCGTCACTGCCCAGGCCGGCGGTCTCGTTGTAATCGACCTTCAGATATCCGAAACCACACTCATCGAGCAAATCGATCACCCGCTTCGTAAGGAAATCCTCCGCGACCGGATCATTGAGGTTCCAGAAACGCCTCTCGCGCACAGTGACCGGATGGCCGTCGCGCTGGAGCATGTGCTCTGCCATGTCGCGGAAGGCAACCGATTGCGAACCCACGGTCTCCATCTCGTACCAAAGGCCTGGAATGATCCCCCGCTCCCGGATGGCCGCAGCCATCGCCGCGAGCCCTTGGGGAAAGAGCTTCGCGCTGGGGACCCAATCACCATGGCCGCTACTCCAGTCGCTCGCCTCCGTCTTGTACCAGCCGGCGTCGATCACCAGATACCGCACCTCCGAGCCGGCGAGCCTGTCCGCAATGGCGAGCACCTTGTCGTAACTCGGGTCGCCCCATGTCGTGCACCATTCATTGAAGATGATCGGCAGGTCCTGCTCGACCTCGGGCTGAGCTTCCACTGCCCGATCTTGCACCGCCGTGAGGCGATCGCATAGGTCATCGAGCGAGCCATGCACGCAGGAGAGCATCGCAGTCGGCGTAACGATCGATTCGCCGGGTGCGAGCGCCTTCATCCAGTGGCCGAATTCGCGATCCGCCAGCCCGCCGGAGATGCATACGTCGTCGTGCTGGCGGAAGACCTCCATCTGCCATGAGCCGGCCCATGCAAGCTGTGCGCCCCAGATGACTCCGGCAGCCATGTCCTCGACAGCCATAAACGGAAACCATTTCCGGACCGGCATCGTACCGACCTGGCCAAATCGCTCGCTGAACGCCCCTGCCCCACTCCAGGAACGCTCCAGATGGAGCTGCTCGAGTGTGCGCGTCTCGAGGCGCCCCTCTGCTGCCCAGCCCGTGCGAAACCGGTGCACGTGCAGCCGCCCAGGAGCGTCGTCGTGCGCAAATGGCGTGATGCCGCCCAGGGAGAAGCTCGCCAGCATCTCGAGAGTGACGGGACGATCACTGTCGTTGAAAAACTCGGCCGAGACCTCGAAGGCCCTGTCCTGATCATGCCAGGCCAAACGATGTTCGATGCGGTGGTCGCGCCCGTCCTGGAGTACCGTGAGAATCGTCGTGCGCGCCCCCTCGTGCAGGACCTCCTGCCGATCGAAGCGGAATCCCTCCGCCGACGGCGAGCTGCGCATCGTGTGCCCGGTGGCAAAGCCCGGCGTGTATGGATCGCCGAGAATCTTCACCTGCGCGAGCGGATCAATTACGGATGCCGGCCAGGCGTCATCCCCCGGCAACACGTCGATGAAAACCTCACCTCGCAGTGTGGCACGCCGCTCGACCAGTCGATCGCTCAGCTCGGTCGGAAAAATCTGCAATCCCACCCGGCCCGTCGTGGGGTCAAGCGGATAGCGAATGGTGATGTCGGCTAACTCGAATACGGGCGAACTCATTGATGGCGATCAAACGTGCCCGCCAAAAGGAGCAGGAAACGCACAAGAGACAAGCCAATCCTGAGCGCCAGCCGGCTGAGCTGGCGATTACTCAGGAAAACAAAAGCGTGCTGAGGAGAACCCGCCCATCTGACACATCCGAATTCGCACTCGTATCTTCATGCAGCGCGCAGCCCACAGAGGGACATCGGAATTTAAGAAAATGGTAGAACACCAAAGGAAGCGAAATCTCCGTCTCCTGCCTGTAGCGGCGGTCTATGACCGTAGCTAGGATATTTGAACTACAGTTACTTGCGTAAGTGATCGGCTTACTGGGGCGGATCCACGTTCCGCGGTCGAGCGGCCAAGGACACGTGGCGTGGCAGGCGGCTCCGCCTTCGCGCCGGACGTGGCAAGGAGGAGGGTCAACGTGAGGGCGAGAGAGGCGCGACGCAAGGTAGCGAAGGCCGAGCGAAAACGCGGACTTATGGCGTGAGCGTCGATTCGTAGGAATGGAGAAATGGGTGGTCGATGGTTTATGGATGAGGTGTGTGGAGGGTGATTTCGGAGCCATCGAAGCGGACGTCGGTGGAATCAAGGTTTTCGGGATGTCCGGGTTTCATCCAGATAACTCGGAAAAAGCGTGTGGCAGGCATGCCCGGGTAGGAGCCCTGACGAGCTCCGAGAGTGAGAGTGCGGTCTTTTTCGTTCCAATGGACGGGAATTGTTGCAGAGGCTCCTTTGAGGTAATCGTTGGTGTCGCCTTGATCGTCATAGAGGGCGAACTCTCCATCGGCTCCCGGGTAAACGCGGAGTATCGTGGGCTCGGAAACGGGCTCCATCGCGTATTGGCGGAGTGGATCGAGCGGGATGATCGCACCCGCGCGGACGTAGAGCGGAAGCGTGGCAAGATCGACGGGACGAACGATCTCGCGGCCGCCTTCGATGCGTTCCCCGGTCCACCAGTCATACCAAGCGCCAGCCGGTAGATAAACGCGACGGCTGGTCGCTCTGCGCTCCACGACGGGCGCCACCAGCAGGTCGCGACCCCAGAGGTATTCGTCGCCACGAGCTGCGGCAGTCACGTCGGCGGGGTAGTGCAACCAGAGCGCACGCATGAGTGGGAGGCCGGTGTTACGGGCTTGGCACGCGAGGGAGTAGGTATAGGGCAGCAGGCGATAGCGCAGCTCGAGGTATTGGCGGCAAATCGGCTCCACCTGCATGTTCGGCAGTTCGCCGGGAGGCGGCGGTTTCGCTCCTTCGAGCGGGCCAGGCTGGTCGGTGCTCCATCCCCACGGTAGGTGTAATTGCCAGGCGCGGCCATGTGAACGGAAGGAGGGGCAAAAAGCGGAAAACTGAAACCAACGCACAAACAGTTCGCCGGTGAATTCGGGAGTGGGGTGGAAGCCTCCGGTATCGGTACCCCAATAGGGCGAAATGCTAAGGGAATAGTTGATGCCGACCGGTACCTGGGCTGCGAGGGCGCTCCAGCTCGACTCGACATCTCCCGACCATATCCAGCCACCGTAACGGGCGACACCGAGATAGCCATTGCGTTGAAGACTCCAAGGGCGGCGATCCGGACGATCCAGGAGCGGGCCGTCGTAATACATGCGCGCCCGGGCGAAGCGTGACTCGATGTCAAACCCGTCTCCTTCGTCTGGCCACCAGCCGTCGATGCCTGCGGCGAAGGCCGCGCGATGTCGTTGCCAGTAGGCCACGATGTGGGTGGGGTCGGCCGCCGTGTCCGATGCATCTTGAAACGTGCCGTGAAGGCGGTCTCCGTCGCAGGGCAGGCGGATGGTTTTACCGTTCGCGTCTTTGAGCGGCGTAACCAGCGGCGGGGTCACGTGCGCGATAAACTGAAAATTCCGGCGGTGAATATCGGCGATCACCTCCGCTGGGGGGCGGTCGAACACCTTCGGGTTAAACTCCAGCGAGTCGTGTCCGGTGTTCCAGCCCGACGGACAGAAGCCGGTGCCGAGAAATATCAGCGCGTCGCACGGCAGCTTTTTTTGGCGGAAGGTGTCGGCTTCGGCCAGGATATGCTCCGAGTCCTGCAGTGTACGGTGCGATTGCATATAGCCGAGGGCCCATTTTGGAGGCAGCACTGGCCGGCCGGTGAGTTCCGCGAGTTCGCCGAACCAGACCAGCGGTTCGCGGGTATCGGCGACGATGAGATCGAGACCGGCGGGGGCGTCGGCAACGGGTTGGAATTTTCCTTGTCCGTTCGTGAGATCGAAGTTGCCCGGGGATGAAACGACGAGGAGAGCCCAACCTTCGGTACCGAGGAGGTAGGGCATGTCAATGCGAGCGCCCAATATGGGGCGCTCCGGTGCGTACTGGCCATTGAAGTAAGGAAACTTTTTCCCGTTGCGGTCAAACTGCTCGCCGCCTTCGCCTAGCCCAAGAATGGGACGTGTCCCGGTGTGAAAGGAGAAGCCGGTGGCGGTGTCCTCAAAGCGCAACGTTTGCACGGGGCGACCTTTCGTATCGGACACGGTGATGGAGAAGGGGCGGGCTTGGATACGGACCGTGAAGTCGCCTATGCGTTTCTCCTGGTCGGGAACGTTTGCCCCGCCTCTCCAGCGAAGGGCGGCCGGTGGCCAGGTGCGGGGAACGAAAACGGGGGAAGCCGTGGTGATTGCGGGACCGCCGTCCTGTGCCGGGGCGATCACAATGCGCAAGCTGTGAGGCGTGCAGGGAAATACGGCTAATTCGACCGGTCGTCCGGCATAGCGCAAACCGACGGAGGGGATCGCCTCGCCCAATGGCTCGCTGGTTTGGGCGCGAGCCGGTTGCTGAAAACAAGCCGCGAGGCCGAGCAAAATGAGGATCGTTCTGCAGTTAAGGAAAAGAAGTTTCACTTTCCGGATTTATGCAAGAGCCTGATCGCCTCACTCGGCTAGGCATCAAAGTCATGCAGGCGCGGGATTTCATAAATCCCCCCCCGTTGTCGATGGGTCGGGGTTTTATTCCGTTTTTCCTGTGGCGTTCTCCAAGCGTTATATCCTTCAAAAAGTACGAATTAATAGGGGCCGCGGATATGCGCAGCGACCTTCTGCGTGTAAAACTCCTTCAATTGCCGATGCAACTCCGGCGGCAATTCCGGCAGCGTGGAAACCGAGGCATTCGCTTCAACCTGCCCCGGGCGGCTAGCCCCGGTAATGACGGTCGAAACGGCAGGATGATCGAGAATCCAACGCTGGGCCATCTGCGCCATGGTCATTCCTTCGAGTACAAGGGGCTTAAGCTCATCGACTAGATCAACCGCTCGTTCGTACGGCAGGCCGGCAAACGTCTCTCCCACATTGAAGGAAGCGCCATCCCGATTGTAGGTGCGGTGATCTTCCGCAGAGAATAGGGTCTCGCGCGTCATCTTGCCTGCCAGCACACCGCTGGCCAGCGGCAGCCGGACAATGATCGCCACGCCCCTCTTCTCGGCGTGAGGGAACAAGGTCCAGATCGGCTTTTGGCGAAAGACGTTGAAGATGATTTGCAATGACGCCAATCCTTCCTGGGCCAGGCATAACTCGGCTTCCTCCATGGACTCCACACTGGCGCCGAAATGCCGAATTTTTCCCTCCTTCTGAAGGTTGCGCAGCCATGCAAACACCTCGCCTTGGCGAAACACCTCGGTTGGGACGCAGTGCAACTGGGTCAAGTCGAGTGTCTCCACCCCCAGTCGGCGTAACGATGCTTCGGTGGCCGTTCGCAGACCGGCTTCGGTGTATTGATCCGGATAGAGTTCCGCCGTACGACCGAGTTTGGTGGCCACATAAGGCCTGCGCTCCGTCTGCTTTAGGAAACGCCCGATCAGCGCCTCGCTCCGCCCGCCGCCGTAGACGTCGGCGGTATCCAGGAAATTGACTCCCGCTTCCAGGGCGGTATCCAGAATTTCAAAACACTTCGCTTCTTCCACTGCGCCCCAATCGCTGCCTCCGAGCTGCCAGCAGCCCAACCCGATTTCGGACACTTTCCATCCTGTTTTTCCAAAGGTTCTTGTGTTCATGGATTCTTTAAAATTTCGGTGTTTTCTTTCCTAAAGGTTTCTCCTGGAACAATGCGATTTAGTCCGTTTTTACCGTGGACTGATCGCCGAACGGGACTCCTGTCCTTCAAACCGAAAACCGAAGGCAAAGTTTCGATCCGATGGGTCTGTCTGGAGGTTACACTGGAAATGAAACCCAATAAAGCAAGCCTACCCGAGCATAATACGCCTTGGGTGGTAAAGCATGGCCGAGGCTCCGTCCGAGCCGTGGATAAAAAAGCTACCTCTCAGCGCCTCTGCGTCACTGCGGGAGAACCGCGAACTCCTGCCCGCCAGCCTGCGGCAGGAGCTCCAGATTTTTCGTCCCTTACTTATCCCCGGCAACGACCACGCCGCCGACGAGCTGGCGTGCGAGAATGAGGGCGTCGGCGCGGACCTCGTATTCCGAGGGATAGAGCACCTTTGTACCAGGCGGCACGCTGGTGGTGTCGCGCGAGCGGGAGATGAGTTCCTTCGCGAAGGCGGCCTTTTTCTTCTCGTCCTCCGAGCCGGTCGCGAGGATCTGCTTCGCCTTCTCGAGCACGAGATCCTGCTGCATCGTGAAGATCGCCTTCATTGTCTCGATCGGATCGGCATCGATCTGCGATCGGTCCACGCCGCCAAGCAGCAGCTCGGCCATGAGGAGATTCTCGAAGTTGTACTTGTAGTTGAACGGATAGATGATGTGCGGCGACGCCTTGGTCGTGGGCGGCCACTGTCCATCGGAGTTGTAGCTGTTCGTGAGGTGGAACCACACGCGCTCCAGCACATCCTGCGGCAGCGTGTCCTCGACGGACTTGAGCTTCTCGCGCACGATCTGCTGCCACGGACGGAGCAGCTTCGCCATCGGTGTGCCCGACCAATTCGACGCCTGGCCGCCGTGCCACGACATATTGTCGTTGAAGGTGATCTTGTCCTCGAGCGGCGGCAGGTTGCTGCACGCGTCGTCGAAGGTGACGAACTCCCCGAGCTTCCGCACCGCCTCGACCATCGCGACGAGCTTCTCCTGCGCATCGGGCATGCGCTCGAAGATCTGGTCCGGATTATTGCAATACTTGAGGTTGTACCAAGCGTTCGTGCCGACGTACTCCGCGTCGTCGGCGTAGATGAGCATCGCGCCCTCGGGCTCGCCGGGATTCTGCTGCGAGAATTTCTTGATGAGCTCGATGTAGTTCTCCAGCGAGTGGCCGGGGTGGCTCATGAAATAGCGCACGCCGAAGACAGCCACGCGATCGGTGCGCAGGAAGATGCGGAGCGTATCCGGCTCCATGCCCTCGAGGTTCTTGAACGGGAAATGCAGCGCCTTCTCCGTGCCGGGCAGGTCGTACTTGAAGTCGAAGTTGTAGAACTGCGAGTTGTCGATCTTCTCGACGTCGTAAATCTCCGGACGCAGCGGCTTGCCCTCGGCATCCACCGAGCGGCTGTATTGCTCGAATTCCTGGAGCAGATTCCGGTAGCCATTGTCGGCCACTTGGTTCTTCACATATCCGCGCCATCCGCACTCGGGATTCCAGAAGCTCTTCGGCACCATCCCGAGGTATTTCTGGTAGGCATCGTTCGAGAACTTGATCGACCAGCGGCCGTCCTCCTCGGGGAAGTTCGGCAGCATCGGGTGCGCATACGGCGAGCCCATGAACTCGCACTGCCCGCTCGCGATCGCGGCCTTCAGCTTCTCGATCACATCCGGCGTCTTGATCGCCATCTGCTCGATCGTGTACCCCGACGCCTCGAAGACGTATTTATCGTTCGGCAGCTTCTCGCGATAGGTGTCAAAGATCAGCTCGTAGCTGTTCCGAATGACGAACTCATACCGGCGCTCCGGAAGATAGGCGTAGTTGAGATTCGCGTGATAGATCGTGATGTATTTCATGGGCTACGAATGAGGTGCGCAGAATATGGGATTACGTGCCGCCCATCCTCCAACCAGCTCGCAGCGGCGTCGAATGGAAACCGGCCGAAATATGACATCGGTCTCGGAATCATTCTTTGCCCACCATTCAAGCTTTCAGGCGAGCTTCGAAGCCCTCTCTCAATCGGCAGACGTTTCAGGCTTTCGGAATCGGTCCCGCCAATTGTTGAATTCGCGCAAGGTAGGCTTTGAGCGCTTTAGCCACCTCTGGAGGGAGAGTCAGCGTCGTGGCCGGACCGTACTGATAACTCCGCTTTTGTTGCCCAAATTGTACCAAGAGGGGAATCCTCGTCTCGAGATCGATATATGCGATAGCGGGCACTCTCTTTTCCGGACGCGGAGCCAGCCCCTCCGCTCTATTGGTCTCGTTGACGGATGCTTCCTCCTGTTGCAATACAAGAGGCAGCGGATTAATCTGCGATTTGAAGATCATACAATCGCGGCCCTGAAATTTTTGGATCCCGACGAATGTGGCCGCCGAGAGCCAATCGAGCCCGGAAAAGTCGGAATCTTCAAAATTGATTGAATAAATGTCAGCCCCCCCTGCATCGCGGTTAATGATTAGATCCGCGGAATTCGGGACTTTCGAAACCGCCAACCCTGCGACATGCCAGACCTCGTGTTGTTGACCGCTGGAATCGGTATTCTGCTCGAAGACAATCGAGCGGTTTTTTACTATCTTCGACAGTAAAGGGGATTCCGAGCGTCCGATGTCATCCATGACATTTCCTTTGAATGTCACCGTCCATTCCGAGGAATCGGGTGCGCGTTTGAGTAATGGCCCAGGTGGCAGAGCGGGGATTTTCGAGTCCTGAGCGCAAAGCGAGGTCGCCAGCCCCAGCCATATACCGACCAAAAGAATGGGATATTTCATATTATTCTTTGACAACCTCCACCTGCTTATCAATGACGTTTCCGGTTAGTCGATCGATTGCTACATGCACCCAGTAGCGCCTCTCCCCTGATACTGCAAATTTATCCAATCCGGATGCAGTCTGCGGCATTCGCCCGGCCTGAGCAACGACGTCGATCATTAGGTTCCATACTCTAGTCTGGCCCGCACTTGCCAAGGCTCGAATGGGCGCTTCGCGAAATCGCTGAATTTGGCTCAAGCCGGTTTTCAATTGGGTTGGAAGAGAGCTCGCAGCAATTGCATCCGATAGATTTTCCGGATTGCCGGAAGTCGCTGCATTCGATGCGGCACCACTGAAGCCGGTATAGGAGGTTTGACCATCCACGTAGCCGTTATTCGGACTACCTAGAGGCAGGTCGACGTTGGCATTCGCCCCCGGGGTTGGATTGTAAGCGATTCCCGGCCTTACAGCTGTTCTAGCCCTCCACTTACCAATGAGCTCAGATATATTCGAAAACGGACCGTAGGAATTCGTGTCGGCAGTGCGCGTCACAACTGCAGTAGCGATCCTGCTTCCCAAGTTGGAGTTTGGCGCAATCGAACCCACTGTCGGGTCTGTCCCTGCCTTCGGATCGTCGATGTAAGCTTCGTTGACGATAGCTCCGAGGACCGCAGCTTGTCGGGTATTGAGATTGACCTTTCCCGCAACCACCGCATTGGCATTATCCACCTCGTTGATGCAGAAGATATCCAGGAGGGCAGCATCTCCGCTTTCCGGCGTGAAAAAGCTCAAATTCTTCCAAGGATCGTCCCTAAATACATATCCCAGTTCCGCGACCGAGCGGAAAGGACGATGGAGAAGCAGTGGGCGACTTTGCGCCTGTACGAAAGATCCCCCTGCTGTCGGAGGAGTCTTCAATTGCGTATCCGCTGTCGAGAAACCGTAAATACTTGCCGTCGGCAGTCCGATGGGGCTAGACGCGCTCATTGCTACGTTACCCACGGGAATGTAAGCCCCGGCCGCCCTGCGGATAACGCCGTCTGCGTCTGCATAATATGCCGGACTCGCAATGGTATCATACGGTGCTGGAGGGTTTTCGACACCGTTATAGCGCATGGGATATAGGGGCACATTCGGGTTGTTTTGTGCATACATTCCGGGTGCAACAACAGGGGTAGGAGCATTTTGACCATTACCTGTAGATATACTCGTCGAACGGGTCCAACCAGCAGAGAAGCTGGGATAGGGAACGTCCTCCATCAAGGTAGTCCCTGGATTCCAAGCGCCGCTGCGCCCACCAGGATATTGCCCCCCGTTAATCGGCCATATATTTATTTGATCGTACATATCGATATTCGAAAGAGCAAACCCGCCGTTCTGGTCCGGTCGAGGTGTCAAAGAGATGCAGGCTGTCGTACTTGGCGAACCGTTTATGCCATAGCTCCATGTACTCCCAGGCGGCGGCCACGAATATCCAGTCCCCGATCTTCTCGCATCCTGGGACGTCAGCATAAGGCCGTACCGACCTGAACGCGGGTCAACAGCAGCTGCCCAACTGGATGGACAGAAGGCATTCGGCCCTCCAGTGATTACCGAATTCGAGGAATTGCCAGCAGTTTGGAATGAGAATCTTCCATTCGTCGTCCGACCGTATTTCATATCGTAGGTAACCCATTGTCCGCCGCTATCCTGATATTGGAGCGAGTACGTAAAATAGACGCGATAGTCTCCCGTTGCTGAAGCCGCATTGTTTAGACCCGGACCAATCACCATCGTCCCTGTCCAGACAGTGTTAGGAGGGGTCGGGTAATCGACATCGTCTAGGAATGCCAGCGGAACTTGCCCCAAGACAAGGGGCGCCCAGGATGTGATAGTTTGCCCGCCAGGAAGGCTCGACTCGACAACCGCGGGGATGGGGCCCGTCTCCCGAGTCGCATTCCCGACAGCTCTACTTACAATCAATGTTGGCTCGCGGAAGAGGAGCCCGGCAGCATCCCCCGTAAAGTCGACTGCATCATGAATTGGCCTTCCATTTGGCGAGGTGCCATAATGCGGTGCCCCCTGCGGAACATTATAAGAATATACCGAGGGACCACCCTGGGGTAAATATCCAGCGTTACCCGCACCCGTCGCTTGCGTATTACCAGTCGCGACAGCAGCGCAAAAAATCGATTTATTACTACTTGAACCTTGGCTATGCAATATCACCGGATCGTTGCTATCGACGATCACTCTGAATTGAGTTGGGCGCGCTACCCCCCTGGTCCCATTGGGATCATATGGATTCCAGACCGCTGGCACCTGGACCACGTACGCGTTTCCCGGACTCGTCAGGCTTTCACCGGACCGGACGGGGTATTGCTTGCTATTGCCGCCATCAGTCTGTCCGAAATTTTTTGCCGGATTGGAGATCGGAGCAGCCGTTTTCAGCACTCCATTAAAGACATATTCAAGATAAGGAATATCAGTTACCCCTAAAATATCCCATAAGCCACGGCTCCCACCATCATTAAATGCAATCCGAATCGGATAACTAGCCGGACTGGTCTCATTAATAATATTTGCCCCGATCTGAATAATTTGATAGTCAACCGAACTATCGAGCTTATAGCGGACATTAACGGGGACATCGTTTACATTATAAGCGCCCGGCACTACAGGATACGATATGCTACCCGTCTGATTTTGCTCACGCGGCAGAGAATTATCTATTGGAGTCTGGTTATTCGGAGATGTCGGGGTCCAAGCGCTCTTTCCCAAGGAGCCAACAGAAATTCCAGCCTTCAATAATTCGAAAAAGTCTGGATCACGATTTGCGTCCTCTATGTAGGTGGCAGGGTCCGGGCCCGTGCCGGATGGACGCCCCACCTTCATAATGGCGCCAGTGCCCGTTCCACCACCATTGTGGATATACAGCCATCGATTATTGCTGTTGTCCCATCTCAGGCCAAAATAATTCTCTATATTCTGCGCTGTTCCCTGCTGAAGGTAAGACCATGGAATGCCATTATTGATCAAAGCTTGGATATCCGGGTCGCTCTGACTTCTGTCGTGACTCGGACCCCTGTAGGTCACCCAAGCCAAACGCACAAGAGGAAATCGCTTGTTCACCAGTGGATCGCCGGGATTTGCCCTGGTTCCGTCATTTCGATTAAAGCCATTCTGCACTCGCGTAGTCAGGAAGTTGGGATTGATAAGCTGGTCGCTTCCGAACGTGCTGCTATTCCCACCCGCGCTAGGCTGAAGAACCCTTGGCGCATTATTGGGGTCGGTTTGAATGGCTGGGATATAGGAGGGTTGATTAAGGTCTCGACTGAATGTCGTGAGGTACTGTAGGGCAGTCAGGGTTCCCGTCGAATGGAGCTTGTTGATTACGAAATCGATCAATTGCTGCCGCCCGACGAATTTTTGATCGGTCTGACCGTTGGATAGGGTGCCTTGAATTGCCGGCGCCGTTTGGAGAAATCCCGATCTGTTTGAAAAAACCGTAGTAGCATATGCACCCTCTTTGGTGCTTAAGGAAGAGGAGCTTACGGCTTGACCGGTTGCGTAATCACGCCAGTCGGTAAGCAGCTTGGCCTCCGACTGCTGGAAAAGGCTGTTCGTAGGTGCAGATGGATCCTTCAGATCTTGAAGGTTGACATACGACATGCCGATTTTCCGGTACATGGCGCCGTTACTCATGTTATTTGTCGTCAAAGTATCTGGGTACCCTGCAACATTGATATCCAGCAGGCCGCCCTCGTCGTAGATGGCGTAGGCATATCGGCCCGTAATATTCTGGGGATTTGTCATTGTTGTCGGATTCGTGCCATCGTTCGCCACGTAGATCCAATTCACGACTGGAAAAGTTGCCGCCGCCGGCGTAAAATCGGTAGCGCTTTTCGGTTGGAGAAACAAAGGACTATTCCATCGTTTTACGTCGATGTATCGGCCATTTTGCGAAGGAGTTATGGTGTCCACCGCAGAAGCACGAGTCGGTCCGTTGCCTGCGAATCCAGTTCCCGAATAGAAAGGTTTTCCGCTAGCGCTTACCTTGAGAAGATTTTCCAATCCATTTGGAGCTGTTGCGGTTCCGTGCGCGACCCCTTGTAGCGCAGGCATCATTGTTGGGTAAATTGGCGGGGTAGTTCCCACAGCTTTAGGCTGATAGATATTAGCCGATCCAGTCGCTGGAGTCGGGGTGATTGCTGTTGCGGTGGATCCAGCAATGATCTCCGATTTCAGATCCCCGATAGTGGTGTCCACGGCTCCCTGCGCAAGGATATCTGCCTTTGCAATATTCGCACTGCTATCCGATACCTGCCGCTGCAGGAGCGAATTCGACAAAAAGGCCAGGCCGATGCCCACAAGCAATGCGATGAATGCGAGCACCAAAACCAGCGCGAAACCTTGCTGCTTGGATACAAAGCGCGATGGTGCGGGCTTGTGCATAGAAAAATTAGTTTCCATTGGAATTTAAAACAAAAGTGCGTTGATAGACCCGAATTTGGGAAGTCGCCGATTTGGGATTGATCGCAGCGATGGTCGGAATGGCGGCATTCCATGCCTTAGCAGGCGCCTCGTTGTTAACGGCGTCTGGAAAATCGCTGACTAATGTCGAAAAAGCGGAGAAATCAGTACCCCCTTTCGTGATCATCTGATTGCTCTTGCTGTCCATCAGCGCGATCGTCACGGTGATTGCCTGAACGTCGCTCAATCCCACTCCGTTGTTTGATATCTGGCCGGAAGTCGTGGCGCCTACGCCCGTTTGATGATTTTTGATATATGGAGAGACTGAGTAACTGGCCGCCACCAGATTTCCAGAAGCCGGATCTGCATAGGGCCTAAGAAGGAAGCTAACTTCCATCCGGAAAACATTGCTACCGATTACGTGATATGGCGAGTTGCCTTTGGGATCACTTGCGGCCGTGATCACCGTGCCAAAATTGGAACCGGTCAACGTGCTGCCCGATATCGGATTTGGAGTGGGAGTCGGAGTAGCCGGAGGAGGAGGAGGAGGACCTGTCGGCTGCTGGTAGGTCAAATAAACGGGGCCATCGGGTGGTGCGACATCCCATGTGAGACCTTTGCCCAAGCGCTCGAGCTGATAGTCCGTATTCACCCGATAGCCGACAAGCGACACGGGCTGCTGTGGATTCGTGGCGTCGGTCCAAATCGCAGGCGCCTCTGAGAAAAAATAGATCGAGTCGTTCCCGGCATCCTTATTGACGATGAAATCGACGTCCTTGCGATTAACCATTCGCCCGAAGTCCATCGCCATGCGATCGAAGACCGTGCGGGCCTCGGCATCGCATTCAAGGCGGCTCTTGCTCGCGCCTGTGGTTTTCTGTGCTCCATCGACGATCTGCACCACGACGGTGATGAGAAGCACGAGGATGGCCATCGAGACCAATAGCTCGATAAGAGTAAAGGCGGCTCGACGAGGAGTGATCATAGGAAAAGAATGGGCGCCGGTCATTTGCGATCGAGGGCAGTCCATGCCTCGAATACCGTGTGGGGTTTCGTTGCAGCCGCAGGTGCCTGAATTTGAATATCGATGGCCTTGGTGGTCGCAACTGTCTTGTCTGCTGTCACTGATATCAGGGCGATGTAATCCGAATCAGTCCCGGAGCTGCCCTTTTCACCGCTTTCTTTGAGATAAAGGGTATGGGGTGTTCCACCTGTGTCTGTGTCTGGATCGAGACCGTATGTCGGGGAGTTGGTCGTGCCTCCCGTTGCTAAAATCGGAGTCGCCCGCAGATCCGCCACAATCCCCGCTGCAAGGCTGGCCCCAATCGTCTCGTCGACGGAGGATCGGTTCGTATTCATGCCTGTAGGCAGCAGGGCGAAGATCGCGAGCAGACAGAAAGCCGCAATTCCGAGTGCAATCGTGATCTCGACCAGCGAAAAGCCCTTGTTTGTGCGCGAATAAGTGATCATGGCCTGAAGATTTGGACGTTGCCGGTCATTCCATCGACTTGAACAGCGGCCGCGTTTTTCTCATTTGCCGCCACGCCAGCGCTGCCCTTCGAGGGTTGAAGCGGGATTTCGATCCAGCCTTGGATCTGGTCGAGGGAAGTCACACCATTGCTTTGAAGACGGGCAACGCCTTGCGGATCGAATTCGATTACTTTCGTAAACTTCGTACTTGAGGTACCGGACCCACCGACTGGCCATTCAAACGTGGTAGCTGCGTCAGTCGCCCCGAGATCCGCTGCGTAAGGAGCGGTCGCTACATTGGTCATTCCGCCGGCATTGTTGAGTTCGCCCATACCACCAGCCAGATGGGTGTTGTCAAATCTCTGTAGCCGAGAGAGCGCCGTAATGTCGTTGGTACTGTTCGAAAGGTCCGTGGGCGTCGCGCTGCCAGGGGTGGCAAATGGTCGCTGCCCCGTCTTGGAGGCAATGATCGCTGCGATGATCTGACCTTTTCCATCGGTGTAGCCGCCAGCCATCTGGTCCACCTCCTTCAGCCCGAGATAGACATAGGTGTTGTTGCCCATGGCGTAGGCTCGGGCCTGCTGGATGAGGTCGGAGAGGTCGGATGCCGTCTTGGTGATGTCGCCACCGCCTTTGATGGTATTCATCGCCGGGATGACCAAGGCGGCCATCAGAACGATGATTCCCATCACGACGAGGAGCTCGACGAGAGAAAATCCCGAGCGTCTGGTTGGAGAGATGCGGAGGAGCATGGGGAGGGGTCTCACAAGCTAAGGAGGGGTATTGGGCTAGGCAATTGCGGGCCTATGGTTTCATTGTTAACCCTTACGTGCTCGCTGTCAAAATTTCCGCGTCCGCTTTTGCGAAAGCAGATGCATGACAGGCAGTCCGCCATATGGCGGAACTCGCGGCAAAGCTGTGCTGGGGCGCGCAATCAAGGCGTGAAAACTCTCGAATAAAACTGGGGGAATCGGACACTGATGGCAGGCATCTCGGTCTTAACCATGAATGTCGCATCCGGCAAGGCGCAATTCGCGTATTGCATGAGATTTGCGGACTTTCACAGCCCAAGGTCCGGGTATCGCATGAATGCGGCAGATGGGCAGGGTAAGGTCGCGATGCATCGAATGACTTCCTCGATCGCCAGGGAAGCCTGCCCCTCACCTTCTCTGGATCGAAAGATGAAATCCAGATAGGGGATGGAGCCGGAGAAACTCCGCAATCGGCTGCGTCTGGATCGCGGGCAGTGCGGTGCCGAGCGGATCCGCAAAAGTCACGGCACCTCCATGCATGGATAGGATCACGATGAAATGGCCTCCTACGATACCACGGCGAACTCCGATGATGGCAGGAAGCTCCAGATCGGCAGGCAGCCCAGGACGGAAATCAAATTTCGGATGAAGTCCGTAATGCCTCGCCACCCGCGCCAAATACCAAGCTTCGGTCCCACCGGTGTAACTATAAGCCTGCCGAGCGATCTCACCCTCAGTCGCCTGATAGCCGAATCTCTCTAGAATCGTGCACAGGCTGGCAGGGCCGCAGGTCGAAAGTGTGCTCTGGAGGCAGACATCACCGCTCCAGCGGTCATGCATCGACTCCGGCGCCAGAGGGCTGAGTAGCGGCTTCAAGTAAGGGATGGAGGTGAGAGTGAGCACTCCGAATAATGGAAATCCCAAAGCCCATCGCGGCAGAAACGTGGCGGTGCATCCGCCTGCGCAACCGGCGAAAACCGCAAGGAATTCCGACCCGGCAAATGAGCGGATCGTGTAGAACCATTCCATCTCCGGGACGATGTGCCAGTAGTAGAGCGCAAATAGGAGAGCAGGGATCGAGAGAACCGCAAAGAGCCCGAGAAGAAGCAGGCGCTCGATGACCGATCGATCACGGATGAAAGCCCCTGTCGTAATGAATGTCCCCACGCTGGCGAGAACCGCAGCCGCGCCCCATGGATCGAAGGTCATAGCCATGCAGGAACCAGATGCTGCCGAATGTGGAAAGCAGGAAACGAGGAAGCCCTCCGAAGGGGCGCTTTTTTGAATTTGAGATTCCCATGCGGACCCACGCGGGGCTTCACGCGGGATGAAAATAAGAAGCTACGGCGGGCAAGGGACTGCCCGCCCTACCCTCGATCGGACGTCGCCGAAGTGCGCGTGCGGCAGCACGATCCGCTCCCTCGGGTAGGGCTGGCCAGTCCCTTGGTTTTTGAATTTCCGAGTCAGATCGCCATGCCCCCGAGGAGGGGGCTCCACGCGGAATGAAAATAGGAATCCACGCTGTGCCCGCCAATGGCGTGGGCGGTCGCGGCGCGACTCGCCCTACCACCAACTTACCTCATCTTCCAATATACAAGGGAAGCCGCAACCCGCGACGTCAGTCCCTTCCTGTTCGACCCAATATTTTAAAGATCTCTCCTGGTTCGATATGGGCCGGCTACCTCAAGACCGGCAGATCCTGGAGATCGGCGGAGACAATGACATCGAGCCGCATATCTGGATCGATCAGGATCGCGGCGTCTTCTACTATCATATGTGGCACTAGATGCCTTCATCCGTTTTCCCCACAAACTGATCCACCTCCAAATGACCCCCTCCTATCCCAAAAATCTTCTGTTCCCCGCCCTGGTCGGATGCCTCAATGCTTTGATTCTCGCATTCATTGGGATGTTTTTTGCACCGAAGGCTCTCGCCTTCCATGAATTATCCCGATCCACCGATCTGCTTCCCAGGTGGTGTCTCCCGATCGATGATTGGTCCACGCGATACAGCTCGGCGTTGCTGGTATTGGCCGCGATATTTGCAGCATACGTTCTCATTTATCTCCCCAAATTCACCCGCCAGTGGCGCAGCCGATTTGTAGATGCCTGCATTTATGGCTTGAGCCTCATATGCATCATTGCCGTGCCACTTCAGGTCTTGGCTGTTTTCCTCGCCGTACAAAACATCCTGGGAACCGACGAGTTAAGGCTCAGAAATTATTCGGCGATTCTCGAGGAATTTGCCCTCACTCAGACGTCCGAGAAACGAGCGGTCTTGGTGGATGAGTTCTCCCGAAGACTGCATTCGGAAAGACTCATCGAAATTAAAGATCCGACGTCACTCCCTCTCTGGAAGCAGAAGGAAGAGCTTTCCAAGCTGATTGAAGCTCTCAAGTTTTATGGCGACTCGAACTCTCAAAAACAGATTCTTGCGACCATCGCTCTCTTCCGTGTGTTGGTGGAGTCCGATGCCCATACGTCCGACATCGTTCTAAAAAGAGCAAGCGCCGTCACCGACCAGACTTTCTCAACGTCGAAGGACCTCTTCGATTGGCTCGAAACGAAGAAAGTCGACGAGGATTGGAAGCCCGTGCCTCTCCTTCGAGTGGAATGATGGCAGGCCCAGCCCTCCCGCCAATTCCGCTTCTCTCCAGCCATCTTGACACCAATAGCGACGATTCCCTATATCCTCGCGCCGGAAGTCGGCAATCATGAATGAAATACATTCCGTCCCGTATGATGAGGGCTATCGCATTGGCCTCATTGCGGGTCCCCTCATCCTTATCTTTATCCTGGTGGCCGCGTTCGTCGGATACAGCATCTCCCTGGTCCAGTACACGCGGTCGCGTCGGGGCGGCTGGATGGCGGCACTCATCGTCTCCTTCCTGCCGTTGGCTGGCTTTTTCGGCCTTTTGCTCGTGGTCTGCGGCTTGAACTTGCTGCATGAGTTCGGCCCGGCGTCCGCCGGCCACTTGCAGTCGGTCGGTTCCTCGCAGAAAAAGTCCTCGCCCCTTACGGGTCACCAATTCGACTATACGATCCAGGTGCCGGATCTCGATGAATGGTCGATCAATAGCAAGACAGCGCCATTCGACAGGGTCATTTCCCACCGGGGCATATACTTCGGTGTGATTGCGGAACACGTCGGTCTGGGTGATGCCGAGTCGATCCTCAAGGCCGCCCAAGCGAATATTACCGCCGCAACAGAAAACTGCACTTTCGGCAAAGCCAGCCCAATTACGATCGCCGGACTACCCTGGCTCACATTCGACGTGACGGCCAAATTGCCTGGCGTGACCTCGGAATTCAAATACCGCTATTACGTCTATTCCGATGCGAAGCATTCGATCCAGCTCCTCGCATGGTCCTCCCCGGCAGCACTCGATAAAAATGCAGTCGCGATCGACCAGATCGCCCGGTCATTTCGTTTCGGGAACGATTGATTGCCCGCTACCAACACAGAGGCATTCATGAATACCGATATCCGCGAGATCACTTCGAATGCCATCTCCTTCTGGGAGCGCTGCCGCATCATTTACAACGCGGTCCTCGGTCTCCATGCCCATGCTCGATAAACTCCTCCACATCCTCACCAGTCCCGCGAAGTTCCACCTCGCCGGGTGGAAGATGGAAGGGCCCGCGATCATTGTGATCCCCCCGCTCGTCGCGATTATCGCGCTCGCGCTCTGGTCCATTGCCTGGATTTACAAGGATGCCTTACGACGGGGCAAAAATGGCAGCATCGCCGTGTGCTTTATCCTTCTATGCGGGTGGCCGGTCTCCTTCCTCTGGTGGCTTTGGCTGCGCCCGCCTGTTGCCGCCGCGGAACCCACCCCTCATCTCATTCCATGAAATCGCTGAGTATCCTCCTCCTGCCGCTCGTTCTCTGCGGCGCTCTGCTTTCGAATTCACTGGGCTCGCCGGAATCCGCGCGCACCACCAGGCTGTTTCACAAGCTGGAGAATCTTCCGCGCGACGGCGCGCCGTTCAGCCTCGTGAATAAATTGCTGATGGAACTGATTCGGCGGAATCCCATCGACGTATATCGATACATTCAGACCGCTCTGGATCGAATTGCATGGGATGGCCGATCGAATGCGACGTGGACTCTGGCCATGCAAAAAAGGGCCTTGGTTATCGTGGAGCATTCGAACCTTTCTTTCGGCCAGAAGGAGAGTGCGTCTAAAAATATCAACCGCAGCTTTGATGATCTCTGGTGGCCAACGCCTCCGCCGTCTCCGACACCCACGCCGTCTCCGACTCCGTGACGGGGCCATCCACCGTCAGATGGCCACAGCTATTTCCGAGCGATTCATCCGATGAAATTCTGTAAGCTCCTCCTTTCCATTCTCTGCTGCGGCGCTCTGATTGGCAGCTCACAGGGCGCACCCGCCTCTACTCGGACCGTGCGGCTGTTTCATAAGTTGGAGAATCTGCCATATGGGCAGGCACCGTTTGGGACTGTGTACAGTCTCGTCTCTAAGCTGACCCGGCGACATCCCGCTGGCGCTTACCGTTACGCCATTACAGGTTATTATCGACTCAAAAACTTTGACACCACTACCGACGTTTTACTCCTCGGCAAGGAGATCCATCGCATTGTGGCCAATTCCGATCTCTCGCCTGCCGCGAAAAAACGGATCGAAGAACACCTCAACCGACCGCCATTTGCTCTCGTGGAACATTGGCCGACGCCTCCGCCCTCACCGACACCTACGCCGTCTCCGACTCCGTGAGTTTCGTTTTCGAGCTCGCCATCGGCGGGAGGGTGATGCACCGGGTTCGAATTCGCATCAGTTCCGAGGTTCGATGCGCGCCGATAGAGCGGCGCGGCTACAGTGGTTTGCTGCAGATTGAAGTTTGATTCGTTAAGCCAGCTTCGGCTCAGATACGCATGCCCCGCATGCGGGGATCCACGCGGAATGAAGATTGGAATCCACGGCGGTCGCGGCGCGACACGCCCTACCGACCAAAGAATAGCTCGCGCCGGGGGCACCCGGCATCTGCCGGGATGTTTACTGCGGTAGGGAAGCCGCGCCGTCGGGTTCCGTAGACTTCCTGCGATGCATGGCCGTAGATAATGCCACCGAGATGAATTTGCGAACGAGCCATCGATAGAGTCGATGTCATCTCTATATTTATCGATTTCTGTCCCTTTCCATTCCGACATATAACGCGGGCATGGACATTTCCGGGGAAATCGCCGCCTTGCGCGAGCAGCAGAATCGCCTGCGCATGGAAATGGATCGACTGGATGCGAGGCTCGATCTCCTCGAACAAACAAGGCTGGCGGCGGCCGATACCACCTCACCCGCGCCACTCTCCGAGCCCGTCCCGCCGCCGCTTCCCGAGGCGCCGCCCGTCGCCGAAATGGCGAAGCCGGTTTTCGACCCACCTTTCCGCGCGGAGGAGGCGGTTATTTCGCCGGCGGCTCCGCCCGTTGTTCCGCCGCCCCTTCCAGATTCGATATCCCCTCCGCCAATTTCCACGCCAGCGGTCCCGCCGACCCCGCCGACATCCACACGAGAATCGACGTCGGCCGGCATGGAAGAGGGCCGCGAGTCTCTCGAGCTGCGCCTCGGCCGGGTCTGGCTCGTGCGCGTTGGAATCGTCATCCTGCTTACCGGACTGGTTTTCCTCGGGAACTACGCCTACCACGAACTCATTGGCCGGCTCGGACCGATCGGGAAGCTGGCTCTGCTTTACCTCGCTGGCTCGGTACTGTGCATCCTCGGGATACGTGTCGGTCGGAAGCGTGAATCCCTGCGTAATTACGGGCGAGTGCTCGCGGCGGGCGGCTGCGCGGCGATTTATTATGCCACCTATGCCGCGCATTTCGTGCCGTCGCTGCAGGTGATCGCCTCGCCCGTCGTGGGAGGCGCACTCCTGCTGGGGCTTGGCGGACTGTTCGTGGGCATCGCGGACCGCATCCGCTCACAGACACTCGCTGCGGCCACGATCGCGCTGTCGTTCTACACGGCGGCGATCAATCCAGTCTCGACCTTCCCTCTGTTTAGCAACGTGGTGATCGCTCTCGCGGCCATCGTGCTGCTGGCGCGGCGGGACTGGTGGTCCGTCTCGCTCCTGAGCCTGCTCGGCTCGTATGGTTCGTTCGCATTCTGGCGCTTTCAACAGGGCGACACTTTCCTGCCATCCGAGCCGATGGCGGCGTCCGCGTTCTGGGCGGGGGTCCTATTCCCTGTCGCCTACTGGGTCGTCCATACTACCGCGATCTTCCTGCGCCGCGTGAAGGCGTTTCCCGCCAGCGAAGGCCGAGCCTTCCTGACGCTCAACAATGCCGCCCTCTTCGGCCTGGCGGGGCCAATGGTCGCAGGGACCTATCCGCATGAATTCTGGCTCGCGGCCGTTCTTTTCGGAGCTGTCCTCCTCGGATTGGCCGCATTGACCTCACGGACGGAAGATCCAGCCTTCGATGGAGCATACCTTGCGCAAGGGCTTGGACTGGTCGTGCTGGGGCTATTCTTCAAGCTCACGGGATGGCAGCTTGCGATCAGCTTCTCCATGCTTGCGGGGCTCCTCGTCTCCGTGAGCCATCTGAGACATGGCGGGATCCTGCGGTTTTTCTCCGGAGTCTGCGCCGCCGTGGCGACATGGATCGTCTTCCAGGATTCGATGGCCCACGCAGCGCATGCCGCCCTCACCGCGAGCGTCGTCGCGGGCATCCTGACCCTGACCATCTGGAAGCTCCGCCGCCGCCTCTCACTGCCCGCGACCACCGACTGGCGCGCGCTGGGATTTGCCATTCTGGCGGGGCTCTGTGCGATCCCTGCATGCAGCTCGAGTTCGTTTGCTGGCAGCGATTCCGGCGGAATCAGCCTCCTGGCGCTCGCGCTGCTCACCATGGCCGTACTGCCCAGAGCAGGAATCGTCGAGGCGCGCTGGGTCGCCCAGCCCCTCGCGATCTACGGACAAATGCTCCTCGTCGCCCGGCTGGCGATTCATCCCGGTTTGGGATTTCCCAGCGCCATTTCGGCCGCTTTCGCCCTGGCCTTCATTCATCTGTGGCAGTTCGAGCGCATGCCGTGTCGGGTTCCTCTACAGATTCTTCATACGCTTGTTCCCGTTGCCCTCGCACTTGCCTGGGTTTTCACCGACGTCGCGTCCATAGCGCAGCCTGCGATCCTTTCTCTCATTGCGCTACTGGTGCTTGCGCACGGCATGCTCACCGGCGTCGGCGTTCTCGCGGGAGTGAGCGCCATTTTCACGATGGTAGCCGTTTGCATGACGGGATATGCGGCGACCGAACAATTTGCCTGGCCCAGCCCGGCGATCTCCATCGCGCTGCTGGCGGCTCAGGCCGCGCCCTTCCGATTCGGAGGAGGACGTGTGGGACTGAACCCCATGGCGATACGAATCGCCTCCATCATGGTCCGGGTCGTCGCGCTTGTCCTGGGCACGGAGATGGTCTTCGCCTATGTCCCCGATGCGGGATGGTTCCTCAGCCTCCTGGCGGCCGGGCTCGCCCTCTTTGCCCTCGCCTGTATTCGAAAGTCGGCCGAGGCGGCGAGCTATGCCGCAGCCCTTTCGGTCGTTGCCCTCGCAGCGTGGTTTTATCGATTGCCCATCGCGCCGGTGAATGGCTGGGACCTCGCGGGGTTCGCCGCGCTGGCCACTGCCCAACAGCTTGGGCGGCACCGGGGGCTGCCGTGGTTCAACCGGACCACCCAGGATGTCACCTCGGGTATTGCCATATTCGGCGTCTGGTTCCTGTTGCACCGCCTGCTCGGCCCGGTTGCCGGCGGATTCCTGCTGACGATTTGCTGGTCGCTGTATGCCTTTCTGGTGCTGGGACTCGGCTTCATCCTCCGCGAGCGGACCTATCGCCTGCTCGGGCTGATGATTCTCGGAACGGCCGTAGCGCGCGTCTTCCTCGTCGATGTCTGGCAGTTCGAGACGATCTACCGGATCCTAAGCTTCCTGGTGCTCGGCGCTGTGCTCCTCACCCTCGGCTTTCTCTACAACCGTCTCGCGGAAACTCTGCGCCGCTGGCTATGACGACGATGAGTAGCTTCAACTCCGGCTCCTACTCGCCACCGAAAAGCCCGCGCAGACGGTCGATGGTGATCTCCAGGAGGCTCTGGACGGGTAGATCGGCATGGGCCAGGAGCTCAAGCGGATTCGTCGTCGCGACGGCTACGCATTTCATGCCGCCGGCAAGTGCGGCCTCGATGCCGACGAGAGCATCTTCGAATACGACGCTCCGGGCCGGCTGCGCGCCGAGACGCTCCGCAGCGGTGAGGAAAACATCCGGTGCGGGCTTGCCATGCACGACATCCTCGCCGGTGACGACCGCCTGGAAGTATGGACGCAGCCCCGTGGCGTCGAAGATCGTCTCGATATTGCGCCTGTGCGTGGACGATCCGACCGCGCAGGGGATGCCCGCCTCGCGGAGCGCCTCGAGCAGCTCGCGGGCTCCCGGCAGCGGCGTGACTCCATCCCGCTTCACGAGATCGCGGTATAGCTCTTCCTTGCGCAGCCCGAGCTGGTGCACCTCGGCAGGATCCGTGGCCCAGCCCAGATCGGGAATGATGACCTCGTTCTTCTTCCCAAAGCCACGCTTGAAATGTCCCTCGGGCAGTGGCTTGTTGATCTCCGCAGCCAGCAGCTCCCATGATCGCTCGTGCTGCGCGGAAGAATCGATGATCACTCCATCCCAATCAAAAATCGCCGCAAAACTCATGGCGCAGTGTTGTAGATGAAACCGGTGCATCTTGCCAGTCACGCTCTCGTCGCAAGTGTGGGAATGCTTGCCGCCGATGCTTCCACATCCAAGCACGTGGTGCTCGTCCATGGCATCTGGGATACGTCACGCACGATGCGGAAGATGGCTCACGAGATGCGCGCGGCGGGATTAAAGCCCCACATCGTCACCCTTACGCCGAATGACGGCCGCGCCAGCCTGGAGGTGCTCGCGAGCGAGATGAATCGCCAGATCCTGCGGGCCGTGCCTCATACTGCGAGCTTCTCGATCGTGGGATTCAGCATGGGCGGACTCGTCGCTAGATCGTATCTGCTGCAGTTCGGCGATCCGCACCGAGTCTCCGCCTTCGTGTGCATCGCGTCGCCAAATCGCGGCACCTGGACGGCATGGCTCGATGGCAGCCCGGGCATCCGCGAGATGCGGCCGGGCAGTAAATTCCTGGCGAAGCTGGATAAGGATGCCGCGCGCTTCTCGCGCACCCGATGGGTGACGATCCGCACCCCGCTCGATCTCATGGTGGTCCCCGCGAATACAGCCGCCCTCCCCTGGGCGCACAATATTTCCCTACCCGTGCTGGCGCATCCTCTTCTCGTCTCGGATCCCCGCGTCATTGCGGCAGCGATCGAGTCCGTCGGCGGAGACCTCAGCAGGATGTCGGCTGCCGAGCGGCGAGCTTTACGGCGTGCGGAACGGCTCCAGCGACAAATCGAAGACACTCCGCCGCACCGGAAGGCTTCCCCGGCAAAGCAATAACGAGCGCAGTCTCGACGACCGCCGCCATTCCGCGGGAAAGAATCGCATTCGGCGTGATGCGGAAGGACTCCGCCCGCATGACTTCCCCGAAGCCGGGCAACTCGACGCGCATGATCGCCCGGATCGCCTCCGGAGTGACGTCACGCTCCGCAATGCCGGTGCCTCCCGTCGTGAGGACGAGCGCGCAGCCTTGCGCGATAAACGAGCGGATGGCCGCCTGGATTTCGCCGACCTCGTCGGGAACGATGGCCATGGCGGCGACCTGCCAGCCGAGGTGCTCACACTCGGCGCGCACCGCCGGGCCGCCGGCATCCTCGTATGCACCCGCGGCCGCGCGGTCCGAAACCGTGATAATGCCCGCGGTGATCATGCGAGGGATTTCGTCTTCGAAATGAGGGTGATGGAGTCGATTTCCATGCCTTTGTCGATGGCCTTGCACATATCGTAGATAGTGAGCGCCGCGATCGAGACACCGGTGAGCGCCTCCATCTCCACGCCGGTTTGCCCGGTCGTGCGGGCGGTGCAGCGGATGCGGATGGCCTCCGCCTCAAGCTGAAATCCGACCTCCACGGCGCTGAGCGGGAGCGGATGACAGAGAGGGATCAGCTCGCTCGTGCGCTTCGCTCCCTGGATTGCGGCGATGCGCGCGGTCGCCAGTACATTTCCCTTGGCGATCTCGTCCGCGGCAATGCGCTCGATCGTCTGCGGGGCGAGCTTGATGAGACCTTCGGCCACGGCCTCGCGGCGCGAGATTGGCTTGACCGAAACATCGACCATGCGCGCGGCGCCGGTCTCATCCAGATGCGTGAAATTATTCGAGTCGCTCATCCTCCGATCGCCACCATGCGACGACCGGGCGCGTATGCGCCACGAAAATCGTGTTCCTTCGGCTTGCGCTCGACGACGCCCAGAATGAGGTTCCGCAGTTCATCGTCCGTCACCCCCGCGCGCAAAGGCTCACGGAGGTCAAATTCCAGATGACTGCCGAGGCAGGGACGCAGCTTCCCGTCGCATGTGAGGCGCATCTTGTTGCAGCTCTCGCAGAAATGGAAATCCGTCATGGCGCCGATGAAGCCCAGGCGCTGGTCCCGACCCTCTAGTCGGTAATAGACAGCCGGCCCATTCGTGCGGAAGCCCGGCTCCGGCAGAAGCGGACCATGGACCGCTTCGATCGATTTCATCACAGTCCGGACAGGCAGGAAATTCTCCTCGCTCAGGACATCCGTCGTGGAAATCGGCATGAGCTCGATGAATCGCAGGATCAAGCCGCGCTCCCATGCGAAGTCCAGGAGGGGCCGAATCGCTCCCTCCGACCGCCCATGGACGAGCACGGCATTGAGGCGGATTTTCTCGAATCCCGCCGCTTGCGCAGCCTCCAGGCCGGCGAGCACCCGCGGCAGGTAATCACGGCCCGCCACTGCGGCGTAGTCCGCCCGATCCAGGGTATCGAGCGAGACGTTCAGATTGCGAACTCCCCGCCGATAGAGAGCCTCGGCCATGGTCGAGCCGTCCGGCAGCCTGCTCGCCAGCAAGGTGCCATTCGTGGAAACACCGATTTCCTCGATACCGGGGATTGCCGAGAGCATCTCGAAGAGCCCCGTCACCTCGCGCCGGGTAAGAGGCTCGCCGCCAGTCACTCGCAACTTGCGCACGCCCAGACCGGTCGCGACGCGCACGACGCGCTCGATTTCCTCATAAGTGAGGATGCCGCCATGCGGAAGCCACTCGTGGAACTCGCCCGGCATGCAATAGGCACAGCGCTCGTTGCATCGGTCTGTCACCGAGATGCGCAGGTACGAGATGCGATGTCCGAAGGCGTCTTCCACGAGGTGCACAATACGTTTCGGGCCGGGAATTTCCACTCTCGAGGTGAAAAAGGCAAAGTCGCCTTCTGTTAGATCAACGGCTCCTGATATTCGGCTTTCCAGCAGCTTGCACGCCCGCTAATCAGGCAGCGTGGACATCCGCAAATCCGAGGAACAAGGAGTGAAAATCCTGGAGATCCATGGCGAGGTCGACCTGCATGCCTCGCCAGCACTCCGGACGGAGCTGCAGAAGCTCACTACCGAGAAGGCTCCCGCCGTCATTGCGGACTTCTCCGGCGTGCAATATATCGACTCCTCCGGTCTCGCCACGCTCGTGGAGTATGTCCGCGATAGCAAAGGCTTCGGCGGAAAATTTGCCCTTTTCGGGCTCCAGCCCAAAGTAAAGATGCTCTTCGAACTCGTGCGCCTCAACGAGTTGTTCTCCATCGCCGATGTCAAGGACGCAGCCCTGGCTGCGGTGCATCCGGCCTGACGCCCCCCTCCCCGCGTGCGCAGCTACCTCACGCTCAACGCGCAAATCCTCTACTGGCTGTTCATCGCGCCGTTCCGCGGTCGCTTCGTGCGATGGGCGCCGGTCTTCCAGCAGATGGTGCGCATCGGAGTGCAGGCCGTTCCAATGACGGCCCTCACTTCCTTCTCGATCGGCATCACCCTTGCCATGCAGGGGGCTCACGAGCTCACACGGATGGGTGCGTCGAGCTTCGTGCCCGATCTGGTGGCGATGACCATCCTGCGCGAGCTCGGGCCCCTGCTCGTCGGCGTCGTGGTGATCGGCCGCAGCGGCTCGGCGGTGACTGCCGAACTCGGCACAATGAAGGTCTCCGAGGAGATCGAGGCCCTCGAGGTCATGGCGATCGATCCCGTGCGTTTCCTGGTCGTCCCGCGCTTCCTGGCCATGATGGTGATGTTGCCGACCCTTACTGTGTTTGGAAATTACGTCGGGATGACGGGCGGCTGGGCGATCTGCCATTTCTCCCTGCACATGCAGACCGACGGCTACATACGCCGACTGGTGGAGAGCTCGCACCCGATGGACCTGTACAGCGGCATGGTCAAGAGTGTCGTCTTTGCCTGGCTCATCATCACGATTTCGTGCGTGTACGGGCTGGGCGTGCGCGGGGGTGCGGAGGGCGTGGGACGCGCCACCACGAACTCCGTCGTCGTATCCATCCTCACGATGCTCATCGCCGATGCGGTGCTCACAGCCATGTTTTTCTTCACGGCATCGTGAGGACTCTTCCATGATCCGCGTCGAACGATCGCACCATCCATGAGTGAACCCATCATCGAAGTCCGCGACCTCGTGCGGAAGTTTGGCGACCGGACGGTGCTCGATGGCATCTCGTTCACCGTTGAGAAGGGTGACACCATGATCATCATGGGAGGCAGCGGCTGCGGAAAAAGCACCCTGCTGCGTCACATCATTGGCTCGATGAAGCCCACCAGCGGCTCGATCAAGATCTTCGGTGAGGAGATTACAACCATGTCGCCCCGGGATCTCGACCGGCTGCGGCTTCGCTTTGGGATGAACTTCCAATTTGGCGCGCTGCTTCAGTCGCTCACCGTCGGCGAGAATGTCGCACTACCCCTCATTGAAAACAGTACTGTCGATCCGTCGATCGTCGATCTGGTCGTAAAGATGAAGCTCGAGCTCGTAGGGCTCACGGGATTCGAGCATCTCAAGCCTGCGGAGATCAGCGGCGGCATGCGCAAGCGGGTGGGTCTCGCGCGAGCGGTGGCTCTGGACCCGGAGCTCCTCTTCAGCGATGAGCCCACGAGCGGCCTCGATCCGATCATGACAGCCGTGATCGATCAGCTCACGCTCGACCTCACGCGCAAGCTCGACATGACGGCCGTCGTCGTCTCGCACGATATGACGAGTGCCTTCCGCATTGGCACAAAGATGATCATGCTGGGCGCGGGTCCGAAGCAGGGGCAGATCGTCGCCATGGGTACTCCAGAGGAGATCCGCAATAGCACGAGTCCCGAGGTGCAGCAATTCATCAACGGCCATCCCGATGGCCCGATTCCACTCAAGCTCGCAAAAGCCGACTATCTGGACCGGCTGCTCGGGCATCCGCGCCCGGGCGATATCGGAGTCTGAGGATAGATTCCCTTTTCCCTGCTTCCCACTGTCTCTTGCCGCGCAACTATGATTCAATCGCGCCCCGTCCAGCCATGAAGAAGCTCGGAGATCCAGCCATCGCCCTTACGGTCGTCGTTTGCAGCCTCGTGCTGTTCCTCGCGCTCGCCTTTGCGCTCCAGGGCAATCCTTTCGACCAACCACGCCGCACGCTCAGGGCGCAGTTCATCGATATTACGGGCGTCCAGCCCAGCTCGCTCGTGAAGTATGCTGGAGCTGCCGCTGGCAGGGTGCGCTCGATTCGGATGCTCACGCCCGAGGAGCGCAATGCCTCGAGCCATCCGGAAAATACAGTCGAGGTCACGATCGCGATCAATAACAACGTCCCGGCGCTCAACTCCGGCCTTACTGCGAGCGTCGCGTCCGACACGCTGCTCAGCGACAAATTCCTCCTCCTCTCCGGAGGCAATCCCAAGGCACCTCTTCTGGCAGATGGGGCGGAGATTCCCAGCATCACTCCGGTCACCTTCGATGCGATCCTGCGCGATCTCGCGAGCACGCTGGAGCGGATGCATCAGCTCTTCGGAAGCGGAGCGACCAGCAGCCTCGAAGGTATTCTTCCCAAGGTCGATGCCCTGCTTGCGGACCTGAACAAAACGGTCGATCAAGCCCAGGGCTTCATCTCGAATGGCAACACCCTCATCGACAATGCCGATGGAATGGTGAAGAACGGCGATAACCTCATCGGCGACGCTTCCAATCTCATCAACTCGAACAAAGCCGCCATCAACCGAATGGTCCGCGATCTCTCGAGCGCTGCCACTACGCTCGACCAGCTCGCCACGCGCACGGACAAGCTCATCAAGGACAACTCCGGGACGCTAACCACCACGCTCGTCGATGCACGGGCTGCGGTGCGCGATCTCAAGGCCGCCGCCGTCACTACTCGGGCGCTGGTCGAGAGCCTCAAGTCCCGCCCGCAGCAGCTCATCTGGGGCCCGGGCCGGCAGGCGAATCCTCGGTAAAGTATTTCAGCCCGTAAATTTCACGTATCTGCGAGACGTGATTTATCCACGGGTTGGCTCGTACCGAGGACCAAATTCGCATGCATCGCATGCGAGGTTCCACGCGGCATGAAATGAGGGAATCTACGGCGGGCAAGGGACTGCCCGCACCATCCTCGATGGGGCATCGCCGAAGCGCCGGCGCGCGCGCTGCGGCAGCACGATTCGCACCCAAGGTAGGGCTGGCCACTGCCCTGCGCGATGCGCACGTCCTCTCCATCAGTCACTTGGCAGGTCCGGAGGACAATCCCTTGGGCGCCGACTTTTTGAATTTTCGAATCAGCTTCGTTGGATTGGTCCTAGGGTTCCTTGGGGTCTCCGGCAACCGAATCGGGAATGGCGGATGAGGGAGCCGGGCGCTCTATTCGACCTCGAACTCGATGCCGCCCACCATGCGAGCCAGGAGATTATAAACCGCCGCTCCGACGAGGCCGATCACAAATCCCATGGCCGCGTAAAACATCGGGATCACCGCGCAGAGGATCAGCCCGATACCAATCATGACGATCGTCGGCAGCCCCTGTTGCGCATGGTCCGACATCAGACTCGCAAAAATCGAGGCGAGCAGAACGAATGGCGCGAATAGGAGCGAGATCAGGCCATATAGCAGGCCAATGATCTTCCCAAACTGAAGAGGCGCGATCCGCTTGAGTGTGCGCTTCATTGAGAGTGGGAACCGGGGCTTAGCGCGAGGGATATAGGGTGACCGTGAGAAACAGCAGGACGACCAGCACCGAAATGCCAATCCCCACCGCGCGGGCGATCTTCGGCTGGAAGATGCTCCGCTTCAGCATTATCGAGCTCTGGGCATAGAACATCCAAAGGAAGGGAACGATAAACAGCCAGAATCCGTAGCGCTCGAGAAAGAGTGTGTACCCAAATAGCGTCGCCGTGGTGCTGTGCGCCATGTAAATGATCTTCACCGCCATGAGGCCGAGAGCAATGAAGGCGAACTGCGTGAGCGCGATAACGGTGATCATGGAGACGGGTGGAACTGCCTCCAGATTGCGCTTTTCCCCCACCAGAGTCCAGCCCCGCATAGGGGATCCGGATGGCGGCCGACTCAGGAAATTCGGCGAAGCTGCGTCACAAGCTCGCGAGCTTTCTCTCCGAACTTGCTGATCGCCACGCTCGGCTCACCGCCGTAGCGCTCTCGGAAATGAATGGGCACCGAGCCGTGGCGGACATCGGAAGCTTTCCGCAATAAGACGGCGAGCGCGACGTTTGCGAGGTTGAAATCAGCGGGGATGCGATCGAGGAGGTTTGGAAGGATTGCGGTCCGAATGAGCCGATAAGGCACGTTCGCATCCACACAGAATACGCCGCAGACCGCCACGAGCGTGACCTTCAAAACCGTACTCGCCAGCACGCGCCTCCAGCCGTCGTCACGCTTCTTCCGATCTCCATAGATCACGTCGAATTTCTCCCTCATGCGCCAGAAGCGAAAGAAATATTGCGGATCGCACTGCCCGTCGGAATCGATTTGAAAGACCCAGGGGATTCCCTCAGCGATCGCAATACGGTAGCCCTCGATGCAGGTCTGGCCGTGCCCTCGATTGGACCGCGAGACGATGCGCATGCGCTCGCCCAATTGCTCCCGCAAGCGCTCGAGCACCCGGAGCGTCTCGTCCTTCGATCCATCGTCGATCGCGAGAAAGACGAAATCCTCGGTCCAGTTTTCCACCTCTCCAAACCACTCGAGGACGACTTTGCGGACGCTGGCCTGCTCGTTGTAAACAGGCATGACGATCATTAATTCCGGAGACTGCGATTTCTTCACGTGCAAGATAGCGGGGCATAGCGCCGATGGAGTTGCTCGAACTCCGCTAGGGCCATGCCGATGACTTGATCCATGTTGTAATAGCGGTATGTCGCGAGCCGCCCAATGAAGCTCACGCCCTGCTCCGATTCCGCACGAGCGCGATACAGATCGTAAATCGCGCGCGTATCCGGCGCAGGGATCGGGTAATATGGCTCGCGGCCGGGACCGAAATCCTGCGGGTATTCGCGGACGATCGTCGTGACGGGCAGCTTCTGCCCGGTCGCGTGCTTGATCTCGACGACGCGAGTGAAGTCGAAATCGTTCGGGTAGTTTACCTGCATCGTCGGCTGGAAATATTCGACCGGAAGCGTCTCCGGCTCGAATCGCAGTGACCGATAGGGCAGACGGCCGTAGCAATAGTCGTAATATTCGTCGATGGGCCCCGTGTAGATGACGTGACGGACTCGCATGTGCCGCCGGATCTCGCGATAATCGGTATTCAGACGAACCTCGATGTTGGGATGAGCCAGCATCCGCTCGAACATGCGGGTATATCCCTCTGCCGGCAGTGCCTGGAATTTCTCGTTCAGGTAACGGTCATCGCGATTGGTGCGGATCGGAATGCGGCCGCATACGGAAGCGTCGAGTTCCTTCGGATGCCGCCGCCACTGCTTTTGCGTGTAGTTCTTGAAGAACAGCTCGTATAGACGCCAGCCGACCTGGGAGACGATGACATCCTCGGAGTTCTCTATGGGATGGACAGGCACTCGCCAGCTTTCCAGCGTGCGCTCCATCTCCTCGGAGGTCGACAGCCGGCCTATCAACTGCTCGAAGGTATTCAGATTCACCGGGAACTGCCAATGCCGCCCCTCCGCCCACGAGAGCACGCGATACTCGACGGAATGCCACCTAGTGAACTGGCTGAGGTAATCGACGATGCGCTGGCTATTGGTCCGGAAATAGTGCGGTCCATATCGATGCAGCAGCACGCCCGCATCGTCGTGTGAATCGTAAGCGTTGCCACCGATGTGGTCCCGACGATCCACGACGAGGCACCTCGCCCCGCACTGGCTCGCCATGCGCTCCGCCAGCACCGCGCCGGCAAAGCCCGATCCCACGATCAGATAGTCGAAAGAGGTCTCCATGCTTATCGGCAGGCCGTCTTTCCGGCGCAGAGCCGCTCGGCGGGCGCGGGAACCCCGGTTTTGATTTCGCCGAGGTTCATGAGGATGGGCGAATGGGAGTCCACCTCGATCGGATGAATGTGAAAGTAGCGATTCAAGGCCACCGCGAGCCGGACCGGAGCGCGCGCAGAAAAATGGATCGTCTGCGCAAAGCCGTCGACCACGACCCTTGCGGTCTGATCCTCGGACGAGTTCAGGTCGAGAGTCGCCGTGGCGCTGGTCCCGCCAGGGACGCATAACCAGTATTTTCGCACGCATGCCCCCATAGTGATGGCACGCTGGCGCGCTGGACGAGGGAGCGCGCGCCCCTCGGTCTCCGTGTCGAATAGATCCATCGGACAGAGAAAGGGCGCTCGCGGGATATACACGCTCACATGTCCATCGCCGCCGATCTTATCGAAGCCCTTCATCCAGTCCGACTCGTGAGTCGTCACGACGCACCCCACCGTCGCTGCACACATCCGAGCCAAATCCGCCGGCTTTCTTGCCGGGGTGGGCGGAAGAAATGTGTCGAAAAAGGCATCAGCCGAAAGCCAGTGCCAGTATGGGACATATCGAAACAGGCGATCGCGGGTCGGCGCGTCGAAGAGGACGATGTTCCCGGGAGATAAACGAGCTGCCCATGCCGGACGCTTTGAAACGGATGGAAGTATCTGCGTATCCCCCGCCGCGAGGACATTGGAGAAATACCGGGGCGAAAAGCTGAAAAGGGCGAGCCCATAGAGGCCAAGCATGACCGGGGAAAGGAGTCGCCGTTCGAAGGATGCCGCTGTCCACCCGCTGAGTCCGAAGATCAGGATCAGATACCCCGGGTACAGAATCGCGCGGGATATGCCATAATCCACGAAGTCGGTCGGTCCGCCTCGTTTCAAAACCAGAATGAAGAGCATCGTCGCGCCACCCAACACCGCGGCAAGCGCAGCCCTCCGCCTGCCCACCACAAATGTCGCAATGAGGCCGCCGAGCACGATTGCGATCGCAAGCCAGCGCACTGCGCTGGCACGGAACCGCAGATCGAGCTGATCCCAGCCGCCCGGAAGCTGCGCCAGACCGGTCACGAGGCTCGCCAACATCTGAGGCGCGAGTACGGGCGGCGCACCGTGGGCGGGGGCCGACATCTGGCGGACCAGGCCGTGAAGACCCCAGATAATACCCGGAGTGGAGATCACCAGACATCCGGTCGCGGCAATGGCGATGAGGCGCAGTAGAGAAACTGCTTCCGCAGGATCCTTGCGCAATGACCAAAGCCTGATCACCCAGAACAATCCCGCCAGGATGACCATAGTCGGGAGGATTTCCTGATACACCATCAGCAGGGCGACGATGCAAATGGCCAGAGGCGCGGCCAGCCGAGGTGATGCCGCTCCCTCCCCGGATGCAAATATCAGCGCGCTGGCCGCAATGAGGAAGGCGATCCCCATCGCCATGGAAATATAGGAGGTGAGACAGGCCGCATGCGCCAGCGGGTGGGACGCCACAAAGCAGGCGATCACGATGGACCAAAGAAGTCGGTCCCCGGTCGCATACATCGCAAGGACAAGCGCCGCCGTGGCGAGGATGGAAACAATCAGCGCGCTGGCTACCGGCCATGTCGTCACCGCAGATTGCCCGGAGAGCACGATGAGCAATGCATGGTACATCTGCTGCCCGATCCGGAGTTTGAATGAAAGGTGCCTCCAGGCCCCCCAGGACGCCGAGTTCGCCGGGTAACTCGCCGGGTCATGTGAGAGCCCGTGCGTGCTCAGCCACTCCGCGATCCCCGCATTCGTATGGAACTCGGAGGCATCGTAAATCACCACCCCGCTCGTACCCGCCTGCATAAGGGGGACGAACTGCCAAACGAGCGCAATCGCTATTGGCGCAAGGAAGGCCAGTTGCGAAAGAGAAAATGGGACATTACCTTTTCCGCCCCCCCCCGACTTCGAGACTTTCCATCGAAGGCAAAGCTCGACGGCGAAATTGATGATCGGCAGGCCCGCGAGCAGCGGCCATGCGGACTTTTCCACAGGAATTCCCAGCCAGGAAAGATTCCACAGACAAACGACGAAAAGGCCATTTCCCAAGATGAATGCCCATGCAAGGTGCATGCGCCGATCGCCTGGGCATAACCTCGCAAGCTGATACCCCGAGGCAATCGCCGAGATTGTAACGAGGAGAGAAAGACTAAGAAACTCAACTGGACTGCTACCCATGCACTACCCTCTCGATTGCCGCGAGGTTCGGGCACGTATAGCGCCAAGTTTCTTATCTTCAACTATTTGAAAATTAATTTAGTGTCATTATTAATACTTTGTCATCTTTCCTAGTCTAAACCCTCCGGAAGCATATGGCCAAATAGAGGGGCCAGCCCCTTCGAAAGAGGGGCCGATGCATCTAAGAATTTCCGATGGAGCGAGCGCCTACGCGACCAATCGGATCGTAAGCGGATAACGGTAAAGCTGCCCCTCGGATGCCTTCATACAGGCGATGATGGCACAGACCACAGAGCCGACGCCCACAGCAATGAGGAGCGGAATTCCGATCAGTACGAAACAGAGAAGCAGGGATGCTAAGCCGTATAAATAGACGCTGATGTGGAAATTCAACGCTTCCTTGGCGTGCTCGGCGGCAATCGGCGAGTCCTGGCGCTTCACCAGGTAAACGACAAGTGGGAAAAGAAATCCGACGCCGAGCAAAAGAGAAAGATGGCATAGGATCGCCCAGAGCTTGTCATCGGAACTCATCGTGGTCGGCGGCATGGTCGGGGGAGTATCCATATTTGGAAGGAAAGTGGTTCGAAAGTTCTACGGAACGGAAGCGTCTATAGGCGTTTGGCCCGGGCACATCAATTCAGTTCCTCATTGATCGCGGGAATTCCCCTACCCCCCGCTGGCGTCCGGCGAGCCCAGACGTGCCGATCCTTATAAAGAACACTCGTTACATTATGAAAAAATTAATCCTCTCGAGCATTGCTGCCCTGATCGCTGCCACCACGCTCGCCGTTGCACAGACTGCAGCAGTGACGACCGGGGTGCAGACTTACTCAGGAGACATCGTTGGAGTTTCCCCCGCCGGTTCGACGTTCACCGTTACCAGCACGGGCGAAGCAGCACCGGTCAGCTACTCATATACGAAGGAAACTCACTTCGTCGATACCTCTGGTAATGACGTCGGAGTAACTGCCATCCGGGAACACACTCCCGTACAAATCCAGTATACCGTCGACAATGGCATACGCCGCGTGGATCGCGTGATCGTGCAGCCCGTGGCGACCACCACGACCACGACGGAAGAAACCACCACCCGGACGGAACACGAGCACGATCACGATCACGACTAAACTGCTGCGACTCACTTGGCGAGCGCCGGAATCGACTCCGTAGTGCTCGCCAGAATTACCGAGGGCGATGCTTCTCGTAAGCCGGATGGGATCCCGGCAAATGGGAGGCTCGCCCTCGATCTTCTTTGAATTTTCGCTCCGCGAGAATGCCCTCGCGGACTGTCAAAGTCCTCTATGCGTACACGTCCGTTCCGCGTTGGCGGCCTTGCCAGCGCCGCACTTCAAGGACGTGGGCCGGTCGTGTGCGCGGATCGAGCATCACGAAATTTCGAATGCCGCTCCAGATGAACGTCTCGTTCGTGAGCAGATCGCGTACTTCGTAGGTATCCTGTTCGTGCCAGCCGAAGTCATTGAGGGGGACCTCGACCCAGCCGGATTGGAAGTTATGGGGATCGAGGTTCACCGCCACGAGCACGATGTTGTCCCGAGCGGCGGTCATTTTGCTGTAGAAGAGGATCTCCGGATTGTCGCAAGGATGGAATCGGAGGTTCCGATATTCCTGGAGGGCTCGATGGTCCCGACGGGCTCGATTGAGCGCGGTGATCGTATCCTTGATATTACCCGGTGCGTTCCAGTCGCGGCCCTTGAAGTGGTATTTCTCGCTATCGAGATATTCCTCCTTCCCCGGCGCGACGGGCGTATTTTCACACAGCTCGAAGCCGCTATAAATGCCGTACACGGATGAAAGCGTGGCCGCGAGCACGGCCCGCTGGATGAATGCCGGCCGGCCGCCGGTCTGCAGGTGGAGCGGCAGAATGTCCGGCGTATTTGCGAAGAAATTCGCGCGGAAGTAATCGGCCATTTCACCTTGGGTGAGTTCCTCGAGGTACTCGGTAAGCTCCGGCTTGGTCGTCCGCCAGGTGAAGTACGTGTAGCTCTGGGTGTAGCCGATTTTGGCCAGGGCGCGCATCATCTTCGGCTTCGTGAAGGCCTCGCTCAGGAAAATGACATCCGGATACTGCGCGTGCACTTCGGCAATCGTCCATTCCCAGAAGGCGACTGGCTTCGTGTGGGGGTTGTCCACGCGGAAAATGCGCACTCCGTGCGACGCCCAGAAGAGCAGGATGTCCCGCATCTCGGCCCAGAGGTTCCGCCAGTCTGCGCAGTGGAAATTGAGAGGATAGACGTCCTCGTATTTCTTCGGAGGATTCTCGGCGTACTTGATCGTGCCGTCCGGGCGCTTGAAGAACCAGTCGGGGTGATCGTGCACGTACGGGTGGTCGGGCGAGCAGTTGATCGCGAAGTCGAGCGCGATCTCCATGCCGCGTGCCTTGATCTCACCGACGAGCCAATCGAAGTCCTCCAGCGTGCCCAACTCCGGGGCGACATCCTTGTGCCCGCCGCCATTGACTCCCTGGCGTCGATTGCCGATCGCATAGGGCACGCCCGGATCTCCCGGCTCGCAGGTGCGTGAGTTGTTGCGGCCTTTTCGGTTCGTTTCCCCGATCGGATGAATCGGCGGAAAATAGATCACATCGAAGCCCATCGCCTTCGCATCGTCGATGCGGGAGAGACAATCACGGAACGTCGAGCCGCTGTCAGGCTTGCCCTCGGCGGAGCGCGGGAAAAACTCGTACCAGGAGGCGAATGCGGCGCGGCGCCGATCCACCCAAACGCGAAGCGGCGGCTCGTAGGTCGTGGCCAGCGATCGGTCCTCATAGGAGCGCATGAGACCGTCGAGCGATGGATCGAGCGCGATCTCCTTGAGCCTGGCCGGCTCGGCAACTTCCAGCGATGCGGCGAATGCCTCGAGCGTCGCTTTATCCGAGGCACCCAACGGGCCGGCTCCGACTCTCGCGCCAGCCGCTCGCACGACGCGGGCGCCCTCGAGCGCCTCGCTGCGCAGATCGGTGAGGCCGCCGTCCACTTTCTTCACTATCTCGTCACGCCAGGAAAGGAACACATCCCCCCAGGCCTCGATGGTGTACTCGTAAGTCCCCGTCCCACTCACGGTGAGCGTGCCATACCAGCGATCATTGTATGGGTACGGCGTCAGCCGGGTCTCGTGCCAGCGATCCTGGTCGCCGTCCACGCGCCGCCATTTCAGCACGGCAGATACGGTGTCGTGACCGTCCTTGAAAATATCCGCTTCGACGAAGACGTCCTCGCCCTCGGCGCGCTTGATCGGGTGCTTGCCGCCCTCGATCTGCGGCGTGATGGCTTCGATGACGACAGTGGAGGTTCCGGGATTCATTCCGATAGGTTGTCCAGCAGAGTGACCAGGTCGCCGAGCCCCTCGGCGCGGACGGCAACGTCTCGCAACGAACGGCGGGCGGAGGGAATATGACTGAGGAATGCGGACTTGCCTCGCTGGAGGCCGAGAAATCCATAGGCCCCGAGCGCCTGCATGAGCCGCTGCGCTGCGCACATCAGGAAAATCGAATCGAAATCCTCTCCGGCCGTCTTCGCACCGGGCAGGCGCGAGGCGCGCTCGGCAAGCAATGATTTATAGAACGAGAGCAACTCGCCGCGCTCGGAATCGGTTAGCTCGACGTAGGGATCGTAGAGCAGCGAGGCGAGATCGTACTGCGCGAGCCCCGGTCGCATGCCTTGGAAGTCGATGAGCCATGCCTCGCCGCCATGGATGATCACATTCTGCGACTGGAAATCGCGATGCACCAGCACGCGCTCCTCGGATGCCAGTCTTGTGGCGAGCCCACTCATGGCCGGGCCGTCCATCACCCGGCGGGCATCCGCTTCGGCAAGGCCGAAAAACCCGCAGAGGCAATGCTCGAGAAAGTAGCTCTGCTCCCAGAGATAGACCTCCTCGTTGAACTCGATCTCGAAGCGCGGGTGAACCCCATTCCATTGCTCCGTGGCGCTGGTGTGTAGCAGGAAGCCCTGCCGCAGCGCTCGCTCGTACAATGGCCGCCTCACCGCCCAGGGCGCATTGCGGAAGCTCCAGAGATCCTTCCCGCCGAGATCCTGCATCCAGATGAGGCCCTCGTCGTAGTCGTGGAGAAAGATATGCGGAACGTTCACGTCCGACCGGTCGAGGTAATCCGCGATGTCGGCGTAGTGTTTGTTCTCTTCCTTCTCCGGATCGTACTTTACCGCGATCATCGTGGGACCAGCCGGGGCCTGGATGCGATAGAACTTGCGGCCCGAACCTCCCTTGTCGAGCAGGTCCACGTGAAAGTCCTCCGATGCGAGATCGGGGAACCGCGCACGCGTGTATTCGATGACGGTATCTGGAAACATCTATAAATCGGTATTCGTGTGCGTGCCGGTCACCACGCGATGGTCGCGAACGATACAGCCCCGCAGCATACAGCCGGAAGCGATTTTTGCTCCCTCCCAGATTACGGTATCCTCGATCACGGCTCCCGGGCCGACTTCCACCCCCGCTCCAAGAGCGGCAAAACCGCGAATTCCCACGTCTGGAGCCACATGTGCCGTCTCGTGGATAAGGACCTCGCCCCGATGGGCAGCCAGGTACGATGCCCGATCTCCGAGGTCCGCCCAGTGGCCGGAGTCATCGAGCACGCCGGCGATCGGCAGACCTTCCCGCAGCATTTCAAGAAAGATGGGGACGACAGAGACGATCTGCCCCGCCGGAATGCGGTCCACGAACGCCGGCTCGATCACGTAGGCTCCGGTAAAAAGCGTCTCCTGCCCACCCGTGGCGCCCAGTATGCCACGAAAATCGAGCACGCGCCCGCTGGCAGGATCGAATCGCACCTGAAGCGGACCGTCTTTCCCACGCAGCAGCGCAGTCACCTCCGCGCCGCCCGTGCGATGCGCCTCGATGAGAGCCGGCAGATTGAGACTGGCGAGCACGTCCCCGTTGTGCACGAGCACGGGACCGTCTCCCAGAAGCTCGCGGGCATTCCGGATGCCCCCGCCGGTCTCGAGGAGCACTGGCTCATGAATGTAAAGGATTTCCCTGCCCCTATAGTCGGCGCCGATAATACTGTCGTATGCCTCGGGACAGTGGTGGGTATTCACCACGAATCGCTCGATGCCGACATCGATGAGGGCGTCGAAGACAAAGGTAATGAGTGGACGATTGCGTACCGGCACCAAAGGTTTCGGCCGATGCTGGGTAAGTGGACGCAGACGCGTGCCCAATCCTGCACCGGGGACAAATGCCGTACGGATAACGCTCAAGCCGCCGCCTCCCCCGCCAGACGCAGGATCGCATCCGCAGCACATGCGGCTCCGAATCCGTTGTCGATATTTACGACCGTCACCTTGCTTCCGCAGCTTGTCAGCATCCCGAGCAATGCCGAGAGGCCACCGAGATTTGCTCCATAGCCGATGCTGGTAGGCACCGCGATCACCGGCCGATCCACGAGCCCCGAGACCACGCTGGGGAGCGCTCCTTCCATGCCCGCGACGACGATGAGCACGCCGCAGGCCCGGATCGTATCCAGACGGTCGAGCATGCGATGGAGACCGGCCACACCGACGTCATAAATTCGCTCCACGCGCTGGCCAAATGCTTCGAGCGTGACTGCGGCCTCTTCGGCCACGCCGAGATCCGCAGTACCCGCCGAGAGCAGCCCCACAGAATAAACCGATCCGCTGGGCGCGGCCCCGCCGCAAGTGATGCAGCGGGCGCGCTCGTGATAAATGGCCTGCGGCAAACGCGCGACCACGGCATCGAAATGCTCCCGGCTCGCCCGAGTTCCCAGCACATAGCCTGTGGCGGCGACGAGCCGCTCGGCGATCGCAGCGAGTTCGCTCGGTGTCTTTCCCTCACAGAATATCACCTCCGGCCGGCCGCAACGCGACGAGCGCGAGAGATCCAGTTTTGCAAATCCGAGGTCTTCGATTCCTTTTTGGCTGTCAGGCATGGGTAGGGGTACGGCAATTCGTGGTAATCCACCGCAAGTGATCGCGACGGGGCATTAGTCGCGAAACAGCATGCGCAGCGGGACCATGTCGCTCGCAACGAAGCCACGGTCGGTATAGAAGCGCTTGGCCTCTTCGTTGTCGCGATCGGTGAGCAATGTGATCCGCAGGAAATTTTTCTTTTTTGCGAAGTCGATGGCGTAGTCGAGGAGCCTCGAGCCATAGCCCTGGCCGCGGTGGTTCCGATGCACGACGACGTCCTCCAATAGAAGCACGAATCCGCCCTCGGCCGTGCTGATTGTGATGAGGAGATTGATCATCCCGATTATCTGATGATCGTTGCGAAGGACAAAAATGCGCCCCCGCGACGGCTGCTCCAGGATGAGCTTGAGCCCGCGCACCTGCCGATCGCGATCCGGAACGAAATCGGCCTCCATGGAAAAGAGGTCGTGCAGCAAGTCGGCGAGCTGCGGGAGATCATCCAGCGTCGCCGGCTCAATGCGAAGGTTATCGGGCATGGCGTGTTATTTCACATTTGGCGCAGTGCCGCAATTTCGAGCTTCGCGAAACCTGCCCGTCGCTAATCTACCGAGTAGGAACCTCACCGTCCTCTGCCAAACTTCCGGTCCAGTTCGGAATGCGCGAAATGGATCATCGTCGGCCGGCCCGCCGGGCATGTGTACGGCAGGTCGCAGGCCATGAGTTCGTCGAGCAGGGCTCGGGCGGAAATCGCGTCGGCGGGCACGTCTCCGAGTGCCGCCATGCGGCAGACCGAGCGCGCGATTGATTCCTCGATCGCGCGAGTCCCCCCGCGCGCACCCCCGGCCCGGCAGTCGTCCGCCATCCGGAGGACCAGGTCGCGCGGGTCGCATTGCGCCAGAAGGGGAGGCACGCCATCGACCTTCACGCTCGCCGCGCCGAAGGGCTCGACCAGCAGGCCCGCGGATGCCAGCAGCCCCGCATGCTCGCGCACCCAGGCCAGGTCTCGAGGCAGCAGCTCGATCACGGCCGGGATAAGGAGCCGCTGCGAGGCGGACTCGTGACGATCGATCCGTCGCAGAAGCTGCTCGAAGAGCATGCGCTCCCGGGCCGCTCGATGGTCGAGCAGCACCAGCCCGTCTCCGTCCTCCAGTACGACGTAACGCCCCGCATGCGCTCCGATGAATCGAAATCGCTCCGCTTCCGCTTTGCGGGCGTCTGCGATCGGCAGTTCGACCTCCTTCGGCTCCATCGGGAGCGATCGAAGCGCCTCCATGATCTCCCTTTCCGTCTCCTGCGGCGAAATCGGCCGAGCCGGAGCAATCTGCGATTCCGGCGTCGTCGGCGCGGGCGGTAGGTTGTCGGTTAGGATGACCTGCTGGTTGACGGGCGACTCATATCGCACCGGAGCCTCCGGCGCGGTCGAGGGAGCCGGCTGCGGGCGCAGCGCCTCCGGGAAGACTCGAGCCGGCATGGCCACGGAAACACGGCGCAATCCGGCAAGGGCCTGGCCCACTGCGACCTGTACCGCCTCGCGCACGGAGATCGGATCCCGAAAGCGTACCTCGCGCTTGGCCGGGTGCACGTTGCAGTCCACCCGCTCTGGATCCATGGTCAGGAAAAGGACGGCGGGCGGATTCATCCCACGCGGCAGCGCGGTGCCGTAGGCCTCCCGCAGCGGCTGGGATATCGCCGGACTCTGGATTGCCCGGCCATTTACGAAGACAAATTGCTGCGCGCGATCGCCCCGACCGTGGCCAGGTCGGCCGACGAGGCCCGAGAGGGTGATCTCGTTGTGCGAGTGAGACTCCAGAGTGAACATCTGTCCGGCGAGTTCCGCACCGCAAAGCTCTCGCACGCGGGAGCCGAGGTCGAGTGCGGGAGCGAGCAGGTGCACCTGCCGGCCATCGCGCGAGAGGGAGAATCTCATCTCCGGATGCGAAAGCGCGAGCACCTGGAAGTGATGATCGATGTGCGCCGCCTCGGTGCGTTCACCGCGCAGGAATTTCCGGCGCGCGGGTAAATTGAAAAAGAGCGACCTCACCTCGATGCGCGTGCCGGGCGCCTCCCCGCAGTCCCGCACGTCTTCGATTTTGCCCCCATTTACGATCACCTCCGTCCCCGCATCGTCACCGCGCTCGCGGGTGACCATGCGAAAACGCGACACACTTGCGATACTCGGCAATGCCTCACCGCGGAATCCATAGGTTCCCACGGTTGCGAGGTCGCGACCCGAGCGGATCTTGCTCGTCGCATGCCGTTCCAGGCAGAGCAGGGCGTCCTCCCGGTCCATGCCACACCCGTCGTCGGTGATTGCGAGGAACTTGTCGCCCCCCCTGTGGTACTCGATATCGATCCGGGTCGCCCCGGCATCCATGCTGTTCTCTACCAGCTCCTTGACCACAGAAGCCGGGCGCTCGACCACCTCGCCGGCAGCCACCTGGCTGGCGACGGCGTCGGATAACATGCGAATACGTCCCATTTTCAGATCAAGCAGGATCCGGCATACGCCACAGTGAGCGGGAGTGCCCCGCCCTTCGCATCATTTGACTTCGTGCCTCGTCGCCCATAAAAGTGCTCCATGCTCCATATAACCGAAAGCGCCGCCAAACAACTGCGAAGCCTCGCAGTCGAGCGTGAGCTGTCGGCCACACAGGGTCTGCGCTTGTCCGTCGAGAAGGGCGGATGCGCCGGCCTGCAGTATGGAATGGAGATCGGTGAGCGACATGAGAGCGACGAGACCTGCGAGGCAGACGGCGCCCATGTCTTCATCGATCAAGACAGCCGCGAGCATTTCGATGGCTGCACACTCGACTATAAAGACGACCTTGGAGCGGCGGGATTTCGGATCATCAACCCACGGGCAGTGCGTAGCTGCGGGTGCGGGACATCCTTCGAGCCCGCGCCCCACACCCACTGATGTCCGACTTTTATTCCTCATCACGATCCGTCCCGACGCGCCGCAATGGACGCGGGGGCTACAGCGAGCGCGACGCTCATCCCGGCGAGAGTCTGGGAAGCATCCTCGGCTGGGCGATTTTCATTCTCCTTCTGGCAGGACTGGCCGCCATGTGCTGGCTGGGGACGATCTATATCTTCGGCCACCCGGAGCAGCCGCTCGGCTACGAGGTGCTCAAAAAATTCAAGAAGATCGAGGCTCCGAAGCGATTCTCCGAGATCGGCGCCCCCGAGGGTGAATTCCTCGATGCCAAGAAGCTCATGGCGAAGTACGGGCAGATGACGCCGCTGCAGCTTCAAAGGGCGAGTGACGAGCTGCTGCGCAACTACATCCGCAACTACCAGAATGTCGGCGGCCTCGTGCCGTATGTCGTCGGTCGCTTCACGATCCTCGACTCTTACCAACTCAAACCGGATGATTTCTTCCCCTCCGGCGTAGTGGCGCTCGCACAGAACACCGAAGCGCCAAACATCCTTCTCGAGCAGGTCTTCCCGGCCGATGCGAGCATGGTGCCCACCCTGTTCCGCAGCCTGCTCACCGGGCTGGAAATTCCGATCCGGCGCAGCCTCGATCTCTCCCCCATCATCCACGTCGAGCGCCTTCCCGATGGCCGGCTCAAATTCACGACCGTTCCGATCCAGTATCCAGATTACAGTTCGTCCCAGGGGCCTGGCAGCTTCTCCCTCGAGCCACCGGCAGTCCTCAATGTGAAGGCCGGCCTCCCGGTTCTCACGGCCGCCCATGTGCAGAAGGCGGATGAACATTTCGCGGAGTTCCGTCGCAAGCTCGGCCGGCATACTGCCGCCGCAAGCTCCACGCCCCAGGCCGCCGCCCTCATGCCCGTGCGTCCCGCCACGAGTAGCACGGGTGGCACGCCATCGCCATCGGTCGCGCATGCCGAGAGCGCACCTCCAGCAGCCACCCCGGTCCACGCTCCGGCCGCACCCACTCCGCCGCCCGCACCGATCGCCGTGGCTCCCGCCGCGAACCCGGCCAACGCCGGCTCGGCCGAGCCGGAAGTGCGCCAAGCCCTGCCGGTGACCGGCGATGATGCCCAACGTACTGCGCCTGCCGCGCCTGCCGAGCCGGCTGCCGTCGCCTCCGCGCCGACCGTGGGCACGAACGTGCCGCTCAAACCCTTCATGAGCACGGGCCAGACCACGGCAGTCGCCGCCACCACGAGCGGCAAATGGCCGACGTACCACGCGGGCCAGATGCCCCAGGGCCGCCTCATCAATGTCAAGGATGGCGACCAACTCGCCGGGGCCGGACTGGGAGGTGATCGAGTCTATCTGTCCGGGAACTTCACCGTGAGCGCGGCGGGGCAGAATCGCGCCGTCCTCCGCAGCAGCGATGCCAGGAATACCCGCATCATCGTGGAGTATCCCACCTCGGCGGCACCTCCCGGCGAGGGCTCGAGCATCGCCCGTGGCTCAGATCGTCCGTTCCTCGTCACCCGCATCGAGCGCGGTGCGGATGGTACGGTGAACATCTGGGCACGCGAGGTCACCAGCGGACAATGATCCCGCTCTCGCTGGCAGACCGGCTCGCCGCCGAGATTGCCGCGAGTGGTCCGCTCCGCTTCGACCGCTACATGGCGCGGGCGCTCTTCGAGCCCGCGCTCGGTTACTATGCCTCCGGCCGCGCCCGCATCGGCCGGAAGGGCGATTTCTATACCAGCGTGAGCGTCGGCCGCATGTTCGGCCGCGTGCTGGCCGCCCAATGCGCCGAGGTCTGGGAGCGATTGGGGCATCCCTCTCGCTTCGACATTGTCGAGCAGGGAGCAAATGATGCATGCCTCGCGGCCGATATCCTCGACGCATTTCAGGAGCGAGTCCCGGCGTGCTACGAGGCGGCGAGATACACGCTGGTCGAGCCATTCCCCTTTCTCGCAGAGAGCCAGCACCGGACGCTCGCCTCGCACGGATCCCATGTACAGTGGATTTCCGCAGTCGAGGACCTCGATTCCTTCAAAGGGGTGCATCTCACCAATGAATATGTCGATGCCCTGCCGGTGCGTCTTTTCCTCCGTGCGGCTGACGGTTGGCTCGAGCGATATGTGACATCGCACGACGGACAGCTCGCATTCGACGATCGTCCGGCCGAGGCAGTGAGCACGAACCTCCTGCCCAATGATGCACCCGAGGGATACCTCGCCGAGCTGCGTCCTGAGGCCGAAGAATGGATCACCGCCCTCGCGGGCAAACTCGACCGCGGCCTGCTGCTCGTCATCGACTATGGCTTCCCGCGCGCCGAGCTCCATGCCCCCTGGCGCACCAATGGCACGCTCTCGTGCTACCGCGCCCATCGCCGGGACGATGACCCGCTCGAGGCTCCCGGCGAAAAAGACATCACCGCCCACGTCGATTTCACCGCCCTCGCCCAGGCAGGCCTGGCTGCGGGACTGGATCTCGCGGGATTCGCCGATCAGCATCATTTCATGGTCGGCGCAGGGACCCCGCTCCTGCTCGAAATGGAGACTTCGCCAGCCTCGGCGCGGCGCGATGCCGATTTCCGCGAGATCAAGACCCTCCTCCATCCGGAGACGATGGGCACCCAATTCAAATACCTCGCACTCGCCCGCGGCATCGAGCTCGGCGCCCCGCTCGCAGGATTTCGCCATGCGCGTAATGCGATGGCCGTGCTGGGACTCGAAACCTGAACAATTCCGGTTCCGGGTTCGGTGAGTGAGCAGCCGAATATGGATCGCGAGAAAGAGCGGAATGCCTGTTGGCAATTTTTCCGCGAGGCGCTACGGTGTCGCGCTGCGCTCGAGTGGCGAAATTGGCAGACGCGCCAGACTTAGGATCTGGTTCCGCAAGGAGTGTGGGTTCAAGTCCCTCCTCGAGCAGATTCCCCCAACCGCCGGAGGCTTGCCGCCATCGATCGATTCCTGGGTGCCAGTCAGTCTGGAGCGTTGCGTCTCCATGGATTGCACCGAAATTCCCCGGACGACACGTCCCGATTCCCGACTAGAGTGTGCTGGCATGAGGATGACTGCTGCCAGTATGTATGCCCGGTTCGCCGCGAGCGATGCGAGCTATGACGGGCGATTTTTCACCGGGGTGGTGACGACTGGCATCTATTGCATTCCCTCCTGCCGGGCGCGCAAACCCAAGGCATCGAATGTGCGCTTTTTCCCCACGATCGAGGCCGCCAGGGAGGCGGGATTCCGCCCGTGCCGGAAATGCCATCCCGACGACTTCGCGCGCGGAGCCGATCCGGTGCTCGAGTCGGTCGAGACTCTGGCGGCGGAGGTGCGGGCAAATCCCGCCGCCTTCCCCGATGCGAGATCGATCGTCCAGCGCTCCGGCTATGGAACAACACGGGCCTTCGAGCTGTTCCGGCGGTACTTCCATCAGACGCCCGCCGATCTCCTGCTGCGCGCACGACTTCAAAAAGCGCAGGAGCTGCTTCTCCAGGGGGCGGATAGCGTCTCCGACGCGGCGTTCTCGGTCGGCTTCGAGTCGCTCTCGACATTTCATGAGAACTTTCGGTCGCTCACGGGCCTCACTCCGGCCGCCTATCGCGAGCTGCCCGCAGCCCGCACATTCGAGATCGCGCTGCCGGAGGACTATTCGCTCCCGCACTTGCGCCATGCGCTCTCGCGGGACGTCGAGAGTGTGACCGAGCGCATGGAGGGCGATTCGTACACGGCTGCAATCCTGCACGATGGCGTACCGACTCTCCTGCATATGCATTTGGCGCCCAAAGCAGTGACCGTTACGTGCCCGCCGGGCTCGGCGATCGCGGCGCATGGGATCGCCGTGCGACTGCTGGGACTCGGGCAGGATGCCTCAGGCTTCCGGCGGCTCGCGACACGGCTGGGGTTCCAGGCCCTGGCCGATGCCGGCGGCAACCTCAGGATCAGCCAGACCCCGATGATATTCGATGGCCTTCTCTGGGCGATCGTAGGACAGCAAATCACCTTCTCCTTCGCCTGCCGCCTGAGACGACGTTTGGTGGAACTCTGCGGCTCGCCGACCGGACAAAGCCTGCTCGCTTCACCTTCCCCGAAAGACGTCGCCCGCCTGGATCCGGAGGCCTTGCAGCCCCTGCAGTTTTCCAGGCGCAAGGCGGAGCATGTGATCGGCA